>WNGD01007030.1_pt2 | contig 11186 bp, 7 predicted proteins | sample 5400671 | NCBI WGS metagenome assembly WNGD01 (sample SAMN13153369, study PRJNA577476) | soil metagenome | isolation source: 40 cm soil or saprolite under grassland replicate 2 | place: USA:California | collected 2016-06-15
CACGATGTACCGCGGCCGGCGCGGTGCCTGCCAGGGGATCGTCACCGCGAGAATGAGGGCGACGATGTGGAGCCCCGCGGTGAGCAGCCACGCGCGGCCGACCCGCAGGCGCGGAACCTGGCGCTCAAACAGCGGCGAGCACCTTTCCCAGCCGCTCCGCCGCCTCGACCAGGCGCGGCGTCCCGACCGTAAGCGCGATGCGGAAGAATCCCTCCGCGCCCGCGCCGAAGGCGCTCCCCGGCAGCGTCACTACGCCCACCTCTTCGAGCGCGCGCGCTTGAAATGCCGCCGACGGCAGCCCCTCGGGCAACGGCACCCACAGGTACATCGTGGCCCGCGGCGTCTCCGCCTCGAAGCCATTGGCGCGCAGCGCCGGGAGGATCGCATCACGCCGGTCCTTGAATTGCGCCGCGTATCCCGCCGCGAGCCGCTCCGCCTGCTTCAGCACCTCCGCGCCCGCCACCTGCACGGGCAGGAACGCTCCCGTGTCCACGTAGTTCTTGACCTTCGCCAGCGCGGCGATCCGATCGGCGCGCCCCACCGCCCAGCCGAGCCGCCACCCCGTCATGCAGAAGCTCTTGGAGAGCGAGTGAAACTCGACCGCCACCTCCTTGGCGCCGGGGATCTCGAAAATGCTGGGCGCGACGTAGCCGTCGAACGTGATCTCGCAGTACGGGTTGTCGTACACGAGCAGGATGTCGTGGCGCCGGCACAGCGCCACCGTGCGCTCGAGGTACGCGCGCGATGCGACGGCCGCCGTCGGGTTGTTCGGATAGTTCAGGTACACGAGCTTCGCCCGCTTCAACGTGTCGGCGGGAATCTCCTCGAGCTCGAGCAGGAAGTCGGTGCGCGGCGTCAGATCGTAGAGATACGGCTCGGCGTCCGCGAGCACGGTACCGCCGTGGTACACGGCGTATCCGGGCACCGGGACGATCGCGACGTCACCCGGGTCGAGCACCGCGGCCGCGAGGTGCGCGATGCCCTCCTTGGAGCCGAGCAGCGGGTGCAGCTCGGTGAACGGGTCGATCGTGAGCCCGAAGCGACGCCGCATGTAGTCCGCCGCCGCCTCGCGGAACGCCGGGAGCCCGAGCTGGAACGCGTAGCGGCTCATCGCGGGATCCTGCGCGGCGCGGGCCAGCGCCTCCACGGCGACGCGCGGCGGGGCGAGGTCGGCATCCCCCGCGCCCACGTCGATCACGTCCACACCCTGCGCGATCAACCGGCGCTTGATGGCCGGCAGCTCGGCCATCGGGTAGACCGGCAGGTGGGCGACGCGTTTGCTGGATCCCGGCACTAGGCTGCTCCGTTCGTCTCGAAGTCGCCGATCAAGGTCTCGCGGTTCGTCAACGTCGCCAGCCGCTTGTCGAGCGCCAGATAATCGCCGCGGAACGCTTCACGGAACTTCCAGAAGTCTTCACGCGATCGCCAGTGGTCGATCGTCAGGTACCGTCCCGGCGCGTCCGCATCCTTGAGCAGCTCGGTCCCCCCGTAGCCGGGGGCCTTGCGAAACAACTTGGCCCAGTCACCCCCGGGCCCGTATGCGACCTCGAACGCCTGGGCGCTCCCCGCCTTCACCTCGAACGCCCAGACGATGCGATACATGCCATGGAATCTATTCCTCCGGAGGGGCGGCGCGATCATCCCGCAGAGGCCGGAACGTCGCCCTGATCAGGGCGACGGCGTCGACGGCGACCAGCAATCCCTCCCGGGGAAGCGCGGCCACGCCCAGCACCGTGCCGGCAGGCGGGTTCCGCTGCGGGAAGAACTTCGCGCCGGCCTCACGGACGGTGGCCCAATCGGCGGGCTTGAGACCCACCACGTACACGTTGAGCTGCACCACGTCGCTGGGCGATACGCCGGCCAGGTCCAGCACCAACTCCAGGTTCGCGAACGCCTGCCGAGCCTGGGCCGCCAAATCGCCGGGGCCAACGAGGCGGCCCATGCTGTCGAGCGCGACTTCGCCCGAGACGTAGACCATCTGGCCGACGCGAACCGCGTGAGTGAACCCGTCGAGCCCGGCGAGTGTCCCGGGGTTGATGTAGCGTGTACTGGTGGGGTCGAACCCGCCGCCCATGCGGCCCCCGAATCCCCCTCGGCCCCCTGCTCCCCCCTCGCGCCCCTGCCCCATGGCCGGCGCGCAGCCCAATCCGAAGGCTCCCAGGGCCACGATCGCCAGCGTCGCGTTCCGCATCTGCCGTCTCCTCGTTGGGGATCTCGTTACTACACCGGCGCGCCGATGCCGTGCTGCGCGAAGAAGTCTTCCAACACGCGCCGCACGTCCGCCCAGTTACCGATCGCCTTCGCCGCCGGCGGCAAGCCCTCCAGGATCATCTCACCGTAGCGCTTGGTGACGACGCGGCGGTCCAGCAGGACTACGGCGCCCACATCCGTCTTGCTGCGAATCAGCCGACCGAATCCCTGTTTCAACTTGAGCGCCGCGTGGGGCACAAGGTAGTGCGTGAAGCCGTCGACGCCCGCGTCGCTGAGACGCTCCAGGCGCGCCGCGGTTAACGGCTCGCTGGGCACCTTGAACGGCAGCTTCGCCAGGATCAGGACCCGCAGGGCGCGCCCCGGGACGTCGACGCCCTCCCAGAAGGAGTCGGTGCCGAGCAGGATTGCCGATCCCGCCTCGCGGAAGCGCCGCAGCAGCTGATCGCGCTGCCCGTCTCCCTGAACGAGGAGGGGCCACCGGCCCCCCAACTGCCCGCGGACGGCATCAGCGGCGCGACGCAGAGCGCCGTGACTCGTGAACAGCGCGAAGATGCCGCCGTCCGACGCATGCGCCAGCTCGACGAGGATGCGCGCGACGCCGGCGTCATGGCCCGCTTCATCCTCCCGCGGCTCGGGGACATCGGTCGGAATCCCAAAGACACACTGAGACGGAAAGTCGAACGGCGAGGGGAGGATTTCGCGGACGGTAACGCGCGACGGCGGCAGCGCCAGTCCGAGCCGCTCCTCGAGGAATGTGAACTCGCCCCCAGCGGCGAGCGTCGCACTCGTCAACACCGCCGTCTCGACGCGGTCGAACAGCGCGTCCTTCAGGACGGGTGCGAGATCGAGCGGCACCGCGGCCAGGGTCACGTTGGGCGTCTTCCGGCCACGGCGCTCCAACCAGCGGACCGACGACGGCGCCGCCGCCGGTGGCGGTTGCAGCGCCGCCTTGAGCGCTTCGGCGGCGCTGTCGAGGCGGCGCACCACGCCCCGCAGCTCGCCCACGAGCTGCGCTCGGGCGTCGGCGGGATCGTCGAGCGACAGGCGGTCGGCGATCGTCTCCACGCCGTCGCGCAACCGGCCGAACGCCACGAGCAGGTTCTCGAGCGCGACACCCAACCCTTCCGTCCACACGGAGTCGTCCGCGAAGGCGTCGGTGAGCCGCAGCACGGGAGCGGTCCCCGGCTCCGTCTCGAGCCGCCGGGCCAGGCGGCCGAACAGCTCTTCCGCGCCGCGGCGCGCGGCAGTGAGCGCGTCGAGCAGGCTCTGCGTCAACAGGTCGCGGCTCGCCGCGGCGAGCAGGTCGTTGTGCGTCGCCAGCTCGGCGGCGAGGGTCGGCAGCAGACCGCGGCCGTTGCGCTCGAGCCGCCCGAGCAGCCGCTGCACGCCGAGCATGCTCACCTGCGTACCGAGATGCTGCGCGGCGACATCCTCCAGATGGTGTGCCTCGTCGATGACCAGCCGGCGGTAGGGTGGCAGCACCGCCGCTTCCTGCCAGTTGTCCGAGGCGATCCGCACCGCGAGATCGGACGCGAGCAGGTGGTGGTTCACGACCACGACGTCGGCCTCGGCGGCGCGGCGCCGCGCCTGGAATAGAAAGCAGCGATCGAAGTGTGGGCACTTGAGCCGGGTGCACAGGTCCGACTCCGCGGCCACCGCGTCCCACACGTCGGGGGACGGCTCCTCGGCGAGATCGGCGAGGCTGCCGTCGCCGGTACGCGCCGCCCATCCCGCCAGGGATTCGAGCTCCGCCCCGCGCCCATCGTCGAACAGCGAATCTTGCCCGGCGCGCGCCTGGTCGAGACGCGACAGACAGAGATAGTTCCGCCACCCCTTGAGCAGCGAGAACGTCACCGGCCGGTCGCCGGCGGAGAGCGCGCGCGCGAGAATCGGCAGATCTTTGCCGACGAGCTGCTCTTGCAGATTGATCGTGTTCGTGGAAACGATCGTGCGCTCGCCGTTGACGCGGGCCCATTCGAGCGCGGGTACCAGGTAGGCGAACGATTTGCCGACGCCCGTTCCTGCCTCGAGCAGCGCGATGCCGCCGTCGTTGTAGACGTCGGCGGTGTATGCCGCCATGTCGCGCTGGCCGGGGCGATCCTCGAACGTGGTGCCGCCGAGCGCCCGGGCGACGGGGCCCGTCTCCGAGAGCAGCTCCGCGATGGCGATCGAGTCGAGGCGCGCGACGCGGCGCGGCCGCGGGCACTCGACCACGACGTACAGCGCCGTGACCGCATTGTCGACGATGCCAAACCCCACGCCGCCATCGTGCAGCCGCGCGGCGACGGCGAGGTCGGCGCCCGAAGGATCGAGCACGCCGCTCGGGTGGTTGTGGAGCAGCATGTCGCCGCGCTCGGCGACGCCGGGGAGGGCCAAGACGGCGTCCACGGTGCCGCGCGCGACCACCCGCGCCTGGGCGATCATCCCGTTGGGGTCGGAGCGGACGACGAACGACACCTCGCGCCCGTGCGCGGCGGCGATTTCCGCTTGCAGCAGCGCGCGCACCGCCGGGGTAAGGCGCTCCGCGCTCACGTCTTGAGCTCGCGCTTCTTGGCCGCCGGAAACAGCACGTTGTTGAGGATGAGGCGGTAGCCCGGCGAGTGCGGGTGCAACGACAGGTCGGTGGGCGGATCGCCGATTTGGTGCTGTGGGTCCTCCGGGTCGTGGCCGCCGAAGAAGGTCCAGGTCCCCTTCCCGAGATCGCCGTGGACATACTTGACCCACGGCGCGCCCTCCTCGTCGGCGAGTACGGTGACGCCCGGCTTCAGCCGCGCGCGCAAGAACGACGTCGTGAGGCCGTAGAAGTCGGGGATGACCTGGCGGTGGTCCTGGACCAGCATCGTGAGGACCGGATCGATCTTCGCGCTGAAGTTGAAGAGCTTGAAGGCCCCGAGGGGTTGGCGCCGCGGGCCGGCGTTCACCTGGTGGCCGTCGATATCGGAGAACGTCGCGATCAGCGGGTTCGGCTCGACCCGGGCGCCGGTGAAGGCGAACGTCTGCGACCAGTCGAGCTTCGCATCGGCCTGGGGATCCATCGGCGTGCCGTCGGCAAACGTCGCGGCGATGTCCACGTCACGGGCGGCGAGCGCCAGGTCGATGGTCTCCGTCGCCGTGCACATCGCAAACAGGAAGCCGCCATTCGCCACGTAGTCGCGGATGCCGCGCGCCACCGCCTTCTTCAAGTCCGGCACCGTCGCGAAGCCGAGCCGGCGGGCGGTCTCGGCGTTGCTCTGCACCATCTCCGCGAGCCACGGCATCCCCGAGTATATGAGGAAGAACTTCGAGTACTGGCCGGTGAAGTCCTCGTGGTGCAGGTGCAGCCAGTCGAAGTCCTTCAGGCGTCCCGCCAGCACCTCCGGGTCCCAGATCTTGGTGAATGGAATCCCGGCGTACTGCAGCACCATCGTGACCGCATCGTCCCACGGGGCCGCGTTGGGTGGGGCGTACACCGCGACCTTGGGCGCCTTCTCGAGCGGGATGGCGTCCATGTTGTTCGTCTCGATCTCGCCGCGGATCGCGGTGACACGGCCGCTGTCGACGGAATCGGTCCGCACGCCGCTCAACGCCGCGTCGCGCCGGATGGAGTCGGCGTCCGGGAGCAGGAACGCGCCGCCCTGGTAGTTGAGCAGCCACTCGACCTTGAGCCCGGCGCCGATCACGCGATATGCGAGGCCGTAGGCCTTGAGGTGATCGGACTGGGAGTCGTCCATCGGAATCAACAGCGACGCCAAGACGTCACGACGCCAGGACGCCACGAGCGGGGCGACGTGCGCCGCGCCGAGCAGCGTGGCGACTTGGCGACTTAGCGTCTTGGCGAATTCCCGCCGCTTCATGATTTCGGGATCGCTCCGCGCGCCCGCTCCAGCTCGCGCCGAGCTTCGGGCACGAACGCGCTCCCCGGATAACTGAGGATCAGGTGCTCGAGCCGCTCCACCGCCTCGGCCGCGCGGCCCTGCCGAACCAGCAGGCGCGCCCATTCCAGCTCCGCCGCCGGCGCGGCGGCGCCCGTGCCGCCCGCCCGCGCGACCTGCTCGAAGATCCGAGCGGCCGTCGAGTCTTGCGGTCCACCGAGGCGCGCGGCCACCTGGCCCGCCAGCAGCAACACGTCGGACCGCCCGCCGGACGGCTCGAGTTGGCCGGCGACGCGGCGCAAGGCGTTCACCGCACCGGCCGAGTCGCCGCGCGCGAGTGCGAGCAGGGCCGCGCCGAGCTCCGGCAGCGTATCGGTGGGGATCTGCTGCACCAGCGCGAGCATCGCCGTCCGCTCGGTGGCCGCGGCGCGCTCCCCCGCGTACGGGCCCGCGGCGCGGAACGCGTCGGTCGCGCCCCGCAAGTCGCCGCGATAGAGCGCGATCCATCCCTGTTCCGCCAGGGCCGCTACGCTCGAATCCCCCCGCAGCAAAGCCGCCGCGCGATCGAGCTCGCCGCGGGCCACCCGCGCCCGGGCGAGCTGCAGCCGCAAGGCCGCGCGATCATCGCCGCCCAGCACCCCCGAATCGGGGGCGAGGCGCCGCTCCGCCGCGTCGAGCTGTCCATCGGCGATCAACACTTCGAGCAATGCCGCTTCGGCCATCGACTTCGCGTCGGCGGGCGCCAGCGAGTCGGCCGCCAGGCGCTCCAACGCGGCGCGGGCCGCGACGCGGTCCCCACCGTCGAGCAGCTCGCGCACCGCCTCGGCGCGCGCCCGCTCCGCCAGGGGCGACGGCACGAGATCGGCCCAGCGGGCGAGCGCCAGGCCGCGCACGCGGTGTCCGGCCGGCGTCGCCACGGCGCTCGCGAGGTCGGCGAAGCGTCGCAACGCGGTCGCGGTCTCGACCGAGGGCGCCGCCGTCGCGAGGGACTGCTCGAACAACCGCCACGCCTCGACGGTCTGGCCCCAGCCCAGCAGCAGTTCAGCCGCGAGTCGCTGGGTCCGCGGCGCGGCATCGGTGCCGGTGAGCGCCGCCACGACGCGCCCGCGCTGCGGCGCCGGCGTCTCCGACAACTGGCTCGATGCGTTGGGCAGCAGCTCCGCGGCCGCCGCCACCGCGTGCCCCCACTCCCGCGCTGCGCCCTCCCAGTTCTCGACGCGTTGCTCCAGCTCCGCCAGCTCGATCGCCAGCGTCGTCGGTCTACCGCCTAAGCCGCGGCGGCCGAGCAGCAGCACGCGACGCGCGTCGTCGAACGCGTGCCGGTCGGCAAGAGCGAGGGCCCACTCGCGGTAGGGAGCTTCGCTGTTGGGCGCCGCTGCCGCCCAGCGACGCGCGGCGGCCTCCAACGAATCAGGCTCGTTCATGCCCGCCCACACCCGCAGCTCGAGACCGCGCAGCGTGCCGCTCTCCGGAACTCGCTCGCGGGCGCGCTGCACGAGCGGCAACAGCTCCGGCAACCGGCTCAGGAGCGGGAGCACGCGCTCGAGGCCGAGCAGCGCGGGAAGATTGGCGGGATCGGTCCGCAGGGTGGTGAGGTACACGGCCGCCGCATCGGCGTAGCGCCCGCCGCGCTCCAGATCGAAGCCCTGGCCGATCGCCTGACCGAACGCCGGCGCCGCCAGGAGACCGAACGCGAGCGCCGCGCCGCCGGCCCTAAGGCTTCGCGGCATTCAAGAGACGAAAGTACTCGAGGACGATGCGGCGCTGCTCCGGCGTGAGCCGCGCCAGCTCTTCCCACGTGGGGTAGCGCACCCGCAGCGCCGCGCCCGTGGCACCGGGCGCGAGCGCACCCGGCACATGCACGCTGTCGCCCGTGGCCGAGCGACTGACGCGGTCCTTTTGCTCGTCCGGCTCTTGCCCGGAGAGCGTGCGGCCGGCGTCGAGCAGACGGCGATAGAGTCGCTCCTGCCGTTGAATCGTGCGCGGATCGAGCCGCCCGTTCTCGAGCTGGCGCGCGAGCTCGCGCGCCTCCGCCGCCAACGGACCCGCGGCGCTCGACGCGCCCGCCGCCTGCATCCGCTCGAGCTGCTCGGCGAGTTGGCGCTGCCGCGCCGCCAGGGCCCGCAGCTGTTGCAGCACGGCCTGCCCGCCCGGGGCCATCATCGGCAGGAGGCCCTGCGCGTCGCCCATCATGCCCTGCTGCTGGCCCGCCATCCGCGCCAGCTGCTCCATCGCTTCCTGGAACCCCGACCCGGACTGCGCGCCGGCGACCTGCTGGGCGGTGCGCACCAAGGTCAGCGCCGTCGCGTTGAGCGCATCGAGCGCCTCCTCGGCGTACGCGGCGGCGGTGGCGGCGTTGGGATCCGCCTGCTCGAGCTGTTCGCGCGCCAGGCGCATCTGGTTCTGCGCCGCGCCGATCGCCGCCTCGAGCTGGGGTGGCACGAGCGCGTGGCGCCCCGCCGCCTCGCTCACTTGGCGCTCGACGGCGCTCGTCCCTTCCTCGACGGCCGCCTGGTTGCCCCGCGTCGCGGCGCCGGTCTCGCCGCGGCGTAGCGCTGTGGCGATGCCCAGCTGTCGCGCGGCGAGGGCCGCCGTCTCACCCAGGGCGCGGTCCAGTGCCGTCAACGTCTCCTGCTTCCACGCCGCGGCGAGTGAGTCACGCTGGCGGCGCAGCTCATCGGGCAGGTCGCGCAGCGAATCGGCTGCCTCCTGACCGCCGCGGCGTGCGCCGCGGGAGTCGCGCTGCGCCGCCGCGCTCGCCGCCTCCTGCATCGCGCCGCTCGCGCGGCGCGCGGCTCCCTGCGGCCGCGTCAAAGGAACATCACGCCCCGCCCGATCGAGCCCCTGGGCGAGCGAGTCCGTACGCTCACCGATGAGCCGCTCGGCGGCGGCGGCGCTCGAGTCGGCTCGCGCCGCGTCGTCTTTGTTCCACTCGCCCTGCCGGCGCGCGAGATCCTCCGCGTCCTGCGCGAGCGACGCGAGCTCGCCTTCGATCGCGGCGCGCCGGAACAGCTCCTGGCTGCGCTCGAGCTCGCGTCGCAGCTGCTGCTGCGCCTCCGCCAGCCGCTGCAGGGCCTGGCGCGTGGCCTCGGGGTCGAGTCGCGCCAGCGCGTCCTGCAGCTCGCGCAGCCGCTGCTGCAGCTCCGGCGTGAGCGCGCGCTGCAGCATGTCCTGCACCTCGCGCAGGCGCTGCTGGAACGCCGTGTCGTTCACTCCCGCCGCCTCCACCGCGCGCGCGATCTCGTCCACCGCGCGTGCCAGCTCCGCCACGCGCTCGGCCATGGCCGCCTGCTGGTGCGCGATCTCCTCGGCCCGCTCCGTGGCCTGGAACGGCAGCGTGCCCGCCTGACCACCGGGTTGGCGCGTCGCACCGCCGCTCGCGTCGCGGTTCCGTTCCTGGGCGAGGTCGCGCGTGCGCTCGCTTAAGTCCTGCTGCGCCGCGGACAGCGACTCCGCCGATCCGGCGACGGCGCGCGCCGCCTCGCGCGCGGCCGCGCGCAGCTCCTCCATGCTCGGCAGCCGCAGCGCTAGCTCGGGGCTACGCCCGCGATGCGTCGCCGGAGCGGGAGCGTTGTCCCACGCCTCGGCGTAGACGCGCAGCGTGTCGCCGGGGAGGAGGCCGCGCCGCTGCGCGTCGAGCTCCCCCTGGACGATGGCGCGGTCGCCCGCGCCGCTCACGTCGAGCGACTCCCGCACCGCCTCGCCCACGCGGCCCGTGCGACTGACACGCCAGCTCACCACGGTCAGCCGTGCGATGCCGTGGTCGTCGCGCACGTCGACCACGAGCGGCTGGCGCAACGATAGGGGCAGTGTCGTGTCGCGCCCCGGCACGGGCAACGCCACGACCGGCGCCGAGTCGGGGACGACCACCACGTGCAGCTCGGGCGGCATCCCTTCCCCGTCCGCCCCGCTGCCCCACTCGAACGGGGCGCCGTCGCGGGTCTGCGCGGCGAAGCGCCATGTGCCGCTCGCCGCGGGCGTGAAGCGCCCCTCTATACGCGCGCCGTCGACCCGCAGCCGGGCCAGGCGACCGCCTCCCGCCGCGGTCCAGGCCGCGGCGGCGAGCGGCACGCTGGCGGCGCCGCTCGTGACGATCTCCGTGCCCGCGGGCAGCAACACCGGATCGGGACCCACCAGGAGGGGCTCGTCGCTGCGGCTGATGTAGGCGGGGAAGCGCGCGGTGAGCGCGAGCTCGGCGAGGAACGCGGGCAGCGCGACGTCGACCTTGAGCTCGGCGCTCGAGCGCCCGCCGCTCGCCGCGCGCAGGAACAGGTCGGTCTCGAGCGGCCCGAGGCGCCGCTCGGCACGGCCGTCGCCGTCGAGCGGCAGCAGCGCGGCATGCCATGGTTCGCCGGGGCCGCGCGTCCACAGCGTGGCGCGGGTCGCGCCGGGCGCAGTGACGCTGACCGTCACGCTATCGCCGCGGCGCACGCGGCGGCGGTCCACCGCGAGGCGCAGCGGCGCGCGGGCGTCGCGCCATGCTCGCAGCGGATTCCAGAACGCGGCCGCGCGCCCCGACGTGGGCGAGGCCACGACGAAGAGCGCGGCCCCGGCGAGGGCCGCCACGGCGCCGAGCGCGATGCGCCGGCGCGTCGTGCGATGGGAGGAGCCGGCGTCACCACGCCGACAATGCTGCCCGCGCGAGTCTTGGCGGCCGTCTCGACGAGTCGGCCGACTGATGTGGCAGCGGCCTCGCGGAGGGCGCGGCGCACGGCCCAGGCGGCCGCCCAGGCACTCGCGGCAACGCACAGCCACCCCAACGCCACACCCGGCAGCCGCGGCGCGAGCGCCAGACCGAGCGCCGCGGCCGCCAGCGCCGCCCCGGCACTGGCGAGCACGACAGCCAGCGCCCGGGCGCGCGCATGCGGCCGCGCCAGCCGGTGCAAGCGCCGCGCGGTCTCGGTCACCGACACCTCACCGGACCGCGCTTACCGCGTAGGTGAACAGGTTGACGCCCATCCGTAATGCCGCCTCATGGAGCTCCGGGGGATCGTGGTGCACGTCCGGATCTTCCCAGCCGTCGCCGAGATCGGACTGATACGAATAGTATACGACGAGGCGGTCGCCCAAGAACACACCGAACCCCTGCGCCGGCAGCCCATCGTGCTCGTGGATCTTGGGAAT
>WNGD01006482.1_pt1 | contig 11184 bp, 16 predicted proteins | sample 5400671 | NCBI WGS metagenome assembly WNGD01 (sample SAMN13153369, study PRJNA577476) | soil metagenome | isolation source: 40 cm soil or saprolite under grassland replicate 2 | place: USA:California | collected 2016-06-15
CGGTCGGCACTTGATCGGTGTGGTGCTCGGCGAAAAATCTAATGCCGCGCGGAATGCGCGCATGCGCCAACTGATTGAAGGCCATCTTTCCCAGGCTGCGCCTAGGAGAGCGGCGACTTCGATCGTCCCGGTTATGCAGGGCCATGCGCCGCTACGAACGAATAATGGGGTCGAAGCAAAAGGCGCGGGCCCTTGATCAGCTCGCCCTTAGCGAAAAACGAACAGTGTCAGGATGCGACGTGCGAGGTACGCTAGCGAGGAGAGCGTTCACCCCTCGCCAGTATCCATCATGTTAGCTTCTGCTATCGCCAGCTCGATCTCTCGATCGGCGCAAGGTGAGCTTGCCACAGGCCGAGGCCGGTGAACTGCGGGCAGTCGTGGCGGGACGCCCCAGGATCGGTGAGGTGGTGTTCGCCTCGCCCCAAATCGATATGGATGGGTTCTCCTCCTCGGTCCAGCGCATCGGCTTCGAAGATCACCGTCATCGCCGCCACGAACGACCGCGCGCTCCGGTCGCCTGGAAGAATGCACTAGCGAAAGGCGTCCACATGCAACAATTTGGCTAGCCCCTTCTGCCAATTCTGTCTTTTCTGCTCGAGATATTTCCAACTCCGGGAAAGAAAACCATCGCTTGGGATCTCTTCATGAGCGTCCCTCGGCGGCGCGACGGACGTGACTGCCGATCTGGCAGGCTTGCTCTTCGCCTCAGGTGCAGGCAGCGGCTGCAGCGCGGCAAATATCGGATCCGGCGCGAATTTGGCATCCGAGACGCCAGGTTGCGTCGGCTCGATCTGTACAGGAATGGTCCTCGGAACAAAGCCCTTGCGCGTGAAGGTTACCGTGAACGGAGCGTCAGCAGAAAGCTCAATTGAGCAAGGCGTCCGGCAGCGCCAACCGAGCGATGCCGTCGCGTCCGCGCCCTGCGGACTGGAGTTCAAGTGAATGGTTGCGCTAACTGATTTACCTTCGGGCGCGGCGGGAATCTCGCCGGATGATTCGCGTTCGGGCGCGACCTCCAGTGCGATGATTGATTTGGGCGACTTGGGTTCCGCCGCGGCCTCCAGTGCGATGGTTGATTTGGGCGACTTGGGTTCCGCCGCGGCCTGAATCGCGTTGGGGGGCCCTGACGACGTACCGAACCAGGCGAGTGCCCATGCACCGCAGGCGACAAGGAGCGCGGCGAAGACTCCAGAGGCCAGGATCTGTAATGTTCTCATATCCCCTCCCGCCCGACGGACTTCTTGCGAAACCTATTGGATGGAAAACTCATTTGCAAAATTCCATTGTTGTTGCCAGGCACGCCAACTGCATCTGACACCATTCGCGCAAAGCTCGCCTAGGCGGGCCCACGATTCAGAGAAGCCCCGTAACACAGGCCGGCTGGAGCAGCCGCCACCGGCTTGTACCGAACTTCTCCCGGAATTGTTTCCTTTCCGTTCACTGAGGCGCAGGCGCAACACAGGCCGAAAATCGGCCAACCGGCATCTTGATTTTTGCGTGTTGCCTAGAAGAATGCCTGTGAATAGCGGGGGTATGTGGGGTGGGATTGCCGTTGCGTTTCGAGTATTACCGCGAAAATGCGCGTGAGTGCTTGAGGCTGGCGAACACAACGTCAGACCCGCGCTCCAAGGCCACGCTCATTGATATGGCGCTGGCATGGAGGAGACTTGCCGATCATGCCGAATCCTTTCGCAGCCAATCCTATACCCACCCCGCCCTGATCTTAGAGAGGGAAACTGCTTGCGGCGGTTGCTGAGAAGCAACGGACGCTGATCTCAGCTCCCGCTCGAGCTGGGGCAGTTCAATGGGCCCCACGAGCTCGTCTCCACGAGGTGGGTAGCCGGTGGGGATCGGAGCGGAGATGGTCAAGCAAGCCGGTGCGGTTGCCTGGTTGATCGGGATCGCCGCGCTCGTCGCTGTTACGACTTGGTCCGGCCTAGATGCGGTTGGCCACACGGTTACCGGCGTCGGCTGGGGAATTTTCCTCGTTGTAATGGTGCGCGGCGTCACGGTTTCGGTGGCGGGGATGGGCTGGTGGCTGCTTTTTCCGTCGAAGACGCGGCCGCAGCTTCGAACATGTGCTTCCCTGAGGTTCATTCGAGAGGCGATCAATGTCCTTCTGCCTATGGCGCAAATCGGCGGCGATGTCATTGGCACGGGGGTGTTGACGCTTTACGGGGTTCCGGCCGCGCTCGGGGTGGCGAGCGTCATTGTCGATGTCCTCCTCCAGGCGGCAACCCAGTTTCTCTTCGCGATCATCGGCCTGCTTGCGCTTGTCACGCTCGGAGCCGACGCGACGCTGGCGTGGGAGGCCACGTTCGGGCTCGGCCTTGGGGGCCTCCTGCTCGCCGGCTTCTATCTGGCGCAAGGTCGTGGCGGACAACGCATTCTTCATTTCGCCCTCGACCGTCTCACCAGCGATCGAAAGTGGCCCGTGCTCGGCACGATCGATGCTGTCTATCGAAACCTGGCCATGATCTACGCGGTCCGGTCCAACCTTGTCGCGAGCATCGTGGTGCATATGGCCGGCTGGCTTTTCGGCGTCGCCGAGGTCCTGATCGTGTTTGCTTTCATCGGCAATCCCATCAGCCTCACCGAGGCGCTGGTCATCGAGAGTCTCCTGCACGCAATTCGGGGTGCAGCCTTTGCCATCCCCAGCGCGCTTGGAGCGCAGGAAGGCGGTCTGGTGCTGTTGTGCGCCGTGTTTGGAATTCCGACGGAACAGGCGGTTGCGCTATCGCTTGTCAAGCGGGCCGCCGATCTCGCGCTCGGGGTACCGGGGCTCGTCGGCTGGCAGCTGCTAGGATGGGAACACAAGCCGGGGGTCGTGTGAGGGACCTCAAGAAGTTTTTCGGCCAGCGGCACGAGGTCATCGGTAGGCAGCCCGCAATGGCCCTCGTCCATCGCCTCGGTCCTGAACCCAATTCCCCGGATATCCCGGGCCAGGCGATAGGGATTCTCCGACATGACCCGCACGGCATCAGCGCCGTGGGTCTTGTAGATGCGAACCGCCCGTGCCGTGCCGACGCCATGGCTGTGCAGGAAGACCATGATCTCGCGGACCGCCTTCTGCTCGGCCCAGGCGGCCGTGATGCGGCCGGCTCGCACCGGACCGATGCCGTCCATGCAGGCGATCCGGCTCCGCCTCGATGACGTCGAAGACCTTCTCGCCGAAGGCCCGCAGCAGCTTCTTGGCATAGACTGGGCCAATGCCGCGGATCATTCCCGAGGCGAGGTACTTCTCGATACCCTCGACCGACGTGGGCGCCGAGGTCTTGAGGAACCGGGCCTTGAACTGCTGACCGTGAGTGCGGTCGTTGACCCAGTTGCCGGTAGCCGTGATCCACTCCCCGGCAGAGATCACGGCAGCATGGCCAACCAAGCTAACCAGTTCGCGATGGCTACGGGTGTTTAGTTAGCCGCAGTACGCAAAAACCATTCTCGGCGGTCTGGTAGGTGACGTGCTCGATCAGGCCGGTAAGCACCTCGTGATCCGATGGCGTGGGCTCGGGCATGGCGTGGCAGTCCCGTCATCAAGCGGCGCGACACCTATGAGCCCGCCGGACCGGCGACGGAGGCCCGAAGCCCGCCCGTCTCACCGCTATGGTGTCCTGGCGTCTGTCCGGGTTCTACTGGGTCCCACGGTCTTAAATGCAGGCGGCGCAAGGGAAAAGCCCCTGGGAGCGCTCACAGCCTTCTATCTTTGTAATGTCCCAAATTGTGTCCCGGGACACGTGCCCGCAACCGCCTATCATGAGGCCCGCGCCACCACCCTCGCGAGCGGGACCCATTTGGCCGAAGTGGAGGTCGACCCCGAGACCGGCGCCCTGAAGATCCTGCGTTACGTCGTCGCGCACGACTGCGGGCGGCCGATCAACCCGCTGCTGGTCGCTCCGGTGGCCCGAGTTCGTTCACCGCCCCGTTCTCTTCGGTGAACAGGCGCTCAATGCTTCGGAGTGGACGGAAGCGAGCTTAACCAGTCCTCTACTTCCTGGACCATCTCCGGCGGCGCGGTCTGCCAGAGCGCCAGTGCTTTTTCCATAATCCATAGCAGAACCTCCTGGGCAGTGCCGGGTTGCCAAGACGGACCCATAGAGCGAAATGCTTGGGACGTGGCCTTGATCAGGGCCCACTGGAGATCATGCCAGCCGCTGCGCGCGAGAGTGCACCAAGCTGCTACCACCCAGTCGTCAATATCCTCTACGGTGTCGATGAGCTGAGCTTGCAGCTGGGCGGCTTCTGGAGAGAAAGGCGTGGTTCTCCCGAAGGAGTGCTTGATCATTTCGCGGGTTCGTTGTTCCTCTTCGGCGTGGCCTCCGAAGCACAGTTCCCAATCAAATGCTTCGAGTTCCTCATATAGTGGACCACCATCCGGCAATTCCGTGTTCAGCCAGGGAAACCGGCAGCATAGTTCAGGGTCAATTTCCATCGCACTCTCCAGTTTTCATTCAGGACTGATGTCCACTCGCTCGCAGCTTGCTCCAGATTTATAGCCGGTTGCTCAGGTCTTCGACTGAGATTGGGGTGACCTTGCTCAGATCCTTCCGCTTACCGGCCAGACACAATGCCGAGACCACGGCCTTCTTGCAGCCCGCATGGCAGCGGAACAGAACCTTTCCGTCCGCGTCCCTCCGACGGCGAAGGGACCCTGTCTCGATGAGCAGGGCAGCGAGCCATATGCAGGCCAGCATTCGGGTGTCCTTACGCTGCGGCCTGGTCCGTCAACGTGATCTCGGCCGTGATGGTGGCCTCCGGACAAATCGATTGCAGATAGTCGATTACTGACGCGATGAACGCTGCCGGATCATGGCTATGCTTCAATCTGTAGCACAGTGCTGACTTCCAATCCGGGAAATGGAGCCCGCAGCCGAGGTAATTCTGCGCCATGTATTCGAGGGCCACCGCCGGATGCGCGGTTCCCGTCACCTCCTTGATATGCTCGATTGCGAGCGTCACGACCTCTTTCTGATCCGGGTGCAAGCGGAACTCCATCTTGGTTGTCGAAGACATGGGCTGTTTTCCAGGTTGGGCCACGGTTGACATCACGTGGACGGCCGACGCGATTTTGGTAAGCCAATTTGCTCTGTGGACCTCCACGCCGTCACAGAGCCGAAAGTTCTCGGTCCAGGAGCTGAGGTAGTGCTTGAGTTCCCGCACCTTTCGGGCTCGACCAGCAGCGACCGAGGTGTCCTAGGCCGGGGCCTGCTCCTTCAACGTGATCTTGTAAGAGATCGACAGCTCCGGACAGAGCTGCCTCAGAAGCTCCATGACCTTCGAGATGAACAGCGGGCCATCGTCGCTATGCTTGCTGGCATAAGCAAGGGCCTGCTTCCAATCCGCGAACTGGAGCCCGGCGCCCATATAGTTCTGGCAGATGGCTTCGAGGTTTGACGCCTCGACCGCCGAGCCGGTCTCCTCCTCGGCCTTCTTGCGGGTCTTTTCCCACAGCTGCTTTTGGTCGTCGTGGAGCTTGAAGGTCTTGGTCCACGTGGTCTTGGGCTTCTGCTCCGCGCCGGTCTTGTTCTTTTGCTTCTCGGCTTCGACGTGGTCCTTGAGCGTGCCGAGATTCATGACCTTGGCCTTCGCGACCCATTCCTTGACGTTGTCGTTGGTGACGACGTCGCACAGCGACAAAACCTTGGTCCAGCCGATGTTCTCGAAGGCGGACCATGGCACCCCCAAGTTCCTCAGTTTCCTGTATATTCCAGCGAAGCGCATGGCTTTGTCGTAGCGGATACCATGAACCGTCTCGATGTACTGGCGGAAGGTCTTAAATCCCGCGAACTCGGACTTCGGCTTCTTGAACAGCTCGTGCGCCACGGTGATGCAACCGCCGAGCTTAAACTGGCCGAAATGAAGCACCTCATCAACTTCCCTGAAGATTTCCTCGATTTCGGCCCGCGTGTTGACCTTCTCTATCTGGATGGCGAACTTGAGAATGGGGTCGTCATCCACCGGCGGTCCAAACAGATCCTTGAGGACCTTCATCAGCGTTTCCCGCTTGTCCGGGAGAGACATCTGAGCAAATCCGGCGATGGTGGTCTCCATGAAGCCCTTGTCCTTCAATTCATCGGCGAGCTGAGCGCATTTTGCCAAACTGTATTTGGCGACATCGTCCAGATCGGGGATATTGTATTTGTCACCGAGATACTTGATCAGCTCTTCCTTGACAGCCGCGGCGCTGTCCGCAGCGTTCACTGAAACGGTCATTTCTGCGCTCCTATTTTGCTTGGTACCTCACATAACAGAAACCTGCATGGCTCCTGCTTAAGCGAATGGAAGAGGTCATCCCCTCCATCATCATGTCTTCCAGGTTCGAGTTCCGTCGTTGTGACTGTGCTTGCTCATATTGTTGCGTGATCATTCCGGGGGCGATGACGCCTCAACCAAGCCTCGATGTCGCTAATTCGGTATCTGATGCCATAGCCATTGTGCCCGCGAGGTGGCCCCTTCCCTTGGTGATGCCATCGAAGAAGTGTGCGAACGGTTATGCCGAGCATCTTGGCGGCCGTCGCCCGATCCGCCCGCCCCTCTTCGAGGTCTGGTCTGCGCCATCTAGCCATGTAGCTTTCCTCTCCCACCATGATCATTCCGGATGTCCACTTTTGGCGGCAATTGCAAATCGGCTGAGCCCTAGGCGGCCTTCGCGAACGGCACCACAGGCAGGCGCCCAGATGTTCCCCAGTCCAAGGCCGATCAAAGTCTCGGGCCAGGAGGTCCACAGGGCGTCCCAGGCTGGGCAGGATCGACTCCGTTTTGCCGGCAGTTTCCGGATAACGATTTTGCGTCATAGCCGGTCGCTCAGGTCTTCAAGCGAGGTGACCTTGCTGAGATCCACCCGGCGGTACCGATAATTGAGGAGCGAGGCGAGGCCCGGTTCGAGTTTCGGACTATCCTCGGCGTAGACGATGGTTGGCAGCCGCCGCTGTTCCCTTTCCCTCAGCACCTCAACAAGGCGATAAGTGACCGGCCGGTCAGATCCGAAAGCAGCGGACCACATCTCCAGATCGGGGATGAAAAGATATTCGGATTCGAGAAGCTTCTCAGGCTGATCCGCCGCAAGCTGCGTTGCTATCTCGCCGGCGAGAAGGACCCGCACCTTCCCATGCAACGATAGTCGGCCCGCGATGGCTAAAAATCTGCCCTCGATTCGGTTTGACTTATACACGACGTCGCAGCCGGAGAAGACGAGGCCGCTTTCACCGTCGCCCCTCCTGAAGTTTTTCACAAAGCTATTGATGGCCGAGATTTCCTCGGGGGTACAGTTGAGAGCAAGCGGAACTCCGTTCATACCACGGACAAACCCCCGTTCTTCGAGGCCGGGAAACGAAATGACCGGGAAGGGGCCACCACGAAGAGTGACCCGGCTCCCGGGGTGGTTCAGGGAGGGCAGCGTGATGTATCCCGGGCCGACACTGTCGCCGGAGTCTGAATTCCAAAACGTTGCATCCGGAATTGATGTTTCGGCGTGAGCGTCCCGCAGAACCCCGCATTCTTCGGGACTAAGCTTCGAATCGTCATTGAAGGATTTGACGGAAAGCCGCCAGTGCTGTGCAGCTTGCATGTACAGTTCACGGGCGTCCCGGGATCGGTACCACTTCCGTTCCCACGCTTGTTGCTGGAAGTACTCCGACGGATTGCGATTGTTCGCCTGCTCTTTCGGCGTAGCCCAGCGAACATTCCCCGGTTCGTAGTGGCCATTAGGGTCAATGCGATCCAATGTGTGCCCGGCAGGGCGGGCTCCGATTGCGGCAATCAGATCGGCCGGTGAGTTGAGACGGAACTCGATTCCTCGACCACCATACCGCTCATAGTCGGGGTGCTTGGGGTTTTCGCATCGGGCCTTCGCTTCACGGAACGACGTATAGGTGTAGCTTTTGGATAGCCCATGCGTCGGTGGACGCCCTCGACCCCTCTTTTGTGGTTCGGCCGATTTAATATTTTCATTTTTTATTTTGTTACTTGGATCAGCCTCATTCTTCAATTTCGCCGCAGCTGTGTCAGGATTGGTCGCGACCTTCTGGATCGGAGATGGCGCGCCATCTTCGAGCTTGCATGGGGCAAGTCCATCGGTGTAGTTTTTCATGGCTTGCTCCTTTCGAAATGCCCCGGCCTGTGGCGGCGAACTGCTGGCCGGGTTTTTTTGTGTTTCTATTTTCCGGCTGGGCGCTTCAGATTAGATCCGCCGGCACCGGTCAGGCCGCGCGCGATGAACCGTTCAATGGAGCTAACCGTGATCTTGCGCGACCAGCCATCCTTGAAGCTCTCAAGCTGACCGTCTCGGAGTAGCTCGTAGAGCCTTTTTTGGCTGCATGACAGCATCCGGCGCGCATCGCGAGGTTTCACGACGAGCGGCCCTATGTCGCCCGATCCCCCGCCCTGAATGATCATGGTTGTGGCTCTGAGCTTCCAAACATTTGTTGTTAGTTTGGTAGCTCAGAAAAGCGATATGTCAACCCAACGGAAATCACGATCACGTTACTACCAATAATTGCAATTGATTGCAATTTTTTGGCGCAATGAGTGAAGGGCCACAATGATGTGATTGCGCCCCAAGCTATGAGGTGTCCGGTTCACCGACCATTGCGTCGAGCTTCACCCGACGACCGCCGGCGCCATGTTCTAACTTCTGCTCGCCGTGTAGCTTTTACCGCTCCGTTTTCAGTCATTTGCGTCCTAGCTCAGAATAGCGATGTGTCAACCCGAATCTCTTAACGCACGACTAAACGGCAAGGTCACCACCTGACCGACGGCGAGTATCAGCTTTTCGCAATAGGCGGCCCAGGCATCCATCAATTTGCGCCGCTTTTCGAATAGGTCGCCACGGCGATAGGCGCGCTCGGTTTCATCGCCGACCATATGGGCAAGCGCCGCTTCGGCCACCTCCCGCTGAAAATTCGTGCGCTCGGCCGCCCAGTCCCGAAAGGTCGAGCGGAAGCCGTGCACCGTGATGTCGGATCTTCCCATGCGGCCCAGACAGAGCCATAGCGCCGTATGAGCGAGCGCATCCCGCCGGCCGCCGGGAAATACGAAAGCATTCTGCCGGACCTTCTCCATGCGCGTTAGAACGGCAACGGCGGCATCGGATAACGGGACACGATGCTCCCGGTTGCCCTTCATCCGTTCGGCAGGAATCGTCCACACCTTGGCCTGCAGATCGACCTCGGACCATTGGGCGCCAAGCACCTCGGCGGTTCTGGCGACTGTGAGGATGGCGAATTCAAGCGCTCGGGCAGATACGCCGGGACGCTGGTGGAGTTCACTCATGAAGGCGTCAAGTTCACCGTAGGGCAGGGCTGCGAGATGCTTGACCGGCTTAATTTTGCGCAGCTTCTTCCGGCTCGGCAGCAGTTTGTCGAGATGACCGCGCCAGCGCGCCGGATTCTCGCCCTGGCGGAGCTTGCGAGCGCCGGCCCAGTCCAGCACCGTCTCGATACGGCCCCGGATACGGCCCGCCGTCTCAGGCTTGGTGCTCCAAATCGGCTCAAGAACCTTGGTGACGAGCGCAACATCGATTGATTGAACCGGCAGATTGCCGAAGACCGGTGTGACGTAGGTTTTCAGGGTTTTGAGCCATTCCCCCGCGTGCTTGGCGGAGCGCCATCCGGAACGATGCGAAGCGATGTAGGCATCGCGGCACTGGTCGAACGTCATCGCTTTGGCGTTAGCCAGACGCTGTGCCGCGCGCTGAGTATCCCTATGGGCGATAGGGTCAATTCCCCGCTCGCGCAATCGGCCCTGCTCTGCGGCCTTTTCTCGGGCATCCACAAGGCTTGTGGTGGGATAGGAACCGAGGCCCATGTAACGCTCGCGGCCGCGAGCGGGATCAAAATAACGGTAGAGCCACGATTTGCTGATGCCGTTGCCACCCGCCTGGACCTGCAAATAGAGGCCCTTGCCGTCTGCATACATGCCCGGAGTGCTTTCCCGAGCCACCTTCAGCGCCTTGAGCCGTTCGGTCCGCCTCATCCCAACTCCGTTTCGGTTCGTCTCATCCCATGAACCCACGAACCAACCCCCGTCCAACGTGGGTTATAGCAGGTGCCCGTGAGCAACAGGAGGAAACATTCGACCTGCGACAAGTCCCTAACTGGTGGGCATTTTTGCCATGCTCAGAGATTAACCGAAATTGGTTGTTAGCGGAAGTGGTTTCCGCCCCGCCGCCGCGGCTGGCGGAAGTCGCGGGCCTCGGCGAGGAGGCGATCACCGATCTGAAGATCGTCCAGGCCGCCGCGAACGAGCTCTTGCGCGGCGGCCTGCGCCAGAAACCGGTGCTCTCGTCCTGGTCGGCCGTGCTCGATTATTGCCGTACCGCCATGGCGTACGCCGACAAGGAGGAGCTGCGCGTGCTCTATCTCGACAAGCGCAACCAGCTGATCGCGGACGAGCGCCAGCAGGTTGGCACCGTCGACCACACGCCGGTCTACCCGCGCGAGGTGGTCAAGCGCGCGCTCGAGCTCTCGGCGAGCGCGCTCATCCTCGTGCACAACCATCCCTCCGGCGATCCGAGCCCCTCGCGCGCCGACGTGGAGATGACCCAGCAGATCGTCGAAGCCGCCCGCGCGCTCGGGATTTCCCTGCACGACCACATCATCGTCGGCCGCCAGGGCCACGCGAGCTTCAAGGCGCTGGGGCTGATTTGAGCGGGCCGCCGCTCCGCGCAACTCCGGACGCGCAAAGGTGTTTACTCTGCTCGAGCAGCTACACTTTGGTCGGGAGTAGCGCCCGATGAGCGACATCGCCAGACCGCACACCAAAGTCCGGCTGAAGACGGAACGGCCGCGCCTGCACAAGGTCATTCTCATCAATGACGATTATACGCCGCGCGAGTTCGTCGTCGCGGTGCTCAAGGCGGAGTTCCGCATGAACGAGGATCAGGCCTATCGGGTGATGATCACGGCGCACAAGCGCGGCGCCTGCGTGGTCGCGGTGTTCGCGAAGGACGTTGCCGAGAGCAAGGCGACGAGAGCCACGGAAGCCGGCCGCAGCAAGGGCTATCCGCTGCTGTTCACGACCGAGCCGGAAGAATAGGAGTTTACTGCCGCACCAGCAGCAGCGGCTGACGCCCTTGCGGAATGCGGTGCCAGGTGCCGGATTCCTCCTCCTCGAACCGCCACGGGTCGTTGCGCTCGGAGAGCACGAGGAGCAGCCCGCGGTCCATCCGCCAGGATTTCGGCGCGAAAT
>WNGD01006483.1_pt1 | contig 11183 bp, 7 predicted proteins | sample 5400671 | NCBI WGS metagenome assembly WNGD01 (sample SAMN13153369, study PRJNA577476) | soil metagenome | isolation source: 40 cm soil or saprolite under grassland replicate 2 | place: USA:California | collected 2016-06-15
CCGGCTCCACCGCCGAAAGCGCCGCCGAGGCCAGGCCGGTGGAGGTGACGCCCAGGCCGATCCCAGCCAGGATGAACCCGGGCAGCAGCACCAGCCAGGTGGAGGTGGCGGTCAGGTGGGCCATCGAGGCCAGCCCGGCCGCGGCCGCGACCATGGCCACACCCAGCAGCACCCGCATCGCCACCTTGCCGATCAGCCGGCCGGTGAGGGGGGCGACCGCGAAGGAGACCAGCGACAGCGGCAGGAACCGCAGCCCGGCCTGGACCGGGGAGTAGCCCAGGGTGTTCTGCACATACAGCGACAGGTAGGTGATCACCCCGATGACCGTCGCCGAGATCGCGAACGCCACGAACCCGGTCGCGGCAAAGCTGCGCCGGGCGAACAGGCGCAGGTCGGCCATGGGCGCGGCAACGCGCAGCTCGCAGGCGACGAACCCGGCCAGCGCTGCCGCGGCGGCGGCGAACAGGGACACGATCGCCGGGCTCGCCCAGCCCAGTGCGTTGCCGCGGATCAGCGCGAACATCAAAGCGGTCAGCGCCGTGGTGATCAGCGCAGTACCCAGCCAGTCGGCCCGGCCGCCGGCCGGGTCGCGGGATTCGCGCAGCCGGGCCGCCCCGGCTGCGAACGCCGCCACGCCGATGGGCAGGTTGATGAAAAAGATCGACCGCCAGCCCAGCGTGTCGGTCAGCACCCCGCCAGCCAGCGGCCCGATCGCGGTGGCACCGCCGATCGTAGCGCCGAACAGTCCTAGCGCCCGGGCCAGGGCGGCGCCGGAGAACTCCGCGCGCAGCAGCGGCGTGCCCGTCGCAAACAGCACCGCGCCACCGACTCCCTGCAACGCACGGAACAGCTCCAGCGCCAGCGCGGTCGGCGCCAGCGCACACGCCAGCGACCCGGCGGTGAACACAGCCAGCCCCGTCAGGAACAGCCGGCGCCGGCCCACCCGGTCACCCAGGGTGGCCGCCGGCAGCAGCAGCACGGCCAGCACCAGGGCATAGGCGTCGATCACCCACTGCAGATCCGGCAGGCTCGCCTGCAGATCCCGCTGAATCGATGGCAGCGCCACGCTCACCACGGTGATGTCCAGCAGCAACATGAACGTCGCCGTGCACACCAGCACCAGCGTCCACCGCTGCCGCGATGACAACGCCGACACTTCTGCCATCTGCCTCACCACCCCAAGCAGCGGCCGCTCATCAGCATTCTCCCGCGAGGTCCTCGCGGCGAGCTTCAACACCCCCGAACGCGACTTTCCGCAGTTCCCGTTCACACCCGTCGACCCGCTGATCGTCGCCCGCCCCAACCCGCGCGATCCCGCCGGCGCACCTACCAAATCACGAGATAAGGGACCCCATAGCGAGCAGCCAGGCCGCAGGGCCAAGATCGCGACCGCGGCAGGCTCGGACACAGGCCATCTCTTGTCTCCGTATCCGACGGGCTCAACGATAAGAGCGACATCGCATTCGATCACCTTGGCGCTCATCAGCTATGACCGGATCGACGGCCGCGCTGGTGGGCGTGCGCAGATCACGCAGATCAGCGACCATCGCGGACGGCGCCGTCACGCCTTGGCGATCGCGCACCGACGGCGGCACTGCGCGCACCCCGGGTGCAGAGCTGATCACGCGCTGTCAGCGAGTGGGACCTGACAGCGCGAGCCGAACGCCGACTCGGCGTCGCTGTCGGGCGAGTTGGCCGTGTGGATGTCCGCACGCAGATCGTCCAGTAAGGCCGGGGCCTCGCTGGCGCTGGCGGCGTCCTGCAGGTGCTAGCCGGTCTCCTGGTGAGCCAGGTGTTGCCGTCCGGTTCGGCGAAGCCAGCGCTTCGGCCGGCTTCGCGGTTGGCACCCGCCTTCCAGTCGCCGGTTGTGAATTTGTGCCAGGATGCACCGGCGGCCCTCCGATGTGGCGGAGATCTGCGTGTGTCATGCCGTGTCGTGCGGCTGCGTCAGGCCGATGCGCAGGAACTCGCTAACTAGCGGATCGTGGGGACTTTCGCGGGTGACGAGGGAGAGTTCGACGAGCTCGGCGCGGTTGGTCAGGGGCCGGTAGGTGGCGGTGGGCGGAAGGGCCGAGCGCACCGCGGCGTTCGGCACCAGTGTGACGCCGAGCCCGCAGGCGACCATCGCTAGTTGGGTGACGATCGAGTTGGCGATGTGCCGCACGTCGGGCGTGAAGCCGGCGTTGTGGCAGGTGGCCATGAGCTGGTCGTGGTAGTCAAGTGACGCATCGCGGCGCAGCCAGACCCACGGCTCCTGGGCGAAGCGGGCGAGGTCGACGGCCCCGGGGGTTTCGCCGGCGGCCGGATGGTCTGCCGGCAGCGCAATCACAAAGCTGTCACGGCGCCACGGCTGTGTGCGCAGGTGGCGGACCGGGGCGCTGAGCCGAATTATGGCGATGTCGATATCGCGATGCAGCAGGCTCTCCAGGCCTGTGGGCGTGTCCACCTCCACTACTCGCGTCTGCACCTTCGGCCGGTGCTGCTGGAATGCCTGGATCGTGCTGAGCAGGGGCTCGCCGAGGGCTGAGGTCACCACGCCGATCCGCAGGGTTCCCACCAGCCCGGCCTCGGCCTGCGTGGCTACCTCCTGCGCGTGCTGGGCGGCGGCGACGATCGTGCGGCACTCGGCCGCGAACGCTCGGCCGGTCTCGGTGAGTTCGACCTTCCTCGTGCTGCGGTCGAGCAGCCGTGCCCCCAGGCGGCGCTCCAGCTGCAGGATCGCCTGGCTGAGCGGTGGCTGCGACATGCCAAGCAGTTCCGCGGCGCGGCCGAAGTGCAGGGTCTGCGCCACCGCCAGGAAGTAACGGGCCTCGCGCACCTCGACCATAAGTCGCATCGCATATCAGTTGCAGATGTAATCAGATCTTCAGTATATGACTCCAGCTTGGTTAACTGATTCGCATGACAGCCGATGCGGACCTGGTGGAGCAGTACCTGGCACTGGACACGGCGACGGTGTCCGACGCCCTGGACATCTGCGGCCTGCCGCCCGGACAAGGGGGGCTGCCGCCGATGTGGGGCAGGCCCAGGATTGCCGGATTCGCGGCGACCGTCGAGCTCGAGCCGCTGAACAGGGAGCACGTAGGCGCCCACATCCTCACCGACGCGATCGCCAAGGCAGGCGCCGAGAACGTCATGGTGGTCGCCAACGGCGGCCGGATCGATGTGTCCTGCTGGGGTGGCATCGTGAGCGTCGGCGCGGCGATGCGCTCCATCCGGGGGGTGGTCACTGACGGTGCCTGCCGGGACGCCGGCCAGGCGCGGGAGCTGGGCTTCCCGGTGTTCGCGCGGGCCCAGGTCCCGGTCACCGCCCGCGGCCGGCTGCAGCAAAAGTCGGCCGGCGCTCCCGTCCGCCTCGGCCAGGTGACGGTCAAGCCAGGCGATGTGGTGATGGCCGACGAAGGCGGCGTCGTCGTCATCCCCCGCGAACGGGCGGCCGAGGTCCTGGACGCCGCCCGCGGCGTGCGTGCACGGGAAGAGCAGATCGAAACCGAAGTGCGGGGCGGCGTCCCCCTGCCGCAAGCCATGCGGGACGCACGGCTGGCCGGAACCGAGGCACCGTGAGGGGATCGGTCACCACCCAGCACCAGGCACTGGTCCTTCGCCGGCTCCGCAAGCTGCCCACGCCCGCGATCTCCGACGCCCTCGACCCGGAAGGGATCCCCGGTGCTCTGGACGCGAGTACGACCGATCTCCTGCCCGGCGATGGCGATCAAGGAGGACGATGTGTCATCAGGAAGTGAGCTCACCTATCAACAGCTGAATCTGCGTGTTGACGGCGTGGGCCTCAGGGTCGCCACGGTCCGCAGTGGCGGCGAGCTCACCCCGATCGTCTTCCTGCACGGCTTCGGCTCGACGAAGGAAGACTACGCGGACATCGCACTCCAGCCCGCCTTTGCCGGGCGTTCATTCCTCGCCTATGACGCACCGGGATGCGGGGAGACCTCCTGCCAGGACCTGCCGGAAGTATCGATACCGTTCCTGGTCAAGACCGCCCAGACGGTGCTGCGACACGCGGGAATCCGGCGCTGCCACCTCGTCGGGCATTCCATGGGTGGCCTGACCGCGCTGCTGTTGGCACACCAGGATCCAGGCCGCGTACTGAGCTTCGTCGACATCGAGGGCAACATCGCCCCGGAAGACTGCTTCCTGAGTCGGCAAGTCCTCGCCCATCCGGTCGGCGATGACGAGAGCTTCTTCGGCGACTTCGTCGAACGGACCCGCCGTGCACCGTTCTATGCCAGCGCCCTGTTCGCGGCCAGCCTGCGCCACAAGGTACGCCCCGGTGTGGTGCGCGGGATCTTCGAGTCGATGGTCGACCTGTCCGACCACGGTGACCTCATGGCGAAGTTCCTCTCGCTGCCATGCCCGCGCATGTTCATGTACGGCGAGCAGAACTCCTCCCTGTCGTATCTGGCGGCACTAAGCGCCAACGGCGTCGAACTGGCGGAAATCCCGCACAGCGCACACTGGCCGATGTACTCCAACCCGGCTGCGATGTGGGAACGCATCGCCGAGTTCCACTCTCGCAGCAAGCCAGACTGACCGCATGCCGGCGCACCCTGGCCGGGACGGCTCGCGGGCGTATCCGCATGTCCGTTCCTTCAGCAGCGGCCGGGCCGCCGCGCGCAGCGCGTGCCCCAGAACCTGGGCTCAGGCTGGCTGGTCTGGTGGTGTCGCGGACGTCACCACCAGGGCAGCCACATCCAGGGCCACGACCGTTCTACGCGCGTTCTACGTGCAGAATGACAATTCGGAGCCGTCAGCACGGGTCATCCAGCGCACCGGGACTGCCGACCATAAGGCGGGTCCGTGCGTAGGGCTTGTCCGGGCGTTGATTACGTGACGTGAGTACCATCGGCTGGTGTGCCTGCGGCGCCGACGGGCCGTCCGGCATTGCTTGTGCGGCTGGTTCCGATGGCAAGATGGGGGGAGCCGTGCAGCTATCGGGGGCGAGCCGGGCGAGGTGAACGTTCACGTCGCCTGGAGAATGGCGGTGGCCAGGCGGGCCGCCCAGGCGTATGCGGGAAACGGGAAGCTGCCAGCGCTGGCCGTGGCTGGTTCGGTGGGCGCCGGCCTGGCCGACCGGTACTCCGATCTGGAACTGGACTGCTACTGGTCCAGCCCGCCCGGTGGCAGCGTCACCTGCTTACCGGACTTGAGGTGGTTCCGGAGCGGCTCGCCGAGCGGCTGGAGTCGATGTCGTCGAGCCCGCCTGCCGAAGCCTTCCGGGCGGCCGAAGCCTTGCTAGAAGACACGGTGCTGCTGGCTCAAGCGCGCACTTGTGCCGATCTCAGCTCATTCCGCCGGGCCCTGGCAGAACGCCGCCAGCCGGTCGATCCGCCCCGTGCCGCCCCGTGACCGCAGCCCGCCGCAAGCTGGTCTCAGCCACGCAGACCAGCGGCTATATGCGCACATGGCACGGACCAGCGTCAGTCACTGAACGTGATTCGATCTCGGGTCCGGCGTGAAACCGATCGCCGAATAGGGCCTGCGACCAGTCACGTTGGCTAGCCCGTGGGGCGGAGCGCTGATTATCCCGTTCTGCATCCTGATGGCAGGAGCGCTCGCGGTGCAGACCGATAAGGCGCAAGGCTGCCGGGCGAAGGTTGCACCAGGGAACCGGCAACGCCGGGGGCCGGCATGGGAGGGTGGGGCTTTGATCACTTGATGCTGGTGATCAGTCGTTCGCGGTCGAACAGCGCGGACGCGAACCGCCCGCCGAGGCGAATGAGGATAAGCAGGGCCGCTCCGCTGGCGAGGGCCACGCTAAGGGTTGCCGGGATCACGTTGAAGGCGATGAGCGATGTCACCGCGACCGTGGGGAGGCTGGCGAGGATGGCAAGCTGCCCGGCGGTGCGCGGATCGCTGCACCGTGCCGAGATGGCGATGCCGACCCAGATCGACCAGGTGGCCAGAAGTGGCGTGAAGACGAGCTGGGCGAGCAGGTCGGGGCCCCGGATGAGCGCGGATGCCACGCCGGGCGCGGCGAACAACTCGACCACGGCCACGAACAGGGCGAAGATTGTGTAGGCGACGGCGACGGCCGGGACGAAGGCGGCTAGGGCCTTGCCCAGCAGGAGCTCCTGGCGGCGGACCGGCGTGGTCAGCACCGGCTCCAGCGTGGCCTGGAGGCGCTCGCCGACCACGGAGTACGAGGCGAGCGTGGCAGGCACCAGCACCGGGATGGCCAGCATGTAGAGCAGAGCGTGTTCGTGGCGCAGCGACCCCGATGCCTGCGCCGGGATGGCGAAGACCTGGACCAGCGGCTGGACTAGGAAGATCAGCGGGAGGATCGCCATCGCATAGATGATGTTGTTGTTGTGGCGGTACTCGCGTAGCTCCTTGCTGACGATGGCACGGACCCGCCTTCGGCTGAGCCTCATCCGCCGGTCCCTTCCCTGTACTGATCGACCAGTTCGAGATAGACGTCCTCCAGCGAGTGATGCGACTCGGCAATGGACAACACGTCGGCACCGGCGGAGACAAGCGCCCGGGTAACGGCGGGCGCGCCCCGGGCCATGTCGGATACCACCAAGACGTAGCTGGCCGTGCCGTCAAGCCGCCAGTTGTCCACGGCGGGGATGCCGGCAAAGACCCGTCCCGGTTCGCGGAGCGGGGCCAGGGTCTTGACCGTGAGGGTCTTGGCGAATAGCCGGTCGCGCAGCTCGTCGGGACGGCCGATCGTGCGCAGCGTCGTGTTCAAGATGGCGACACGGTCACACAGGCGCTCGGCTTCCTCCAGCCGATGGGTTGTGAGGAAGATCGTGACGCCGCGCTGGCGCAGGCCATCGACCAGCTCATGGACGTCCCGGGCAGCCGCCGGGTCCAGGCCGGAGGTCGGCTCATCGAGGAACAGGACCTGCGGGTCACTGAGCAGCGCGCGGGCCAGGGCAACCCGCTGGCGAAGGCCCTTGGACAGGGTGCCGCACGTGTCATCGGCCCGCCCGGCCAGCCTGACCGCTTGGAGGGCTTGCCCGATCCGGCCCTTAGCGTCGGGAACCTCGTACAGGTCAGCAAAGCACTGCAGGTTTTCGGCCACGCTCAGCCGCAGGTACAGCCCCGGCGACTCGGGCATGACCGAGATCCGCCGCCGGATCTCCACCCCATTCGCGGGCACCAGTTCGAAACCGGCGACAGCCGCCGAGCCCGAGGTCGGCGCGATGAGGGTAGTCAGGGTCCGCACCGTTGTCGTCTTTCCCGCACCGTTCGGCCCGAGAAAACCGAACACCTCGCCGCAGCCGACCTCGAAGGACACATCCTCGAACGCGACGCGGTCACCAAAACGCTTGCTCAATCCCTTCACCGAAAGAACCGCAGCGCCGACCCCGCCAGACATCACCGATTTCCACGACCCTCCCGCTCCAGGCGTGACGCCGCGGCATCCCCGTTGACTCTACTCCCCGGCTCATACCGGATGATCTTGGGCGAGCGCGTCCTGCCAGCTGTGTAAGTGACGTGACCCGACGATGAGCGGCAACAGGGCCAGCTGGCGTGCGGGCCGGTGATGTCGCCCCGGGCTGAATACCGAAGGCGAGCCGCCGCAACGGATGATCCGCCGCCGGGCCGCGGATCCAGATCTGGGCGGGCAGTCCTCCGACGGTATACAGCCGATATTCACGCAGAACGGCGGGGATGCGCGCCTCGCCTGGGCAGACGCTGATCCGCAGCGTGAAGTTTAACGCCGACGTTCCGTGGCCGCCCCGGCTCGCCTGCCTGGCAGGCTGGCACTGTGCTGAGACTGACGCTGCTCGGGGTCGGCGCGATGAACTCGCCGCGGTAAAAAGGTCACCGCTCCCCGTCCCGGCCCCCCGATCATCCGCGTCGGGCCGGGAAGCCTCGGCCGTGTCTATCCCGCTCCTGCCCCGCCACTCGCCAGCCGGCCCGGCGCGACTGCTGGGCCTGGCGGCGCGAAGCTAGCAGCAGGCACGGGCTCAGTTTTAAGGCTGCACATCCAGCACCCGCTCGCCCGCCGCGACCAGCACCCGCCAAGGGATCGGCCTTCCATCAGGCGATCAGCGCGGCCCAGCGACCAGATGCGCTGGCCGCCGGCGACAGCGGCGCCCGCGGATCCCCCCCGGCGGTCAGCGCGACGCGTTCGATGCACCTGGCGCGCGAGCCTGGTCGGTCGCGGTGCCCGGCACCGAGCACCGGTCTTCGTGCCGGGGCCGGATCAGTTCCGCAGCTTGCGGAGAATGCGGGCAAGGTGGGCGCGGTCTGTTTGGCTCAGTCGGCCGAAGACCCGCTCGGCCTCGGTGCCGCGGGCCGCGCGGATCGCATCGAGGACGCTGGCGCCGTGCTCGGTCAACTCGACCAGCGTGGCCCGCCGGTCACCTGGGTCGGGCCGCCGACGGACCAGGCCACGAGATTCGAGGGCGTCGGCGACCTCGGTGGTCGAGCGCGCCGCGATGTGCAGATGGCCCGACAATTCCGACAGGCGCAGCGTCCCGTGGTGCCTGAGCACGCGCAGAGCCCGTAGCTGAGCAGGGGTGATGTCCCAGGGAGCCAGACTCTGGTGGGATGCTTCGCGCAACTGGCGCGCGACCGACCAGAAGGCGTCCGGCAGCGTATCGTCATCGGCTGAGTCGGGCCGGCCCGCCGGGTCGCGATCCTGGGTCACTGGAATATGGTATCAGCTTCTGCTGTTATCACCTCAAATTGAGGTAACCTCATTAAGGCCTTGATCAGGCCCGGCGTGCCCAAGCGTCGGCACACCCTGACAGAAGCGCCGGCACACCCCGGCAGAATCGAGCAACTTTGGCATCACCACGAACGAACCGAGATAGCAGCAACAAGGGCCGGACTCGCGGCCCGAGAACCCTCACAGCTGCGGAGAAGGCGCAGGCACGCGGGGTATCCCTGCGACGTATCGGCCGGCTGTTCACCCCCTACCGCTGGCATCTGGCGATCGTCACGGCGATCATCGCCGCCTCCTCCGTCGTCGGGCTGGCCTCCCCGTTTCTGCTCCGCGCGATCATCGATACCGCGTTGCCGGCCAGGAACCTGCGGCTGCTGGTCTGGCTGGTGATCGGCATGGTCGCCGTGGCTGCCGTCACCTCGGTCTTCGGCGTTATCCAGACCTGGATCAGTACCAAGGTCGGCCAGCAGGTCATGCACGCGCTGCGCACCAGCGTCTTCGGCCACCTGCAGCGCCAGTCGATCGCCTTCTTCACCCGGACCCGCACCGGCGAGGTCCAGTCCCGCATCACCAACGACATCGGCGGCATGGAATCGGTCGTCACCTCTACCGCGACCTCCATCGCCTCCAACCTCACCACCGTGGTCGCCAGCGCGGTCGCCATGGTCGCCCTGTCGTGGCGGCTATCCCTCATCTCACTGGTCGTCATGCCGCCAGCGATCTACCTGACCCGCAAGGTCGCCGGCATGCGCCGCGCCATCACCACCGAGCAGCAGCGCGAGCTGGCCGACCTCAACGTCACCATCGAGGAAGGACTGTCGATCAATGGCATCCAACTGGCCAAGACCATGCGCACCGGGCCGTCCCTGGTCCGGCGGTTCACCCACTCCTCCGCCCGCCTGATCGACCTGGAACTGCGCTCCCAGCTGGCCGGGCGCTGGCGGATGTCCTCCCTGAGCATCATCTTCGCCGCGATCCCCGCGATCATCTACCTCTCCGCTGGCCTGCCGGTCACCGCCGGCGCGATCAGCATCGGCACCCTGATCGCCTTCACCACCCTGCAGAACAACCTGTTCCGGCCGATAACCGGGCTGCTCAACACCGGGGTCTCGGTGATCAGCTCGCTGGCGCTGTTCGCGCGGATCTTCGAATACCTCGACCTGCCGGTCGAGGTCGACGACCCCGCCCACCCGGTCGAGATCGACCCGGCCCAGGTCACCGGCCACGTCCGTTTCGAGGACGTCAGCTTCGCCTACCCCGGCGCCGACCGGCCCGCCGTTTCCGGCGTCAACCTGGACGTGCCGGCCGGCCGCACGCTCGCCCTGGTTGGCAAGACCGGATCGGGCAAAACCACCCTCGCCTCGCTGATCGCCCGGCTCTACGACCCCAGCAGCGGCAGCATCCGCATCGACGGCGTCGACATCCGCCACCTCAGGCTCGCCGACCTCGCCGCCATCGTGGGCGTGGTCAGCCAGGAAACCTACCTGCTGCACACCACGGTGCGGGAAAACCTGCGCTACGCCAAGCCCGGCGCCACCGACGCCGAGATCGAAGACGCCGCGCGCGCCGCCCAGATCCACGACCTGATCACCGGCCTGCCCGACGGCTACAACACCATGGTCGGCTCCCGCGGGCACCGTTTCTCCGGCGGCGAGAAACAGCGCCTCGCCATCGCCCGGACCCTGCTGCGCGACCCGCGCGTGCTCGTGCTCGACGAAGCCACCAGCGCCCTGGACACCGAAACCGAGCGCGCCGTCCAGAAGGCCTTCGACACCCTCGCCCAGGGCCGCACCACCATCACCATCGCCCACCGGCTGTCCACCGTGCGCAACGCCGACCAGATCGTCGTGCTGGATCACGGCCACATCGCCGAAGCAGGCACCCACACCAGCCTCATCGCCGGCAACGGCCGCTACGCCGGCCTGGCCGCGTAGACCCGGCCAGAGCAAACCCGCACCCAGCGAGCTGATCGCGGCTCAAGCCGAACAATGTCTACTCAGGATGTCGCAGACGACTGCACCGACTGCCCCCTCCCCGCTGACGCCATATCGAGTGATACACGGGTGATCCTAGCCACAATTGGAACCGAAAATACGAGCGAGGATCACCACGTATCTGGCGTTATCCGGCCCGGAGGATCGGTGATCTTCGATCACCCGTATGCCGAGTATGCGTCGCTGGCTCACTGAATTCCTGGAATCGCTGGCAGCGCGCAGATCGACCAGTCGGGACGCAGTGAAAGCGGTCATTTGGTGGTGGAGCGGCCGATCATAACGGCGGGATTGCGCGCCGAGTTAATCTTCCTGACCGGTAACGGATTGTGAGCTGGCGCTACCTGTCGATGACAGCGATCGCGTGGACATCGATAAGGTACTCGGGCCGGGCAAGCGTCTCTACCCCCACCATGGTCACTGCCGGTTGTGGTCCGCGAACAGACTGGCCCGGGCTGCGCCGATGGCCGGCAGGCACTCGTGCCGGTGACCGGCGACGTGGATCGTGATCTTGGCGACGTGCCCTGGGCCGGCGCCGGCAGCGGCGAGCGCGC
>WNGD01013088.1_pt1 | contig 11181 bp, 12 predicted proteins | sample 5400671 | NCBI WGS metagenome assembly WNGD01 (sample SAMN13153369, study PRJNA577476) | soil metagenome | isolation source: 40 cm soil or saprolite under grassland replicate 2 | place: USA:California | collected 2016-06-15
CCAGCTCCGCGCGGCCTTCGAGACGGCCAGGACCCGCGCGCAGCGGTTCTTCGGCGACCCCGCGATCCTGCTCGAGCGCTATATCGCCCGGGCCCGCCACGTCGAGATACAGATCCTGGGGCTGGCCGACGGCCGCGTGGTCGCTCTCGGCGAGCGGGACTGCTCCGCCCAGCGGCGGCACCAGAAAGTCGCCGAGGAGGCCCCGTCGCCCGGTCTCGCCGCCGTCCTGCGGGACCAGATGCAGGCCGCTGCGGTCCGGGCCGGCCAGGCCGTCGGCTACCGCGGCGCCGGCACCGTCGAGTGCCTCGTGGACACGGTGGCACAGGATTTCGTGTTCCTGGAGATGAACACCCGGCTGCAGGTCGAGCATCCGGTTACCGAGCTGCTGACCGGGATCGACCTGGTGGAGCAGCAGTTCCTGATCGCCGCCGGGCGCGAGATCAGCTTCGACCCGGCGGCCGTCACGTTCCGCGGGCACGCGCTGGAGCTGCGGGTCTACGCCGAGGACCCGCGCAGGTTCCTGCCCAGCCCGGGAACGATCGCCGCCTGGAACGAGCCCTCCGGGCCCGGCATCCGGGTCGACGCGGGCTATGCGGGCGGGAACCAGGTAACGCCGTTCTACGACCCGCTGCTGGCGAAGCTGTGCGTGCACGGCGCCAGCCGGGACAAGGCCCTTGCGCGGGCGCGGGAAGCGGTGGCAGCCTTCGTGATCACGGGACCGAAGACGAATCTTCCCTTTCTCGCCGAGCTGCTGGCAAGCGCGGAGTTCGCCAGCGGCGACTACGACACGACCGTGATCGCCAGGCTGCGTCCCGGGACGGGCTGACGGCGACGATGATGATGCCGGGAGCCTGGCGGCGGCCCGCCAGGCGACGAGCAAGGAGGCGCACGTGACCGAGATCCGCGCGGAGATGGTGGCGAACGTGTGGAAGGTCGTGGCGTCGGCAGGGGAGCAGGTGCACGACGGCGACACCCTGGTCATCCTCGAGTCGATGAAGATGGAGATCCCGGTGCTCGCCGAGGGCAACGGCATCCTGACGAACCTCGCCGTGGCCGAGGGCGACGTCGTGCAAGAAGGCGACCTGATCGCCGTCATCGACTGATCGGGTGGCCAGCATGGTTCTCATGGTCGGGCTGAACGCCTCGGTGCGCGCCGTCGTCGGCGACTCGGATACCGCGACGACCCTGGGCAGCGGCGACGTGCCGGTGCTGGGGACGCCCAGGCTGCTCGCCCTGGCCGAGGCCGCCACGGTCGCGGCGGTGGCCTCGCAGCTGGGCCCGGGCGAGATCACGGTGGGCACGTCGGTGACGCTTGAGCACCGGCGGGCCAGCCCGGTGGGGTCGGGCCTCATCGTCGAGGCCGAGCTGACCGAGGTGGACGGCCGGCGGCTGGTGTTCAGCTTCATCGCGATCAGGGAGGAAGCTCCCGGCCAGCCGGGCGACAGCGACGAGCACGTCCTCGGCGCCGGCACCATCGAGCGGGTGGTTATCGCCAGGGACCGCTTCCTGGCCCGCGCCGCCCGCCGCCCCGCCACCCCCTGACCGCGCTCCCCTGTGGACAAGCGTGAGCGGTTCGGATAATGCACGCGTCAGCGTGGAAAATCCGAACCGGTAACGGATGGCGGGGATGGCGGGTCAGACGCCGGTGGTGGAGCGGGGGTAGGAGACCCGCGGATCGGTGCTGATGTTGACCAGGTAGGGGACACCGGAGTCGAACGCGCGGCGCAGGGCGGGGCCGATTCCGGCCGGGCTGGTGACGAGCTCGCCGGCGCCGCCCAGCGCCGCGACGACCTGGTCGTACCGGCACTGCGGCTGCAGGTCGGCCGCGACGTCGTAACCGTAGAGCGCCCGCATCGGGTGCTTCTCCAGGCCCCAGATCCCGTTGTTGCCGCAGACCATCACGACCGGCAGCCGGTGCCGCACCAAGGTGTCCGCGTCCATCAGCGAGAACCCGGCCGCGCCGTCGCCCAGCAGCAGCACCACCTGCGCGGACGGGCGGGCGATCCGGGCGGCGATCGCGTAGCCGAGGCCGGTCCCCAGGCAGCCGTACGGGCCGGGATCCAGCCAGCTGCCAGGGTGCCGCGGCTCGATGTACTTTCCGGCGTAGGAGACGAAATCCCCGCCGTCGCCGATCACCACGGCGTCGCCGTCGAGAACCTTCGCCAGCTCGCCGTATACCCGCATCGGGTGTACCGGGTCGGCGTCGCTGGCCAGCAGCGGCGCGTCGGCGGCCATCGCCTTGTCCCGCGCGTCCTGCAGCAGCGGCAGCCAGGAGCCGGTCCGGCCGCGGGCCGGCGGGCTGGCCGCGGCGGCCAGCCCGGTGAAGAAAGCGGCCAGGCCGCCCGCCGCCGACCCGGCCAGCGGGCAGTGCGTCGCGAGCTGGCCGGGATCGTCGGCCACGTGCACGACCTTGGCGCGCGGCGCGCCGTCCCGCCCGCCGAACTCGCCGTAGCCGAGCCGGAAGTCCAGCGGCGTGCCGACGACGATCACCAGGTCGGCCTGGCCGAAGGCGGCGGACCTGGCCCGGGTGACCAGCAGGTCGTGGCCGGCCGGAAGAACGCCGCGGCCCTGGCCGTTGGCGATCACCGGCAGCCGGAGTTCCTCGGCCGCCTGCCGCGCCGCCGTCTCCGCCCCGTCCAGCCAGACGTCCGAGCCGAGCACGAGCACCGGCCGCTCGGCATCACCAAGCAGCCCGGCGATGGCGCCGACCGAGGCGGGGTCGGGCCCGGCTGGCTGTTCATCACCGTCGGCCGCCAGGCCCGCGTGACCGCTGGCCGGGCCGGCCGGACCGCCGCCCGGGCCGGCTTCCCCGGCCGGGCTGAAGAGCGCCTCGAGCGCGAAGTCGAGGAACACCGGCCCGCGATGACGGGCGGCGGCGAGCCGGAATGCCCGGTCGGCTGATGCGCCGGCCCGGCCCGCCTCGTGCTCGGTCCACGCGCGCTTGGTGACGGCCGTCAGCAGCTTCGGATGGTCGATCTCCTGCAGGCTCCCCGAGCCCCACCGGTAGTCGGGCGCGCGGCCGGCCAGGATGACCACCGGGGACCCGTTAAAGTACGCGGTTGTAATCGCGCTGACGCCGTTGGTCACCCCCGGGCCCGCGGTGAGCACGGCGAGGCCGGGCGTGCGCTCCAGCCGGGCCGTCGCCTCGGCCGCGAACACCGCCGTCTGCTCGTGCCGCACGTCTACGATGCGCATCGGCGGATCTGCGGTAACCGCGCCGTCGTAGAGCGGGAAGACATGACCGCCGGACAGCGTGAACATGGTCGCCGCGCCGCGGCGCCGCGCGGCGGCCACCACGTGCGCCCCGCCGTGCGCAGCGGCCTGCCCCGCTCCGCCCGCCGGATCCTGGCGTCCTTCGCCCGCGTTCGCCCGCTCCGCGTCGCTCATGCGCGCGACGTTATCAGCCGGCCGCCGGGCGGCGGCCGGCGCTCACGGCGCGGGCCTGCGCAGCCTGGTGACGATCTTGTACCGGTCACCCCGGTACCAGGATCGCGCCCACTCCACCGGCGAGCCGGACGAATCGAAGCTGTGCCGGCTGACGAGCAGCAACGGCAGCCCGACGTCCACGCCGAGCAGCCGGGCGTCCTCCGGGTCAGCCAGCACCGTCTCGATGGTCTCCTCGGCCTCGGCCAGCACGACGCCGTAGCCGGAGCCGAGCGTCTCGTACAGCGAGGAATTCTTCCTCAGGTTCCGGCGCAGCCCGGGGAAGCGGCGCGCGGACAGATAGGAGGTATCGATCGACATCGGCTCGCCATCGGCCAGCCGGAGCCGGTAGATGCGCAGCGCCCGGCCGCCGGCCCGGATGCCGAGGAAGCCCGCCAGCTCTTCCCCGGCGGCGACATAGCTGGTGTCCAGGATCACCGTCCTTGGCTGCAGGCCGTGCGCCCGCATGTCCTCGGTGTAGCTGGTCAGCTCCAGGACCTGGGCGACTTTCGGCTTGGCGACGAATGTCCCCTTGCCCTGCATCCGGAGCAGCCTGCCCTCCACGGCCAGCTCGGCCAGGGCCTGCCGGACCGTCGTGCGGGACGTGCCGTACCGCTGTGCGAGCTCGCGCTCCGGCGGGACCGCCGTGCCCGGGGACATCACCCCGGTCAGCTCGAGCAGCTGGCGCTTCACGCCGTAGTACTTGGGCAGCCGGGGGTCCGGCGCCCCGGGCAGGTCCCCGCGGCCGGCGGGCAGGACCGGGGAGGCTGTCATGGTCAGCTCCTTCCCGCCGGCGGGCCTACCCGGCCATGATGGCCCACCCCCGGCCGGCCGCGAAACACCCGCGCCGGCGGAAGCCTGACATGCCGCGTGCCACCGGCCTGGCCTGGTGCGATGATGACGAGGTGCCCACGCTGACCAATCTCGCCCGGCGACATGCGGACCTGACCGAGGCCGGCCGGGACTGGCTGCACGCGCTTGTCTCTGACTGGCAGCTGCTGGCCGACCTGTCCTTTGCCGACCTGGTCCTCTGGGCGCCGCTGCGGCACGGGGCCGGCTGGGTGGCACTAGCGCAGATGCGCCCGACGACCGGGCCGACCGCCGTTCCCGACGACGTCGTCGGATCCGTTCTGCCTGCCGGGAAGCGGCCATTCCTCGACATCGCCCTCCGGGAACGGCGGATTTGCCGGGAAGGCGACCCGGAGTGGATGGATGGCGTGCCGGTGCGCCACGAGACCATTCCGGTCTCGAAGGACGGCCAGGTCATCGCGGTGGTCGAGCGGTCTACCAATCTCAGCTCGGCGCGCACCCCGAGCCGGATGGAACTCACCTACCTCAGGGCCGCCGATGACCTGGCCCAGATGGTGGCGGCCGGGATGTTCCCGTGCCTGGGGGAGGCGCCCGCGCTGGTCAGGTCGCCCCGGGTCGGCGACGGCCTGCTGCGCCTGGGCCGGTCCGGCAAGGTCGCGTACGCCAGCCCGAACGCGCTGTCCGCCTACCGCAGGCTCGGCCTGACCGCTGACCTGGTCGGAGCCGAGCTCGGTCCGCTGACGGCCAGGCTCTGCGCCAGCAACACGCCCCGTGACGACTCGCTGATGCTGACCGCAAGCGGCCGCGTGGCCAGGGAGGCGGAGATCGAGGGCAATGGCTCGGTCGTCCAGCTGCGCACGATCCCGCTGGTCGTGGACGGGTCCCGGGCCGGGGCCCTGATCCTGCTCAGGGACGTAACCGAGTTGCGGCACCGCGAGCGTGAGCTGATCACCAAGGACGCGACGATGCGGGAGATCCACCACCGCGTCAAGAACAACCTGCAGACGGTGGCCGCGCTGCTGCGGCTGCAGGCCAGGAGGCTGCGGGCACCGGACGCGCGGGCCGCGCTCGAGGAGGCGGTGCGCCGGGTCGGGTCGATCGCGCTGGTGCACGAGACGCTGTCCCAGGCGCCCGAGGAGGCCGTCGACTTCGACGAGATCGCCGGCCGCGTGGCGATGATGGCGGGCGAGGTGTCAGCGGCCGAGGCGGGCGTCGCCCCGGTGCTGTCCGGCACGTTCGGCTTGCTGCCCGGGTCCGTCGCGACCCCGCTGGCCCTGGTACTGACCGAGCTTCTGCAGAACGCAGTCCAGCATGGCCTGTCCCGCCCGGCTGAGAGCATGCCCGCGGGGCGGGTCGAGGTGACCGCCCGGCGGCGGGGTCAGCGGCTCGTCGTCACGGTGACCGACAACGGCGCCGGCCTGCCCGCGGATTTCGATCTTGATACGTCCACCAGTCTCGGCCTGCAGATCGTCCGCACGCTCGTGGTGGCCGAACTCGGCGGCCGACTGGAGATCACGCCGCGCGGCGCCGGGGGCACGGCCGTGCTCGTTGACCTGCCCGTTGAGCCGCCCGGCGGCCCGCGGCCCGCAGCCTAGCCGCGCGGGCCCGGCCGGTCAGGCGTGGGCGACCCGTCAGGCACAGACGACACGGACGGCACAGACGACACGGACGACACGGACGACACGGACGACACGGACGACACGGTCAGGCGTGGGCGCGCGCCCTGACCCGGGTGGTCCGCTTCAGTTCCCGGCGTTCGTCCTCGCTCAGCCCGCCCCAGACGCCAGCGTCCTGCCCGCTCTCCAGCGCCCATTGCAGGCAGGGCTCCAGCACCGGGCAGCTCCGGCAGACGAGCTTGGCTTCCTCGATCTGGACCAGGGCCGGCCCGGTGTTCCCGATCGGGAAGAACAGCTCTGGGTCCTCGTGACGGCAGGCGGCGATGTGACGCCAGTCCATGAGGTCCACTCCTCTGTGAGGGCGGAGCCGTGCCGGTGGCCCGCTACCTCAGTCGTGCTTGTGAAGGATTTCACGAGCTAGGCCATACATCAGGGAATCTACCGAATTCCCCAAACTTATATGTCAATGTGAACACCGAGCTGACTCCCGATGCGCTCCTGGGCAAGGCCACCCAGGCTGCGCCCATTAAGGTCACAACCCGAGGAGGCTGAGGCGCCTGGCTAGTTGCGCCGCCCCCGGGAGCGGTACAAGCCTCTCAAGCCGGCCGATCAACCGCAAGGGTCTTTGGCAAAGGTTCGGGGGGATTTCGGTGTCAGATGAGTCACAATTACTGGCAGGAGTCGCGTCGCGGCCAACAGCACCAGGCTCCGTCCGGATGCCGAGATCGGCCGGCGTGGCCGGGGATATGCCGTTATCAGGAATGCTGGCCGGCGGGCTGCAGCCGGCGGGCCTGCCGGGCAGCCAGCGGTGTCAGATGATCACGCGGAGCGCGTCCGGCACCGACCTGAACGCGACCTGCTCGCACTCGCCGACGTACTCGCCATCCACCTGGAACGCGACCGGCCGGTCGGCCCGGATCGTCACCGCGGCCTCGTCGTGCAGGCTGATGACATGCCGTCCGCGGGGCGGGCGGTCGCTGCCGGACAGCATCTGCCGCACCGTCCGGAGCGTGCCGATGGTGCGGAGACTGCGCAGCGCCAGGACGTCGAGGCCGGAGTCGAATCCGGCCTGCGGGCTGGCGTGTACGGGGCGGCGTCCCACATAGGTCCACGGCGCGGTGTTGGAGACGATTCCCAGGAACAGCGGGCCCACCGTAGGCTGCCCGTCGCGGTGGATACAGAGCGCGGGATGCCGCCGGTCGGTGATCCGGTAGTACTGGCGCAGGGCCATGCGCACGTACAGCAGGGGAGTAGCGGGGCGGCCCAGCGCGCGCAGCGCCTCGACGGCCCGCACGACCTCGGCGTCGAGCCCGAGGCCGGCGTTGAACGTGAAATACCGGTCACCGGCCAGGCCGAGGCCGATACTGCGCTCGCGGCCGGCGGACAGGCTGCTGATGATCTGCCCGGCCGCATCCACCGGATCGGCTGGCAGCCCCAGCGCCCTGGTGAAGACGTTCGCGCCGCCGCCGGGCAGCGGGGCGAACATGGGCAGCCCGGCCGGGCCTGCGCCACCGCGATCAGCCCGGCGGGCCCCGACGGTGAGCACCAGGTCATGGCCGGCGTCAGCGGCGGTCGCCGCCAGGGAGGCCGCATGTCCCCGGTACCGTGTCTCCATGACCGCCAGATCCACGGCGGACGCCAGGGCCCGCACGATGACGTCCCTGCGCAGCGGGGTCGTCGACGTGGCACGTGGATTGACGATCAGGAGCGCGCGCACGCGCCAAGGGTAGCGAGCCGCACGAGGAGTAATGAAAATGCAAAGTCCGCCGACGGTGCGGGCGGCCGCGGCCGTGCAGGCGGCCGAGGCGGCCGTCGTGTGCGCCGCGTCGGCGCTGGCCGCCGTGGACGCCGCCGCCGGGCAGTCCTACCGGGCGGGCAGCGGCATCGCGCTGACCCTGATCGGGTTCGGCACGGCGGCGATGCTCGGGCTGGTGGCGGCCGGACTCGCCAGGGCCAGGCGATGGAGCCGTACCCCTGCGCTGCTCACCCAGCTCTTTACCGGGATCGTCGGCATCTACCTGCTGCAGGGCCATCGGTACGGCTGGGGAGTGCCGGTACTCGCGCTCGCGGCTGCCGGCTTCGTCATGCTGCTCGTGCCGCCGTCCCTGCGGGCCCTGACCAGCGGCCGGCCGGTGCCGCCGCCAGGGCGGCCGCCTGGCCGGGAAGGCTAGTGTGCCCGGCCAGCCCAGCCAGCCCGGCCAGCCCGGCCAGCCCGGCCAGCCCCGCTAGTCCTCGGTGGTCAGCCCCTCGCGCAGCTGCGTCAGGGTCCTGGCCAGCAGCCGGGACACGTGCATCTGCGAGATGCCGAGCTCGGTGGCGATCTGCGACTGGGTCATGTTGCCGAAGAAGCGCAGCAGCAGGATCCGCTTCTCCCTGGGCGGCAGCCGCTCCAGCAGGGGCTTGAGCGACTCCCGGTACTCGACGCCCTCCAGCGCGTCGTCGAGCATGCCCAGCGATTCGGCGACCGCGGGCGCGTCCTCGTCGCCGGAGTCCGGGGCATCCAACGACACCGTCGAGTAGGCGTTGGCGGACTCCAGGCCCTCCAGCACGTCCTCCTCGCTCATCTGCAGGTGCGCGGCCAGTTCGGCGACCGTCGGCGCGCGCCCCTCGCGCTGGGCGAGATCCCCGATGGCCTTGGTCAGCGCCAGCTTGAGTTCCTGCAGCCGCCGCGGCACCCGGACGGCCCAGCCCTTGTCGCGGAAATGCCGCTTGATCTCGCCGACAATGGTCGGCGTCGCGTAGGTGGAGAACTCAACCCCGCGGGCGAGGTCAAACCGGTCGATCGACTTGATCAGCCCGATCGTGGCTACCTGGGTGAGGTCGTCGAGCCATTCGCCCCGGTTGCGGAATCGCCTGGCCAGGTACTCGACGAGGGGCAGGTGAATCTCGACAAGCTCGCCGCGGATGCGCAGCCGCTCGTCGTCGTCTTCGGGCAGCGCGGCCAGCTGCGCGAACAGGTCCCTGGCATGACCGCGCTCGTGGACGGCGTGCACCTTCGACGCGACCGACGCCTCGTGCCTGGCGGTCTGCTCCCTGGCGTCAGCGGAATCGCCGGTCTCGGCGTCGGCGTCGGCGTCATCCACGGCGTCGATCTCGGCCGCGTCGATCTCGGCCGCGTCGATCTCGGCGGCATCGCGGAAGTTCAGCACCTCGGCCGAAGCCTCATCGGCGGCACCGCCCGCGGGTCCAACGGCAGGCCTGGCCACCGGGAGCTCGAACTCCTCGGTCAGCCTGACCTCGATTTCCCCCGTCACACCGACCCCGATGGCTCGCGGCTCTTCTGCAGCACGATCGTGAGCCGGTTACCCGGCCCCACCAGCGCCTCGACGCTTCCGGCGAGGGCGCACAGCACCGTCCAGGCGAAGGTGTCGCTGGCGGGCGGCCGCGCGGTCTGGCTCAGCACCGACACCGATATGGTCATCAGATCGCGGCCGAGGGTGAAGGTGCACTCCAGGCCGGTTCCCGGCACCGCCTGGCCGAGCAGCATGGCGCAGGCCTCGTCCACCGCGATGCGCAGGTCCTCGATCTCATCCAGGGTGAAGTCCAGGCGCGCGGCCAGCCCCGCCGTCGCGGTGCGCAGCACGGACAGGTAGGCGCCCTCGGCCGGCATGCAGACGGTTACCTGGTCGGGCGCCTCGCGGCCGCTTCCCGGCTGCGCGGGAACGCTGGCGCGGCTCGTGCCGGGAGCGGAGTCTCCGGCGCGGGCCGCGGCGCCGGCGGCCCGCCTGGTCGCCGATGCGGTCGTCTCTTCGGTCACGTCTGCCCTCCCACGAGGCTGGCCAGCATCGGGTTGACGCCGGCCGCCGGCTCCTGCCTGCAACTTACCGTTAGCGCGCCGCTGCATTGACGCGCCGCGCGGCGATGCCGTGGCCGGCCGGGGCGCTAGCAGCACAAACCGGCCTGGCGACCAGCGGCTGCGCGGTCGCGGCCACCCGGCAGCGGCGAGCGGCCGCGCGGCCAGCCGCCGCAGGAGTCAGGGGCCGCGCGGTCACCGGTCGCGCGGCCCCTGACTGGCCAGCAGGATATCTGGTGTCGTCCGGTCAGCCCTGCTTCGTCTCCCAGAAGATCTTCCCGATGTCCTCGATCCTGGCGAGCAGCTTGTCCGCCGTCGCCACCTCGGTGCTGCCCTTCGTGCCGCCGGCCCCGGCCAGCTTGGTGGCCTCGTTGAACAGCTCGTGCAGTTGCGGGTACTTCGCGAAGTGCGGGGGCTTGAAGTAGTCGGTCCACAGCACCCACAGGTGGTGCTTGACCAGGTCGGACCGCTCCTCCTTGATCTGCAGCGCGCGGGCGCGGAACACCGGGTCCGCGTTCTGCTGGTACTTCTCGCAGATGGCGCGGACAGACTCCGCCTCGATCCTGGCCTGTGCCGGGTCGTAGACGCCGCAGGGAAGGTCGCAGTGAGCGTGCGCGATGGCGCGCGGCTCGAGGAGACGTGCGAGCAACCTCATTGATCTCCTTCTCTCATGTCAGATCATGGGTACCGGAATTCCGACAGTACCCGGTAGCCGGGCCGGCAATCAGGGAGGGCGCCCGATGCGCTGGCCGCTATGGCGGGTCGCGGTGGCCGAGCGGTCCATGGAGCCCGCGCTGCGGCCCGGGGACTGGCTGCTGGTCCGGCGCAGCATGCGGCCCGGCCGACCGCCAAGAATCCGCCCGGGCCAGCTGGTGATTGCCCGGCATCCCGGCAGGCCGGATCTGCTTCTCGTCAAGCGAGCGGCTTGGCGGGAGCACGGCGGCTGGTGGCTGGAGTCCGACAATCCCGGGGCCGGTGCCGTGGACAGCCGGGAGTTCGGAGCGGTCGGCGCGGCTCTGATCGAGGGCCGCGTCATCACGCGCTACTGGCCGGTGCGCGGACGGTAGACACCAGCTGGCCCCGTCCCCTGGCGGGGACGGGGCCAGCGCATCGATCATGCGGGTCGAGCTGCCGCGTCAGTGGCGGGGTGCCTCCGGCTCCTCACCGTGCATCGCCTGCCGCCCGACGAGGTTGAGCATCTCTTCCCTCGGCAGCTTGGTGGCCATGGCCCAGTAGTAGATGATCAGGCCGAACGCGGCCACGATCAGCATGTCCCACCAGAACGGGATGTTGCCGGTGTTGACCGGCGCCGCTACGGCGCCCCCGCTGTACTGGCCCTGCCAGGAGATGATGCCCAGGCCGACCAGCCAAACCGGCATCCACAGCGCGTTCTTCCAGTCCAGCGGCGGGCGCTGCGGGTCGCGCGCTATCAGGACGCCCATGATCCCGTCCCCGATCACCAGGACGACGCCGAGCTTCCAGGCCACCTCGAAGCCCGACCAGTAGATGAGCAGGTTGGCGATGACGAACGCGCCCGGG
>WNGD01006486.1_pt1 | contig 11180 bp, 11 predicted proteins | sample 5400671 | NCBI WGS metagenome assembly WNGD01 (sample SAMN13153369, study PRJNA577476) | soil metagenome | isolation source: 40 cm soil or saprolite under grassland replicate 2 | place: USA:California | collected 2016-06-15
GCTCGGGCCGCTCGCCGCCGGCGAGCGCGAGCGCGAGCTCGGGGTAGCGGGAGCCCGCCGCGGTGGGCAGCGGGAACGCGCCGCCGAAGCGCGGGTTGATGTCGGTCACCCGGTGCGATCCGTCCGCCTCACGGAAGCACTGGATGTTCGCCGGGCCGACGAGCCGCAGTGTCTCGGCGACCGAGCGACCGACGTCGATCAGGTCCCACTCCTTGATCGTCATGCCCTTGATCGACTCGCCGCCCTTGGACTCGATCATCGTGCGCGGGATCGCGTTCAGGCAGCGACCCTCGAAGTCGCAGAAGACGTCGATCGAATACTCCTCGCCGGTGCACACGCTCTGGATCATCGACTGCACCGGCGTGAACTTGAGGAAGAACTCGAGCTCGGCACGATCGCGGCAGCGGTAGATGTGCCGCGAGCCGAAGCCGACGCGCGCCTTGACGAGCAGCGGGAACGGCGCGTCGGCGGGCAGGTCGGCGGGGAGCCATGTCCGCGGCGTGTCGATCCCGCGCTCCTCGAACAGGAGGTGCGCGAGCCATTTGTCGCCGAGCGCCTCGCAGACCTCGGGTCCGGGCAGGAGCACGAGCGCCGGCGCAAGCGCCTCGCGGGCGCGGGCGAGGATGACCTGGTCGAGGTCGGTCAGCGGGACGACGAGGCCGACGTCGTGGAGGCGGACGAGCTCCGCAAGCGTCGGCACGTACGCGGGGTCGTCGATGCGCGGCATGAGCTCCCGCTCGTCGGCGTGATAGAGCGCAGGGGCGAGAGGGTTCATGTCCGTCGCGACCGTCCGGGCGCCTGCCCGGCCGAACGCGCTGACGATGTCCACCCGCTGCCCCGCGCAGGTGAAGAGGACCGCGGTCACGCCGCAAGAGGGTAGCGTCTCCGGCCTGCGCCGCCGAATCCTCCTCGTCCTCGCCGCGCTCGTCGTTGCGTGGCTGGTCGCGACCGCCGTGCTCTTCGTCTGGCCGTCGAGCGACGCGCCGAGGCGTGCCGATGCGGTCGTCGTCCTTTCCGGGGGGCGCAACAGCCGACTCGATCCGGCGTTGCGGCTCATGCAGCGGCACGTCGCGCCACTCCTCGTCATCTCCGGCGCCGGTTACGACCTCGCCTGGGAGAAGGCACACCGACTCTGCAGGGAGGGTGCTCGCGGCTTCCGCGTCCTCTGCTTCGACCCGAAGCCCTACAGCACCCGCGGCGAAGCCGAGGAGATCGGCCGGCTCGCGCGGCGACGCGGCTGGACGCGCGTCGACGTGGTCACGTCGCGCTACCACGTCTTCCGAGCCGGGATCGTGGTCCGCCGCTGCTACCACGGCAACCTCGCGATGATCGGGAGCCACACCTCGGCGGGCACGATCGCCATCGCCGTCTTCAGCGAGTGGGCGAAGCTGCTCGTGCAACTCACGGTCGAGCGGAGCTGCTAAGAACGCAGAGAATGGCAGCGCCCACGGTCAGCATCGTGATCCCGACGTTCGAGCGCGTCGACTTCCTGGGAAGGGCGATCGACAGCGCACTCCGGCAGACGTTCGACGACCTCGAAGTGATCGTCGTCGACGACGGCCCCTGTGAGGCGATTGCGAGCTTCGTCCGCAGTCATCCGGACAAACGCGTCCGGCTCGTACGGCACGAGCACAACCGCGGCGTCGCGGCCGCCCGGAACACCGGAATCGACGCCGCAACCGGTTCCTGCATCGGCTTCCTCGACGACGACGACATCTGGCTTCCGACCAAGCTCGAGCGGCAGCTGCGGGTTGTCCGGGAAGAGGGAGCCGACGTCGTCCACACGCTCGTCTACATCGCCGACGGCGAGGGCAACGTGTTCGAGCGTCCTTCTCGTCGCGGCTTCGAGCTCTTTCGCGAGGTGGCCGCGTCCGGGTATCCCTACGAATGGCTGCTGCGACGGTCGTCGTTCTTCATCAACACGTTCCTCGTCCGTCGCGAATGCATCGAGAAGATCGGCCGTTTCGACGAAGAGCTGGCCTCCGTCGACGATCTGGACTTTGTGCACCGTCTTCGCCGCGAGTACGAACTGCACCTGGTCGACGAGCCGCTGGTGAAGCACTGCCATCACTCCGGGAACCTTTCGAATGCGAGCGACCCGCGAGTCTGGCCGCGACTGGCCGCCAAGGAGCTCGAGTGGCTGGAGCAGGCGAACCCGCCGGGGAGGCGCAAGATCGAGGCGTATCTCTACATGCAGATCGCTCAAAGCGCATGGATCGGTTCGCGCTACCGCCAGGCCGTTCGCCCCGCGTTGCGAGCACGCCGTCTCGACCCGTCGGCGATCTCAACGCGAACCGTCGCGAAATACCTTGCCGCCCAGTGCCTCCCCGCTGCCTTCGTCGATGCCGCGAGGCGCTGGGCGCGCACGCGTCGAGTCCCAGGAGAACCGGACCCGTGGCTCGATCTGTGGGGTTGAAACGCTCCAGATCAGGCCCAGCCGCCGGTCTCGCCTTTGTACGTCCCGCCGAAGAGAGCGAGCGGTGTCCGCAGCAGGATCAGCAGATCCGTCTTCGGCGAGCGGTGCTCGACGTACCAGACATCGAGCTCGATCCGCTCTGCCCACGGCAGCGCGGCGCGGCCGTGGATCTGGGCCCAGCCGGTGATCCCGGGCTTGACCTCGAGCCGCCGCGCCTGCCGCGCGGTGTAGCGCTCGACCTGGTAACGGAGCGTCGGGCGCGGCCCGATCAGGCTCATGTCGCCGCGGACGACGTTCCAGAGCTGCGGCAGCTCGTCGAGCGAGAGGCGCCGCAGGACACGGCCGGCCCGGGTTATGCGCGGGTCGCCTTCGTTGACGGCGAAGCCCGCGCCCTGCCGCTCGGCCCCGACGACCATCGTCCGCAGCTTGAGCAGCTCGAAGTCGGCGCCGTCCTTGCCGACCCGCGGTTGCCGATAAAGGACGGGGCCGCCGTCCTCGAGCTTGATCGCGAGCGCCGCGAGGCCGAGCACCGGGCTTGCGACAGCGAGCCCGAGCCCGGCGATGGCAAGGTCGAGCGCGCGGTTCATGCGGCCACGGAGCGGACGTAGAGGCTGTCGGCGACGAGCTTCAGCGGCGGAAACACACGCGCTGCGGCCCGCGCAGCGTCCGAAGCGCGGATGATCGCGCGGAGCCGCCGCGGCATCAGGTCGAGGTCCGCCGCCTGGGCGTTCAGTGAGAAGAAGCCGTCGACCTCGAGCTCGGACGGCCCGACCTCCGCCTCGAACGTGCGCCGCAGCTCGCGCGGCGTCCAGTAGCGCACGCGGAAGTCCTCGACGACCACAGGTCGCACGCGCTCACGCACGTACGAGAACGACGAGCGGAGACCCAGGGCGTTCCCCATCTGGACGAGCGATGTCCCCCCGGGACGGAGCACACGACGAATCTCCGCGAGGGCGAGGCGGGTGTTCTCCTTCGCGAAGTGCTGGAAGACGCTGTACGAGAAGGCGACGTCGAAGCGGTCGTCCGCGAACGGCAGCTTGCGCGCGTCCCCGACGACGTAGCAGACGTCGACCCCGAGCCCCCGGGCGATCCGGCGCGCGGCGCGGATCGACTCGAGCGAGGGGTCGATCCCGATGGGCTGGTAACCGAGACGCGCGGCCGCGAGGCACCAGCGGCCCCAGTTGCTGCCGAGCTCGAGAAACAGCTTGCCATCGTCGGGCGGCAGGCGCAGGTCGGGGATCGGATAGCGCTGGAGCTGACCGATCAGGTGGCGATAGAGGAACCCACACGTGGCGGCGATCCCCTCCTGGACGGTCGCGTCGATCGCGCCCGGCGCGAGCTCCGGCTCGGGCACGGCCCCGCTGCGCGCGTCAGCAAGGCTCTTCGCGAATACGGGGTGCGTGGGCTCGAGCTCGTCCGACAAGAGGACGGGGATCCCGTCGAGGAACGGGAACGCGTGGCCTTGGGAACAGGCGAGCTCGTCGCCGCGCCGCTCGAGCGGTCCGTGGTCGACAGGGCAGACGACGAGCTCGAGGAGCTTCACCTCGTTCCCTCCGCGGCCTCCCAGGTCGCCGGCACGCCGCGACGCAGGTAGTTGACGAGCGAGACGATCGTGGCCCAGGTGACGAGGACGTAGTACCGCGCGATTCCGACACCGACCGCGGCCGCCGCGAGCAGGCCGAGCTGGCATCCGAGCAGAACCTCGTAGACCGTTCCGCCGCCAACGAGCGCGATGTTCGTCCCGAGCGCGACGAGGTGGAGCAGCCCGCTTGCGTAGCGCAGGTGCCGGTGCGAGACAACCTCCACGAGGTAGACCGGCCCGAGCCGGCGGAGCATCCCCCCGCGCAGAGTTATCAGCCAGCAGTGCTCGAACATCCGCACTTTGCGCCGGTACTCGGTCTCGTTCGAGGGCGTGGGCTTCTCGAAGGCGACCGCCTCGCGCTCGTAGACGGCGCGGCGGCCGCGCTGAACCATCAGGTACGGCAGCGCGAGGTCGTGCCCGAAGCGCGGGTCGACCTCGACGTAGTCCGAGCGGCGCACCGCGTAGATCGAGCCGTTGCCGCCGGTGACCGAGTGCAGGCGCGACTCGGCCTCGCGCAGCTTCAGCTCGTAGCGCCAGTAGGCTCCCTCCTTGTTCGAGCCGTCAGCGGCCTCGAGGCGGAGGCGCCCGCAGACGTAGGCAACTTCCGGGTCAGCGAAGTTGCGGACGAGCCGGCGCAGCGCGTCTGGAGTCCACGTCGCGTTCGCGTCGGAAAAGGCGAGGATCTCGCCCGTCGTCTCGCGGACGGCGCGGTTCTGGGCCGCAACCTTGCCACCGCGCGGGCATCGGAGCAGGCGAACGCCGCGTCCGGCGTAGCCTTCGACGAGCTCGTCCGTGTGGTCGGTGGACGCGTCGGACGCGACCATGAGCTCGAGCCGCTCGCGCGGGTAGTCGAGCGTGAGCAGGTTCTCGAGCCGCCGCTCTATCACAGTCTCCTCGTCGTGGGCGGCGACGATCACGCTGACCGTCGGCGTCTCCTCCCCCTTGCGCACGCGCCGCGGACGCACGCGGGCGAATGCCGCCGCAGTGACCGGGTAGCCGGCATGCGCCCAAGCGAGGGCGCCGACCGACGTCCAGAAGACGACCTTGACGGCGAGCACCGCCCCGGAGCCTAGCGACGCACGACGCGCACGCTATCTTTTTGCGGTGTCGGAATCGACCGCAGCGTCGGCGGCCCGGAACCGCTGGAGCCGGCTGCTCGCGCTGCCCACGCTCGCAGCGGTGCTCGCGACAGCGGCCGCGAACTCCGCCGTGGTGCAGCTCCCGACCGCGTTGAAAAACTTCGACGACCGGGCGACGTTCAACTCGTCGCAGTCGGCTGTCGGGCGCGAAATCGCCGGGGCCGATGCGATGGACATCGACAACGTGTTCCTCGAGAAGGCGCTCGAGCTGCTGCCGAGCAACACGACCTACGCGATCCGCCAGCCGCAGTCGATCGCCGTGGCTAAGAGCTACGGGATCTCTCCCACCACCTACAACGCACTCCCGGGCTTCGTCCAGAACGTGCTCCTGCCGCGCCGCCAGGTCGACCCGGACGCGGCGCGGTACCTCCTCTGTTATGCCTGTGACACCGATCCGTACGACAAACGCATGCGGAGGCTCTGGCAGGATCCACACGGGCTCGTGATCGGGGAGCTCACTCGCTGATGGCACGCAGCCTCGCCGGGCTCTGCGCCGCACAGGCGCTCTTCCTCGTGGCAGGACTCGGCGTCCTCTGGGCCCTGCGGGGCTGGCGAACGTGGGCCGACGTGTTTCGGCTCGCGGGGGTCGCCTACCTCGTCGGCGTGGCCCTCGTCGCCGTCGAGGCGACGCTCGTGCTCGTGGCCGGAGCCCGGATCGGCACCCCTTTCGTCGTCGCGCTCTCGCTCGGCAGTGCAGCCGTGGGCGCCGCGGTCGCTCTCCTGCGCCGCAGACCGGCTCCGCGCGGCCTCGGCCTCGAGCGCCCGCGTTTCGAGCCCTCGTCCCTCGCCGCGCTCTCGGGCGCGCTCATCACCGCGGTTGTTCTGGCGGCGTTCTTCCGGACGGCGCGCCTGCAGGGCAACGTCGCATATGATGCTTGGGCCTTCTGGGTGCCCAAGGCGAAGGCGATCTACTTCTTCGGCGGCCTAGACGAGCAGCTCTTCCGGACGCTCCCGGGCCCGAGCTATCCCCTGCTCGTCCCCGCGTTGCAGGCGATGGACTTCCACCTGATGGGCTCGGCGGACACCGCGACGCTCGCGGTGCAGTACTGGTTCCTCCTTGTCGGCTTCGTGCTCGCCATGTGGGGCCTGCTGCGGCCGCTCGTGCCGGCGGTCCTGATCTGGCCGTTTCTCGCGCTCGTGACGCTAATGCCTGAGCTCGACAAACGGATGCTGAACGCTCAGGCGGACTGGCCCCTCGACATCTTCTTCGCGATCGCCGCCCTCTGCCTCGCGTGCTGGCTCACGACACGCGAGCCGTGGCTGCTCGGGTGCTACGCCCTTCTGCTCGCCGCAGTGATGGCGACGAAGCGCGAGGGGCAGCTGCTGACCGCCTGCGTTGTCGCGGCCGGGCTCGCGGCAACCTGGCGCTCGGCGCGGTCGGCGTGGTTGTGGATCGTCGGGCTCGCCGCGCTCGCGTACGCGGTGAATCTCCCGTGGCGGATCTGGTGGACGTCGCGCCATCTGCTACCGGACACACCCGATTCAGGGGTCGGGAAGCTGTCGGCGACCGCCTCCCGCGTCGCGCCCGCATTCCGGATCGTGCTCGAGCTGCTGTTCAGCTACGACCTCTGGCTGGTTGCGACGCCGATCGCGGTCGCGGCCGCGGTTGCCGTCGTCTTCCGCCGGGAGTACGGCCTGGCGACGCTGTACCTCATGACGAGCGCGCTCGCGGTGGTCGGGTTCACCTGGATCCTCTGGTCGATCCCTTCGCTGCCGCTCGACACCTCGCAGCTGACGCCGATCCCGCGCGCGGTCGGCTCGGTCGTCCTGCTCTCGATCGTGTTCGCGCCGCTCCTGCTCTCTCGGCTGCGGGCAGGAGAGCCGGCCGGCCCTATGACGTCCGGTCGGGGGGAGCAGATAATGGCTGCGACATGGGAGGAGAGTATTTCGGGGGCGCGTGCGTCGTGGCGGCGGTGGCGCTTGCCCTGACGCTCCCGTCGGGAGCGGCGGCGAAGGGCGAGCTCGGCATCTTCATCCATTACGGTCCCTCGAGCCTCGTCGGCACGACGGACGGCGCGACGTGGATCCGCTCGGTCTGGGCTCCGGCCTATCTCGACACCGTCGCGCAGTTCCACGCGAATGCCGAGGCCGCCGCGGAGTGGGTCTCGTTCGCGAAGCGGGTTGGCGCAACCTACATCACCTTCACCGCGAAGCATCACGACGGCTACGCGCTGTGGCATACCGACGTTTCGATCGACCGGGCTGCCGGCTCCGGGCGACAGGCTTGGGAGGTCAGCGCGGACGACGATGTCCTCGGCGCTCTCGCACCAGCGTGCCGGGCCGCCGGCCTCAAGCTCTACGTCTACTACTCGCTGATCGACTGGTACTCGCACAGCTACCGCGTCGCGGACTCGACGAGGTATGTGCCCCTCATGGAGGCGCAGCTGCGAGAGCTCCTGAGTCGCTACGGGCCGATCGCCGGCGTCTGGCTCGACGGCCTCTGGGACCGGCCGCTGCTCTTCTGGCACCTCGACGAGCTGAAGGCCGAGATCCGCGGGCTCCAGCCGTCGGCGCTGATCGCCGTCAACCGCCATCCGGCCGGCATCGGCCCCGGCGAGGACTTCGAGATCTACGAGAGCGCCTTCCCCGCCGCGCGATCGACCACCCCGCAGGAAGTCGCCTTCCCGGTCGGCGAATGGTGGTTCTACAGCAGTGGCGACGTCCCGAAGAGTCACGCTGAGATGCGCGCGATGATCGTCCGGGCCCGGGCGACCGGCTCGAGCATCCTGGTGGCGGTACCGCCGCGTCCGGACGGCTCGATCGACCCCGTCTACGCAGCCGCGATCCTCGGGCCGCCGCGCGGCCGGATGCACCCGGCATAGCTCAAGCTGCCGCGCCCATCCGGCGGAGGAGCCGGTCGACCTCGGCACGGTTGAGGCGGATCGTCGACGCGGCGGGGTCCGCGCGGAGGCTGTAGATGTGCCGCGTCGTCGTCCGGCGGTCGATCGTCTCCACGAGACGACCGGCGCGATCGACGCAGAGCTCGAGTGCATACGGGTTCGAGCCGCGCCGGTAGACGAGGCAATCGAAGCCGGAGAGGGTGCGGTACCCCGACAGCGTCGACGAGTCGAGCTGCCCGACGAGCGCCTGGACCCGCGCCATGCCGCGGAGCTGGTCGTCGATCCAGCGCTGTCGCTCCCAGCGACCGGCCACCACGAGCCCCACGAGCACGAGGATCGCCGCGGCCGCGGCGATCAGCGCGCGGCGGGCCGTCCAACCCGAGCGGAGCTCAGTGACCCGCGAGGCGATAGAGCAGCTCCTTGTAGCGGTCGACGGCGACGGTGCGGTCGGCCTCGGCCGTCACGTACCCTCGCCCACGCCGGCCCATCTCCTCGAGGTCGTACTCGCCGTCCCGCGCGGCGCGGATTATCTCGGCAACGAGTTCCGGCCGGCCGGGAGCGATGACGATCCCGCAGCCGACTTGCTCGACCACCTGCGCCGTCTCGCTGTCCGAGTCGGCGGCCACGATCACCGGCCGGCCCGCGGCGAGGATCCCGTACAGCCGACTCGGAACGACGTACCCGGAGAGTCCGCGGCCGAGCCCGACGAAGTGCAGGTGCGCCGCCGACAACGAGAGCGACAGCCTCTCACGCGGCTGGTAACCCATGAAGCGCACCGTGTCCGCCTCGAGCACGTCGGCGAGGTCCTTCACTTCCAGCAGCCGCGCGCCGCCGCCGATCACGACGACGGCGAGGTCGTCGAGGTCGCGGAGAAACGTCGTCGCACGCACGAGCACCTCGAGGTCCTGCGCGTGGCCGACGTTGCCCGAGTGCATGATGACAAAGCGGCCGTCGAGCTCCTGCTCGCGTGCCCACGCGTTCGCCTGCGGCTCTGGGTGGATCGCGCTCGTGTCCACCCAGTTCGGAATCACCGTCAGCCGCCGCGCGCTCGCACCCTTCGCTTCCAACCGCTTGCGCATCGTCTCGCCGATCGCGACCACCTCGTCCGCGCGGCGCAGGTAGAAGCCGATCAGGAACCGCAGCAATGCGATCAGCGGCTTGCTCTCGAGCCGCTTGACCTCGACGGCCATCTCGGGGAAGACGTCCTGGCTGATCACGACGAGCGGAACGCGGAAGCGGCGCGCGATGGCGAGCGCGACGTCGCCGATCACGGGCGGGTCGGTCATGCAGAGCACAACGTCGGGGCGTTCCGCAGCGAGCCCCTGGCGCAGTGACTCCGCCATGTAGGTGAGGTAGTTGACGGCACGCGGGAGCAACCGGCGGCGGTCGTAGGCCGTCGAGTGCACGCGCACGATCTGGACGCCGTCGTGGCTGATGTGCTCGGCCTCGGGAGCGTGTACGAGAATGCGGCCGGTAACGACGGTGATCTCGAAATCCTCGGAGAGCGCGGCGAGCAGCTCCGACAGCAGGTATGCCGTCGCCTCGAGCCCGGGCCAGTAGTACTGGTTGAAGACGAGGAGGCGAGGCTTCCTAGCCATCGGCCACCGCCGCGGCCAGCGCCGGGAGCAAGAAAGCGGAGATCCAGAACGTCGCCGCGGCGACGTTCCCTGCCGAGTAGAGATAGGACTGGACGACGGCCATCCCGAGGCCTGCGAGGACGGCGCCGAGGCACGCGCCGGCGAGGAGGCGGCGCGGCCCGGCGAGAGCCGTCCGACCAGCGGTGACAAGTACCGCTGCGAGCGTCCCGAGCGCGAGCAGGCCGACGATGCCGAGCTGGAGCGTGATCCCGATGTATGCGTTCTCGGGCACGCCGCCGATGAAGTAGTAGTACCGGTCGACGAATACTTTCGCCTCCGTTCCGAAGCCGAAGCCGAGAAGGGGGCGCTGCGCCGCTTGGCCAATCGCTCCGGCCCACGCCTGGCCCCGTCCGCTCGCGGCGAAGAACGAGCGGCGGAGCGTCGGCTCGCCGCCGCCGGGCAGCGGCCGGCCGATGTCGGCGTCCAGCGGGTAGGAGTCGTCGACGTTCGCGTACCGGGGCGGTTTCGGCGCAGGCTGTGCGGGCGCGGACGAGGCCGGCGGCGGGGAGATCGGCGCGGGCTGCGGGATCTGCTGGATCCCGACTCCCGCGCCGACACAGGCGAGCAGGGCGACGACCGCGAGCGCGCTCTTGCGGCTGACCCCGCGCCACGCGAACACGACCGCGAGCGAGCCAAGGCCGGCGCTGAACAGCGCGCCGCGCGAGCCCGAGGCGACGATCGAGCCAGCGAGCAGCGCGAGCGCCGCAGCGAGGAGCGCGCGCCGCGTCCGCGTCTGCGCGGCGAGCGTTCCCGAGAGCGCGATCGGCACGCCGAGCGCGAAGAGCAGCGCCGCCGTGTTCGGGTTCTGGCCGAAGCCCTGGAAGCGCCACGGCACCTCGATGCTCCGCGGCTCGACGGCGCGCTGGTAGTCGACGGCGAGCAGGAGCAGCCCGGCGAGCGCGACCGTGACGGCGCCGCCGAGCAACCCGACCAGCAGGCGCTCCGCGCCGGCCGGTCGCCCGCGGACAGCGACCGACAAGAGCAGGGCGGCAGCGAGCAGGAGCCCGAGCGAGACCGCGCGCTCGGCCGAGAGCCGCGGCGCGACGGACCAGAGCGCCGAAGCGAGGGCAAGGACGAGGAAGCCCGCAGCAGCGGCGGGCACACGCGCCGGCAGCGCGAGGAGGCGGCCGCGCTGGACGGCCCACGCGGCTGCCGCCACGAACAGCAGGATCAGGACGACCCAGCGAGCGTCCCGGCCGATCCTCGTGACCGCGTCGACCGAGCTCGAACCTGACGCGAACGCGAACACGGTCGTGGCCACGAGGAAGGGCACGACGAGCTCGAGAGGACTGCGGCGGAGGGCTGCCGGCAAGACGCGTGCAAGGATACTGGCGCTCGTGAGCCATCCCGAACGCATCGTCCCGGACGAGACCGCGCCCGGGATCCTCGCCCTCCATCTGAAGCGCTACGAGTTCGCCGCCGCGTGGTGCGAAGGGCGCGACGTGCTCGACGCAGGCTGCGGCGTCGGCTACGGGACCGCCTACCTCGCGGAGACAGCCCGTCGCGCAGTCGGCGTCGACCTGAGCGAAGAGGCGATCGCCTACGCGCGCGAGCGCTACGGAGCAG
>WNGD01006487.1_pt1 | contig 11180 bp, 9 predicted proteins | sample 5400671 | NCBI WGS metagenome assembly WNGD01 (sample SAMN13153369, study PRJNA577476) | soil metagenome | isolation source: 40 cm soil or saprolite under grassland replicate 2 | place: USA:California | collected 2016-06-15
TGCTTTATTTCACAGATCCCGCGACCGAGCTGAAAGATATCTGGAGCGTCGACTTCGTCCCGATCGCGGCAGCGGCGTCGGATGCAGGTCTAACACGCGTCGATCACATTTCGCAATCGATGCATTACGAGGAAATGTTGTCGTGGCTGCTGTTCTACATCTCGCTTTTTGAGTTACGAAAAACCCCACAAGTCGACATTACTGATCCCGGAGGAATCGTACGCAGCCAAGTCGTTGAAGCTCCAGATGGCTCATTGCGGCTCGCGCTGAATGCGTCTCAAAGCCGGCGAACTCAGTCCTCGCGCTTCCTCATGGAGTACTTCGGATCTGGGGTTCAGCACATCGCGTTCGCCACGACCGACATCTACGCGACGGCCGTAACCCTGCGAGCGAACGGTATCGAAAGCCTTCCAATTCCGGAGACCTACTACGATGATGTCGGGGCGAGGTGGGGATTGGATCCATCGCACGTCCAGAGGATAAAAAACGAGAACCTGTTGTACGATAAAGACGAAAGTGGCGAGTACCTGCAGCTATACACCAGAAGCTTCAAGGACCTGTTCTTTGTGGAGATCGTCGAACGGCGTAGCTACCAAGGCTTCGGCGCAGCGAACGCTCCTACTCGGCTTGCAGCCCAGTCGCGGCTTGGCCAGAGGCTATCCGTCTGAGCAGCGCTCTCTAGGCTGCCGGTGAGAGGCTCACCCTGAAATAGTGGATAGAAAGGGGCTAAGCGACTAGACCCCGAGCCGCGACCAGGGCTGCTATTGGCACATTTCCGACCTGGTGGTCCGATGATTCCTCGTCTGGAATCAGGTCAAAAGCGGACTTCGGTACAGAGGCTGACTCTCATTAAGAAATGCGTCTTTCTTAATCAGTGCCGTGGACACGTCGAGCGGGACTTGACGGTCATTTGGTTGGGGTAAGCCGGTTCCCCGTCGGGAAAGTCAAAGGCCATTTCGCCAGAGCCGATGACCCAGTCGCAGTCAGCATTAGCCTTTTCCTCATCCCGGCCATCTCCTTAGCTGCGATAATGTCTCGGTTGGCCCGCTGTGCGGCGTCCGCTCTGCTGTCCTTTCTAGCTTTCGCTATGGCCTGTGCACATCCGGCGATCCCATCGTTGCTGTCAACAAAGGCCCGCCAATCGGTCCAGTGCTGCCGCTCTCGCCAGATAAATTTCAAGGCTCGGGTCCAGCGGCTCGCCATCTTCGGGTCAAGGTTCGAAGCTGACGCGTCAATAATGGCTCGGATCAACCCCGCATTTTCCTGTCCCGGAACATGGTAGATTTCGGTCAATCGCTTCGCCACTTCCGTTCCGAGCACGCCGGCGCCGATCTCGGAAAAGAACGCATAGACGGCCTCGAGATAATCACGATGTGCGAAACGCCGTTGTCCGGGTCGCCGCTCGCGGTCGCATTCTTCAAATACTCGCCTCAGGCCTCGGATCTTCCTCTTAATTCGCCCATCGGTGTATTTGCATTTAATGTCGATCATCATGTTTCCTTTTTGATGTCCCTCATTTCAGCTACGGCACTTTGGTCAAAGCTGGGTCTTCGGCTCAGTAGTTTTGTGCTTGCATTAAATTAGCGAGCTTTCACCCTGGAATGAGGCGGCCAAAATCACCGAAATTGCCGTCGCTTTTATAAGAAACAGCATTTCTGTGAGAAACAAATAAATACGCTTTTTCGGCTTATTCAGAGCTCAATGAATTTGTCGTTTTCAGCCGGGGCGAACTCATTTTTGAGGACCAGTTTGACCATTGGGCAAACATTTGAATCCCTTTACCTGCTCAGCCCCGCTTATCGGAAATAATTTCGAGCAGGGACACTCAGCCTAATGGTTTAAGCCAGAAAAGATCAAGTTCAGCATATGCTCTGATTCAATTCAACCAAGCACCCAAGCATCTTTACTCAGGCGAACCAGGACCGCAGTCCGCATTTACTTACCCTATCCGCTAGTAACGACTTGTCATATCAAAGATATTACCAGCATCCTATGCGGTTCATATTCTATGGTTGGGCCCGCTTTAGAGATCAACCAGCTATAGGCTGGAGCGGCTATAGGCTCGATGGGCTATGGGCCCATGGAGCAGCGTGGCAGGTGTGGCAGGCTTCTGTATTAAAAATTTAAGCTAGAATCAGCTAGTTAAACTCTATTTAGTTCAGCTGCCACTCCTGCCACAGTTGTTTCTACACCTTCCCGGCCCATGGCGGGCCCAGGTGTAGTCATTGATACAAGCGATGTGCAGCGTGGGGCCGCTGCCACAAAACACGGGTGGAAAATCCATAAACATCGCAGCGCGCCGAGCATCGCGTCTTTCTTGCGAGGACAGCGATGACGCCGGATGGATCTACTGTTTCGGACGCTGAGTTCTGTAGTGCGGTTGGGGTACGCGCTTCCCCTTTTCCCAACTGGGAAATAGCAGCCGTCCATCCTTGCGGAGTCTCGTTGCGATCTGGTTTACTTCTGGATGCGTGACTATATGGCGTGCGAGAACCCGCGGCCACAGCGAGCTGTATAGAACGAATCCCGGTTGCTCTGGCGTTAATCCGAGTAAGCTTTTTTCTGCTTGTTGACGTTGACTCTGCAGGAACGCCGTCAACTCGGGTGGGCCCATCTCATGGAGCGATTCAAAGAATTCTCCTTGGCCAGAACCGGTTGTAGCATACTTGACCTTGGTCGCGGCACGCAGATTGGATTGCTCCGTCAGAGCTTTGACTTGACAATCCCGAAACACTTCGATGCCCGTGGGGTGACGTGTCGCGTAGAACAAGCAGTAAAGAGGTCGATCTTTGACCGGTCGCAAGACTGTTGTTTCCGCAACGTACTCATAGTTTCCCAATCGGGCGAGAGACTCCGCGAAGGCTTCGACGAAAATCGCTTTACGCTGGTCCGAGGTGAGGCCGCACGGGTGATCACGCTCCGCAGTATCGAGCCTTGCTCTCCAATCTCCATATGGAATGAGTTCGTCCAACTTACTTGCGATAGCAGGATCTGTGATACCTGCTGCTCGATTGATAAAATCGAACATGAAATTGAACACAATTTCGGAACTCGGTCTCGCGAGCATCTCGTTGAGGGCACGGAGTCGAATGCGCCAGCCCCTTGGATCCACGAGGAAGAATGCGAATGCATTAGCCGGTATATCTTTCAAAATAGTCGGCAACACAGTCAAGAAGTCAGCCGGATAAACGTGGATCGAAACATCTGGAAATCGCGGAGGAATTTGCGCGAGTTTCTTGTACGCCGCGGGATCGCGCTCGACGAGGAGGGCTGACATGCTTACGTCGCGCGTAGCTTTCCATGACGCTTTGGCGCGGCGCAAAGCGTTCAACGCGATGCCGAATGATGTGTCTTGAAACCGTTCGTTTGCACTCTGCCACGGGCCCGCAAAACCATCGATATATGCGATGTGAGAATAGGTGCTCGCGGTCTTGTGAATGAGCCTCTCAAGATAGCGCTCAAGGAAGACATGCTTGACGTAGGACTGTTCGCGGCCGACATTAGTCTTGCAGCGAGATCATGTTATTCGGTTGCGACGGCGTGAACCGTTGGAATATGTGGGAATTGGTTCCACTCCTGACCGTCGAGTTCACGACCGCCAGATTTCGGCCGTAGTCCGCCCCACTGTTTGAAGAAAAATGCAACGCGTCTTTCGAGGCATTGATCGCGCACCTCGCGCACCCACTCGGGGTTCATCAGACGGGCACCCGGTCCGCTTTCACCCCCAACGATTACCCAGTCGATACCCGCCAGATCGATGTCCCCGACCCGTCCGATCAGCGGCTCGATAGACAGAAATCGCACGCCCGCAGTGGAGTCCTGCAAGTGCCGAATCCTTGACTTCTTACCACCGTCCTCGACCGAGACCCCGAACCAAATGTGATTCGGGCCACGGGCCGCGCTATAGCGGCTTCGCAGAAAATCGCGCATGAGCGATGAGCGTTTCGTGAGCACCTGGAACATGTGCCAATCTGCTCGTTCCATTGTGTCGAACACGCGGGCGATAAACTCCCGCGGAATGGACTTATGAAAGAGATCACTCATCGAATTCACGAAAATCATACGCGGCCGAGTCCATTGCAGCGGCTGCTCAAGGCGGTCGGGGCGCAGGGTCAAATCGAAGCCCATCGCGAAAGGATGACGTGGTATGCCGCGGAAGCGTTCTGAAAACCGCTCGGCGTAACAGTGATCGCAGCCAGCGCTTATCTTCGTGCAGCCCGTGACCGGGTTCCAGGTCGCGTCCGTCCACTCGATCGCCGTCGCGGCTGCCATTTTCAGCCTCAAGAACGAACCAAGAACGGACGATAATTCGAATCCGGGGAGAAGTCCAAGCCGCGTTTGGGGAGGGCGGCCCGCCTTGATCGGCTTCGCGCCCAATAGCGGCCGCGCGGAGTTCGGCTGCTACCTGCGCGCCACGGTACACGGGTGCATGCGGGAGCGCCCCCGCGCGCGACATCAGGGCTGGTTCATCTCCGGCAGCCGAACGGTTCGAGCGCTTCGGAGCCGCTTCTTGGGGCTTGGCGAGCCACCAAATCGCCTATCCGGTAGGGGCGTGCCCTGATGGCGTCGGGCTGGAGATCCAGAGATCGGCGGGACGATACTCGATCAGCGGGTTGCCCTCACGGCAAAGTCCCGATGACGTTGGACGGTGGTCAATTTTGGTCCCAGGCAGGCAGGAGCCCAGGCTCGTATCGCTTGCCTGAGCTCCAGCCGAACGGGGTCAGGTCCTCAGTTTTGCCCCGAACCAATCGCTGCCGCGGCGAGTCCGCTTGTGGGTGATGTCTACGGTTTCCTCGAGCTTACCTTTCAGCTCCTTTGAGCTGAGCGGCTGCTCGCCATTGCGGCGGCACCACTCGGTGTAAGCTGCATATAAGGTCGACGCCGGAACGACGCTCTTGGGATTAAGAACGAGGTTCTCGCCGACGAAACGCTTGACGTGGTCGGCTGCCTGTCGCCAGCGGCCCGTTGCCTGGATCACTGCATCCGGCTCATCGAGTCCTTCGCGCTGCCACTTCAGACAGCCCTTGACTGCCCATGCCAGAATCCCCGGCCATTCCGTCTGCAGCTTCGAGGGCAGGCTCGGGTCCTGCTCGTCCTTCGGAATCTCGACCTCGAAAGGAATGACTCTCACGCGACGCCAGAATGCGTTGTCCGTTCCACGAACCCGTGGCCGATCGTTGGCGACGAGCCAGAGCTTGAATTCGGGGACGAACTGGAAGAGATTCTGCCGCATGAAGCGAGCCGTAATGGGCTCCCCTCCGGTCATGCCCTTGATCTTGGCTTCGTCGAGGTGACGATTGAAGTTGGCCTCGATCGCCGTGACCATGCGCGCGCCAGCAAGACGGGCAAGATCCACGGGGATGTTATTGTCGTACTGCTTGACAAGCAGGGTCTCCGTAGCGGTGTGACAGCCGTAGTCCCCGAGCATGTCACGGATACAGTTCACGAGCGTCGACTTCCCGTTGCCCCCCGACCGTCCGAACACGAAAAACAGCACCTGCTCGGACGTGATCCCCGTCAATGTGCAGCCGGTCGCCTTGCGGATGAAGGCCCTCAGCTTCCCATCGTTGCCGGTGATGCGGCGAAGGAACTTGCGGAAACTAGGGCACTTCGCCTTGGGGTCGGCGGCGACCGGCGCGATCTTCGTAATCAGATCGCGAGGATCATGGGGCTCGATCCGACCGGTCCGGAGATCGATCGTGCCGGTTTCCGTATTGAGTAGCCAGGGATCCGCGTCGAGCTTCTGATCTTCGACCACCAGCAGGCCCTTGGCGAGCTCAAGCATCCGATCGAGCGCCCCCTTCGAGAGAGAAGCTTGTGCAAACCTGACACGTGCTGCCCGCTCAGCGTCGATATCTCGGTACTGAGCCTCGCCATGGATCGTGCGAGCCGTGATCTTCGCAAGCTCTGTGACCCGCAGCAGAGCGTCGGGTTTCCATCGCTTGCCGTCGTGCACCAGCCACCCTCGGCCAGGAGTGTATATGACCTTCCGCCCAAAGCGTGTTGCGAAGCGGTGCGCGTTATCAGTGTCGGTCTCGCCGAGCTTCGCAAGACCCTTGGTCAGTTCGTCGTCCAATCTTTGAGGCGGTGCTGTATCCGGGACTTGCTCCCGCTTGTCGGTACGCAGGAACGGCAATCGACGAGGGTTCCGACGGCCGGCATCAAGCCCGCTCCGAATGGTCGGCTCGATTTCCCCGTGGTCCAACCCGATTTCTACCGCCGCCGCGGTTAGGTCCTGGAGGATCTTTTGCTCGTCGATGAGATCGTACGGGAGCAGCTGCCCGAGCTTGAACGCGGCTACGTTCAACGTGTCATTCCGCTGGTGCATGGGTGCCTTGCCTAGCCGTCGCAACTCGCGTTGTCGAGCTGCTTCCGCGTAAGCGCGAGCGCGTTCGAGTTTAGCCTTCGGGATAGAGTCTACAACGAGCGCCCCGTCCTCCTGGCCTTTAGCTCTTGCGGCTTCAATGAACGACGCCGGGGCGTGAGCAATCTCGATCTCACCCAGGGCTTTCCCGGTCGCGAAACGATAGACAAAACCCGACGGGTGAACGCTGCCCGGCCCAACGACATATCCTCGATCGCCCCGCACATCGATCCCCTTAGCTAGCTTGCTGGCAGAGTTTCGGATCTGGATCCCCTGTTCGCATCGATAATATTTGTGAAAACCGTTCTTGGTTTTCACGGTGAGCGTTTTACCAGAGAGCTTGAAATGCGCCTTAGCCGTGGGCCAGTTCGCTTTCCCGATCTCCCCATCGACATCCACCACGATGAACCCGTTTCCGGCTGCTACGCCATAGTTGTGATCAGGATTTACTTTGAAGTGCCATTTGATTTCTCTCTTGCTTGTAAGGGCGGCGCGGACACCGCCCTTGATCGCCGGTTCCTTGCTTTTTGGCTTGAGTGGAACAATGCCGAAGCCGTTATCCACAAACCTCACGATCGCTGCGAGTTTTTTGGATAATTTAGACATTGGCGTCTCCCGAAACTTCTGAGGTAGAGAGACGCAGGCCTCTGTTGACCCACTCCAGTAGGTCGCATTCGCGATACTTCACGAGTCGACCAAGCCGGGTAAAACGTGGACCGGTACCAGCGACTCGATGACGTTCGAGAGTGCGAACGGAGACGCCGAGAAGTTCTGCTGCTTGCTTCTGATCGAGAAGGGAATTCATCGATAGTCCTCCAGTGAAACGACGCGTACTGGCGTCGGGCGGAGGACATAAATGACGGGTCAAACTTGCCGTCGAGGTCTTGCAGAATTTGCCAGGAGGAAAAAGGGCAAGTTTTGCAACATTCAGAATTTCGGCTGTTTGCCTACGGGTCGTCGCGGGTACCTTGACGTGTCCTTCAGGCGTGTCCGAATCTCATTTCGATCGAGCTTGAGATCCGGTAATTTCTGTCGGAGCAGTTTAAATGCCTTGTTTACGTTCGGGGGATCGTCCCGACGCTCAACATCGTAAATTTCCGATAATGCCTTGTCGATCTCGTCATCCGTCGCACCTCGGTGCGGCTTCAGTTGTGTCATTTTATGATCATGAGGCCCTGCTTGGGCGGACCTCATTTCTGAACTACGGCTTTCTGCGGATGAAATTAATTCCTCTCGATCGTTTGGGATGCTCCAGATTCTTAGGATTGCGGAGCGGTCGCACATCAGCGGCCGATACGTGCGTTCAAGCTGATCTGGAGCAAAACCCGTGCCAACGAGAAGAAACTCTGATTGCTTCAAATACACGGGATCGGGAATGTCTAGAGGTCCGGCGAATGTGTCGAGCCGGAGCACCCCGCTTGCGACGCTGTGCGTACCTGCTGGTCGGAAGTGAGAATAATCCGGTTTCCTCGCGCCTTTCGAGTCAGCCCACTTGACCGGAACTATCCCATCGTAAATCTCGATCTTAAGTTGCCTTAACGCCTCGACCTGGTCGCAGTTTTGTGAGACCCGGATATGCTCCACCGCCTGAACCAAAGTCATCCAGCGCGCGCGTTCCTTTTCCGCTCTCGTTGATGGGCCCTGCTTTGCCTTCTGAATTCCCTGAATAGCGGCACCGCAGCCTGGCGATGGCCAAGTGGACAGTGCCGCGGAACGGAGCACCAGGAGCGGCCGCAATCGTCCGGAGCCATCATCAAGAGCCAGACCCGGCTTGAAAAGAACAAATTGTGAACCCTGCAAGTAGCTGATGTCAGGGGCATCCTTCGGCCCCTCTGAATCCGCCCACTTGACGGGAATAAGTCGGTGACCGATCGCGGCCTTGAGCTGGAGTTGGGCTTCAACGCTCCCAAACCTCGCCATTGGCCGGATGTGCTCCAGCGCCTCGATCAAGGTCATCCAGCGTGCACTGAGGCTGGCAACATGCTGGTTCGTTTCCTGATGTACTTGCGCGAGTTTTCGCTCGGCTTGCGATAGGTAGGGCATGTTCGCACTCCTATGCTGCGTCGTTCGCAATGGACTCAGTCCGCGGTAGGGCAACGCAGCGCTTAATTTGGCGGGTTCCATCGCCCCCTTGAAATCTTTCTGGGCTGCGATTGAATTGACCGGCGCTCCACAGGATGGATCTCCCGACTGGGCGCGACTTTGAAATCTCGGTTGCTAGCGGGTAGCTATCCGCCCCCGTACTCAGGGCCTTCGAAGAACGTCACCAAAAACAGCAGCACGGACAGCTAGTTAATGGCGCGCCGGAAGGGATTCGAACCCCTGACCCCCAGATTCGAAGTCTGGTGCTCTATCCAGCTGAGCTACCGGCGCGGGCAAGTCCCCGTAGCGCAATCCCGGGCGCAGGCCAAGCGGGCGCCGCGGCACGGCAGGGCGCGGAAGCCGTCAATGCGCTGTGGCAAACGGGCCGGCCGGCCGGTTCACTCTCCCGGCAGGACCTGGAACACGGCCTGACAAAACAGATTGCCCGCCGACTTCACGGCGTCTTCCGATTTCCCCTGCCCGGCGATCGTGAACAGGTAATGCCCGCCGCGTTTGCGCGGGTTCCATGCCGCGGGTTGCAATCGCGGCACATGATCACGCTGATTCCGGTAGATTTTTTGCAGCGAAATGGTCTGCACAGGGTTGACGCCGGCCGGCCAGTTAGGGAGCCGCGGAGGCGCAACCGCAGCAGGAGCACGCGCCGTTTCAAGCCATCTCGGCCAGCGGCGGCACGCTGCGGGCGTAATTGTCGACCCAGCCTTGCGCAACCTTGAAGCTGTGGGTCTCCTGGCAATGCGGGCAGTCGAGGTAAATGGTCCTGCGGCGCGTGCGCGCGATGCTGGCGCGATCGGTGTTGATGCCGGTCTCGATCTCGCGCGCTGTCTTCGGGCACAGGAATACCAATTCGCCCATGCTACTCTCCCAAAAAGGGGCCTGACGCATTCTACCGGGTACGGGGGCCATGGAGAATTGCGTCCGCGTGCGGCCCTCGGCCTGCCTGTGGATATGTGGATAAGTGCGCAGGCCATTGAATCGAAGAGGTTATTGCCGGCGCGCGGAGTGCCGGATCGTCCCGGCAGGGAAGCCAAAGGAGACCGCCATGGCACAGCCGCAAAGCCCCGAGCACCGCACGGTCGAGACGAACGGCATCCGCCTGCATGTGGCGGAAATGGGCCAGGGGCCCGCGGTCGTGTTCTGCCACGGCTGGCCGGAGACCTGGTATTCGTGGCGGCATCAGCTGCCGGTGCTGGCGCAAGCGGGTTTCCGTGCCCTTGCGCCCGACATGCGCGGCTACGGCCGCAGCGATGCTCCCGCGCCGATCGAGGCCTATACCCAGCTCCACATCGTCGGCGACATGGTCGGGCTTCTCGACGCGCTGGAGATTCCCGAGGCCGTCATCGTCGGCCACGACTGGGGCGCGCCGGTCGCCTGGAACGCGGCGCTGATGCGGCCCGACCGGTTCCGCGCGGTGGTGGGCATGAGCGTGCCGTATTCGCCGCGCGGCAAGGTGAGCCTGATCGACGTGCTCAAGAAGACCGGGCTCAACGATTTCTACATGATGTATTTCCAGGAGCCGGGCGTGGCCGAGCGCGAGTTCGAGCGGGACGTCACCGCCTCGTTGCGGCGCGTGCTCTATTCCGCATCCGGCAGCCGTCCGGAGGGAACCAATTGGAAGGCGTTCGCGGCGCCGGGCGGCGGGCTGCTCGACAATGCGCTCGACGCCGACATGCCGTTCGCCTGGCTGAGCGAGCAGGATCTCGCGGAATACGCCGCGGATTTTCGCCGCAGCGGGTTTCGCGGCGGCTTCAACTGGTACCGCAACATCCACCGCAATTGGGAGCTGCTCTCCCCGTTCATCCATGCGGCGATCCGCCAGCCGGCGATGTTCGTGGCCGGCGAGCGCGACGGCGTGCTCCGCATGCCGGCGATGCAATCGGCCGTCGACAACATCAAGCAGCTGCTGCCCGGCGTGCGCAGGAGCGAGATCATCCCGGGCGCCGGGCACTGGATCCAGCAGGAGGCGCTGCAGGAGGTCAACGCGCTGCTGCTGGAGTTTCTGAAAGGGCTGTAATGCCCGTCATGCCTTCAGCCAAAACCCGAGCAAAACGCCGATCGTCGCGTAAGCCCAATGCTGTTGTTTTACGCCGTAACGGTCGGAAAGAATGACGAACAGGCTCAACGCGGCAAGCACCGCGCTGGTGAGGATTTGCACGATCGTTCGCGTTGAAAACGGGCCTTCCTCGATCAGCTTGCTGCTCTTGGGAGTGGCCCAGAACCCGAACAGGTCGCCGACGAGATCTCTCAGGTGATAGAACAGATAATACGCCGTCTCGGATCGGGCGGCCCAGCCCAAGCCGAGCAATACGATGACGCCCAACAGCAGCACAATCGAAACCAGCTTCGGCATTTCCCCCTCCTCAACGTCGCGAAAACAGACCCAATCCCAATCCTGAAGCTGCCGGCGCGTTCGATCCCATTCTCTCAGGTTCCGGGATTTCGGCAACATTCCAAGCGGGCGAAAACTCTCAATCCCGAACTGCCGGCCCGATTTTTCCCCGCACCAGCGCCAGCGCGATCAGCGCCACCGCGGTGAACCCCGCGCCCGCCAGAAACGTGCCGCGCGGGCCGAAGAGATCCCACAATCCGCCGGCCAGAATGCTCGCGACCAGCATGGCGAGCCCGGTGACGAGGTTGAACATGCCGAACGCGGTGCCGCGCAGCGCGGCCGGCGCGGTGTCGGCGACCAGCGCCGCGAGCAGCCCCTGGGTCAACC
>WNGD01006491.1_pt1 | contig 11177 bp, 7 predicted proteins | sample 5400671 | NCBI WGS metagenome assembly WNGD01 (sample SAMN13153369, study PRJNA577476) | soil metagenome | isolation source: 40 cm soil or saprolite under grassland replicate 2 | place: USA:California | collected 2016-06-15
TTTTTTCCGGGGTTTTGGGACAACCGCGGATAGGGCTTCGGCCTGTCCATCATCACGCGTCGCGATGACGTGGCGGGAGTTCCCGGACGGTTCGGCTGGGACGGTGGGTACGGAACGTCCGCGTATTTCGATCCCAAAGGGGCCATGGTCGCGATCCTTATGACACAGCGCGTCTGGGATTCCCCAAACGCTCCGGCTGTCAATCTCGATTTCTGGAGCTCTGCCTACCAGGCAATCGAGGACTGAAGCGCCCATAAATGAGGGGTGCCACGATATTGCTTCAGTTCCGTTGCAGGACCCGGGATCCTCGTGGCCGGCGAGCAGATTCGGGATCGTCTATGGATGAGGACAAGGGGAAATTGCTGCACTCCCTGGCGATTAGCCGAAAGGAGGAGGCGCCGCGCGCAGGACGCAGGCTGTGGCGCGCACTCTTCGTCGCGGTCGGCGCCATGGCGGCGATTTCCGGCTCAGTCTGGCTGGCGAACCCGCATGTGGCCCGCATGGCGCAGACCGAGGAGGCCGGGTCGAGCGCTTCGCAGACCACGCCCCAGCAACCTCCGGCAACAACCTCGGTCCCGCGGCGCCCCGGGAGCCTGGTTGCTTCGGGCTATGTGGTCGCGCGACGGAAGGCGACGATCGCGGCCGAGATCACCGGCAAGGTCGTCGAAGTGTTCACCGATGAGGGCAATGTGGTCGAGGCCGGCCAAGTAGTGGCCCGGCTCGATAGCGTACTTGCGGAAAAGGACTTGGCCTTGGCGCGCTCGCGTGCCGATGCGGCGGAAGCCGCGGTCGGGGCGATTGCCGCCGATCTGCATGATGCCGAGCGCATTCTCTATCGCACCCAGACGTTATTGCAGAAGAATTTCGCGAGCGAGGCCGATATGACCAAGGCGGAGGCCAAGGTCGGCATACTTCGCGCTCAATTGCGCCAGTCCGAGGCGCAACTCCAGACGGCTCGGCTCGATGCGCAACGAAATGCCGAAGTGCTGGAGAAACACCGAATCCGCGCGCCATTTGCTGGCGTCGTGATCGACCGCAGTGCCCAGCCCGGCGAGATGATTTCGCCCTTGTCAGTGGGCGGGTTTACCCGCACTGGCATCTGCACGGTTGTCGACATGGATTCCATCGAAATCGAGGTGGATGTCAACGAGGCCTTTATCGGGCGCGTCCGAGCGGGCGGCAAAGTCTCCGCGGTGCTCGACGCCTATCCGAATTGGACGATCCCAGCAGCCGTTATTGCTATCGTCCCGACCGCCAACCGCGAGAAGGCGACGGTGAAGGTCCGCATCGGGTTCGACCAAAAGGACCCGCGCATCCTGCCGGACATGGCCGTCAAGGTGACGTTTCTCGACGACGCCAGCTCGGGGAGCGCTGTCACGGCCGAAAAGTCCTCTGCAGCGAAGTGAACCGATTGCGTCAATCGCGTACAGGAGAAGGAAACTCGATGTCCGAAAAACCGCTCGTCCGTACTGTCGGCTTGTCCAAGCGCTTTACCAAGGGCAAGGACACAATAACGATCTTCGATCATCTGGACCTGTCGATTGCACAGGGCGATTTCATCGCCATCATGGGACCGTCAGGCTCCGGGAAAACCACACTGCTCAACCTGTTGGGCGGCATCGACCGGCCCGATGCGGGACAGATCTACTTTGCCAGCATCCGCACGGATGGGCTCTCCGAGGGAGACCTTGCCCGCTGGCGCGCGGCGAACATCGGCTTCATCTTCCAGTTCTATAATCTGATGCCTATGCTTACCGCGGCACAGAACGTCGAGCTGCCGCTGCTATTGACCCGGCTCAGCGCGAAGGAGCGACGGCGTCACGTCGAAACCGGGCTGAAAGTCGTCAACCTAGTCGATCGAGCCAAGCACTACCCGAGGGAAATGTCGGGCGGCCAGCAGCAGCGGGTTGCCATCGCGCGTGCGATCGTATCTGATCCCAAGCTGCTGCTTTGTGACGAGCCCACCGGGGACCTCGACCGCACCACTGCAGATGAGATCCTCTCCGTGCTGCAGCTCCTCAACCGCGACCTCGGCAAGACCATCGTTATTGTGACGCACGATCCCGCGGCCGCCAGATACGCGCGGCGCACCCTGCACCTCGACAAGGGCAGCTTCATCGAACAGGACCTCGCGGCATGAACGACCTAGTACTCATCCGCAAAAATCTTTTTCGCAAGAAGCTTCGCGCCGCTTTGATGATCATCTCGATCCTGATCGCTTTTGCGATCTTCGGCGTACTTGCGGGGTTCGAGCGTGCCTTTCACGCGGGCCAGGATATCGCCGCTGATGATCGCCTGGTCGTGGTCAACAAGATCAATTTCACCCAGCCGCTGCCGATCGCCTACTACAACCGCGCTCGGGCCGTCGAGGGTGTGCGGCAGATCACGCACCTCAATTGGTTCGGCGGCTACTACCAGGATCCGAAGAATTTTCTGATCGTGATGGCGGTTCAGCCGGAGACCTACCTCGAGCTCTACGGCAATGACATTGAAGTTCCCCCCGACGCGCGCCAAGCATTCGTCCAGGAGCGCACGGGCGCCCTGGTCGGCGACGCAATGGCACGAAAATGGGGCTGGAAGCTCGGCGATCGCATTCCGATCTCGAGCAACATCTTCTCGCAGAAAAACGGCACCCATAGCTGGGACTTCACGATTGTCGGGATCTTCACGGCCAGAACACCGCAGATGGACACCAATTTCATGGTGTTCCAGTACGATTACTTCGACGAGACCCGCTCGTTCGGCAAGGATACCATCGGTTGGATGGTGCTGCGCACGGGTTCCGCCGCGCTGAATGACCGTGTGGCAAAGGCCGTCGATCAGATGTTCTCGAACTCCTCGGACGAGACGACGACCGACACCGAAAAGGCATTCAACAAGGCATTCGTCGCGCAGATCGGCAACATTGCTCTTATCGTCAGCCTAGTGGTCGGAGCTGCATTCGCCACGATCCTGATGATCGTCGGCAACACCCTGATCATGGCTCTGCGCGAGCGCACGCGCGAGATCGGCGTGCTGAAGACGATCGGTTTTCCGGCGGGACGAATCCTGCGCCTGGTGCTCGGCGAATCGCTGCTGCTCGCTCTGCTCGGCGGCCTTCCCGGACTGGGCCTTGCAGCTCTCGTCACAATGAGTCTGCGGGAGAGTCTCGCAAATTTCGTGCCGAGGATCGCCCTGACGCCGGACATCGCGGCGGTGGGGGTCGTTTTGATGGCGACGTTCGGTCTCCTGACGGGTTTGACCCCTGCGCTTTTAGCGATGCGTCTCAAGATCGCTACTGCGCTCGGCCGGAGCTAAACATGCGCTCGATTCTCCTGCAAGTCGCCGCAGTAACGCTCATGAACCTAAAGGGCATCTCGCAGCGCATCTGGCTGTCGCTTTCGACGGTAGTCGCGGTTGCGCTCGTCGTCGTGGTCTTGCTGGCTTTTCTGGCGATGGCGAACGGCTTTCAGCGCACCCTATCCGGCTCCGGCAGTGAAGATGTCGCCATCATCCTGCGCGGCGGGTCGCAAGCCGAGGTCAACAGCGTCGTGTCGCGTGACCAGGTGCGCCTGATCGAAGAAGCGCCGGGTATCGCCCGCGGTCCCGATCGCAAGCCGCTGGTTTCGGCAGAGCTCTACCTCGTGGTCAACGGTATCAAGCGTGCCAGCCAGACTAAGGCCAATCTTCCCTTGCGCGGCATCAGCTCGGAAGGCGCGGCGCTCCGCAGGAACATCGCGCTCGCCGATGGCCGCATGTTCCAACCCGGCAGCAACGAGATCGTCGTCGGCAAGGCGCTAGTGCGGGAATTCCAAGGTTTCGAAGTTGGAAGCAGCGTGATGTTCGGCACGAGCAGCTGGAAGGTCGTGGGGATGTTCGACGCCGGCGGGGGTGTGTTCGAATCCGAAATCTGGGCCGATCTGCCGGTCGTGCAGAGCTTGTTCAACCGCAACAATGTTTTCCAGACGATTCGGGCTCGATTGGAAAATCCGGCTACGCTCCACAGTTTGAAGAACTACGTCGAGAACGACCCACGCTTGAAGCTCGATGTTAAATCGGAAGCAGAGTACTTCGCTGACCAGGCTTCGCGCACCTCAGACCTGATCCAGAAGCTCGGCTGGCCGCTGGCGATCGCCATGGCGTTCGGCGCGCTCGCCGGTGCGCTCAACACCATGTACAGCTCGGTCACGACGCGGGCGACCGAAATCGCAACACTCCGGGCGATCGGCTTTGGCTCATTTTCGGCGTTTGCCGGCACGCTGATCGAGTCGCTGATTCTCGCCGCGATCGGCGGCGCGATCGGTGCCGCGGCCACCCTGCTCATCTTCGACGGCTTTACCGCATCGACCCTGGGCGCGAGCTTCACCCAGGTCGTGTTCAGCTTTCGGTTGAGTCCGATGCTGGTCGCGCAAGGCATCGCGCTCGCGCTGCTGGTCGGGCTCGTCGGTGGACTATTTCCCGCCATTCGCGCGGCCCGCATGCCGATCGTGGCGGCCCTGTACGGCTGATCGAGCGATGGGCGCCTATACCATACGGCTCGCCCACGGCGATTGCGATCCCGTTTTTTTCTTGCTGCGGCGTTACAGAAAGACGGCGTGAAACCGCTGCAGAAATCCATTGCCGTGGCGCTCATCACGCTAATCATCGGCATCCTGATCGGGTTTCCGCCGGTTGCGCTCTGCCTGCTCGTTTGCATGCGGTGAGGTGTTCTACGGGAATGTCGGCAGCAGGGAGCGGCTCGATTTCACCGTGGTCGGGCCGGCCCGTCAACGAGACCAGCCAGATCGCCGCGATGTGCCGGTCGGTCGAGCAGCCGGTGCTGGTCTCGGAGGCCTCCGCCAAGGTCGACGGCATGCGCCCGGCCAGGCCGGTTAACCAGGCCTTCGCATCGCTTCACACCCTCATCCGACCAGCTCACGGGAAGCTCGCAGCCCGCGACGCGTCATTGAGACCGGCATTCCGCAAATCGCCGCCAGCCGCCTCCGCTCGAGATCCTCGGGTGAGCGAGTCGGCAAGTTGACGGTCTACGACGTTCCCGGGACAAGTTCTGGGACACAACAAACCCCGGGGGGTATTTTAGGCTCACATCGTACAATTTCTTGTTCGAGCTGCATTTTCGCGCGTCGGGAAGGGCCTGTGGCGGGTAGTTGGTAGTACGTCCTCCGACCACAGTAGGCTCATTCGGTGGGTGCCTCTGTGGAGGCCATGCACCGGCAGGCCGTCGCGGGCGCGCCGCAGGTTCCAAATTTGACCCATGATCGGGCCGGTTTCGTCGCGTTGCTTGCCAAGCAGGTCCTCAAGATCCGCTGCCCACCGCCTTCCGAGGCTGAACCGAGCGTTCGTATTCGAACAAGGTCTCCCCCGATTGCAGCCCTTTCCGGAACGTGTTCCGGCACCCTAAGGTCACTCGCGATGTCCCTGAACCGCCCTGATTGGCGCCACCGGTGTCGCATTGCTGTGGTCGCTGCTTCGCTAGCAGGCATCGCACGTGAGGCCGTAGCGGACCCCGGTGCAGGCCGGCCAACCGAACCGGACTTTGGGGTCGCGTTCAGAGACGAAATTTCTCATGCTGATGCCAAACTGCAACACCCCGTCTGGCTCCCTTATGTGAAAATGAGCTCGGGGTGGGGCATCCGAGCAAGCGGAACCGTATCTGGTCTGCCACACCCGTCGGGCGTCAAGCCTTTGTGCTATCGGGCCGCAACAAATACTGGACCGCCGTGAACAAGCTGATCATCAGTGCCCTCACATTCGCACCCCTATTGGCTGAGCCCGCCCGAGCTGCGGACGCTGCCGCGCCGCTGCCGCCCGCGCCTGCCCTGCCCGCTTACAATTGGACGGGTGGCTATCTGGGATTCCATTTCGGCTATGGCGGCGGCAGCTTCGGCCCCCGTACCAACCCGGTTCTCGACGAGGGGGTGATCTTTCCCCCGACGATCACCGGCCTCGTGGGCGGCTACCAGATCGGATGGAATGTCCAGCTACCAGACCGATTTGTTCTCGGGGTGGAGGCGGATGTCACGTTCCCGAGCCCTATCGCTCGCGGCGCGACCAGGCCGGCTCCGTTCAATACGAAGCTCGATTATGTCGCAACAGCGCGAGCTCGCGTCGGCCATGCCTTCGGCAGCCTTTTGCCCTATGTGATGGGCGGCATTGCCTGGGGACAAACGCAAGCTGATCTCAATGACGCGAACGGCAACGTCGTATTCTCGCATGCTTCTGCGCATGGCGGCTGGACGGCTGGGGCCGGGGTCGAATTCCCGATCGCCGGCAAATGGATCGGAAAAGTCGAATACAACTACCTCGATCTTGCACCTACGACGTTCGTCTTGGGCGTTGCGGCCCAGCCCGTGCTAACGGTCGATCCCAGGGTGCACATTCTCAAGCTCGGGTTGGCGTATCGATACTGGGATCCACCCTCGTGGCTCAAGGGCTCTTCTCTTGGGCGGACTTCGGCGCCAGAATCGAGTAACTGGAATATCCACGGGCAGACTACGTTCATCGAGCAGGCCTATCCACGTTTCCACTCGCCCTATCAGGGGCAGAACAGCCTTCCCGGAGGCGGCCAAGGTCGCGAGACCTGGACCGCCACGGCGTTCATCGGCTGGCGGCTGTGGGACGGCGGCGAATTCTATCTCGACCCAGAACTCAATCAGGGGTTCGGGATCGGCAAGACGTTGGGGCTCGCCGGCTTCCCCAATGGCGAGGCGCAAAAATCCGGCGGTACGTTTCCGACATTCCGACCGCAACGCTATTTCTTCCGTCAGACATTCGGCTTGGGCGGCGAGCAGGAAACCGTGGAGGATGGTCCCAACAAGCTGCCGGGCAAGCGTGACGTCGATCGGATCACCATAATGATCGGCAGGATTGCGATTGGCGACATTTTCGATGCCAATGCTTATGCACACGACCCGCGCGCGGATTTCATGAACTGGGCGCTGTGGGCAGCGGCGGCCTACGATGTTCCCTCGGATCTGCCGGGCTTCACGCGCGGCGCCGTCGTGGAGCTCAACTGCAAGAGCTGGGCGCTGCGTGCGGGCGTGTTCCAAGTCCCTAAGGAACGCAGCAGCGATGTTCTCGTCTTCAAGACCGGGGGCGCGGTCGTCGAGTTGGAGGAGCGCTACAAGCTCTTGGATCAGGACGGCAAACTACGGCTCGGCACATTCGCAAACCGCGGCCACACCGGCAACTATGGCGAGGCATTAGCGATAGCGTCGATAAATCCATCGCTCGAAATCGAGGACGCGATGGCGAGTATTCGCGGCCAGCGTCCCAAGTACGGCTTTTACGTGAACCTAGAGCAGGCGATCAACAAGGATGTTGGCGTATTTGCTCGCGCGAGCTGGAACGATGGTCGGAATGAGATCCTGTCGTTCACCGATGTCGATCGAAGTCTTTCCGGCGGAGTTTCGATCAAGGGAAGCCGGTGGGGGCGATCCGACGATACGTTCGGCTTGGGGGCGGCCATCAATGGACTGTCAAATCCGCACCGAGCGTTTCTCGCCGCCGGCGGCCTCGGGTTGATCATCGGCGATGGAAAACTCAACTACAGGAAAGAGAAAATCCTGGAGACCTATTATGCCTATAAGATCGACAAATGGACGACGCTGACGTTCGACTATCAGTTCTTCGTCGACCCTGCATATAACGCCGACCGCGGCCCGGTTTCGGTTTTTGCTGCGCGTCTGCATGCGGAATTCTAGACGGCCCGGCCACCATCGCGTCGGGGCCGATTGGCCGCAATAATGGATAGGAGCGGGAGGCGCGTGGCTCCGGCTCCTATCTTTCCCGATGGGCGCAGCGAGCGCGCTTCAATGGTGTCGCCGAAGACCTCCTCAATGTTTCTTACTGTCTTGCGCCGCTCCTACAAGCCCGTGCGAAGCGCGCATCGGCTCGCAGGGGCTTCGCGGCCGGAGGGGCGAAAGAATAAGCTCTGGCTTCTGGCCGGGGCTTCTTAAGAGACCCCCGGGAGCATCGCGCCCGAGGGCCCAGGGCGGCGTAATGGGGCAAGTTGCATCGTAAGTCGCATCGTTGGTTCATTCGCGTGGACAAACCCGGAAAGTCCGTAATTGATGCTGTCGACGGCTCCTCGACCGGAATGTAAGTGCCACGGACCGTGGTCGCCAAGGGGGTGACCTGATTCGGAGGACTGGGCCATGCAGGGCGGGACTTCTCGGCTTGGGTCGCGCACGTGCCCAAGCAGCATTCAGCGGGGGCAAGGAAAAGCTCGGCAGCATCAGCAAACGAGGCGATCGGTATCTGCGCAGCCTATTCACGACCGGGGCCGGCCGCGATCCGCTATGCCAAACTCCACGGCGCTAAGCATCGGCCTTGGCTCACGGCACTGTTCTTGACCGCGTTGCCTCCGGCAACGACGCTGACGTGCCCGCCTTTGAGAACCAGCTCCTGCTTGTCCGTCGATCCGACGCGCTCGACCAAGGGCTTCGCGGCGTCGTAGGGCACGATGTGATCGTGCTCGGCAACCGCGTGCAGAACCGGCGCTCGGATATTGCCGAGATTCGCCCGCCTGCCGCCGAGCGTCAGCTCGTTCTCGAACAGACCATTGCGCCACATCAGCTCCTTGATGGTCTGCCGGAAGTATTCGCACGCGAGCGGCAGCGTATCGGTCGACCAGCGTTCGAACATCCGGTGCGACTTTACGAACTCGTCGTTCCACATGTTTTCCCACAGCTTGATCTGGCCGGCGGAGCGCGTAGCGGGGCGCAGCATCTCGAACGACGTGAAGATGAGCTCGGAAGGTACGTTGCCGAGCGCGTCCACGAGCCTGTCGACATCGAAGAAATCCCGATGCGCCCACCTCGTGAACAGCCCCATCCGGGTCCAGTCGATCGGCGTCGTGAAGCAAACCAGATTTTTCAGCGGGCCTTCCGGGTGCAGGGCCGCGTAAATCACCGAGAGCACGCCGCCCATGCAATAGCCCAGGATGGTGACTTCGTCCTCGCCGCAGTCCTCCGCTACCTGGCGCACGCAATCCGGAATGAATTCGAGGGTGTAATCTTCGAGTCGCAGCCGCTTTTCGTCGGCTCGCGGCGGGCTCCAGTCGATCAGGTAGACGTCGTAGCCCTGCTTGAGCAGGAACTCGACCAGGCTTTGCCCCGGGGCGAGATCGAAGATGTAGCCTCGGTTCGTGGTCGCCATCACCATCACCACCGGCACGCGGTAGAGCTCCTCGGCCAGGGGCCGGTAATGGTAGAGGTTCAGCGTTCCACGCTTGTGGAGCAGGTCCTTCGGCGTCGCTCCCAGCGCCGGCGCCGCAGAGGTGGCTCTCCTATCCGGCGGCTGTTGGCTGACTGAGTTGTCCTCGAGTCGAGGCTTGTTTGCAGCCGATCGGCATGGGACGCTCGTTTGCATGTTGCGGTCGATCAGCCTGCGCAAACATCGCCGGGACCCTTCCTTCGGCAACGAAACTCGCAAGACAAGAAGGACGGCCATGGACCGCGGCCGCACTCCAGCCCGCGCCTTTGAAGCCGCGGCCAAATCCGCTCTAATCCACGCAATGCCAGGGGTGGAGATTGTCCGCTTTCGGAGAAGCCACGGAGAAGGACGATGAAGATCGAGCAGCTGTTCAGCGTGCGCGGCAAGATCGCGCTGGTCACCGGCGGAAGCCGCGGCATCGGCGAAATGATCGCGCGGGGCTACGTCGAGAACGGCGCCAAGGCGTACATCACGGCGCGCAACGCGGATGCGTGCGATGCGCTCGCCCGGGAGCTGTCGCGCATCGGGGAGTGCATCTCCATACCGGCCGATCTGTCGCGCATGGATGAGGTCGAGCGTCTGGCTGCCGAAATGCAGCGTCGCGAGGAACGGCTCGATATTCTCGTCAACAATGCGGGAGCCAGTTGGGGCGCCGACTTCGAAGGCTTCCCGGAGTCGGGCTGGGACAAGGTCATGGACCTCAACGTCAAGTCGGTGTTCTTCCTGACGCAACGGCTTCTCAAGCTGCTCGAGGCGGCGGGCCGCCCCGACGACTTCGCCCGCGTCATCAACATCGGCTCGATCGACGGAATGCACGTGTCGGGGATCGAAACCTATTCGTACGCCGCCTCGAAGGCTGGGGTGCTGCATCTCACGCGGATGATGGCCAAATATCTCGCGAAGAAGCACATCGCCGTGAACGCCATCGCACCGGGATATTTCCACTCGAAAATGACCGCAGCCATCCCCGAAGAAATCAGCCAAATTGTCGTGCGGCAGACGCCGATGTCGCGAGTGGGCCGTGCGGAGGACATGGCCGGGGTGGCGCTCTATCTTTCGTCGAAAGCGAGCGGATTCGTGTGCGGAGCGACGATTGCGGTGGACGGCGGCTACGCGACCACTGCGTGAGTGCTCGGGCGTCCGTCCGCTAATCTCTTCGCGGGAAAAACGGCGCAACCCGCGGGCTCGGCTGAAACGGCGCCACGTGCCGAACGGCTGCGCCAGGCGGTCGGCAATGACCCAGAGCGCCGGAGCGTGGAACCCGAGTCCGAGATGTGGTGCGGACCTCGATGTTCTCGCTCCGCGGTCCCTCCGGCTCCAGGCGGTTCGCGGGCGACGCCGTGCCGCTAGCTCGCCGCGCGTTTGTCTTCTTCCTCGTAGAGCCTTTTCTTGTCGAATTTACCGACGGGCGTTTTCGGCAGGTCGGAGCGGATCTCCATGGCTTGCACCATTTCGTGCTTGCCCAGCTTGTCCCTGAGAAAGATCTTGAGCTCGTCGAGCGTCAGGGCTGACGCATTCCCCTTCAATTTGATGAAGGCCTTGGGCGATTGCCCCCGATACGCATCCTTCACGCCGATGACGCAGACCTCCTCGACGGCAGGATGCTTGAAGATCGCCTCTTCGATGACGCGTGGATAGACGTTGTAGCCGCCGCACAGGAGCATGTCCTTGGTGCGGTCGACGATATAGACGTAGCCGTCTGCATCCATGTAGCCGACGTCGCCGGTGCGCAGGAAGCCGTCGGAGGTCATGACCTCGGCCGTCGCCTGCGGGTTCTTCCAATAGCCCTTCATCACGTTCGGGCCTTTGATGCAGATCTCGCCGCGCTCGCCCAAACCGAGATATTTCCCGTCGCCGGCGAGGCTGGCGAACTTGATGACGATTCCCGGGATCGGAATGCCGCACGAGCCTGCCCTCGGCGCTGCGTGCGGTGGCGTGAAGGTGCCGGTCGGGGAGGTCTCGGTCATGCCCCAGCCCTCGGC
>WNGD01006497.1_pt1 | contig 11174 bp, 7 predicted proteins | sample 5400671 | NCBI WGS metagenome assembly WNGD01 (sample SAMN13153369, study PRJNA577476) | soil metagenome | isolation source: 40 cm soil or saprolite under grassland replicate 2 | place: USA:California | collected 2016-06-15
ACGCCCAGTGTCCGTAGCCCTTCCGTCACGGTTTCGATGCGGTCCGACTCCTTCAGGCGGAGCTCGCCTGCCCCGGTTACCAGGCTGTTCCCGCGCGCGAGGCCAGCGGCCAGGGCAAAGAGGGGCAGCTCGTCGACGAGGCGCGGCACCTCCTCCTCTGTCACGTCCGTGGCGGTCAGCTCCGCCGAGTGCACCTCGAGATCCCCGATCAGCTCGCCGCCGGCCTTGCGGCGGTTGAAGACGCTGACGCGCGCGCCCATGCGCTCCAGCACGTCCAGCAGGCCGGTGCGCCGTGGGTTGAGCCCGAGGTCGTGGATCGTCAGCTCCGAACCGGAGAGCAGCGTTGCAGCGACGATGAACGGAGCCGCTGCGGAGAAATCTCCCGGGACGGTGACGTCGGCGAGCTGAAGGCGTCCCGCTGCGTCGATCGAGACGGAGTTCGGTCGCCGGCGGACGCGCACTCCGGCCGCCTCGAGCATCAGCTCGGTGTGGTCGCGTGTGGGTGCGGGCTCGACCACGGTCGTCGTCCCGTTCGCGTTGAGGCCTGCCAGGAGGATCGCCGACTTCACTTGCGCGCTCGCCATCGGGAGGACGTACTCGATCCCCTTGAGCGTATCGGTGCCTTCGACGACGACGGGCGGCCGGCCGCTCGTCGTCTCGATGTGGGCGCCCATTCGCTTCAGCGGCTCGGCGACACGGTCCATCGGTCGTGTGCGAAGCGACTCGTCGCCGGTGAGCTCGAAGCGTCCTCTCTGTCCGGCGAGGATCCCGGGAAGGAGCCGCATCAGGGTGCCCGCATTGCCGGCGTCGATCGGGGCATCCGGCTGCTGCAGCCCGCGGAGCCCGACGCCGTGGACGACGATCTCGTCCTCCGCGACGTCGTCGACCTGAACGCCGAGCGCGCGGACGGCGTCGATCGTCGATTGCGTGTCGGCGGAGCGTCCGAAGCCGCGGACGTGCGTCTCGCCGTCGGAGAGCGCCCCGATGAGCACGCTGCGGTGGGAGATCGACTTGTCGCCGGGGACTGCGATGTGCCCGGCGAGCGACCCGGCCGGCTCGACTCGAGTAGTCACGCCTCAGGCACGGTGTCCGACACCACGCCTGTGGATGGAGTCGCTGCCAGGAGCAGGGGCTTTGACAGATTCGTCACGGTCTCGTCACACCACAGGCACGGTGTCTGACACCGGCCGTGTCATTCGAGGACAGGTGAGATGACGACGTGGTAGCCCTGCGCCTCGAGGATCGCTGCGGCGCGTTTGGCTTCGTCCTCCCCACCGACGAGGAGCGTGAGCGTGCCGCCGCGCTCGCGCGAGAGATGTTGGAGCTCGAAGTCCTCGATGTTGATCCGCTCCGCGCCGAGTGCCTGCGTGATGCCCGCGAGGACGCCTGGACGGTCGGGCACATGGACGCGGAGCCGTTGCAGACCGCCCGGCTCCTCGTACGCGTCGGCGAGCATGCGGCGTCTGTTGTCGGACGCCTCGCCGATCCAACGGGCGAGGAAGCCGGCGTCGCCCTCCGCCAGCGCGCGCTCGACCTGCTCGATTCGTCGGCGATGCTCGGCGAGCGCCGCCGCGAGAGCCTCGGCGTTGTCGAGGAAGATGTCGACCCAGATCCGTGGATTCGCACCCGCGACTCGCGTCATGTCACGGAGCGATCCACCCGCTGCAGCAAGCGGCTCGTGCCCGTCGACGCGCGATGCACCCGCCTGGTTCAGGAGCACGTTCGCGAGCGCATGAGGAAGATGACTGGTGAGCGCGACGAGCCGGTCGTGCGCCTGCGGATCGACGGCGACCGGAACCGCGCCGAGCGATGCGACGAAGCCGTGCAGCATGCGATACCGCTCCGGATCGGTCTTCGTATCCGGCGTGAGGAACCAGGTAGCCCCGCGAAACAGCCCGCCGCTCGCGTGCTCCGGGCCGTGCGCCTCCGAGCCGCAGACCGGATGTCCGCCTATGAAACGGGCGTCGCTCACCGCGCGCGTAACCGGCGTCTTCGTCGAGCCGACATCGGACACTGTCGTCCCGTCGCTCGTCTCGTCGAGCACCGCCGCAACCTGCGCCGGCAGCGCCGCAACCGGCGCCGCCACGATCACGAGCTCCGCGCCCGAGACGGCAGCACCGAGCGAGCCGGCAGTGTCCACCGCTTCGCGCTCCACAGCCGTGGCAAGAGCCGCCGGATCGACATCCCACCCGCGCACGTCCCTAACTCCCGCCGCACGCGCCGCGAGCCCCACCGAAGCGCCGATGAGCCCGGTGCCGACAATCGCAAGTCGCTCGACCACAGCCATGGAACCAGGATACTTTTGTGCGTCCAATGCGGATCTTCAGCGGCATCCAGCCCACGGGCGAGAAGCACCTCGGCAACTACATCGGGGCGATTCGCCAATACGTCGCGTCACAGGACGAAGCCGAGCCCTTCATCTGCATCGTCGACCTGCACTCGATCTCTGTCTCCTACGACCCGGAAGAGCTGCGCGAGTCGACCCTCTCCCTCGCGGCCCTGCTGCTCGCCTCGGGCCTCGAACCGGACCGCTGCACCCTCTTCGTGCAGAGCCACAATCCCGATCACCCCGAGGCTGCCTGGCTGCTCTCGAGCGTCACGAGCTTCGGCGAGCTCCGGCGCATGACCCAGTTCAAGGAGAAGGCCGACCAGCAGGAGTTCACCTCGGTCGCGCTCTTCACGTATCCCGTGCTCCAGGCCGCGGACATCCTCCTCTATGAGACCGATGCGGTCCCCGTCGGCGAGGACCAGCGCCAGCACGTCGAGCTCACGCGTGACGTCGCAGAGCGCTTCAACTCGCGCTACGGCCAGACTCTGGTCGCCCCGAAGGTCGTGACGCCGGAGCTCGGGGCGAAGATCCTCGACCTCCAGGACCCGACAAAGAAGATGTCGACGACGGGCGGCACTGCGCAGGGGACGGTCCAGATGCTCGACGAGCCGGACGTGATCCGGAAGAAGATCAAGAGCGCCCTCACCGACTCCGGCCGCGAAGTGCGCCGAGGCGAAGGCAAGGAAGGGATCGAGAACCTGATCTCGATCATGTCGGTCGCGACCGGCCAGGAGCCCGACGCGATCGAGTCACGCTACGAGGGCGCCGGATACGGCGACTTCAAGGCCGACGTCGCGGAGGCGGTCGTCGAGCTCCTTGCGCCGATCCAGTCGCGCTACCGAGAGCTGCGTGACGATCCGGCCGAGCTCAAACGCCTTCTCGCGATCGGAGCGGAGAAGGCCCGCGCCGCGTCCGGCCCGACTCTCCACTTGATGTACGAGCGGATGGGCTTCGCGAGAACCTAGTCAGCGGCCACGTGGCGGTATAGGTTTCTCCGCGGCGGTTCCGTCGAACCGCGGGGAGACCAGGGGAGGAACTACATGAAACGCTCGTTCGTGCCTGCCGTCATGGCGGCGCTCTGTGCAGTAGTGGTGCTGGTCATCGGCTCTCAGGGGGCCGGTGCCGCGAAGCAGGCGACAGCCGTGGGGAGCGCAAAAAAGGCTTTGTTGTTTTCATCCGACGGCATGCGTCCAGACCTGATGGCGAAGTACGCGGACGCAGGAGCCATGCCGACGTACGCGGCGCTCCGCGCGGCCGGTGTCGAAGGACAAAACGGGATGACCCAGGCCTTCCCGCCGAACACCGGTGTGGGTTGGTACACGATGGCCACGGGCACGTATCCGGGCGAGCACGGCTCGACGAACAACACGTTCCACCGCAGCGGAGACGCCTTTGGGAACCGCACGTCGTTCTCCGGGACCGGCGTTCTGCAGGCGGACACAATTGCGAATGCCGCCGAACGCAGTGGTAAGAAGGTTGCGCAAATCGAGTGGGTCGGCGGCCGCGCAGCCGACATCCAGGGGCCGACCGTCGACTTCGCGAACTTCTTCTCGACGCGCGGCGTGCTTGCCTCGCCCCTGAACGCGACGGAACAGGCCGGCGCGAGCTCGTTCGGCATCTCGTACCAACTCGCCGCATTCGCACCGGCCTCCGGCTGGACGAACGCGCCGGCGAGCACGCAACCTGCGCAGCAAACGACCCTCACGGTCGCTACGTCCTTCGCCGCACAGAACCCGACCCGCATCTACGACGTCCTGATCTACGCGAGCGGCAGTGGCTACGACCACGTTCTGCTCACCCGAAAGGCTCCGATCAACGACGGGAAAGACGCCAGCAAGGCCGTCGTCAACCTGGCTGTTGGCGACTTCAAAGAAATCAAGTTGAAGGGCACGGACGGCCTGATCGGAGCACGCGCCGGCCAGACCGCCGGCTTCTACGTGAAGCTCATCGACCTCGCCGGCGACCTCTCGAAGTTCAAGCTCTACTTCACCTCAGTCGACCGGGTGATCGCCTCCTGCGGAACGCCAGCCTGTGCGGCACTTCCGGGCGGAGGCCTCGAGAACTACCTCGCCGACAACCTGCCGACCTACGTTGCAGCGGACTTCGCTCCGCTGGAGGCGCGGATCATCGACGAAGACACGTACGTCGAGCAGGGCCGCGACCTCGAGGCCGCGTACGGCGATGCTGTGATGAAGTTCATCCTCCAGACTCTCCAGCCCGACACCGACTTCGCCCTCGTCGGGTATCCGGTCACCGACGAGTTCTCACACCAGTTCATGGGGCTCGTCACCCCGACCGACATGGAGGGGAGCCCGAATCCGTACTTCGACGACGTCGACGGTGACGGCGTCAAGGACGGTCTGATCGCCAAGCGGGAGGGCTACATCCGCAGCGCGTACCACGAGGCCGACGCCAAGCTGACACTTGCGCGGCAGCTGCTCGGCGGTAACCCGACGACGATCGCGGGGTCGGACCACGGCTTTGCTCCGCAGTGGTACGCCGTCAACGCCCGCAAAGTGCTGTTCGACGCACAGGTCAACGGGCAGTCGCTCCAGGCGAGCGGCGGCAACACCGCCTCGAACTGCGGCGCAGCGACGACTGATCTGACGAAAGCATGCTGGGCCGGCGGGACGATTCAGATCTACATCAATCCGACCCTTCCGTCCGGCACCTCGTACGAGCAGGTCCGCACCGCGGTCATCGACGCCTTCACCAACCTCACCGACCCGAACAATCCTGGCAAGCAGGTCGTCGCGCGGGTGATGAAGAAGGAGGAGCTACGCAACGTCGATGGCTCCGACTCGTTGCACCCGAACCGAAGCGGCGACGTCGTCGTCGTCACGCGGCCGCCCTACCAGTCGGACGCCGGGACGCCGGGACAGCGAATCGCGTTCTCGCAGTTCTTCGGCCAGCACGGCTACCTACCGAACCTGGTCGACCTCGCTCACAACGTGAACATGCACGCGACCTTCGTCGCGTCTGGACCCGGAATCGTGCACAGCGCGACGCCAGTGGCCAATGTGCGGGCGATCGACCTCGCGCCGACGCTCTCATACCTGATGGGCGTCCCTGGACCGCAGAACGCGCGCGGCAAGATCCTCTACGGGATCACTCAGGGAGGGTCGTCGCTGAAGGAAGTAACGATCCTCGACATCAGCGACTATCACGGCCAGCTGATCCCGCTCAGCGAGACGTCAGACACAGTCGGTCCGTCGTTCGGAATCGGCGGCGCGGCGTTCTTGAAGCCGTGGTTCGACGTTTACCGGGCCGAGGCCCAGAACTCGATCACGGTCACGGCGGGCGACGCGGTCGGTGCGACACCGCCGATCTCGAGCTTCTTCGGCGACAAGCCGACGATCGAGCTGCAGAACAAGATGGGCTTCACGCTCGACGGTCTCGGCAACCACAACTTCGACCGTGGTGAGCAGTACCTGCGAAACACGCTGATTCCGCTTGCGCAGTTCAAGTACGTCTCGGCGAACATCCTCGACAAGAAGACCGGCGACACTCCGGCGGAGTGGTCGAAGTCACGCGTGATCGACTTCGGCTCGTTCAAGCTCGCAGTCATCGGGTTCTCGAATCCCGATATCCCCGAGCTGACCTCGCCGGGCTCGCTCGGTCCGTTCGAGGTCACCGACCCGCTGGCCGCGGTGAACAAGCGGGCGGGTCAACTCGGCCACAGGAACGGTGTCGCTGCCATCGTCGCCATCGGTCACATGGGGGCGACGGGCGGCACCCTTACTGCTCCGACGGGACCTGTCGTCGACCTCGCCGACCACGCGACGGGTGTGGACGCGGTGATCGGCGACCACACCGATCTCCAGGTGGTCTCGACCCGGTCGAACGGTGTGCTTCTGACCGAGAACCGGAGCAAGGGCATCCGCTTCACCCGTGTTCGGCTGACCGTTGATCCGAGCACCGACACGGTCGTCTACAAAACCGCGGACTTCCACAAGCCCTGGGACATCGGCGTCACACCTGACCCTGCCATTCAGTCGCGGATCGACGAACTCAACGCACAGCTCGGGCCGATCCTGGGCACGGTGATCGGGAGCTCGACGAAGTTCATCCCACGGACAGATCAATGCGGGAACACCGCCGGCCGCACGTGCGAGTCGCTCATCGGTAACGTCGTCACGGACTCGATGACGTGGAAGTACGGCTCGATCGGCACGCAGTTCGCGATCACGAACTCAGGCGGCCTCAGGGCCGACCTGACGTGCCCGACAACGGACAATCCGAGCGACTTCTGTCCGGCATACACACCACCGCCGTACCCGATCACGCGGGGCCAGGTTCTGACGGTGCTCCCATTCGGGAACGTCGTCGTGACTCTGACCGTCAACGGCGCCGAGTTGAAGACGATGCTCGAGAACGGTGTCTCGCAGATGCCGGCCATAGCGGGAAGATTCCCGCAGGTGTCGGGCCTCTGCTTCACCTACAACATCTCGCTACCAGCGGGAAGCCGTGTGGTGTCAGCGGTGGTCGCGGACGCCGCGGGGAACTGCACCGCGACGCCTGTCAATCTGACAGCGGCCGCGTCGTACAAGATCGCGGAGAACGACTTCATGGCGAAGGCCGGGGACGGCTATCCGGACTTCTCTGCGCGCATGACGACGCAGGACGTGATGGATCAGGTTGCGGCCGACTACGTCGCTGCGAAGTCGCCGATCAGTCCGTTCGTGAAGGCGGCTCCCGACGGCCGGATCAACTGCATCGACTCGAACGGGGCGGCCGCGCCGAACTGCCCGGCGCTAACCGCTTCTCCGTAGAACCACTCAGCGACTGGAGCCGGGCGACCTCGCCCGGCTCCAGCTCGCGCCAGGCGCCGGGCTCTAGCCCTTCGACCGTCAGGCCTGCGTAACGGCTCCGGTGCAGCCGCCGCACCGGGTGGCCAACGGCCTCGCTCATGCGCTTGACCTGATGCTTGCGACCCTCGTGCAGGGTCAACTCGAGCTTCGCGGGGCCGAGCCGGCGCACGTTCGCGGGCGCGGTAGGCCCGTCGTCGAGTTCGACGCCGTCGGCGAGTTGCTCCAGCACGGCGTCATCAGGCTCGCCTTCCACCTCGACCTCGTAGACCTTCTCGACTCCGTAGCGCGGGTGCGCGAGCCGATGAGCGAGCGGGCCGTCGTTCGTGAGGAGCAAGGCGCCAGTGGTGTCGGCGTCGAGCCGGCCGACGGGAACGACTCGTTCCGGGATTTCCTCCACGAGCTCGACGACCGTGGGACGTCCCTGCGGATCGCGGGCGGTTGTCACCGTTCCGGCGGGCTTGTGGAGCAGCACGTATCTCAGCGCCTGGGCCGTGACCTCCTTTCCGTCGACCTCGACCCGGTCGCCCGGGTGGACGTAGGTGTTCAACGCCCCGGGGACGTCGTTGACGCGGACGCGGCCGGCCTTGATCAGGTCGTCCGAGCCGCGCCGGGAGGCGACTCCGGCCCTGGCGAGATAGGCGTTCAGGCGCATGGCGTCATATATTCGCCACATGGCCCATTACGTGACCCTCATGCGCTGGACGACGCAGGGTGTTGCCGGCCTGCCGAAGTGGCGTGAACGGGTCGAGGAAGGCGAGCGGATCATCACCGAGGCAGGCGGCAGCATGGTCGGCGTCTACGTCACCCTCGGGCGCTACGACGTCGTCGAGATCTTCGAGGCGCCTGATGACGATGTCGCGATCGAGATCCTGATGAAATTGAACCGCTACGGCGCGGAGCACACCGAGACGCTCCGCGCGTTCACCCGCGAGGAAGCCGAGGAGATCGTGCGCAAGCTATGAGCGGATACACAATCAGTTCCTTGGATGAGGTCGGCGAGGGGTTCGGCTTTCGCAAGGTGCGGCGCGCGCTCGGCGTGACCGCCTTCGGCGTCAACGCGGTCGTGTATCCCCCCGGCTATGTGGGCTTTCGGCACTGGCACGATCGTCAGGATGAGCTCTACTTCGTCCACAGGGGACGAGCTCGGGTCGAGGTCGGCGACGAGGTGCGGGAGCTCGGCGAGGGCGGCCTGCTCCATGTCGAGTCCACGACGCCGAGGCTCGTATCCAACGCCAGCGACACCGAGGATCTCGTACTACTCATCGTCGGCGGGAAGGACGGCTACGTGGAGCGTGACGGACACCTCGTCGATGTGGAGCGCGATCTGCCGCGCCGGCAGGCCTTTGGCAGCTAGCGGCCCGTCGGTCGAAGATCTCGAGCACTCGCGCTACTTCCTCACGGAGTGGATGCCGCCGCTCATGCGCGAGACGGCGGAGCGGTCACCTCCGCGCGTGCTTGCAGACCTCGGCGCAGGTGACGGCGGGACGCTCTGGCCGGTCGACAACGCCGGCCTCGTCGGCGAAAAGATCTACGCCGTCGACATCTCTGCGGAGCACGTGGCGCTCTGCGAGCGGCTGTCGCCGAAGGTAGAGGGAATCGTCTCCGACGTTGCGCACGTGGACGAGTTACCGGACGCTTCCGTCGACGCGGTGATCTCGTCGCAGGTGATCGAGCATCTGCCGGACGACCGCGTGCTCGCGCCCGAGATCGCGCGACTCTTGAAGCCCGGCGGCTGGTTCTATGTAGCGTCGGTGATCCGCGGGCCGCGTGCGTTCTGGTTGTACAAGGGAAGGCCGCCGGCGCCGGAGCGGTGGCAGCTCGATCCGACGCACATGCGCGAGTACGAGTCGGAGGACCATTTCCGCTCGGTGCTCGAGCATCCCGACCTGGAGCTCGACGTCGTGCGGTCGTCGCAGTTGAAGTTTCCGCTGACGGATCCGCTGTTTCGCATCGCCGCTAAGGCGCGGCTGCTTGACCGCGCTGAGTTGCCGGAGATCTACCTGCGCCTCCCGGGTGCCCTACGAGGCGCACGCCGCACCCTCGGCGTCCCGATCCCGGGCTACCGCTGGGTGGAAGCGGCGGGTCGCAAACGCGGCTGATCCCCCGGTCGGGGGACTCAACAGAGGACAACCCCGGACCATGATCGGTCCAGGTCCGCCGAAAAGGGGTTGTTGTGTCCGCTCGCCGCTTCGCCCAGCTTCTGACTCTCGTGCTCGCGCTCGGGCTCGTCTCGAGCGCCGGCGCAACGACACCCGGCACGAACGGTCGTATCGCCTTCGAATCGACGCAGAGCGGCGACCTGGAGCTCTACTCGATCGCGACCGACGGCACGTCGCTACGACGCCTGACGTATACAACCGCGCAAGAGTCGGCACCTTCCTGGTCGCCGGACGGCACGAAGATCGCCTACGAGCGGACGTACCTCAACAGCCGTCGCCGGATCTGGGTGATGAACGCGGACGGCAACGGACAAACGCAGATCACTCCCGATTCGACCAGCGCGGATGACCAAGACCCCGCCTGGTCACCTGACGGGACGAAGATCGCGTTCGGCAGCACGCGCGGAGGTACCTGGAACCTCTGGGTCGTCAACCCAGACGGCACGGGGCTTCACCAGATCACGAACGTCTTCTCGAACGACCCGTCCTGGTCACCCGATGGAACGAGGCTCGCCTACAACGGGCTGGGTGGGATCGGCGTCGTCAACGCGGACGGAACGAATCCTCATACGATCAGCGGCCCGGGATCCCCGACAAGCGGTCCCTCCTGGTCTCCGGACGGGCTTCACATTGCGTTCGTGCGGAACAACAGCGCCGGCTACACGGGGGAGCTCTACGTCGCAAACGCCGACGGCTCCGGCGAGACCCAGCTGACCAGTGACGGCTTCAGGAACGCAAGGCCCGCCTGGTCGCCCGACGGGACAAGGATCGTCTTCGGGCGTGTCGACGGAACCGGCCGGGCGCGCCTCTGGACGATCGGGTCGAATGGGCTCAACTTGGCACAGCTCAGCTTCGGCGGCGACGACGGCAGTCCCGACTGGAGCTCATCTCAGGTTGTCCCCGAGCCCACCCCGCCTGACGCTCCGATCGTCGATATCTACTCACCCACCGACGGCGGCTTCTATTTCCCGGGCACGACAGTCCCCGCCTTCTACGCCTGCTTCTCCTACTCGTCGTACATCGTCAGCTGCGACGGAGACGTTCCGTCTGGCAAGCCCCTGGATTTCTCGACGTGGGGAACACATACCTTCACCGTTCGCGCGCTTGACGGCCAGGGACGCCCGGCAACGAAGACGATCACGTACGAAGTGCTGGACATCACCCCGCCCCAGATCGACATCCGGACTCCGAGCAGGGGAGCCACCTACGAGCTGGGCTCGAATGTGACGGTCGACTACTCCTGTAGCGATCCGGGCGGGAGCGGAGTCCTCTTCTGCGAGGGTGGTCTTCGGAACGGAATGCCACTTGACACGAGCCATACCGGAACCTTCAACTTCCGGGTGACTGCCGCCGACAACGCCCGCAACTTCAGCGAGTCGCACGTCGCGTACACGATCGTCGACCATCGCCCTCCGACAATCGAGATCGGATCGCCTTTCGACGGCCGGACCTACACTCTCGGCACGGGTCTCGCCGCGTACTACTGGTGCGGCAGTCCTGGAGGCTTCCGGATCGTGAGCTGCAACGGCACGGTGCCGTACGGCGAACTTGTCGACACGGCGCTCGGGACACACACGTTCACGGTCACGGCAACCGACGAGAACGGGAAGACAACGACAACGAGCGTCCACTATCAAGTCGTCTATGCCTTCGGCGGGTTCGACTCACCCGTGGACGCCGGCGGGAGCATCAACGACGCGAGAGCCGGCGACGGCATCGCGCTCAAGTTCTCGCTCAACGGGGACCAGGGCTTGAACGTCGTAACAAAAACGACCTGGCAGACGGCCTTGTGCACAGAGTGGACGCCGACCGCGGGTGCCACGACCGCCGATGCAAAGCTGAGCTACAGCGCGTCGACCGACCGTTATCGCGAGA
>WNGD01006499.1_pt1 | contig 11173 bp, 7 predicted proteins | sample 5400671 | NCBI WGS metagenome assembly WNGD01 (sample SAMN13153369, study PRJNA577476) | soil metagenome | isolation source: 40 cm soil or saprolite under grassland replicate 2 | place: USA:California | collected 2016-06-15
ATCGCGCTGGCCGGTGTCGCAGCCGAGACCGGCGTCGTAATGCTCATCTACCTCGATCACGCCTGGGATGCCATCACGCAGGGCGGGCGCCGTCCCACACTGACGGAGCTGGTGGGCGCTATTGAGCACGGCGCGGTCAACCGCGTCCGGCCGAAGCTCATGACCGTCCTGGCGATCATGCTCGGGCTCGTGCCGGCGCTGTGGAGTCACGGCGCGGGCGCGAGCGTCATGAAGCGGATCGCCGCGCCGATGGTGGGCGGTATGGTGACGTCCACAATCCTGACGTTGATCGTAATCCCAGTCATCTACTACCTGTGGCGCCGCCGAGGACTGAACGGTTCATGAATCGCGTCGCGTTACTCAGGCGAGGGGTCGTGCTCGAGGGCGTGACGGTCGGCTACAACGCGCTCGAGGGCATAATAGCGATTCTCGCCGGTCTCGCCGCCGGCTCCGTGGCGCTGACCGGCTTCGGTATCGACTCGGTGATCGAGGTAGCGAGCGGTGTGGTGCTGTGGTGGCGGCTCAGGGCGGAGCTCGGGTCGCGCGAACTAGGCCCCGCGGTCGAGGCGCGGGCGGCGCGGTGGGCAGGCGTTCTGCTCCTCGCTTTGGCGGTATACATCGTGGCAGAGTCGGGGCGTCGACTACTCACCGGCGATCGGCCCGGAGAGAGCGTCGTGGGAATCGTGCTCACGGCGCTTTCATTGATCGTGATGCCACTCCTGGCCCGAGCGAAGCTCCGCGTGGCAGCCAGTCTCGGGAGCCGGGCGCTGCGGGCGGACGCACATGAGACCATCGTCTGCGCGTGGCTCTCGGCGACGACGCTTCTCGGTCTGGGCCTGAACGCGGTGCTCGGCTGGTGGTGGGCCGACCCTGTCGCTGCGTTGGCGATGCTGCCGCTGATCGTGCGGGAAGGGATCGAGGCGTGGAGGGGGGAGGGCACCGACGATGAGATTGCGTAGGGCGGCGACCGTCTTCCGAAGGGGCGGAGTACCGTGTCGAGCAGCCCGTCGCTAAGTTAGGGGGCCGCCACCGTAGCTCAGTGGTAGAGCTCTCGATTCGTAATCGAGCGGTCGTCGGTTCAAATCCGACCGGTGGCTCTTGTGGGGAAAGCACTTACGCGGCGCGACTCGGCGACAGAAAGCGACAACTGTGCCGTAACTGTGCCCCTGAACCGTCCTTCGCGAATGCACGGGCTCTCCCTCCTCCTCACCGCACCCCTTGCTGGCCTTCTCTTCCTGGGCGCGCCAACGCACCCACTCTACGTGGGCCAGTGCCCTTACCGTGGTCGTGGCCCTCTACGCCTGTCGCAGGACTCTGTCGGGCCTCTTCCGACCCGCGCCTCGCTCGACGCCCTCCGACGCCTGTGCCCCAATGCTAAGCCTACGGGCGTATACGGGTTTGAGGAGGAGTTCCCCGGTTTAGAGTTCTCGTTCCCGTCACTTTGGGCGGTCGCGTTCCAGAAACGCGACACGCTGGAGGGCATTCACGCGGCCGATGGTTGGGAAGTGAAGGGCTGCAACGCTGTACTCCCCCGTGGCGTATCAGCCTGTGCAACGTGGGGCGAGTTGGCGCGCTCTTACGGGTCGAAGGGCCCGGGCAACGAAGACTTCGGTCCTGTCATTGTTCGCCTTGACTCACTTCGCGGATTCGAACTGGAACTGGACGCCCGTGAGGCCGTCGGCGGCGACCTGTCTCACATCCCGTCGAGCGCTCGCATTGTGCGGATTCGGATCGGCCCCTAACGCAAGCTGGTTCACGACGGACCTCCGAGGGGACAATTGATTGCAAATCGAGTGGCCGGGTGTTGGTGACGGTTCTGAGGGAACACTCGATTGTAAATCGAGTGCGCCGGTTAGCCGTGCCGCAACTGTGCTGTAATTGTGCCCGACCACTCCGACCCACGCGGGTCCATTCGGACCCATTTGTGCTCATTCGCACCAACAAAACAGCGCCCCCGCATGGAGGGCGCCGATGCGTAATCGAGCGGTCGTCGGTTCAAATCCGACCGGTGGCTCTTCCCCGGAACTCCCATGCATCCCCTGACGGCCGGTCAGGGTGACGGCGTCGTCTCGCTCGCTTTGGGGCCGCTCGTGCGGAGCCGGAGGGTTGCCCCAAGCTGCAAGGAGGACACCTCTTCGAGGCGCTGGGCGGCGGCGCTTCCCGAGAAGTCGTAGCGCTCCAACGTATAGAGCGCCCGGACGCTGACCCGGGTCCCGCGCCACTCCACCCCCACTCCGGCGGCGAGGGCGATGTTGGGGTGCTCGAGCCCACTGACCGACACGACCGGCATCCACTGGGCGCGCACCAGGCCGCGGACGCCGTCGAGCGCCAGCGGGACGTGTGCCTCCGCTCCCAGCCGGAGCGTGGTCCAGCGCTGCCGCGCCAACGGAGTCGAATAGGAGCGGACGTTCACACCCCCCTGCGCGGTGAGCCAGGGGCGAAGATACGCCTGTCCCGCTAGCTGGACCTCCGCGACGTCGCGGTCTTCGCCCTCCGCCGACGCAGCCGCCAGCCGGCCGCCCCGCGCCTCGCCCCACACTTCGAATCGGTCTCCAACGAGCAGGCCGAGCGCGCCGCCAAAGACTACGCCGGACGATGGTTGCACCATGCCGGAGTCCCGGACCCGGTACTCGACGCGCCCGATTTCTGCGCGGCCCTGCAGCGACATCTGCCCCGCTGCCTGAACCGGGGCCAGCGCCAAGGCGCACACCGCAACGATCGAGGTCGAGATGTGCCGCGCGGCGTTCACGGACCGACCCCGGCCGCCGGGCCGATGACGAGCCGGGTTTCGGCCAACCGCTCGCGGTTGCGCTGTACGATCGCCGCGTTGGCGGTGGTGCGCTCTACGCGGCGACGCGCGTTGGCAACCACGTTGGCCGGAATCTCGCGGTGGCGTTGCCGGTGAATGAAGCCCGCCACTCCGGCGGCGGAGACGACGCCGGCCACGCCCACGGCGAGCGTCCGGCCGCCGCCCTGGAGGTCACCGTTCGCGAGCGTTCGGGGAATCAGCAGCGCCGCGGCGGCGAGGCCGAAGCCCTTGAGGAGCTCGCTGCGCGCCATGCCGGGGGGCAGTTGCTCCGGAAGCAGCTCGTCCGAGCGCAACGCCGGCAGCGTGTCGTCGAGCGGGGAATGGTCGTGGTCGAGGCTGAAGTACAGCCGGGTGGAGTCGCGACGCTCGTTCAGCCGGCTCGATCCGGTGACCAGCAATTCGTATCGCCCCGGCGGCGCCAGGCGGCCGTCGCCGAGCAGGCCGTCCCACTGCAACTCCCGGGGCCCGTCGTTGTCTCCGGCGTACAACGGCAACACCGTGGAGGCTCCGGTGGCTCGGAGCTCGACCCGCAGGGCCGCCGCGTGGGTCGAGAGCACCGTGAACGTCAGTCGCTCGGTCCGCGGATCGATCGTGTCGGGCATGACCGGTCGCACGCCCAGCGCAAAGGTGAGGCGTTGCGCCTCGCCGAAGGCCGCGAGCTCCTTGGGGGTGAACTTTTGCGGCTCGAGCTCGGTGAAGGGGTCACGCTCAATAGCGGCTCGGAAATAGAGGATTCCGGAGTCGGCCTGGCCCCGCACGACCAGCGCGGCCCCGAGGTACTTGTAGGCGAGGCCTCGTTGCTCCTGGGTCACGATGAACGGGGAGTTGGGCGAGACGATCCCGCGCAGGATGGCGACCTCACGCTCGACGTCCAGCTCCGCGTGATAGTGGACGGCGCGATCGAGCATCTCTGCCGTGGTGCCCTGGGCCGCGCCGGCCGCGGGCGCGCCGAGCAGCACCGCCACCAGTGCGATGCGGCTCACGGGACGCTCCGGAGGGCGATGAGGCCAAGCCGCGTGGTGCTGCCCGGTTGTACGACGAACGTGGTGTCGACCGGGACGGAGCCGGGAGCTCTGATCCGCAGGTGCCGTCTCCCGGCCGGCACCTCGACGTCGAATAGGGTCCCCACGCCCGCTTGCCGGTCGTCGATGTAGATCACCGCGTCGGCCGGGTCGGTGCGCAGCCGCACCAGGCCACGGCGGCTCGGCTGGGCGACGGTGTTGGTCGGGGCAGGGGCGGTCGCGGCCCTCACCCGAGCGGTCGTTTGCGCCGGAATGCCCGCGGACTCCGGGTGGGCGCGCGCCGCAGCCGCGCTGTCCGGCAGCGACGCGGCGGCGAGCCCGGCCGGAGTGATCGAGGCGCGTGACCTCGTCGCCCGGATGCCCCACCATGCACCCGAGGCCGCCACGACGGCTGCCGCCGCGATTCCCAGCGTCAGGAGCGAGCGCCCGGCCCGCGTGGCAGGGGCCTGGCGCGCGGGCCGGATGCGGGCATCTCCTCCCGACTGGCGCGCGTCCGGCAAGGGAGGGAGGACGCCGGTGCGCACGAGCGGCACGCGGTAACCTCGAGCCAGGCGACGCAGGGTTTCCTTGGCGAGCCGTTGCTCCTCTTCGTGGAACGGAAGCGCCTCGAGGGTGGCGACCAACTCGTGCGTGGACGTGAAGCGGTGGGCGGGATCCTTTGCCACGAGCCGCTCAATGAGCTCGACCAGGGGCTCGGGGATTCCGTCGCGCACGCGCCGAATGTCGGGCGGCGGGGTGAAGTAATGGTGTTGCACGACGGCCAAGACCGAGCTTGAATCGAAGGGGGCCGCGCCTGCCAGCATCTGGAAGGCCACGATGCCGAGTGAGTATTGATCCCCCTGGGGCCCCACGGGATCTCCGGCGCATTGCTCCGGGCTCATGAACTGCGGCGTCCCGATCACTGCGCCGCTCGGCGTCACCTTCGCGTCCTCCGTGGCCCGAGCGAGGCCGAAGTCGGAGACGTAGACCCGCCCTTCCTGATCGATCAGGATGTTGGAGCTCTTGATGTCGCGGTGGACGGTGCCGACCTCGTGCGCGTAGGCGAGGGCGCTCGCGGCGGCTCGCAGCACCGCCACCACTACGGAGAAGGGAAGCGCCCCCTGGGCCTCGACGATCGCGTCGAGCGGGCGTCCCTCGATGAACTTCATCACGATGTAGTGGACGCCGCCCGCCTGAGCGACGCGGTAGATCGGGACGATGTTCGGATGATCGAGCCCGGCCGCCATGCGGGCCTCGCGCCGCAGCCGCTCGGCCACGGCACCGCCGATGGCGGCTGCAGGGAACATGACCTTGAGGGCGACCGGGCGGCGGAGCGAGACGTCCAGTGCCTTGAACACGGCCGCCATCCCGCCGCGACCGCACTCTCGCTCGATCTCGTATTCGCCCGCCAGCACACGGCGGAGCTGCGCCAGCAGTGGATCCGGCTCTTCGGCCTCGAGGACGACCGTCGCGGAACCGGGGTCGGTGACCTCGTTCCCGCAACGGCCGCAGAACCGCAGGCCGCTCGGGACGTCGCTGCTGCAGCGCGGACACTGCATCAGGTCCCCGTTGCCGTGAACGTGACGGCGGTCAGGCCGGACGGCGTGGCCGCGACGGTGTTCTGTCCCGGCGTCGCACCGAGCGTCAACGTGCCCTCGGCGAGCCCACTCGCATTGGTCGTCACCGTCAGCTTGTTGCTGCCCCCGAAGGTCCCACCGCCGACCGTGACCCGGAAGGTGACGCTCACTCCCGCGACCGGCTTCCCCGCGGCGTCGACGACCCGCACGGTGAATGCCTTCGGGAGCAGGGTGCCCCGCACGCCGGTCTGGCCGTCACCCCGGACGCTGCGTGTCGCGCTGGCCGTGGCGCCGGCGGTGTGTGGCGTGGCGTTCCAGCTGCTCGAGTTCACGGCCCCGACCACGCTGTCTCCGGTGGCGGTGATGTCTGCGAGGCGCCGGGGCCCGCGGGGATCGCCCCACCAGGTCTGCGGGACGCTGACGCTGGTCGCGACCTCGTTCACCACGCCCGCCGGATCGTTGTCGAAGATATCGTTGTCTCGCGCGGTGAGTGTCGAGAGCGCGCCGAGACGGACGCCCTGAACGTTCAGGGAGACGAAGTTGCTGTCGATCCGCACCGTCGCGCCCGCGCTCGCGACCCTGATGCCGGCGTTGAAGGGGTGGACGGTGACGCTGTTCTGGACCACCGTGATGGACTGCGCCGCCAGCTCCAGTGCGGCGAGCGCCGTCGTGTCTGCCGGTCCCGGACTGAATCCGGCGCCGGAAATGGCGTTCCCCCGGGCCGTGAAGCTCGACCCGGTGAAGCTCACGGCCGCGCGGTTGCCGGTGAAAGTGGACTGCTGAACTTGCAGCCAGCCGCTGTTGACCGCGATGGCGTGGGCGGCACCGGCCGTGCAGGCGTTCAGCCACGTGCTCGACACCGAGATGAAGACCGCTCCGAGCGCCGTGAGGCAGCGGCCCTGGAGGGTGGTGTTCAAGGTGTCGTCCTGAAGCAACAAAACATCGCTCTGGGCCCCGAGGATCGCGGTGAGCGCGCTGTCGACGCGGGTGCCCTGAATGTAGAGATACGAGCGCTGCGACCGGATGCCCGCGCGGTTGCCCACCAAGAGGTTGCTAAAGACCTGCGCGCCGGGCTGTTGGGGAAACGCCGGGTTGGTCACGTCGACGAAGCGGATGCCGTTGAACGGCTCCTGATCGGCGCGAGCGACGTCACGGAAGCTGTTGGCGGTGACGATTATCTGCGACGAAGCTTGGATCTCGAGCCCCGCCCAATCGAACAGCGTACCGCCGGAGAAGACTTCGCCGTTCAGTCCGAGCGGCCGCGTGTCGAGCACGTTACTCTGGATGGAGGTCGCATTGCTCGCGCGCACGAACATGAGTCGCTGGCGGCCCGCCAGGTCGTTCAGCGCGAGGCTCGCGCTGGGGCTCGAATCCACGAGGATTTGCGGCCCCTGCGTGCCACGCACCGTCGCGTGACGGACCACGTTGCCGCTGCCGCGCAGCACCCGGATGCCGGCGCCGGGCTCGACCCCGCTGATCGAGTCTACCGTTAGGATCGTCACGCTGTCCACCACGACCCCGGTGGCGTCGCGCACGCGGATCCCGTAGCCACGCACGGAGCGAATGTCGCTGCCCGTGATGCTCGCGGCGGACGCGGTGGAGCTGTCGAGCGCGATCCCCTGCCCGATTCTGCCCGCCGCCGTGCCGGGCGGGTTGACGTAGAAGCCGGCGACCCGCAGATCGGCGTGCCGCGCGTCGATCGCCGGCCCGTTGAGGGTATGTCGCAGGGCCAGGTTCTTGATGACCACGGTCGCCGTGGTATACGCCGTGATCCCGGCTGCGCCGGTGTCGTGCGACACGAGGGGGAGGAGCAGCGGGTCCCGTGGCACGCTCAAGGCGAACGCGGAATCATCGCCCAGCAGCGTGACGCGCCGGGTGAGCGCCACGGTTTCGGAATACGGAGCCACGCCCTTGCGAACGAGGACGGTATCGTCCACGTCGGCTGCGTTGACCCCATCCCGGATCTTGGCATACGGGCGCTTGCGGGTTCCGAAGCGCGGCCCGGCCACCGTGGTGTTGTCCACGACTAGGTGGGTCGGATTCACCACCACGTCCACCACCGTATCCGCCACGCCTCCGGCCCGCCCGATCACGAACGCGGTGCCGAACCCGACCGCGGTCACGACGCCGCTCGGGGAGACCGTCACCGCGGCGTTGCTGGACGACCAGACGATCGGATAGCCCGAAATCACGTTGCCGCGCCCATTCAGCACCGCGCCCGTGTAGGTGACCGTTTGTCCCAACGCGGTCAGCGTATCCCGGTCGTCGCTCAGGACCACGGAGGCGGGGAGGTTGAGCACGCGGATGCGGATCGAGTCCCGCAGCGTGTCCCCCGGCGCCCGCGCGGCCTTCGCGCGTACCACCGTTCCGCCGGTGTCGCGCGCGATCACCACCCCGGCGCCGGTCACGGGCGCCACGAGCGGCACGTCGCTCGACCATTGGGCCGAGCTCGGGGCCAGGGTGTCGCCCCGGGCGTTGAGCATCACGATGGGTGCGGGGAACGAGTCCCCGAGGCTCGTCAGGGTGTCGCCCGCGCGGGTGATGTCGAGGAAGACGGGGGCGTTGGTCACGGTGACGAGGCAGGTGTCGGCCACGGTCCCCGACGTCGCGATGACCCGCACCGTGCCCACACCCACGGCGATGGCGAGCGGCGCGGTGGTAGTGTCGAGCCGCACGACCGTCGGATCCGGCGTGTGCCAGGTGAGCGCCGGGTTCTGGATCACGTTGCCGCGACTGTTCCGCACCGTGACCGACAGGCGGAGCGTGTCCTTGAGACTCCCGAGCGTCGCGGTCGTGGGCTGCACGACGACCGAGGCCGCGAGATCGCCCACGGTGATGGGCGCCGTATCTCGCGCGGCGTCGACCACCGCCACGACGCGCCCGACGCCCGCGCCGACGCCGGTGGCCAGGCCGGTGCGGTCCACCGTGACGACCGTCGGATCGAGGGTCGCCCAGCCGGGCGTTTTGTTCGGCGCCACCACCAGGAAGCCCAGGCTGTCGAACGCGCTGGCCGTGAGGGACTGCTGGTCGCCCAACGCGGTGATGGGCGGAACCGGGTCGGGCGCGATCACGACCCGCTTTGCCAGCTGCTCGACCGTCACGGTCAGGCTGTCCTGCACCGCGCCGCTCTGGGCGCGGATCCGCGCCGTCCCGTTGTCGACGGCGCGCACGCGACCGCCGGTCGTGACGGTGGCGATGCTGGGCGCGGAGCTCGTCCAGCTCACCGGGACGCCTGCGATGACGTTGTCGCGCGCGTCCAGGCCGGTGGCGACGATGGTGGATTCCGCGGTCAGCGCGCTCAACTGCAGCGCACTCGGAGACAACCGCAGGCGCGCGAGGCGCTGTGCGACGAGCACGCTGGCGGTCCCGGTGTCGTTGTCCACCACGGCCCGAATGACCGCTTGGCCGTTCCGCCGTGCGACCAGGCGCCCAGGCGCGACCAGCGCGACGATGGTCGTATCGGACGAGATCCACGTTGGGGACACACCCGGGATCGGGTTGCCGTGTGCATCTCGGGCGACGGCGCTCGGCACCAGGGTGTCCTGGAGGCTCGTCAGCGTGTCCGACAGGGGGACCACGATCACGGAGCCGACGACGACGTCCAGCGTCGCGCTCAGCGACGGCGGGACGGGGAGCAAGGGGCTGACGAGGGACGCGGTGAGACGCGTGCGGCCGCGTCGCCGGGCTACGAGGGAATCTCCCCCGGCGGTCTGGCCGATGATTGTCGAGTCGTCAATGGTGTAGCGGAACCGCGGGTGGTCGACCAGGACGTCGCCGACCTGCGCGGTGAGGGTGAACGTGCTCGTGTCGCCCAGGACGAAAACGGTGTCGCCCGAGTACCGCAGGACGACGGGAGCGGCGTTCGGTCCCGTGAGGGCGTCGGACACGACGCACGCCGCACCGAGCGTCAGGAGCGCACCGAGCAAAACCCGCCAGGTCGCCCGCTGCGTGCCCGTAATGACGCCGTCCTTGTGTGTGGCGAGTTATGCCGACCCGATGCCCGAAGGCGACATCCCCGTCACGGGAGGCGCGCGTCCCGCGGCGAAGGTGCCGAGCCAGGGACCTAAAGACTGTGGAGGGTCGTCGATGGTAACGCGGGCGCGCGGCGCGTGACGACGCGCACCGGCGCGTGGTGATCCGCCGCACGCCGCGGCGCGGGGAGGGTCATGCCGTCAGCGTGAGCTTGTGTCCCTTCGCCTTGAGTGACGCCGCCAGCCCCGTCTTCTCCACCGACTTCATGTAGGCCTCATCGGGACTGATCTCCTTCTTCTCGACCAGCTCGAGCAGCGCGTCGTTCAGGGTGAGCATGCCGAGCTGCTTCGACGTCTGGATGATCGAGGGGATCTGGAACGTCTTACCTTCGCGGATGAGGTTCGAAATCGCGGGCGTCGTGAGCAGAATCTCCCGCGCGGCCACGCGACCACCGCCCAGCTTCTTGCACAGCGTCTGCGCGATCACGCCCTTGAGTGACTCGGACAACATCACCCGGATCTGCGACTGCCGGTCCGCCGGAAACTGGTCGATCATGCGGTCCACGGTGGATGCGGCCGTCGTCGTGTGCAGCGTACCGAACACGAGGTGGCCGGTCTCGGCGGTCTCGATGGCGATGGCGATCGTCTCCAGATCGCGCATCTCGCCCACCAGCACGATGTCCGGGTCCTCCCGCAGGGCCGATCGCAGCGCCCGCTTGAAGCTGTCGGTGTGCACCCCCACCTGTCGCTGCGTGATGACGCACTTCTTGTTCTCGTGCACGAACTCGATCGGGTCCTCGATCGTGATGATGTGGTCCGTGCGCGTGCGGTTGATCAGATCGACCAACGCGCACAGCGTGGTGGATTTGCCCGAGCCGGTCGGTCCGGTGACGAGCACCAACCCCTTCGTCAGGTAGCAGAGCTGCTGGACTTCCTTTGAGATACCGAGCTGCTCCGTGGTCACGACCTTGGCCGGGATCACGCGGAATACGGCGATCGGGCCTTTGCGGTCGCGCGCCGCGTTCACCCGGAATCGGGCCAGCCCACCGATCTCGTAGGCGAAATCCGAATCTCCGGTCTCCTTCCACTCGCCGCGGTTGCGCTCGGGCATGACCGACAGGAGCATCATCTCGAGCTGCTCCGAGGACAGTGGGGGCGTGGCCTGCCGCTTCATCTCTCCGTGCGTGCGGAACACCGGCGGCTCGCCCACGCGCAGGTGCAGGTCCGATGACGCCGACTGCACCAGTGCCTTGAGCAGCTCGCCCAGGGCGCGTTCGGCTCCCTTGTATTGCGGCGCGGCGAAGTCGACGGTCCCAGCGGCGGTCGGCGCGTGCGGTTCGACCATCGGCGCGGCGGCGATCGCGGAGGGCTTCGGCGGACGCGGCGGCGGTGCGGCGGGTGCGTTGGCTCCCGCGCCGGCTGGTGCCCGCTGGGCCGCCGGAGCCGGGCCTGCCGCCGGGCTCTGCGTGGCCGCGGAGTTGTCGACCCGCGCCACCATGGCGGTCAGGCGCCCCCCGTCGGGCACGATGCGTACGCGCACCATGCCGCGATCCGCGATGTACTCGAATTCCGTCTCCGTCATCTGGTCGATGTGGTCGGCCGACTCGGAGGGCGCCACCTCGACCAGCAGGGCGTAGATGTGCTGATCCGTGAGCGGCTGCCGGCTCACTTTTCGAGGCTTGCCGTCCTTCACCATGGTGACCGGCTCGTCCGGCAGGAGGTACAGCTGATCGCCCTGCTCGCGGAGCAGGACATCGACGAACGGATCGATCCGCGCGGCCATGACCTAGCTCAATGGGCGCGCGTACAGCACGT
>WNGD01006500.1_pt1 | contig 11173 bp, 10 predicted proteins | sample 5400671 | NCBI WGS metagenome assembly WNGD01 (sample SAMN13153369, study PRJNA577476) | soil metagenome | isolation source: 40 cm soil or saprolite under grassland replicate 2 | place: USA:California | collected 2016-06-15
CCCTCGAAGGTCGCGGCGGGGCCGCCCCCGCCTCCCACCTGCGCGAGGGCGGTGACGCTCGCGGGCGGTTACGCGGGCGGCGCGAGCCGGGCGCCGGGGGCCCTCCGCGCGCGAGTCGGGCGCGCCTTCCCGACCTTCATGCGAGCGCGCTGCGCCGAAAGCATTCGACCCGCGGGCTCCCGACCGCGCGCGGAGGGCCCCCGGCGCGCGGCGAACAACTCACTCGACGTAGCCGAGATCTTCCAGGCGCTTGCGGACCTCTTCCTCCTCCTCTTCGGAGTAGGCGGCGTCCTCGACGGGCTCGGGCGGGGGCGGCGCGGGGGCTTCGGGGCGGCGTTCAGCCATGCTGGGCTTTTCCTTCCGGGCCGACCTCGCAGGCGGCGAGCGCGGTCTCGATCCGGCCCTGATGCCGCCGGAGGTCGCGGCCGATGAACACGGCCTGGCTCTCCTCCATCCCGGCCTCGAGCTTCACCCAGGTGAGCTCGTGGCGGCCGCAGGTGAAGTTGAAGAGGCAGTGCCAGTCGCGGTCCGCGAAGCGCACGATGCCCTTGGCGCGCAGGATGTCGGCGGGCAGGCGCCGGAGCAGGCGCTCGAACATCGCCTGCCGGAGCGGCAGCCGGGAGCGGTAGACGAAGCTCCCGATGGCGTCGGCGTGCAGGTGGTCGGAGCCCGCGCGCGCGCGCTCGCGGAAGGCCGCGACGCCGGTCGCGAAGAGCACGTCGCTGTCGAGCGCGCCGCGCACGGTCTTCATGCGCTCGGCGCGCGGGTTCAGCTTGGCGAGCCGGCGCTCGAGGCGCGCCACGGCGGGCGCGTCGACCAGATCGAGCTTGTTCACGACCAGGAAGTCCGCCGCCTCGATCTGCGCGCGCGCGACGGCGGTCTCGCCGAGCTGGCGGCCCACGTTGGCCGCGTCGACGACGGTGATGATGCCGTCGAGCCCGAGGCCCGCGTTCTTCACGCGGTAGGCGAGCGGCTCGGGGTCGGCGAGCCCGGTCGACTCGATGATGACGAGATGCGGCTGCGCGGTGTCGATGATCTCCTGGATCGCCAGGTCGAAGCGGTAGTCGTCGATCGAGCAGCAGATGCAGCCGCTCGTCAGCTCGACCATCTTCTCGACGTTGGCGAGGCCGGTCACCACCTTGCCGTCGATCCCGACCTCGCCGATCTCGTTCATGATGACGGCGACGGGCTTCCCCCGAAGCCCGTGCTCGAGCACGTGGCGGAGAAGCGTCGTCTTCCCGCTGCCGAGGAAGCCGGTCAGGATGTCGACCGCGACCGTGCGCATTAGGAGGCTATCCGGGTGGCCATGGCGGCTGCGGCGAACGATCCGGGGGAGCGCGGCGGCAGCCGCGCTGCCAGATGGTTGCTCGCTCCTCCCTCCTGCGGCGCATCGCTGCGCTTGCCGCTCTCGCTCCCCGGCTCGTTCGCCTCGCTCGCCATGGTCACCCGGACAGCCTCCTAGTGCAGCGGCGCGCCCGCGAGCCCGTCGGGCACGGGCTGTCCCATCAAGCGGAGCAGCGTCGGCGCGATGTCGTAGATCGACACGTCGGGGAGCCGGCCGCGGAGCGGCGCTGCGGCGCCCGCCGTCGAGAGGATGAAGATGCCGTACCAGTCGTGGTTGGCCTCGTCCGGCCCGGTGTCGTTCTCGAAGGTGTAGAGGTCGCCCATGCCGACCGCGCCGACCGAGCGCCAGTCGAGGTCGCCGAAGTAGACGAGCAGATCGGGGGCGACGCCCGTGACGGTGCGGTAGAGGTCCTCGGGCCGGTAAGCCCTGGAGCCGATGCAGCGCCCGCTCGGGTCCGTGATCGCCTCGATGCCCGCGACGAGGTCGTTGCGTACCCGCTCGTAGTCGGCGGGGTCGATCGTCCCCGAGGGCTCCCGGCCCTTCACGTTCATGAAGAGGCGCCCGTAGTAGCCGCCGTCGCCCCACGCCCTGGTCTTCCCCCAGTCGATCGCCACCTTGCCGATGGGCGTCGGCTTCGACGGCCGCTCCATGAGCGTCAGGTACCCCTCGCGCATCAGCCACTCGTTGAAGCAAAGGCCGCCGTCCATCTTCTTGGCGCCGTGGTCGGAGACGACCAGCACCAGCGTGTCGGACGGGCAGAGGGAGAGCAGCTCGGCCAGCTCGGCATCCACGTGGCGGTAGTAGTCGCGGATCGCGTGCTCGAAGGGGTTCCCTGCCTCGTACTTGTGGTGTGCCGGGTCCATGTGGCTCCAGAAGCCGTGGTGGATGCGGTCGACGCCCATCTCGACCAGCATGAAGAAATCCCAGGGGCGCGTGCGGAGGAGGTGCTTGGCGAGCCGGAGGTGCTTGTCGGTCTTGTCGTAGACGCGCTTGAGGAGCCCCGCCTTGTCCGCGGTGCGGAAGTCCTCGACGTCGAGCACGTAGCCCCCGGTCACCTGCTCGACCTCGGCCTTGAGCGCCGGCGGGTAGGTGTACTCGCTCCGGGTCGAGGGCGTGAGGAAGCAGCTCACCATCTCGCCGTTCACTGCCGACGGCGGGTAGGTCTGCGGCACGCCGAGCACGACCGTGTGCAGGCCGGCCTTCCCGAGCCAATCCCAGAGGCGCGGCACCTTCACCTGCGCCGAGGTCGCGAATGCGTAGCCGTCGTAGGAGTGGTCCTTGCGGTTGCGGAAGCCGTAGGTGCCGAGCTCGCCCGGGTCGCGGCTCGCCGTCATCGAGGTCCACGCCGGCACCGTGATGGGCGGATGCGTGCTCAGCATGCGGCCGTGCGCGCCGCGCGCGATGAGACTCGAGAGCGTCGGCAGCTGGTCGCGCCAGCGGTCGAACACGAGCGCCGGCGCGGCCGAGTCGAGACCGACGATGAAGAGCTTCGAGAACGCCATGCGGCGGGGCGAGCCGCTTTGTATCGGAGACGTCCCATGGCCGCAAATCAGTCGTGCCGGCGGGGGCGTTCGCGGCGCTCCCGCTCGGGCGCCGCTCGCTGCCGCTTGACGGAATGGCCAGCACGCGCGGCGCCCTCGAAGGTCGCGGCGCGACCGCCCCCGCCGGCACGGTCGCTATTCGGCCGCCGCGCCCGGGACGAGGCCGCGCGCACGGCGCACGTAGCCGCCGATCTCCTCGCGTCCGACCAGCACGGTCTCGGCGACCGAGTGCCCCGACTCGCGCACGAACACGACGAGCAGCATGAGTGCCGCCAGGCTGTAGGACACGGCGGTCGAGATCGCCGCCCCCGAGATGCCCCAGCGCGGGATGAGGACGCAGTTGAGCCCGACGTTGACCGAGAGCGCCACGCCCGCCGCTACGATGTTCACCCCCTGGCGGTTCCGGCTGGTGAAGTTCCGCGTGAGGATCATGTAGAGCGACATCATCACGATGCCCGGGAGCATGAGGAGCATGGGCCGGATGGCGCCCGCGAAGCGCGGGCCGTAGAGGACGCGGATGCCGAACGGGCCGAAGAGGAGGCACCCCACGCCGAGCGCGGCGGTGATGAAGAGGGTATTCCGGCAGACCCTCGCAGTCGCCCGGTGCGCGTCGCCCTCCTCGAGCGCGGCGAGACGCGGGTAGAGCACCGTGCCGGTCGCGTCGGGGATCTTCAGGAGCACGTTGGTCAGGTTGACCGCGACCGCGTAGAGCCCGACCTGGGCGGGATCCAGGAAGACGTTGATCATGTACTGATCGATCTGGCGGTGGAGCGTGGCGGCGAGCGTCTGCACGTAGGACTTGCCGCCGAAGCCGAGCATCTCCTTCGCCAGCGGCCCGTCCCAGGCGAGGCGGAGCGGCGTGCGCCGGTGCACGCGCAGGACGAGCCACACGGTCACCAGCGCCACGACCGCCGTCTGCACGATGACGGCACCGATCAGGCCGGCCCGCAGCCAGAGGAGCGCCACCGCCATGCCGACGAGCCCGAAGAGCGTGGGGGCGATCTGCTGGAAATTGTACTCCTGGAAGCGCTGCTCGGCCTGGAGGATGCCGAGGAAGAAGGTCTGCAGGACGACGAAGGGCAGGAGGACGAGGACGAGGGGCAGCGTCACCGCGGGCACCCCGCGCAGCACGGTGTGGAGGAGCCAGCCGCGCCCGAGCCAGCAGACGAGCGCGAGCGCGGTGCCGAGTCCCAGGCCGAGGAGGAGCGAGTTCGACGCCACCGCGGACGTCCGCGCGCCCCGGCGGCGGATGCAGTAGACGTTCGCCACCGGAATGCCGAGCTTCGCGAAGTTGGACATCGTGGCCGGGAAGATGGTGAGCAGCTGGAGGAGCCCGCGCCCGCTCGGCCCGAGGGCGCGCGCGGTGATCACGCTGGTGCCGATCCCCAGCGCCATGACCGCGATCTGCGCCGCGAAGATGCCGAAGGAGTCGCGCGCGAACTGCTGCCTACTCATCTGGGGGCCCGTCCAGTGCTCGCCGCGCTTCGCGCGGCTGCGGTCAAACGCCCGCACGGCTCCCGCCGTGCGCCCCAAGTCAACCCCCGCGCGGCTCCCGCCACGCGCAACGTGGCGCCTCTCGGCGCCGGCCTCCTAGCCATGGCGCCGCCCTCCGGCCGCGGCCAGCGCCGTCGGCCCCATCTCGGTCCTGAGCGGGTAGAGGGCGTAGCCGCCCTCGCGCACGAGGGGCGGATCGCACTCCTCGGCGACGAAGCTGCGCCACAGGCGCGCGACCGACGCCTCGAACGGGTCGCCACCCGCCTCGAGGCCGTCCAGGTCGATCGCCACGTGGGTCACGCCGAGATCGTGCGCGGCCGCGGCCACCGCCGCGGGTGTCGCGAGCCTCCGGTAGTCGAGCAGACCCTGCTCCAGGTAGCTCCCCAGCACGAACGGACGCTCGATGTAGTACGGATGGGGGATCTTCTCCAGCACCAGCACGAGCCCCGCGGCCGGGAGCTCGGCGTTGGCGCGCTCCCAGAAGGCGAAACGCTCCGAGTGGCGGCGGAGGAACTCCGCCGGCGCGAGCCGCCCCGTGGCGACGCGCACCTGGTCGGGCCAGAGCGGCTGGAGGAGGCGCGTGGTGAGCGCCAGGTTCCCGGCGAGCGTGAGGGCTACCACGGCCGTGAAAAGCCGGCGCGGGAGGAGCGCCCGCGCCGCCGGCACCGCGGCGACCAGCAGGAGGGCCGCCCCGGGCACGACGTAGCGCGGATGCGCCCACGCCGCCGACGCGACGATGCCCGCGTAGCCGAGGCCGATGGCCGCGGTGGCGAGCACGGCGAACCGCCGCCGGCGCACGAGGAGGAGCGCCGGCGCGAAGGCGAGCGCGAACGGGCCCACGTCCATGCTCTGCCGCGCCGCGTTCTCGAACGAGTCCGGGTGCATGGTGAGGTCCCAGGGAAAGCGCACCACCTCGAGCCCGGCGTAGGGCCGACCCTCGCGCCGCGCGGCCCAGGTGGTCTGGTACTGCCGGTAGTAGTCGGCGAGGTACTCACTCGCCGCGCTCGACCAGTTCCGCCCGCCGAACACGGAGTAAGCGAAGGGATAGATCGGGTTCCCCGTCTCGACCGCATTGCGCACGTACCAGGGGCTCGCGGCGACCAGCACGATCAGGCCGAAGGCGAGCCCCGCCCGCACCAGCCGGCGCCCCGGCTCCGCGCGCCAGGCGAGCACGGCGAGCAGTGCGGCGCCGAGCAGGGCCGGCACCAGGAGCCCCATCAGCTTGCTCCCGCCCGCCAGCCCCGCCATCAGCGCGGCGCGGCGGAGGTCCCCCGCGCGCCCCTCGGCCGCCCAGGCGAGGAAGGCCGCCGTCCCGAGCGCCGTGTAGAGGACGACGGCCAGGTCCACGCCGGCGTGCGTCATGAGCGACCAGGTGATCGGCAGCGTGAAGAAGAGCGCGCCGGCGATCGCCCCCGCGCGGGGCGCGAGCCGCGCGCCGACCAGGGTCGCGAGCGCGAGCGCGGCGGCGACACCCATGGCGCCGTTCAGCAGCCGGGCGAGCACGTCGCCGCTCGCCGCGAAGCCGAGCGCGAAGACGAAGTTGGGCAGGAACTGCATCTGTCCCCAGAAGCTCCACGGCGTCGGCACGAGGCCGCCGGCGAGCGCGTAGAGGCGCGGGTAGACGAGCTGATACTTCGTCTGGTCGCCGCCCACCGGGGGCGCCAGCATGGTGGGCACCTCGGTGGCGAGCACCAGTGCGCACACGAGGACGAGCGGCCAGACGCGTCCGAGAGCGCGCGCGTCGAGGGCGCGACCGGCGCGCGCCAGCGCGCCGCCGCCGGCGAGCAGGGCGGCCGCGCCGAGGAGCGCGATCGGCGTCGCCCGGAGCTGGCCCGCGGCGGCGAGCCCGAGGCCCGCCATGCCCGCCAGACCGAGGCCGACCGCGAGCCCGGCGAGCAGGCGCTCGCCGGGGGCGGCCAGCGAGGCGCGCAGCACGCGCAGCGCGAGGAGCCCCGCGGCGGTCGTGGCGGCGAGCGCGAGCACGAGGAGGACCAGGTCGGTCATCGCAGCCCCAGGTACCCGAGCCAGTACATCAGGTAGACGGCCGCCGCCCACGCCGCGAGGGCGAGGCGAGCCGCACGCCGGCCGCCTCTCCAGGCGCGCGCCGCGGGGGCGGTCTCCTCAATATACAAAGGGAACGATGCGCTTCGTCGTGGCGGCATAGCGAACGTAGTCCGGGAAGGTGCGCGCCAGCGCTTCCTCCTCGCGTACGATGCGGAGGACGAGGACGGCGAGCGCCGCGGCCGTGACCGCGAGCACCCAGCGGGCGCCGAGCGTCAAGGGTGCGCCGAGCGCGATGAGCGCCTGGCCGAGATAGATGGGGTGGCGTACGAGGCGATAGCAGCCGTGCGTCACGAGCGGCGCGCCGGGCCGGGGCGCGACGAAGGGCGAGAGGGCATCGCCGAGCGTGCGGCCCGCCACGCGGTAGAGCACGACGCCGGCCGCGAAGGCGACGAGCCCGGCCGCCCGCCCGCGCGCCGCACCACCCAGCAGGAGGTCCTCGAGCGGCGCGCCCGCGAGCAGGAGCGCGAAGAGCGCGTGGTGGAGGCGCGTCGGCCAGAGCGGCTCACCGGGCAGCGGCTGCACCGGCTCGGGTGGCGGCGCGGCGGTGGCGCGCACCCGCACCACGAGCGCCGCGACGAGCGTCGCGTACGCGAGCCCCCACATCACGGCCATCAGAGACGGGTCGCGCGGGCGGGAGCCGCCTCTACCTCGGGCGCGGGCAGCGGCCAAACCACCGCGGCACGGCGCCGGCGGCCGAGCGCGAGGCGCATCCGGGCGAGGAAGAAGAGGTTGGCGAAGCCGTCGCGCCAGAGGTTCAGCTTGCTCTCGCCGATGCGCTCGCCGTAGTAGATCGGCATCTCGAGACAGCGCATCTCCGAATGCGTGAAGGCGAGGATCTTGATCTCCTCGGAGAGCGCCATGCCGTCCGACTGCAGGATGATCTTCCCGAGCACGTCGCGGCGGAAGACCCACATGCCCGACTGCGAGTCGATGATGAACTTGAAGAAGAGACACATCATCGTGCCCGAGAGGATGGCGTTGCCGAGGAGCCGGATCGGGCTCTTCGACTCGCCGCTCTGCGAGCGCCAGCGGCGGGCCGAGATGAAGTCGAGCCGCTCCTCGACCAGCACGTAGAGGAGGAGCGGGATCGAGTCGGGCGGGTAGGTCCCGTCGCCGTCCATGGTGACCACCACGTCGCCGCGCGAGGCGGCGAAGCCGGTCTTGTAGGCGCGCCCGTAGCCCTTGCGGGCCTCATAGACGACCCGCGCGCCGGCCGTGCGCGCCACCTCCGCGGTGCGGTCGGTGGAGGCGTTGTCGACCACCACCACCTCGTCGACGAGCGCGGGCATCTGCTCGAGGACGGCGGCGATGCCCTGCTCCTCGTTGTGGCAGGGGATGACTACGGAGATGCGCTTGCCTCGGTACATGATCGTTGTCTCCTCGATGCGTTGTTGCGCGCGCCGGGCGGCGGGGCACCACTTCGGCTCCCGATCCTCGGCCCGGGCGCGACTCGCCGACTGTCTCGTCCCCCCGACGGCCGTGTGCGCGCGCCCGGGCCTGCGGGGGTCGCCTCAGCGGTGCCCCGCCGCCCGGCGCGCGGGCCTCAGAGGACTACGCGCGGGCGGGCGCTTCTGGGCCTGCCGCCTTCGTCGTGGGGTGGCTACCGCAGGTGGCGAGCGTGGCGCGGGCGGGGGGTTGCTGGCGGGTGAGCTTGCGCCAGGCTTTGCGGAGCTTGAGACTCGACCACTCCTTCAGCACCGTGGGCATCATGCGCGGGTTGAAGAGGATGTTGATGGTGAGGAAGCACTCGTAGGTGCAGAAGCACTTGGACTCGCGGATGAAGCGGCGCGACTTCTCCGCCTCGGCGCTGAACCAGATCTTGCGGAAGTCGTAGCCGGCGTCGCGGACGTTGCCGAGCTTGCGGTCGATGAGCAGCTCGCAGGGGTACACGTCGCCGTTCGCGAACAGCGCGCCGCCCAGGTTCCCGGCGTAGCAGGGGATCTGGTACTGGTTCGTGCGCACCACCTTGGCGATCAGCCGGTGGCGGACGATGCGCTTGGCGTTGATGAAGTCGGCGAACGGGAAGTGGTCGTAGCCGGAGAGGGAGCCCGCCTTGTACTCCCGCTCCATGTGGTCGGCGTACTGCTCGTACTTCTCGACGTCGAAGAACTTGGAGACGGGCTCCTTGGGCGCGCCGCGCGTGAGCAGCGTGAAGACCGTGTCCACGTCCAGGTTCTCCCGGAGCCACTCGTAGTTCTCGATCAGCACGTCCTCGTTGTGCTTGGAGACGGTGGTCTCCACTTGCACGCTGAAGTTCCGGTGGTGCTTCTCGATCTCGCGCAGCGCCTTGTAGGTCTCGATGGTCCGCTTGAAGAGGCCGGGGAAGACCCGGATCTCGTCGTGCAGCGCGCCCACGCCGTCGATCGACACGTCGATGTGGAGGTCGAGGTCGGGACAGGTCTCGCACAGGTCCTTCACGATGGACACGGTGCGCGCCGTGGTGCTGCCGTTGGTCGGGATGCCGACGTTCCGCACGCCGGTGTTCTTGTGGAAGATCTTGATGATCTCGCCGATGTCCTTGCGCAGGAAGGGCTCGCCGCCGGTGGGGAGGAGGAACATGAGACTCCCCTTCCCCATGCTGGCCGTCAGCTTGTCGATCTCCTCGAGCGAGAGCTCCTGCTTGCGGTAGACCATGGACGGCTCTTCCCACCCCGGGTGCGCGCCGTCGGCGAGGAGACAGTGCTTGCACTTCGCGTTGCACGCGTCGGTGATGAAGTAGACCAGGTAGACCGGCAGCTGCCCGCGCTTCCAGAGCATCTTCCGGCCGTGCTTCAGGTAATCGAAGTAGCCCATCTCCCTCTCGCGTGCGGTCAGTACCGACGACCGAGGCCGTAAGTTAGCATGCCGACCCCGGTGCCCGCCCCTACGACGAGCAGCTCGAGCCAGAGCAACGGGACCGCCGCCAGCGCCCGGCCCGTCCCCTCGCTCGTGCGGATGGCCGCGAGGAAGCTGGCGTTGAGCGCCAGCGTCCCGGCGAGCGCAAACCCGCCCGCCCCGGCGGCGGCCGCCGAGCCGAGCGCGGCGCCCGCGATCAGCGCGGGCACGCCGAGCGTCGCGAGCGGCACGCTCGCCATGTAGCGCAACGGGACCGAGGTGTTGTTGTGCGCGAGCTCCCGGCGCTCGCGGAGCTTGAGTCGCGTCAGCGACACGGCGCGCGCGAAGTCGGTGCGCAGGAGCCCGGCCAGCGAGTAGCGCCTCACGTGCTCCACCTCGAGCTCCGGGTCGATGCAGACCCGGATGCCGAGGCGCGCGAGTTTCTGGCCGAAGGCCGTGTCCTCCACGTTGGGCGTGACGTAGGCCTGGTCGAAGCCGCCCGCGCGCAGGAAGGCGTCGCGGCGGATGGCGGCCGCGGTGGTGTAGAAGAGCGGCACCTCGCCACGCCGGCGGCAGTACGTCCAGCGCATCCAGAGGTTCTTGTACTGGCTCACCAGGTCGCGGTGGCGCATCTCGGCGGCCTGCACGCCGATCACGCCCTCGATCTCGTCGCGCTCGAAGGCGGCGACGATGCGGGAAAGCGTGTCGGGGCGCACCATCACGTCCGCGTCGAGGAAGAAGAGGAGCTCGCCCTCCGCCGCTTGCGCGCCCAGGTTGCGGGCCGCCGCAGGCCCGATACGCCCCGCGGTCGGCACCACGCGCAGCGGGAAGCCGGCGGCGATCGCGCGCGACTGGTCGGTCGAGCCGTCGTCCACCAACACGATCTCGAAGTCGCCGAAGCTCGAGCGCGAGAGGCGGGTCAGGCACTCGGCGAGCGTCGCCTCGGCGTTGTAGACGGGCATGACGACGGAGAGGCGCGGGCGCGCGCCGGCCGCCTCGCGGCGGCGGGCGACCCAGCGCGCCATGGAGGTCACCCGGCCCGAGGCGGGCGCCGCCTCCGCGGGGGCTCCCGAGCCGCTGCGGTTGTGTCGCACGTTCAGTTCCTCGCCACCAGGGTGCCGAGCGCGGTGTCGAGCCGGCGCTGTAAGTCCGCCGCCCGCTCGGGCTCCGCCGCCGCGAGGTCGTGCAGCTCGGCGGGATCGCGCGCCAGGTCGAAGAGCATGCCCTCGCCGCGCGAGGTGCGGATCAGCTTGTAGGTCCCGTCGTACAGCACACGGATGCTGCGATCGTACCGCGCCCCGTAGCGCGCAACCAGGAACGGATCGATGTCCTCCTCGGCGAAGCTCGGATGGGTCACGTGCGGCAGCGCCTCGCCCTGCAGGCCCGGCGGCACGGCGGCGCCGGTCGCCGCGAGCACGGTCGGGAGCACGTCGACGAGCTGCACGGGCGTCTCCGACGTGCCGCGCGGCCCGTCCGTGCCCGGGAACTTGACCACCAGCGGCACGTGCAGCACGGGCTCGTAGAGCATCTGCCCGATGTGCCCCATCTGCTCGTGCTCGCCGAGGAACTCGCCGTGGTCGGAGGTCACGACGACGAGCGCGTTCTGGTAGCGCCCGCGGGCGCGGAGCGCGTCGAGCAGCTCGCCGAGCGCCTCGTCCATGGCCGCCACCTCGCCGTCGTAGTTCGCCTCGATGAACTGCCGCTCTACCTCGGGCAGATGCGTGACCGCGTGCTCGTAGTAGAGGCTGCTGCGCGCCAGGCGGCCGGCGCCCGGCAGCTCGCGGCTCCAGCGGTCGTACGGGGTGGGCGCCAGGCGCGGCTGGTGCGCTTCCATGTAGTTCACGAAGAGGAACACGGGGCGGGCGGCGGGCACGCCGTCGAGCCAGGCGAGCGCCGAGGCGTTGATGTCGCGCGC
>WNGD01012753.1_pt1 | contig 11172 bp, 11 predicted proteins | sample 5400671 | NCBI WGS metagenome assembly WNGD01 (sample SAMN13153369, study PRJNA577476) | soil metagenome | isolation source: 40 cm soil or saprolite under grassland replicate 2 | place: USA:California | collected 2016-06-15
GAAGGTCGACGAGGTCGAGTTCGTCGAGCCAGGCTCGCCCGAGGACCCGCTCGGACCGGGGACGGTGCCGAACCGCACCTACGAGGTCGTCCGAGACGGAGCGGTGCGCGAGCTCGCGCCCTCCGAGACGCAGCTGCGGCTCGCGAACGGCCGCGTCTGCTTCAACTGGTACCGGATCCAGGTCAGGGTCCCCGATCGGGTCGGCGACTTCGACCCGACCGGCTCGACGGTCGTCTTCGAGGTCGTGATCGACGACTACGCCGAGGTCTGGGTGAACGGCGAGCTGCCGTTCACGCCCGGAGACGTCGGCGGGCCTGTGGCAGCCGGCTTCAACGCGCCGAACCGTGTCGTGCTGACGCGCTATGCCCGGCCCGGCGACACGTTCGCGATCGCCGTCTTCGGGATCAACGGGCCGATCTCGGCCTCGCCGCACAACTACATCTGGATGCGCACGGCGACCCTCGACTTCTACTCGGCCGAGCGCGCAGTCGTCGCAGAGGAGGCCCCGTTCGAGGTCGCCGGCGACCTCTCCGGGATCCTTCCCGAGGACGCGCGGCTCGAGAAGGTGGCCGGAGGCTTCGAGTTCACCGAAGGCCCCGTCTGGAAGGACGGCGCGCTGCTCTTCAGCTCACCGAACACGAACACGATCTACCGGCTCAAGGACGGCGTCGTCACGGTCTACCGCTCCAAGAGCGGCTACGCGGGCGTCGACATCGGCCGCTACCACCAGCCCGGCTCCAACGGGCTCACCTTCTCGCCCGACGGACGCCTGACGATCTGCCAGCACGGCAACCGGCGCGTGCTGCGCGTCAACCCACACGGCGACACGACCGTGCTCGCCGACTCGTACGAGGGCAAGCGGCTCAACTCGCCGAACGACCTCGTCTACCGCTCCGACGGAACGCTCTTCTTCACCGACCCGCCTTTCGGGCTGCCCGATCCGGCGGAGACGGAGCTCGGCTTCAGCGGCGTCTTCCGCGTCCACGCGGGCCGGGTCTCGCTGCTGACCGACGAGCTCGCCGGGCCGAACGGACTCGCGTTCTCGCCCGACGAGCGCTGGCTCTACGTCGGCAACTGGGACTTCGAGCGGATCGTCGTGATGCGCTACGACCCCGAAACCGGCGAGGGCTCAGTGCTCTTCGACATGACCGGCGCCCCCGGGTCCGACGAGGACGCGATCGACGGCCTCAAGGTCGACGAGGCCGGCAACCTCTACGTCTGCGGGCCCGGCGGGCTCTGGGTGCTCTCCCCGGAGGGCGAGCACCTCGCGACGCTGAAGCTCCCCGAGGAGCCGCACAACCTCGCCTGGGGCGGCGGCGACGGCCGCGACCTCTACATCACCGCGCTGACGAGCGTGTATCGCCTGCGCCTGGCGCTGAAAGGAGCAACACGATGAGCAAGATCAAGATCGGGCACACGCTGCACGACTTCGAGCTGCCCGATGAGAACGGCGAGCTGCACCGGTTGTCGGAGCTGCAGGGAGACTCGGTCATGGTGCTGTGCCTCGGCCGCGGCGAGCACTGCCCGCGCGAGCGCCAGCACCAGCGTGAGCTGCTGAAGTTCCACGAGTGGTGCTCGGTCGCATTCACCCAGCTCGTAACGGTGCTGCCGAACGACCTCCACGACGTCTTCAAGCTGAAGATCTCGACCGGCGCGCACTGGACCTGGCTCGCGGACACCGAGTTCGAGCTGCAGAAGGCGCTCGACATCCGCGAGTACACCGACCCGATCCACAACGCGAACGTGCCGCACACGCTCGTGCTCTCACCCGGCCTGAAGATCGAGAGCGTCTACGTCGGCTACTGGTTCTGGGGCCGCCCCTCGATCTACCAGCTCTGGGACGACCTGGCCGGACTCTTCAAGCGCATCAAGCCCGACTTCGACCCCACGACGGCCGAGGCGAAGGCCGCCTGGAAAGAGCTCGAGGCCGGCGGCAAGGTCCCGGCGCACCACTAGCGCTCTTCTGCGGGCCCGGCGCGAGCTGTAACGATCGCCGGGCCCGCGCGTCTGTCTCCATGAGCTACAAAGGAGACAGATGCCGAAGATCCAGAAGACCGACGCCGAGTGGCGGGCCGAGCTCACGACCGAGCAGTACGAGGTACTGCGACGCAAGGGCACCGAGCGCGCGTTCACCGGCGAGTACGACCACAGCTTCGAGCCCGGCACGTACCGCTGCGCCGGCTGCGGCGCCGTCCTGTTCGAGGCGGACGCCAAGTACGACTCCGGTTGCGGCTGGCCCGCGTTCTTCGCACCGACCGACGCGGCGGCGATCGACGAGGAGACGGACGCCTCGTACGGGATGATCCGCACCGAGGTCACGTGCGCCGACTGCGGCGGGCATCTCGGCCATGTCTTCCCGGACGGCCCTGCGCCGACAGGCCAGCGCTACTGCATCAACTCGGCCGCGCTCAAGCACGAGGCCGCGTAGGCGCTTCGAGCCCTGTCCCGGTGCCTGCCACAAGACAGGCACCGGGACAGGTCTGTTTCTAGTGCGAGCGCTCGCCCGCGCGGATCTCGACGCCGAGCCTGTTCGCCGGCGGGGTCAGCGGGCAGGCCCACCGGTCGTCGTACGAGCAGGACGGGTTGTAGGCGAAGTTGAAGTCGAGCACGAGCCGTCCGGACTCGGTGCCGAGGTCGGCGCCCTTGACGGTGTCGAGCAGGTAGCGCCCGGCACCGTAGGTTGCGCTTGCGTTCGTCGTGTCGCCGAAGGGCAGGAAGACACCGCCGCCGTAGCCCTCGAGCCAGTACAGCTCGAGCGTGCCGAGCTCGAAGCGCGCGAGCGCGAACCGCGTGAAGCGGATACTCGAGCCGGCGCTGCCCGCGATCTCGAGCGAGTGCGGCTCTGCGGCCTCGACATCGGCGAGGACGCGCAACTCCGGGTCGTACGGGAAGTACGAGAGACCGCCGAAACCCGCACGCTCCTCTGCCGGGAGCGGCGACTGCGGGTGGGAGCGGAAGAGCTCGTCGCGCACCTTACGCCACCGGAGCCAGGCCTCCGCAGGGTCCGACGCGGAGCGGATCTCCGAGTACAGCTCGAAGATCCGCCGCTTCCATTCGAGCAGGTCGAGCGTGTCCTCGAGCATGCCCTCGGTCTTCGTGGCGGCGCTCACGCCGGATTGCTCGCGCGCGAGAGCCGCTGGTAGGCAAGTGAGGTCGCGCCGACGTAGACGAGGTGGTGGAAGATGTCGATCGCGATCTCCTCCGGCGCCCAGAACGGCACCGGCGGTGCGACCTCGAGTGCGGGCAACATGACCGCCGCGCCGCCCCACACGGCAGCGAAGTGCGCCGGGACGGCCAGCCTGGGCGAGAAGCCGATCGCCCGCATCACCCCGAGCGCGACGCCCCAGCTCGTGCCGTAGCCCCAGTGCACGAGGTCGCTGAAGCGGGCCTGCGCCCTGGCGTCCTCGAACTCCGCGATCCCGAGCACCTTGGCCGCGGCCTTCGCCGGAGCCGTCGAGAACTGCCGCTTGCGCAGCTTCGCCTCGACCGTGCTGGAGAGCGTCATCGCCGCCGTGCCTGCGAGCCCCGCGAGCACGCCCTTACCGATTCCTGCTGCAAGCGTCGATGCCTTCACGACGCCATCACCTCCTCCATCTGCTCGGGCGCATGCGCGCCGAGGCGCTCGATCAGGTGGTCGCCGATCCGCAGCGCGTTCGCCATCGCCGTCAGCGCCGGATTCACCGCGCTGGACGACGGGAAGAAGCTCGTGTCGACGACGTACAGGTTGTCCACGTCGTGGGCCTTGCAGTTCATGTCCAGAACGGACGAGTCCGGGTCGACGCCGCAGCGGACGGTGCCGCACTGGTGCGCGACGCCGGCGACCGGTATGCGCTCGTCGCGGACGAGCTGGTTCGGGATCAGGGTCGGGTGGCAGCCGAGGTGCGGCAGCAGCTTCTTCAGCTTCGCGAGTAGCCGCTTGTGGCCCTCGGTGTTGCGGTCTGTGTAGTGCAGGTTGATCCGCCCGTCCTTGCCGACGAGCACGCGGTTGTCCGGCTGCGGCAGGTCCTCGGTCGTCAACCAGAAGTCGATCGCGTGCTTGGCGACGTAGTCGAGCGCGAGACCGGGCGCGAACCAGGGCGCGCCGCCCTTGAGGATGTTCGCATCGGACTTGCCGAGCATCTGGATGTGGCCGAGCGGGAAGTCGAAGTCGTCCGAGCCCCAGTAGTAGTCGTTGACGCCGAGCGTCTTCTGGAAGCGGGTCGGGTTCGGCTCCTGCGAGATCGCGAGCATGGCCGAGTTGATGTGGCACATGTAGTTGCGCCCGACCTGGTCGGAGGAGTTTGCGAGCCCGTTCGGGTGCGCGTCGCTCGCCGAGCGCAGGAGCAGCGCCGCCGAGTTGACGGCGCCGGCCGAGACGACGACGACGTCGGCGGTGAAGGTCTCGCGAGTCTCACCCCGGTCGACGACGACAGCGGTGACCGTGCGGCCGCTCGGGTCGGTCTCGAGCCGCTGCACCTTCGCGTTCGTCAGCAGCGTCACGTTCGGGTGCTCGAGCGCGGGCCGGACGGCGCAGACGTGCGCGTCGGCCTTGCCCTCGACGAGGCACGGGAAGCCGTCCAGCCGCGTGCAGCGCACGCAGACGCTCTTGCCGGGGTCGTCCTCGTCGAGGCGCACGCCGACCGGCAGGTGGAACGGGTGCAGGCCGGCCCGCTCGAGATCGTCGGAGAGTCGCTGGATCCGCGGCTCGTGCGAGGCCGGCCTGTACGGGAACGGCGTCGAGCGCGGCGCTTCGGTCGGGTCCTCGCCCGCCTCGCCGTGCACGTGGTAGAGCCGCTCGGCTTCGGTGTAGTACGGTTCGAAGTCCTCGTAGGCGAGCGGCCAGGCGGGCGAGATCCCGCCGTGGTGGCGCACCTCGCCGAAGTCGCGCTCGCGGAGGCGGAAGAGGATCGCGCCGTAGAACTTGGTCTGTCCGCCGACGTTGTAGTGCTGCCCGGGATGGAAGACGGTGCCGTCCTTGCAGACCCACTCCTCCTTCGTCTTGTAGCGAGCCCTGCCGAAAACCTCGCGCGAGTCCCAGTTCTCGAGCTCGCGGCGCACGTAGTCGCCCCGCTCGACGAGCAGCACGCGCAGGCCGGTGGGTGCGAGGCGATAAGCGAGCGTGCCGCCTCCCGCTCCGCTGCCGATGATGATCACGTCGAAGTCGTTCACGGCCGTTCCTCCTTTAGACGAGGGCGATCGGCGAGACCCACGCGCCGGTGGCGCCCCGCAGCTTCGGATGAGTGAGGACGAGCGCGAACTCGCGGACGCCGTCGGCGGCGAGCGCGCTCGTGTCGAGGTTCTCCACGACGAAGACGCCGTGGCGGACGTTGAGGACTTGCGGCACCTCGAACGGGCGGGCCGGGTTCTCGGCGGGCACTGGGCCGTAGCTCCACGTGTCGCAGCCGGTCAGCGCGACGCCGTGAGCAGCAAGCCACTCCGCGAGTTCGAGCCCAGGGCCCGGCTCGCCCGCGAGGTAGGTGTCGGCGTCGTCCCAGTGCGCGCCCCAGCCGGTGTGGAAGAGAACGGCGTCGCCGGGCTCGGGCTCGATGCCGGCGAGGTCGTCGATGTCGATCACGCCGCCAGGCCCGAGCTCGTGGGCGGAGACGTCGACGAGGTGCCCGCGGGTGACGATCTGAGGAACGGTCTCGACTCCGAGCGCGGTCACGCCGGCCGGCGAGGCAATCTCGTCGACGCGGTGCCCGTTGTAGGCGCGGTCGCCGATCTGGAGGTGGCTCAGCGCGTCGAGGTGCGTCCCGAGCTGGGTCGTCCCCGAGATCACCTCGGTGATCCAGTTCACCCGGTTCTCGCCGACGCCGCCCATGTTCGCGTGGTGCGCCGTCGTGACGAGCGTCTGGTGGAAGGCACGGCCAGGGAAGACGGGCACATGCTCGTCGAGCACGCGGCCGAGATCGTAGAGGCGGCCTTCCCGCACGAGCCGGAGCGCCTCGAGGCGCTTCTCGGCCGTCACGTGGTTGAGCATGCCGAGCTCGTCCGCCTCACCCCACGGTGAGGGCCACCACTGCACTGCGCTCGGCGCCTCTTGCATGTGCTCGTAGACCCGGCACGGCGCGCTGCGTTACATCGTCGGCGCGGACCGGGCAGCGGATGGCTGTAACGAATCCCCGCCGGGGCGCACCAAGACCAGGTGATCTCGTTCACGTCAGTCGCTCTCGTCGCCGCCGTCGCGGTGGTCGCGCCGCTCGGCATCGGCCTCGCGCGGCTGCGCCTGCCGGCGATCGTGATCGAGATCCTGCTCGGGATCGCGATCGGCCCTCAAGGGCTCGGCTGGGCGGCAAACGACGAGCCGGTGCAGGTGCTGAGCCTGATCGGGCTTGCCTTCCTGCTCCTCCTCGCCGGCCTCGAGATCGACTTCAACAGGCTGCGTGGGCGCCTGCTGCGTCTGACCGGCGCCGGCTTCGCGATCTCCTTCGGGCTCGCGCTCGCCGTCGGCTTCGGCCTGCGAGGGGCGGGGCTCGTCAAGTCGCCGCTCCTGATCGCGATCATCCTCTCCGCGACCGGCCTCGGCGTGATCCTGCCGATCCTCAAGGACGCGGGAGAAACCTCGACGCCGTTCGGACAGGTCGTCGTCGCCGGCGCCTCGATCGCGGAGGTCACCCCGATCGTCCTGCTCTCGCTCTTCTTCTCCGGCCACTCCGGCGGCCTCGGTGGCAAGCTCGTGCTGCTGGTCGGCTTCTTCATCTTCGTCCTCGCGGTCGGGGCCGCAATTCTCGGCCTCCAGCACTCGATGCGGCTGTCGGAGACGCTGCTCCGCCTGCAGGACACGACCGCGGAGATCCGCGTCCGCGGCGCCTTCCTCCTGCTCGCACTTTTCGTGGTGCTCGCCTCCAAGTTCGGGCTCGAGGCGATCCTGGGCGCGTTCCTCGCCGGGGCGACGCTGAAGCTCGTCGACCGCGACGAAACCATGACTCACGCCTTCTTCCACGGCAAGCTCGAGGCCGCCGGCTTCGGCGTCTTCGTGCCCTTCTTCTTCGTCTCGACCGGGATCAAGCTCGACGTCACGAGCCTCTTCCACAGTGGCGCGGCGCTCTCGCGCGTACCGCTCTTCCTCGGCGCCCTGCTACTCGTTCGCGGCCTGCCCGCGCTGCTCTACCGGCCGCTCGCCGAGCGCGGCAGCCAGTTGCTCGCCGCCGCGCTCCTGCAGGCGACGTCGCTCAGCATTCCGGTCGTCGCCGGCCAGATCGGCGTCGACCTCGGCCTGATCCGCCCGACCACCTATGTCGCCCTCGTCGCGGCCGGTCTCCTGTCCGTGATCGTCTTCCCGCTCGTCTCGCTCACACTGCTCCGTAACACGGGCGCCGCTGCCGAGACTGAACTCCCATGCGTAGCCTCATCGTCTTTGCAGGCGTCCTGACGGTCGCGGCGCTCCTGGTGCCGGCCCCGATCGCCGCCCCCGGCTCGACCGTCTCGGCCCGCCACTCACGCTACGGCACCGTCCTCTTCGACGGGCGCGGCTTCGTCCTTTATGCCTTCACCCACGACCTTCGCGGCAGCAGCCGCTGCGGCGGCGCGCGGCCTCTGGCTCGTCGTCCGCCCGGACGGGAGCCTCGTCCGGTGACGGTCATCCCTGCCCCTGTGCCGCCGCCTCCGCTGCGGCGCTCCTTTACCTGCACGACCTGCTCCTACGGTGTCCGGGTCGTGCGGCCGCCGGAGCGCTGTCCGATGTGCGGCGAGCGCGCCTGGGCAATCCATCCCAGGAGGTCGCTCCATGGCTCGTGACGAGATCGCCATCCTCGACGGCTCGACGTTCCTCGTCTGCGACGGACGCGGCGACATCGTCGCCTCCCCCGACCAGCCGCACGGCTTCTTTTATCGCGACACACGCTTCCTCTCGCGCTGGACGCTGCGCGCAAACGGCCAGCCGCTCGAGGCCCTCTCGACCGACGAGACCGCTTACTTCGCCGCCCAGTTCTTCCTCGTTCCGCCGGGCGGCGACGTGAACGAGAACCCGAGCACCTCGATCATCCGCAAACGCAGCGTCGGCGACGGCTTCCACGAAGACGTCACCGTGATCAACCACGACCCGGTGCCGCTGGAGCTCGAGCTGCGGCTCGATGCCGGCTCGGACTTCGCCGACCTGTTCGAGGTCAAGGACGCACTCGGCAAGAAGGGCGAGACGTACGCACGCGTGGACGGATCCGAGCTCGTTCTCGGCTATCGGCGGGAGAACTTCGTGCGCGAAACGCACATCAGCGCCTCGCAGCCGGCCGAGGTCGACGAGCGCGGCCTGACCTTCCGCCTTCAGCTCGACGCGCACTCCGAGTGGAGCACCTGCATCTTCGTCCATCCCGGCGGCGTCGAGATCAAGTACGACCACGGCGACGAGGAAGCGCGCCCGAACATCGGCATGAGCCTGCAGGAATGGCTCGACCAGGCGCCGCGGCTCGAGTCCGACTCGGACCCGCTCGAACACGTCTACGAGCGCAGCCTGATCGACCTGGCCGCGCTCCGCTTCACCTCGGAGCTCTTCCCCGACCAGGCGCTCCCAGCTGCGGGCCTCCCCTGGTTCATGACCGTCTTCGGCCGCGACAGCCTGATCACAAGCTACCAGGCGCTACCGTTCGCGCCCGAGCTCGCCGAGACGACTCTGCGCGTGCTCGCCCGCTACCAGGGGAAGACGATCGATCCGTTCCGGGACGAGTTCCCCGGCCGGATCCTGCACGAGATCCGCTTCGGAGAGCTCACCCACTTCGAGGAGCGACCGCACTCGCCCTACTACGGGGCCGCCGACACGACGCCGCTCTTTCTGATCCTGCTCGACGAGGTCGAGCGCTGGACCGGCAACGCCGAGCTGGCCCGCGAGCTCGAGCCTGCCGCACGCGCCGCGCTCGCCTTCCTCGACGAGCACGGCGACCTCGACGGCGACGGCTACGTCGAATACGAGCGCGCCCAGGAGACCGGACTCGAGAACCAGTGCTGGAAAGACTCCTGGGACTCGATGCGCTTCGCCGACGGCACCGTCGCGCAGGGGCCGTTGGCCGTCTGCGAGATCCAGGGCTACGTCTACGACGCGAAGCTGCGCGCGGCGCGCCTGGCACGCGAGCTCTGGGGCGACTCCGCGTTCGCGGACCGGCTCGAGCACCAGGCGGCAGAGCTGCGCGAGCGGTTCAACCGCGACTTCTGGCTCGAGAAGCGCGGCCACTACGCGCTCGCGCTCGACCGGGAGAAGCGCCCTGTCGACGCGCTCACCTCGAACATCGGCCATCTGCTCTGGAGCGGGATCGTGCCCGAGGAGCGCGCCGCGGCGATCGCGGCCCACCTCCTCGGCGAGCGGCTCTTCTCCGGCTGGGGCGTACGCACGATGGCCGAGGGCGAGGGCGGCTACAACCCGATCCGCTACCACAACGGCACGGTCTGGCCGCACGACAACTCCCTGATCGCGGCCGGCCTCGCCCGCTACGGCTTCCGCGAAGAGGCGGCCGTCGTGGCATTCGCGACCCTGGAGGCGGCCAGCTACTTCCGCTACCGGCTCCCGGAGGTCTTCGCCGGCTACCGGCGCGGCCGCACGAGCTTCCCAGTCGAGTATCCGACCGCCTCCAGTCCCCAGGCCTGGGCGACCGGCGCGCCGCTGCTCCTCCTCCGCGTACTGCTCGGCCTCGAACCGGACGGGAACAGCTTGCGCAGCGATCCCTGGCTGCCCACGGAAATCGGACGCGTCGAGCTCTCCGGGATCCACGGCCGCTGGGGCCGCGCCGACGCCTCGAGCGGCGTGGTGCTGGCATGAGCGCCGCGGTCGAGCTCGCCGTCTTCCCCGACCTAGCCCTGCCCGACCACACCGGCCGACCGCGCACGCTCAACGAGATCGCGAACGGCGATCCACTCGTCCTCGTCTTCTCGCGCGGCTGGTGGTGCCCGAAGGAGCAACGCCACCTGCGCCAGCTCGTCGCGCTGCAGGACGAATTCGAGGTCGCCTACGCCAAACTCGCGGTCGTGAGCATCGACCCGCCCGAGGTACAGGCAGCGTGCCGCGCGGGGCTCGGAGCCCGCTTCCCGTTTCTCTCAGACGTGGAGCGCCGCTACCTCGACGAGCTCGGATTGCGCGAGACGACCGACACCGTGCACCACCCCTACCGGCCGGCGGCGTTCACCCTCTATCCCGACCTGCGCGTGCACAACGCTTACAACGGCTACTGGTACTGGGGCCGGCCAACGCAAGAGGAGATTCGCCGCGACATGCGGGAGATCACGATGGCGATCCGGTCAGACTGGGACCTTTCGTGAACCAGGGCTCGTCCCGACTGCTCTGGGACGGCGCAAACCTGGCGACGGCGCTCGGGGCCCCAGGCCGCCGCTTCCGCGCCGACCCGCGCTGCTTCGCAGGCGAGCCGGTCCGGGCCTGGGCGCACGTCTGCGCGCTCGCGGACGAAGAGGCGAAACTCCCCTTCGACGCGCCCGAGATCCAGCAGGTGCGACGCGACGCGCTCGCCTGGTGGATCCCGCTGCTCGGCGACTCGCTCGTCTGCCTGACAACGCTCGCGGTCGACTCGGTCAACTACGGCGGCGCCGTCACCGTCGCGAGCGAGCCCTCGTTCTTCCACGACGACCCGTTCGCCCGCATCTTCCCGGGAACGATCGTCGAAACGGAACTCTTCTCACGTGTCGACCCACCCACAGGCCCGGTGCAGGAGCGCTACAGCGGCGTCGCCTGGCCCGGCGGCCGCTTCGCGTAGTCCAGCTCGCCGAGGAGGCCGCTGTGCAACGGAACCCGACGGGCGCCGTCTACACGAGGTGGAACGGCGCACCAACATTCTCATCCCGATCCCGGACGACGTTCGAGATCTCCTGGACGCGCCGAACTACGTCCACCTTTCCACGCTGCGGGCGGATGGCTCGCCTCGCAACCACGTCGTCTGGGTCGGGGTCGAGGGCGACCGCCTCCTCGTCTGTACCTCCGACTGGATGTGGAAGGCCAAGGACATGCGGCGTAACCCTCGCGTCGGCCCTCTCGGTGGTCGATCTCGCCAACCCGTACCGGATGGCCGCGCCGCAGGGCCGAGTCGTCGAGGAGCGCCGCGACGAGGGCTGCCGTTACATGGATCCGATCAGCCACAAGTACACGAACGCCCCGTTCCCCAGCAGGGGCCCCGACCGGGTCTGTTTCGTGGTCGCAATCGAGAAGGCCCGCGCCCACACTCTCGGGTTCGTCCACAACCCCTCTCACAGCTCGCTGCCACG
>WNGD01006504.1_pt1 | contig 11169 bp, 10 predicted proteins | sample 5400671 | NCBI WGS metagenome assembly WNGD01 (sample SAMN13153369, study PRJNA577476) | soil metagenome | isolation source: 40 cm soil or saprolite under grassland replicate 2 | place: USA:California | collected 2016-06-15
CGAGGCCAGAGGGCTGCCCAGGCCCGTCGCGTCGATGACGAGCGTGCGAATATTCCACTGCTCCACCAGCGCGATCGTGGCGGCGTACTGCTCTCTGTAGGGCATGCCGGTCCACCACGCCTGGTGTACGACCTCGATCACCGGCAGGTTCAGCTCGTTGTACGAGACGCGCCCGATCGTGATCACCGTGCTATCGCGGCGCGTGCGACCCTGCTCCGGCTGCGTCATCAACGAGAGCGTGGGCGAGACGCGCTGTTCGCCCGCCACATCCATGCCCGCGATATACATCTCGTCGTCGCGCGGCAGCTCCTGCCAGACGTGGCTGCCCTGCAAGAGCGTCTGTTGCAGGCCCGTCAGGAAGTGGCCCGCGCCGCTGATCGGCTTGAGCAGGTATTGCGTCTGGATGGCGAGGTGGTCGCGGCCCAGGCGTGCTATCTCCTGCTCCACGAAGATGCGGTACGCCGTATTGATCGCGGCCAGTGTGTGCCAGTCGTACTCGAAGTGCAGCCGTTCGCCCGTGCGCTGCTCGGCTTGTAGGTTGGCGGCGCGCTGATAGGCCAGCAGCGTCGTATCCGACCAGGCCGTGCCGTAGAGCACCGTCGTCGTATTGGCCGTCGCCGCCATGGGACGGAAGTCGCGATCGAACTTGTCGGGCGCGACATCCTGCGCCTCGTCGATCTCTAGCAGAATGTCGGCGGTCGCGCCCACCACATTGCTCTCGTCGCCCGCCGAGAAGAACATCACGCGCGGACCGGCGTGCGAGCGTGCCGCATCGTTCTCGGGTGCCAGTCCGAGCATATTGCCATGCGCGTGCCAGACTCGTTCGCGCACCCCTGGCGCATCCAGCATCGTCAGCAGGCGCAGGCGGCTATGCGTGATCTGCGGCGCGTAGGTCGGGGCCGCCTTCACGATCGTTCCACCAGCAAGGTGGGTGAGCAGAAACGCTTCGAGCACCGCCGAGAGCTGGTTCTTGCCCGATTGACGCGCCATCATCACGGTAAAGATGCGCCCGCGCCCCTCGGCAATCGACGTAAGGATCGCCACCGCGACCTCAGCCTGGTACGGATAGAGGGGTTTGCCCAGAACATCCTGAGCAAACGCTGTGATAGAGGAAGGATCAATGTTCATGAGCAGAGGAACCTTTCATGGGGAATGATAGAGGATGGTACAGCGGTGAAGTCCACAATTATTAGACAAAATGAGTATAGGATGTATCTATATGCCAGGTCAAGTCCATCTATTACACACATACTCGTAGGGACCGCATTTATGCCGTCCAGCGATTCATCGCCCTCCACCTTCACCAATCCCATGCATCTCCATCAATCACACGAACCACGGTAATGCTCTACCAAACATCAATCGAACTCATTTTTCCAACCAACCACCCGGCGTAGGGACCAGCTTCAGCGCGTCCGTGATGTATCGTGTTCCTCTCCCGTCACCTATCACCGTATCAACTATATTGTCAATATCACGAGAAGAAATAACCCTGACGCATTTATATTGACCGTTGTATAGAGAGGGTTTCATGCAGATTAGCACAGAAGAGGAAAATGATACATCACGGACGCGCTGAAGCTAGTCCCTACCCCAATTGAGGTATAGTCAGGAGGTGATGTGATATACTACAAAGCGAACCCATTCATACAGGAGTCGAACGATTGCACTATGACGACAAACGGGACCGCCATCACCGTCTTCATCTCCTACGCGCACGAGGATGAGGCGTTGTTGCAGCAACTGCATACGCACCTGAGTCCGCTCACACGGCAAGGGCTCATCGCGACCTGGTATGATCGAGAGCTGGTCGCGGGCACCGATTGGGCTGGCGAGATCGATGCGCACTTAGAGCAGGCGTCGATCATCCTGCTGCTGGTGAGCGCTGATTTCATCGCCTCCCGATATTGTTACGAGGTCGAGATGACGCGCGCCCTTGAGCGCCACGAGGCTGGTCAGGCGCGTGTGATCCCCATTGCGCTGCGTCCTGCTGATTGGAAGGGCATGCCCTTTGCCAGCCTGCACGCCCTGCCCACCGATGCCAGGGCGATCACCACCTGGACCAATCAGGACGCCGCGTTTGTCGATGTGGCGGCGGGCATTCGTCGGGCTATTGAAGATCTCTCGCAACTGCCAGCCAGTACGGCGCGTGCGGCCCTGCCCCCCATCTGGAATATTCCCTATCCGCGCAACTCCTTCTTTCTGGGACGCGATAAGCTCCTTGAGGAGCGCCTGCACACGCAGTTGCAGGCAGGCCAGACCACCGCCCTTTCGCAATCGCCCCAGGCCATTAGCGGCCTGGGCGGCATTGGCAAGACGCAGCTCGCCGTCGAATACGCCTACCGCTATCATCAGGACTACGAGGCGGTCCTGTGGGCGCGCGCCGAGACCCGCGAGGAGCTCATCGCCTCCTACAGCACGCTCGCTACCCTGCTCAAGCTGCCCGAACAGCAGGCGGGCGACCAGGAGATTACTCTTGCGGCAGTGAAGCGATGGTTGCAAATGCATCAGAAGTGGCTGCTCATCCTGGACAACGCCGACGCTGTGGAGCTGCTGCCACCGTTTCTCCCTCCGGTTGCTGGCGGGCACGTCCTGCTGACCACGCGCGCCTGGGATATGCGGCGACTGGCGAGGCGGTTGGAAGTGGAGACGCTTCCCGTCGAGCAAGGAGCGTTGTTGCTGCTGCGCCGCGCCGCTCTGTTGCCCCCTGATGGCACGCTTGAGCAGGCGTCTGCCGATGAGCGTCGTCTGGCAAGCGCCCTGACAAGCGAACTGGGCGGACTGCCCCTGGCCCTCGATCAGGCCGGAGCCTACCTGGAAGCCACCGGCATGTCTCTCGAAGAGTACCAATGCATCTCCCAGACACATCGACAAACGTTGCTCAACGAGCGCCGCTCGCTCGTCGAAGATCATCCCGCCTCCGTCGCCACCACCTGGTCGCTCTCCTTCGCGCGCGTGGAGACGAAAAGTCCTGCCGCCGCCGACCTGTTGCGCCTCTGTGCCTACCTGGCACCCGATGCCATCCCCGAAGCCATTCTCACCCAGGGTGCTGAGCACCTGGGCGACCTGCTCGCCCCCGTGGCTGCCGACGCCTTCCTCTTCGCCCAGGCCATCGAAGCGTTACGGGCCTCTTCGCTGCTCGCCCGCGACCCACGCACCAAGACGCTCTCCGTCCACCGTTTAGTGCAGGCCGTCCTGCGCGATACCCTCCCAACTGAGGACGAGCGTCAATGGAAACAGCGCGCCGTCCTGGCCGTTACCGCCGCCCGTCCAGACGTGCAGGATGTAAAGCAGTGGGATGCCTGTGAGCGCTGGCTCCCCCACGCCCTGCTCTGTGCCACCTGGATCGAGCAGGAGCCGATCAGCAGCCCCGAGGCCGCCCTCCTGCTCAATGATGCAGGTTACTATCTGAGTGAGCGTGCGCGTTATCGCGAGGCGGAGCCGTTGTTGAAGCGAGCCCTTGAGATCCGCGAGCAGGAGTTGGGAGCCCAGCACCCCGACACGGCTGGTAGCCTGAACAATCTGGCGGGACTCTATCAGGACCAGGGGAAGTACGCGGAGGCGGAGCCGTTGTTGAAGCGGGCGCTCGCCATTGTAGAGCGGGTGTTGGGGCCAGATCACCCCCATACGCGGACAGTACGAGCGAACTATGTTGCCCTGTTGCGTGTGATGGGCCGTGATGAAGAGGCGAGGAAGATGGAGGAGGGGTCCTGATGGCGTTTGAGGGGAGGGATGATCGGTTCTGCAAGGTCGGAAGCGGAGGGTGGACAGCGGGCAGGGTCGTGGAGGGTTCTGTCCAGCAATATAGCGAGAGGGCAGTGGAAGGATGTGTTTTGATGGAACAATGGAACAAACTCTGCTGAAGCGGCCTGTAGAGCGGATTGAGAATGTTCCATCCCATGACAGCGCAATGACAGCGGGGAACAATGATGGAACAATGGAACCAACGTGATGACGATCCGTAGGGGCCCGCCTTGCGCGGGCCCTGGGAGCCATTCCACCCTCTGGGACCCCTACACCATCCCGCCCCGAGGATGACGGATCTGGCCGTTCGTCACCCATGATGGGGTATCCTTCCCTACAAAGGGCCCGCGCAAGGCAGGGCCCCTACTTGCAAAAGCATATTCATTCGTATATATATTTATGTAGGGTTCCTTTTTTGGCTTTCCAGCACAAAAAAGGCTGGAAAGCTCCATCTCTTAGGGATCAGCCCTGACATGTCCAGCTGTATCGTTCCCTCCTCTCTGACGACAAGTAAAAACGTGCCGGACGGGGAGGAAATGATAAATCGGACGCGCCGAGGCTGGTCCCTACCTCGATCGTAGTAGTGAGAAAAAGACGAGGAGGGATGGAACTGCTCCATCCCTCCTGCCATTGCTACCGCCAATCAGTCGAGCGGCGTGTCCTCTGGTATGGGTGGCACCAGGTCAGCCATCGCGTTCTTGAGGGCCGGACGCCAGGCGCACTCGAAGGCAAAGTACGCTCTGCTGTCGCGCAGCTGGTCATTTCCCGCATCGACGGCGTGGGAGAAGCTGAGCATGACGGTTTCAAAGAGGCCAAATGCCAGGGCGCGTGCCTCGTCTGGTCGCTGGCGAATGACGGTAGCAGCCAGCAGACCGGCCTTCTCCGCAAACAGGGCTAGCGCTTCAATGGTCTCGGGACGAAGTTGATGTTTCATAGTAAAGAGTTCCTTTCCGGCGTCTCGCGCCTTCTAGATGACAGCGGTTGTTCCCCGCTGTCATTGCGCTGTCATTGTGAGGAACATTCTCAATCCGCTCCACAGGCTGATCTAGCAACGTTTGTTCCATTGTTCCATTAATTGACCCCTTTTTGCTGACAGATGTTGTTCCATCCATTGACAGCCACTATTCCCGCTGTCATTGCGCTGTCAATGGATGGAACATTGTAAAACCGCTCCCCAGGCCGCTTCAGCGGAGTTTGTTCCATTGTTCCATCAAAACACCCTCTGCGCGCATCACTCAGAGAACATGCGAGTTGGATCTTCCTCACTCAGGTCGAAGGCATTCTGCCTTACGTCCTGGGAGCTTGCCTGTGCGCTAGATTGGTACAGCCCTCTGCCTTCGGTACTGATGTCACCTGCTTTTTTCATGAAAAACAGCATCTTGCGCACCTTCTCATAATCCATAGCAAGGACCGCTGAGACTTCGCTCGGCGACATGGGGCGGTCCATTTTTTCGAGCAGGTCGAGGATGGCTTGCCGGTCGGGCGAGAGCTTTGGCGTGGCGGACTGGTTGGCGAGCAGGGTCCAGTGGGCGCAGTCCTCGTCGAAGGTCAGGTGCAGGGTCTGTTCCTCCACATCGCGTCCGGTGATGTGCAGGGTCGCCTCGCGCTGGCCGCGTTCGCGCTGCAAGACCATGTTGCAATCGGTCGCTCCGGTCAGGCCCGTGGAGCCGCTAATCTCGTCCATCGGGTCGCTGGCTCCGTTCTTGCGCAGATGGTGCACCAGCAGGATCGAGAGATGGTGCGCCTCGGCGAACTGCTTGAGCGGCGTGATGATGGCGTAGTCTTCGGCGTAGACGCTGCCCCCGCTCGCCGTCGGAGGTCGCACACGGGCCAGTGTGTCGATGATGATGAGCCGTGTCTCCGTCATCACCTGCACATAGGTCTCCAGGTCGTCGAGACCTCCACTGGCGAGCGGTGCCCAGTAGCCGCCCCAGGTCAGTCCCCTAGGCGCGGGATCGTCCTGTAGCACCTTGCGCAGCCGGTCGGTGATGCGCCGCTCGTGATCTTCCAGCGCCAGGTAGAGCACGTGGCCCCGCTGCGTCGGCAGGCGACCGAGCGCCGGACTGCCACGTGAGATCGCCAGCGCCAGGTTGAGTGCCAGCCAGGATTTGCCCATTTTCGGCTTGCCCGCCAGCAGTGTCACCCCTTCCGGCAGCAGGCCAGGCACGGCCCACTGCGGCTCCGGCAGCTCCTGTTGCAGCAGGGTGATTGCGTCCTTGAGGCCATCCAGTCCCGACGGTCTCTCGGACTCAGCGCCTGGCTCCCACTTGCCCGCGCTGGTACAGATCTGGCGCACCTCCGCCTCCGAGAGCGGGGGGCGACAGGACGCCTGGTTCATCGCCTGCAACACGATGAAGAGCGCCTCCTCATTGGCCCCCAGGTTGCGCAACGAACCGGCCAGGCTCACCAGCGTCGTGTTGCGCTTCCCCTCCGGCACAAAGGGACTGCGCGGCGTCTGCGCTGGCAGCGCGGTATTGTGAGCTGCTGGAACAGGCGCTTGAGCGGGCGACGGGACGACATGACGAACGGGCTTACCAATGAGCAGTTCCAGCAACTCGTCAGGCGCTTGAGCGTAACCAGGGCGACGGTCCTTCCAGTAATACCGGTTGCCGCCCGCGTGTCTGCTTGGAGGGGCCACCACGTAGCCGCCCTCGGCCCGCGTATCGATGCCAGGAGCGAGCTTGCCCGCCGTATTACGCAGCGCCAGCTTCTTGTCGTACAGGAAGTAGAGGTGCAGCCCGCCACTACCCGTCTGCACCGTCGCCGTCGCGGGCAGCTCCACCAGCGCCTGTAGCGCTTCGAGCGAACCGCCATGACGCGGGTCGATATCGATCACGAGCAGACCCTCGCCCGTCGCGATGCCCACATTGGCATCGGGATAGAGCCGCCACCACTCGCGGATCTGCACCTGATCGTAAGTCGCATCCTTGACCCCATTGCGTGTAATAGGATGCTTGGCGACGCTGCTACAATTGGCCTGACCACAGGTACAACTATCGGGTGAGCGAGCCGAGTGCAGGGGCAGGACGCGCAGCCCCTCATCGGCATAATACAGCGCGAAATCCATAATTGTCCGAGTACGCCGTGACTCGGCAGGAGAAGGAGAAGCGGGGGAAGAGTCAACCATAGGAATTCCATCCTCTTAGCGGAGAATCGTCCCCGCGCCACCTCGTTGTGGCGCGAGAACAAAACGTTCAGGAGAATCAATGTTGCCATTGATATGCTTTTCCCTATCGGCAGTCGCGCGCAAATCTGTAGGGCCCTTACCACTATGTGCTATACTCTATAAAGTAACAGAATGTACATATTCCTATTCACATGCATTTGCCAGGGGAGCCGACAGGCTGAGAGGGCAACCACCGCATGCACGCACGCGTGGTGCCGACCCTATGAACCTGATCTGGATAATACCAGCGAAGGGAGCGGCATCATGATTGTCTTCCATAGGCCGCACCCCGCTATCCTTATAGGATCAGGGCTGCGGCTTTTGCTTGCTCTTACAAGCAGGTAACTCTTGAGTAGGGATGGGGCTTGCCCCCGATACAATTCGCGTAACGATGTAACAGTAGGGACAAGGGGTGGTGGTGGGGCAGGGAGGGGGCCTTGCGCTTGTCCTCTCACCAGCCCCAGAACTCATTACGTGAGGTGGATTGGGGCTTGCCCCCATCCGGCTCGGCCAGCGTGATCAGGCTCGGGGGCAGTGTTCTGGGGAAGCGGATGGGGGCAAGCCCCATCCCTACTCAAGAGTTACACAGGGAGTGAGGGAGGTCTTATGGATACTGATAAGTTGCTGGTCCAGGGCATTACCAGGGTCTTTCGCGATCGCAGGGGCGCCCTGGAAGTGCTCACGCCCATCGATCTGACGGTAGGCCAGGGCGAGTTCGTGACGATCATCGGGCCTAGCGGCTGCGGGAAGAGTACGCTCTTCAACATCATCGCGGGCGTCGATGAGCCGAGCGCGGGCCTGGTTGCGCTCGATGGCGATGCCACGTCGAGGCGCGCGGGCAAGTCTGGCTACATGCCGCAGCAGCCGCTCCTCCTGCCCTGGCGCACCGTCGAGGAGAATGTGCTGCTCGGACTGGATGTGCGCCACATTCCGCGCAAACAGGCTCTAAAGCAGGCGCGCGAGCTGCTGAAGCGCTTCGGCCTGGCGGAGTTCGCGCACCACTATCCCGCGACGCTCTCAGGCGGCATGCGTCAGCGTGTGGCTCTTCTGCGTACAGTCCTGTTCAACGCCTCCTTCCTGCTGCTGGATGAGCCGTTCGGCGCGCTCGACGCCCTGACGCGGCTCTCGTTGCAGACCTGGCTGCTCGATCTCTGGCAATCGCTGCATGCCAGCGTGCTCTTCATTACGCACGATGTGCGCGAGGCTATCCTGCTCTCCGATCGCATCTATGTGATGAGCGCACGTCCTGCACACATATTGCGTGTTGCAGAGGTCGATCTGCCACGCCCACGCCTGCAGGAGCATCTGGCGTGGGAGCAGGCCGTCAGACTGGAGCAGGAGCTGGTGGCGCTATTAATGAAGGAGCAACGCATATGAGCATAGCTGCGCAACCTGAGTATGCCGGATCGGCGAGTCTGCGCCGCATTGCCGGTTATGGTCCCGCCATCGTCCTGCTGGTAACACTCATCCTGCTGTGGGAACTCACCGTGAGCGCCAGCCAGATCAGTCCGCGCCTGCTCCCGTCGCCCTTTGCGATTGTGCAGGCGCTCTTCGACAACTGGGATGTCATCTCCGGCCACACGCTGCAAACGCTGTTGGAGACCGTCATCGGCCTGGGGATCGCAACGCTGCTCGGCCTGGCGCTGGCGGTCCTGCTCGACCTCTCGTCGTGGATACGCAGGGCCGTCTACCCGCTACTGGTGATCTCGCAGACGATCCCGATCATTGCCCTGGCACCCTTGCTCGTTATCTGGTTCGGCTACGACCTGGCTCCCAAAGTGATCGTCGTCACCCTGTACTGTTTCTTTCCTATCGCGGTGGCCTGCGCCGATGGTCTGCTAGGGACCGACACGGACCTGTTGCGCCTGATGCAGAGTATGCGCGCCTCGCGCTGGCAGATCCTGTGGCTTGTGCGCCTGCCGGGTGCGATGCCTTCATTCTTCTCCGGCATGCGCATAGCCGCGACGTACAGCGTCACCGGGGCGATCGTGGGCGAATACGTCGCGGCCTATCGCGGGCTTGGCCTCTACATGGAAGAGGCTGCCCACTCGTTTGCTGTGGTCCTGGTATTTGCCGCCGTCCTGGTCACGGCGGTGCTCAGTCTATTGCTCTTCGGCTTTGTATCGCTGCTCGAACGTATCGCGCTGCCCTGGTATCAGGGAGCTGAGAACCGTTAAATTCCGTAAAGGAGATGGCTATGAACTCGCGCGCGCGTCTGTTATTGACCATTGCTCTGCCGGTTATCCTGATTATCGTCATCGTAGGCGTATTTGTGCTACAGCAGCGGGGAGCAACGACGACGACAACGAGTTCCCTGGGAACAACGAAGACGGTCAGCCTCACGCATATGACTCTGGCGCTCGACTGGACGCCCAATACGAACCACACGGGGATCTATGTCGCGCTGGCGAAGGGCTGGTATCGCAACCAGGGGATCGACCTGCAATTGTTGCCCTACTCGTCTAACATCAATCCCGACACGCTGGTGAGCACCGGCAAGGCCGATGTGGGGATCAGTGCAACAGAGTCAGTTGTATCTGATTATGCAATCGGGCAGCCTGTTGTATCAATTGCCGCTATCATTCAGCACAATACATCTGCGCTGGTTGCACGTGCTGATTCGGGCCTGGACAGACCGCGCGATCTCGATGGCAAGGTCTATGGTGGTGGTGGCGCTGCTTATGAACCTGCTGTCGTGGGTGAAATTATCAAGCATGATGGTGGAAAGGGCGTATTCAAGAATGTGACGCTGAACGTTGATCCCATTCAGGCTTTGAAGTCCAAACAGGTCGATTTCGAGTGGATCTTCGAAGGTTGGGAGGGCATTCAGGCGCAGCGCGAGGGCCTGAAGTTGAATACCTTCTACATCACGGATAATGGTGTTTCTGACTACTACACACCTACCATTATCGCGGGTCCTAATGAGATCAAACAAAAGCCGGATCTCTTGCGTAGATTCATGGCCGCGACCTCCCAGGGCTACGAGTTCGCGCGCGCGCACACTCAGGAGTCGGCGCAGATACTCATTGATCAAAACAAAGGAGCCTTCCCTGATACCGGCCTCGTCTTTGCCAGTCAGGACTACCTCAGCCCGCGCTATGCTGATCCTGGACGCAAATGGGGCTTGCAGGATGCTGCTGCCTGGCACGGCTATCCCGAATTTATGCTGAGTTCGAATGGCATTCTTGACGCGTCAGGCAAGCCTGTTAAGAGCATGAATTTTGACGCGTTGTATACGAATCAGTTCTTGCCATAATTCGTGCAAGAGAAGCGGGCGTCCTGTCCGCTTCTCCTCTGCTCAGACGCCGAGCTGGCGGGCGAGATCGAGCATATCACTGGCGACGATATCGAAGTCAGGATGGTCAGGGTAGCTGATCGGATGTCTTGGACCCGATTCCATTGGGCGCGGGACGAGGGCGGTTCTGATGCCCTGCGCGCGTGCCGCCTCCAGGTCGTAGGGATGGGCCGCGACCAGCATAATCTGCTCCGGCGGCAGGTCCAATAGCTCGCTCGCCATCTGGTAGACCGCCGGATTGGGCTTGTAGGCCCTGACCAGCTCTGCCGAAAGGATGCAGTCCCAGGGCAGGCCGCTATGCTTCGCCATGTTCGTCAATAGCGATACGTTCCCGTTGGAGAGCGTGGCAAGCACAAACTTCCGGCGCTGCCGGGTCAGTCCAGGCACCGAGTCCGCCCATGGTTGGAGCCGGTGCCAGACGCGGTTGAGATGAGCCTTCTCCTCTTCCGTCAGACCCGTGACCTGGAACTCGGCGAGCACCTCATCCAGGGCGAGGCGGTGCAGCGTATCGAGCTTCATCCAGGGCAGCTCGTGCCGCTCTACGCGCTCTAGCAATGGTTGATAGCGATTGCGCCAGGCGTAGGAGAAGTCATCCCAATCGATCGTCAGCCCCTTCTGCCGCGAGAGCAGCTCCCCCTCGCGTATAATGGTGCTGCGATAATCTACCACGGTGCCAAACACGTCGAACACGAGCGCCTTGATCTCATTGCCTGCTTGCATGGTTTTGCACTCTCCCTTCAATGCACAATGATGCGGGTTGGGGAACGGCGCAAGGATGCGGGCTTATAAATCGCGCCCTACATCATGGGGAACGGCGGGCTTGTAAACCGCGCCCCCATAGACATTAAGTTAAGAGCGAGCAAGCGGCGTTCTCCTTCCTCACCGGCCACCGATGTGGCTCTCCCATCAGAAACTGGGAGGTGTTGGGACGCTGCTGGCGCGTATTCATCCGACAGCCAGAACG
>WNGD01011601.1_pt1 | contig 11169 bp, 9 predicted proteins | sample 5400671 | NCBI WGS metagenome assembly WNGD01 (sample SAMN13153369, study PRJNA577476) | soil metagenome | isolation source: 40 cm soil or saprolite under grassland replicate 2 | place: USA:California | collected 2016-06-15
AGGGCGACGAACGACTTGGACATGCTGTCCTGGAACAGCTGGCGCTGGGCGTTGGTGGCCGCCAGGCTGAACGAGGCGAGGTTGGCCGCCTGGTCCGACCGCGCGGCCTCCAGCGCGGTCCTGGCGCCCGGATCCAGTTCATGGTTGATCAGGGCCGCGGTGAGGATAGCCCGCTGCTGCGAGGCATCTTCCTTCATCCGCGACACCAGGCCGAGCACGCGCACCGTCTCCGCCAGGGTCACGTCGCTGACGCCCTGCCCGGTATTCTGCCCGAGCACCAGGAGATCGGTGACGATCCTGCTGTACTTCTGCACGATCGGGGCGGGCAGCTGGCTCTGGGTCGCCTCCAGCCGCAGGTTGGGCAGGTTCTGCAAGTCGGCGAGCGCGGCCGACGCCTGCTGCTGGGCCTGCGGCGAGAGCGATCCTTCGATCTGCCCGAGACGCTGCGTCACCGTGGCCGCGGCCCCTTCGGTGTCGTTGCGATGCGTGTACAGCACGCGCAGCCTGGCTGCCTGGTCGCCATGAGGGCCCTGCGCGATGAAGAAAGCGGTCTGGTCGCGCTCATCCTGTAGCCGCTGGACCAGGGTGGTGATGTCCGAGTTGAGATCGGCCAGCTGTTGCACCCGGTCATAGGCCAAGGCGCTCTGAACCGACGACGAGACACGGATGCCGCCGAGCGCGATGGCTGTCAGGGTCGGGATGGAGATCAGCAGGAGGAGGCGCGAGCGGACGCGCCAGTTCTTCAGCCCGTGCCGTGATGGCTGGCTGGCTGCCGGCGCCTGGGGCTGGGCCTCTCCATTCGAGCCCAGGTCACTGGCTCGGCCGTCCTGGCCGTTCCCGGGCCCCGGATCTGTCGCGGTCTGGCCGGGCAGGGGGCCGTCAGGCGCCTGCTCACCCTCAGCCACGTGGTTGCTGCCGTGGGTCTCATTGCTACGGGAGCGCACTGCGTGTGGACCTCTCACCTACGTGCCGTAACCAGCCCGCAGGCCAGCGGGTGTTGCGGCAGAACCGACATGGCGCACCCCTTCCGGGTGACGATTCTGCGGGACGGCGCGACTAGGGGCCAACCCTAACCGCTATCCGCCCAGCAGATGGCAATTCCCGCATGACCAGCAAAAGCCGATGTAACGGACGTATGCCCTACCTGCCACCCGTAGTAGGGTACTCTCCGGCGCCGGGCCATGTTCCGAACTGTCAGTAACCGTCCTGACCTTTGTACGCAAGAGATGACCGGGCTCGTCCCGATCGGCGGCCGGACCACTGACCACCCGAGGCCTGGTCGCCCGGCACGCATTCGCGGCAGCGGCACAGCCCCGGTGCGGGCCTGCTGATGTTCTTCTACACCATGATCCCGGCCGGGCAACCCAGCTCCGGGTGGAGAACATGATCTCCACTGAGGCATACCCGGCCGGCGCGCCCGGTCGGAGGGCGTCTCGCCGCGCCCGCGCCCGGACGGCGCCGCTCCGTCAACTGATGTCCGCCAGGCCAAGGTCGCGGGCGATGATCATACGCTGCACCTCCGAGGTGCCCTCACCGATCTCCAGTACCTTGGCATCGCGGTAGAAGCGGGCCACGGGGTATTCGTTCATGAATCCGTAGCCACCGAAGATCTGGGTGGCATCGCGCGCGTTGTCCATGGCTGCGTTCGAGGCGGTCAGCTTGGCAACGGCTGCGTGCTTTTTCGCCGGCTCCCCCGCGACCAGCCTGGCGGCGGCGTCGTACCAGGCCAGCCGGGCGCAATGAGCCCTTGCCTCCATGTCCGCCAGCTTGAACTGGATTCCCTGGTAATGGCCGAGCCGGTGGCCGAACGCCTCGCGCTCCGTCACCTGCCGCAGGCATTCCGACACGCAGCCCGCCGCCAGGCCGGTCGCCAGGGCCGCGATCGCCACCCTGCCCTCGTCAAGTATCCGCAGGAACTGGGCGTAGCCCCGGCCACGCTCCCCGAGCAGATGATCCGCGGGCACCCGGCAGGACGCGAAGGCCAGTTCCCTGGTGTCGGAGGCGCACCAGCCCACCTTGGAATACTCGCGTCCCACGGTGAGGCCGGGCGTGCCCGCCGGAACGATGATGGCGGAGATCTCTGGCTTCTCTCCGGTCTCGCTGCGGCCCGCCCGGCCACCGGTGATGGCGAGGACGGTCACCAGCGAGGTGATGGCGGTGCCAGAGTTGGTGATGAAAGCCTTGGATCCGTTGATGACCCATTCGCCACCGTCGAGCGCCGCCGTGGTGCGCATGCCGCCAGGGATGTCCGACCCCCCTCCGGGCTCGGTCAGCCCGAACGCAGCCAGCCGCTCCCCGGTGCACAGGTCGGGCAGCCAGCGGCGCCGCTGTTCGTCGGTACCGAACCGGTAGATCGGCATGGCGCCCAGTGCCACCGCCGCCTCCAGCGTGATCGCCACCGAGGAGTCGACCCGGGCAAGCTCCTCCAGCGCGAGGCAGAGCGCGAAAATGTCGCCCCCCATGCCGCCGTACTCTTCCGGGAACGGCAGGCCGAACAGGCCAAGCTTGGCCATCCGGGCCACGATCTCGTAGGGGAACTCACCCCGCTCGTAGTAGCCGCCGATCACCGGTGCCACCACATCGCGGGCGAACCCGGCGACGGTCGCTCTGAGTTCCTCGTGGTCGTCGTCAAGCCGGTAGCTGATCATGGCTGCCCCTTTGCAGGATCGCTGCTCATGGACGCCGCCGACCCGCCCCAGCTGGCGCCGCCGGCCCACACGAAGCAGACGTCGCCGGCCGCAGGAAGCAGGTCCCGACGCTTGTGATGCTACTGGCCCAGCGGGCAGCCCCCGCGGCGGTGGGTGGCAGGCCGGGGATCCTGCCAGACACACTCACGACATGCCCTAGTCTCGGAGAGGTACCTCTAGCCGCACTGCCGCCTCCGGAGGACGTCTTGGCGACCCTCACCTGCCCCGGCTGCGCCGCCGCGGTCCAGCAAGACGATCTCATCTGCTTCACATGCGGGGCAAACCTGCCCAGGCCGGAGGAGCCGGACGAGCCGACCACCCCGCCGACGGTGATGCAGGAGTCCCTTCGCCGCGACGGCGCCACCGCCTCGTCGCTGGCGCCGGCCGCCTGCCCACTGTGCGGAGCGGCCATCCCCGACCGGTCGATGCTGGCCTGCCCCGCCTGCCACAAGCCGCTGCCCCGGTCCTCGGGCCCGATCTCGCCGGTCGTCCTGCGGCTGTCATTCCCGACAGGCAACGTGGACGTGCCCGCCGGCACGTCGCTCGTGCTCGGCCGCGACCCGGGGGAATCCCTCGTCGCCGCGGCCTTCTTCCAGTACGAGAACGTCTCACGGCGTCACGCCACGGTGGCCGTCAGCGACGCCGGGGATGCGACGATCCGCGACGAGCAGTCGACCAACGGCACCTTCATCAACGGGGACCGGGTGCTGCCCGGCACCGAGGCACGCCTGCGCGACGGCGACCGGGTCAGGCTGGCTGCCGACGTCACGGCCGACGTCTCACGGTAGGGCGCGGGCGGACCATACGCCTCCGGCCCGGCACGGGCTAGCCCGCCGTCCGGTCGCCGACCTGCCCGCCGCCCGGCGGGCCGATGAGACCCGCGCATCCCGGGCCGGTCCGCCGCAGCCCGGCCGGGCCCGTCATCCCCCTCCGGCTCGTCAGCCTCCCCGGGTTCGCCAGCCCTCTCTGAATCATCAGCCTCCCCGCGTTCGTTAGCCTCGCCGGCTTCGTGAGCGTCCCCGCCGTCGCCGGCTTCTCCTCTCTGGTCAGCCTCCGCGTGCTCTTCAGTTTCCGCATGGTCATCAGTTTTCGCATGGTCATCAGTTTCCGCAGGGTCATCAGCTTGCGCGCGGTGGCCAGCTTCCGCAGGACCCTCAATTTCCGCACGGCCCTCAGCTTCCGCCCGGTCGTCGGCTCCGCCCCGCCGGCCGGGCCGCTCTGGCTCCTCCGTCCGGTCCCCATACCTCATGGACGAGGGGTGGCCGGGCGGTAACCGCGCCAGCCGCTCCCGCAGATCATCGAACGCGCCACGGCGCGTGGGACCGTCGCGTTCGGGCGGGTCGGGCCGGTCTGTGCGCATGAGCCGATTCTGCCGCCAGACGGCCAGGCCGGCGGCCGCATTGTCACGGCTGGGACACGGAACGGATGCCAGTGAGATATGGCCTGGTGTGACCCATGTCGTCCGTGAGAACATCCGGGCATCGATCGGCTGCGGCCTTGGAGGGCGTCGATGACGACCGAGACAGCCAGAGAAACCACGGCGGGCCTGCGGCGGAACGCCATTGGCCTTCGCGAAGTGACGTTCCAGAGCATCACCGACATGGCCCCCGGTGCGGCGATCGCCGCGTCGATCCCGGCTGGAGTGGCCTTCGCAGGCGGCTCCCTGCCGCTCTCGGTTGTCTTCGCCCTAGTCGCGTGCCTGTTCTGCGCGGTGAGCATCGGCCAGCTGGCGCGCGAGATGCCGGCTGCGGGATCGGTGGCCACCTACGCGGCCCGTGGCCTGCACCCGTCCATCGGCTTCCTGGTGGCGTGGGGATACGTGCTGGTCGGGTTCCTGATCCCGCCATTGGTGCTGCTCCAGCTCGGCTTCACCACGGCCGCGACCCTGAACGCCGAGATCAGCGGATACCCGGCGGACCTGTGGTGGCCGTGGGCACTGCTCGGCGCGGTGATCGTGCTGGCGGCGGGGTATTACGGCATCCGCACGTCGGCGCGGCTTGGCACCATCCTCGGCATCTTCGAGGTCGGGGTCTTCGTCGTGCTGGGCGTCTTCTTCGTCGTGCACGCCGGGAGCGCCAACACCGCCAGCGTGTTCACCACGCAGTACACCCCGGCAGGGTTCCACGGCCTCACCGGGGTGATCGCCGGTTCGGTGTACACGATCCTCGCGTTTGGCGGGTTCGAGGGAGCCGCCCCGCTGGCCGAGGAGACCAAGGACCCGCGGCGGCTGATCCCGCGCGCCATCCTCATCGCCACACTGTCTATCGGCGCGCTGTACGTGTTCACCACCTACGCCGTGGACGTCGCGTTCGGGCCCGCGCAGTTCCACAACTTCACCACCGGCACCGGGGCCGCGTCGTGGGAGGGCATGGCCCGTTCGCTGTACGGCATCTTCTGGCTCTTCGTGTTCCTGGCCATCGTCAACTCCACCATCGCCAACGCGAACGCGGGCGTGAACGTCTCCACGAGGACGGCCTACGCGATGGGGCGGATCAGCGCCTTCCCGCACTTCCTGGCGCGGGTGCACCCGACGCACCGCTCCCCGGTCGTGGCGATCCTCACTGCCTTCGTCATCACCGTCGCCGTGATGCTGGGGCTGGGCCTCAGCTATGACCCGGTCACCGCGTTCATCATGGTCGCGACCGCCCTGGTCATCGTCATCGTCGCCGTCTACATCCTGATGAACGCCGCCTGCATCGGCTTCTTCGCCCGCCGCGGCAGCGGCTTCAACCCGCTGCTGCACCTGGTCATCCCCCTGCTCGGCATCGCCGTCTTCGTACCCGCCTGGCTCACCGCCGCGGGCATTGACGTGTTCTCGTTCATCAGCCCGCTGCCGCCGCCGTACTCCTATATGGGCCCGGGTGTGGCGGGATTCATGATCATCGGCGTGATCTACCTGATCTACCTGTACCGGCGCCACCCCCGCCGGGTCGTCGAGGTCGGGCTCGTGCACCTGGACCCGCTGGAAGAGTACGACGCATGAGCGATGCCCAGGTCGTCACCTTCCGGCCCGGGCCTGGGGAGTACGCCTGGACCTTCGGCGGCGCGGCGCCGGCCGTCCGCGTCACGCCGCCCGCGATCCTGGAGGTGTTCACCGAGGACTGCTTCGCCGGCCGGGTGCGCGGGGAGAACGACCTGGTCTCGCAGGTATGCGAGTTCCCCTACCTCAACCCGCAGACTGGCCCGTTCTACATCGAAGGGGCGGAGCCGGGCGACACCCTGGCCGTGCACTTCGTCTCGATCGAGCCCGCCAGGGACTGGGGCGCGTCCACCACCGTGCCGCTGTTCGGCGCGCTTTCGGCCACCCACGCCACCGCGCTGCTGCACGAGCCGCTGCCGGAACTGGTGTGGATGTGGCACTTCGACCGGGCACAGGGCACCTGCCGGTTCACCGCCCGCCGTGGTGACTACACGGTGGACCTGCCGATGAACCCCATGCACGGCACGGTCGGGGTCGCACCGGCCAACCTGGAGGTGCGCAGCGCCCTGGTGCCCGACGCGTTCGGCGGCAACATGGACACGCCGGAGATGCGGGCGGGGGTCACCTGCTACCTGGGGGTCAACGTGGAGGGCGCGCTGTTCTCGCTCGGCGACGGCCACGCACGCCAGGGCGAGGGCGAGACCTGCGGCGTGGCGGTGGAAACCGCCATGAACACCGTCCTCGCGGTCGACCTGATCAAGGGCGTGCCATGCGCCTGGCCCCGGCTGGAGTCGGCCACGCACATCATGTCGGCGGGGTCCGCGCGCCCGCTGGAGGACGCGTTCCGCATCGCCCAGCTCGACCTGGTGCAGTGGCTCGGTGCCGACTACGGGCTCGACCCGCTCGATGCCTATCAGCTGATCACCCAGGCGGTCGAGTCCCCGCTGGCCAACGTCTGCGACCCGAACTACACCAGCGTGGCGAAGATGGCGAAGCAGTACCTGCCGCGGGCGCCCGCGATGGACGGCGCGCATGCGCGGCTCAGCGACGTTGCCGCCACCTACCGGGGCGCCTGAGCGGCGCTTCGCGGCCGACCCGCCATCGGCCGTCGATGCCGACGCGCGCCCCGCCCGCCGCGGGCGCAGCAGGCAAGCCAGCCCCGGCGGGCTAGGCGCCCGCGGTCGACGGCTCGCTGTCCAGGATGGCCATCCCGTGCTCGTCGTACCGGTCCCCCGCGACCGCGCTGGCGGGCACCGCCGTTTCGATCGCGGCAAGTTCGTCGGCCGTGAGGGTCAGTTCGAGCGCCCCGAGCGCCTCGGCCAGGCGATCCCGGCGTTTGGTGCCGATGAGCGGGATGATGTCGCTGCCGCGTGCGAGCACCCAGGCGATGGCCAGTTGCGCCGCGGTGGCCCCTCGTTCCGCGGCGATCTGCTCCAGGGCGGCGACCAGGCCCAGGTTCTGCGCCAGATTCTGCTCACGGAACCGGGGGAAGCGAGTGCGTGGGTCGGCCGGGCCAGCGAGCCGCGCGGTCGCCGGGCTGAGCAGGCCGCGGGACAGCACACCGTAGGCCGTGACCGCGATCCCCTGCTCGCGGACGAACGGCAGCAGCGAACCTTCGATACCCCGGCTCATCAGCGAGTACTCGATCTGAAGGGCGGCGATCGGGTGGACCGCCTGCGCCCGGCGGATGGTTTCGGCCCCCATCTCCGACAGTCCGGCATAACGGACGTACCCGGCTGTGATCATCTCCGCTATGGCGCCGACGGTGTCCTCGATGGGCACGTTCGGGTCGAGCCGGGCGGGCTGGTAGAGGTCCACGTAGTCCGTGCCGAGCCGCCGCAGCGAGTAGGCCAGCGAGGTCTTCACGGCGGCAGGGCTCGCGTCGTGGCCGACATATCCGCCCGCCGGATCCCGCTGGGCCCCGAACTTAACCTGGACGAACACGCTGTCCCTCGGCACCTCTCGCAGCACGCGGCCCAGCAGCATCTCGTTGTGGCCCATCCCGTAGAAGTCGCCGGTGTCCAGCAGGGTGATCCTGGCGTCGATGGCGGCGTGAATGGTGCCGATGCTCTCGGCGTCGTCGGCGGGTCCGTAGATCCCGAACATCCCCATCATCCCGAGGCCCATCCGGGAGACCACCGGGCCGCCGCGGCCGAGCGTGGTCGATTCCATCTGTTCCTTACGTGGGGGGTGCGGCTATCGCGTGCTGCGTCGAGCTTACGGGGGCACGGGACGTACGGTCGGGCACGCAGGTGGCGAGCGGGTCAGGGATCAGGGTGGAGAGGGATGGCCGGGGGACGAGGTGCGCCGGAGGAAATACCTGGCTGAGGGCGCGGGCGAACCGCATCATGACCGGACCAGGCGGGACGGAATCGTGTCATTCCGCCCCACCCGGTCAGGCCGCGCACTCCCGGCAGACGAGCTTGCCGTTCCTGGCCTCCGCCAGCTGGCTGCGATGGTGCACAAGAAAGCAGCGCGAGCAAGTGAACTCGTCAGCTTGACGAGGAATCACGCGGAACGACAGTTCCTCGTTGGAGAGGTCGGCACCGGGCAGCTCCAGCGACTCGGCAACGTCATCGGGGTCGACGTCGATCGTGCTGGAGGACTTGTCCATCCGCCGGGCCTGCAGCTCCTGCAGGCTGTCCTCGGTGATTTCCTCGTCTGTCTTGCGCGGGCTGTCATAGTCGGTGGCCATCTGGGTCCTGCACCCCCTCATCTTCATGCGCCTCGGTGTAACGCTCAGAGCCCCGCAGTTGTGCCCGAATCCGGCGGGGAATTCTGTCACGTCTGGCCGCCGGGCACACGTAGGGTCGCAACACCCGTGTCGCGGCCCGGCCAGTTCCCCCGCCGATGACCGGCATGCAGGGGTTACCGGCGACGTACCGTACACCAAGTTCCCCCGATGGCCGCCGTTAACCAGCGAAAAGTGCGTATGGTACGAACGGCGCATCCGGCCAGCCTGAACCAGCTGTCCCACAGGACCGGGAAGGCGCAGCATGCCCAACGTCATGCCGTTGCAGGCCGACGATCCTCGGCGGGTGGGCCGCTACCGGCTCACGGGCCATATGGGCAGCCGGACCGGGGTGGACGGAAGCACGCTGCGGGTGTTCACGGCCAAGATGGTCGACGGCGATACCGTGCTCGTCACGCTGCTGGGCAGCGATCGGGTGGCGGACGCGGCCGCCAGGGACCGGTTCACCGCGGAAGCACGCGTGGCCCGCCGGGTAGCCCCGTTCTGCGTGGCCAGAATGCTGGACGCGGGCATCGAGGGCGGCGACGCCTACCTCGTGGCCGAGTACGTACCTGGCCCGACCCTCACCGAGGCCGTCGGGAGCGATGGGCCGCTGCCGCAGCCCAGCCTGGAAGCGCTCGCGATCGGCACCGCGACCGGGCTGATGGCGATCCATCAGACCGGGCTGGTCCACGGGGAGCTTGGCCCGGACCACGTGGTGCTCGGCCCGGACGGGCCGCGGGTGACGCATTTCGGTATCACCCCGCCCTACGGCGCGGCGACCCCTGCCGCGGACGTGCGGGCCTGGGCAAACACCGTCATGTTCGCCGCCGTGGGCCGGCGGCCTGCGGGGCCCCAGGATCTTGCGGGACTCGCCGACGACCTGCGCGAGGTCGTGGCAGCGTGCCTGGTGCCCGATGCGGGCAGCAGGCCGGTGGCCCGGGCCGTGCTGATCCAGCTCCTCGGCCAGCGCGATCTCTCATCCGGCCTGCTCGCCGAGGGGAGCAGGCGCGCCAGGGCGGCCGCCAGGCTGCCAGAACCCAGCCCGCCCGCCCGTCAGCCAGCAAGGATCAGGTCACGTTCCGGCGCCGTGCTGTGGGCCGTGGCCTTTGCGGTATGCGTGCTCGCGATCGTGGCGGCGGCGGTGTTCATATCCCGCCCGCACCGGGGGCCAGCCACCCAGCCGAGCGCCCTCGCGACGGGCAGCCCTCCAGCGCGCGCCACCAGGCTGCCCCGGCCCCTGCCTTCGGCCAGTGCTCCGGCCGTGCTTGCGGGCAACTGGTCCGGTGCGGTTCACCAGACCAGCCCCGTGCTGACGGCGAGCGTGCGGATATCGCTCCCGGCCGGCTCGGCCAGGGGCACCATCGCCTACCCCGGCCTGGGCTGCTCGGGCAGGCTGGACATCGTCTCCGTCGCGAGGGACAGGCTCACCCTGGACCAGACCATCAGCAGCGGGCGGAAGAACTGTCCCGACGGCGTCATCACGCTGGTCTCCGGGCCCGCCGGCACCGTCGCCTTCACATTCCTGCGGCCCGGCGGTGGCAACCCGACCGGCACCCTCACCCGTCCCGCCTAAGCGTGGCGCCGGTGTGCCGGTGACCAACCCATGAACAGTTCAGATCTTTGCCCTCATGGGGGCACGAATATGAACTACTGTTCGCTTGCGTCGCGGTCGGGGTGCAGGCTCGCGAGCAGGTCGTGCAACTGGCCGAACAGCAGCGGCTCGGCCGCGATCGTCATTTCGGTACTGGCTGGCCGTAGGGCCAGCCCGCCCAGCCTGGCACCGGCCTCGGCGGCGATGAGGCCACCGGCGGCGTAATCCCAGTGGTTCAGGCCCCGTTCGTAGAAGGCGTCCACCCGGCCCGCCGCGACGGAGCACAGATCCACGGCTGCCGACCCGCCGCGGCGGATGTCACGGACGCGGGGCAGCACCGCGGCGACCACCTCGCCCTGCACGGTCCGCCGCGCGGCCGCATACCCGAAGCCGGTCGCCACCAGCGCTTGCGCCAGCGCGACACCCGTGTTGCACCGCAACGAGACGGGGGCGGCGTCTCCCGCAAGCAGCCAGGCGCCCTCGCCCAAGACGGCGGCGAAGACCTCATCGTGGGCCGGCGCGGTCACCACACCGGCCACCGGCGTCCCGTTCACCTCGGCGGCAATGCTGACCGCCCAGTCCGCCAGCCCGTAGAGGTAGTTGACGGTGCCATCCAGCGGGTCGATGACCCACCGCACCCGGCCCTGCCCAGACTCCCCGCCCTCCTCACCGAGGAACGCGTCGTCCGGGCGACGCGCCCGCAGCCGCTCCGTGATCAGCACCTCCGCCGCCCGGTCCATCTCGGTGACCACGTCGGTCGGGCTCGATTTGGTGCTGGTCACCTCCGGCCTGCCCGACCGGCCCGGCGGCCGCTGGGCAGCCAGCATGCGGCCCGCTTCCATGGCGGCGTCGCAGGCCAGGTCGAGCAGGGCCCGCGGAGTGTCGTCCGTCACGTGCTGCCCCCGGGCCGGCCCGCGCCGCGGGAGGTCCGCTGCGGGCGGCAGCAGCCGTCGGGGCATCGGTCGGGCCCCGGTGCCATGACCCCGAGCGCGCGTTCGCCCGTCGGCCGCTCCCCCGTCGCCGCGACGGGGCCTTCCGCCCGTTCGCGCACCAGTTCCGTGATCATGGATACAAAACGGGGGTGCGTGCCCGGTGTCGCTGCCCGCGCCAGCGGGAGACCGAGCCGCTGGCCCAGCTGCACGGCTTCCACGTCGAGGTCGTAGCGGACCTCCACGTGGTCGGAGACGAAGCCGACCGGGACTAGGACCGCGCCCGGCGCCCCGGAGGCTGCGAGCTC
>WNGD01019165.1_pt1 | contig 11165 bp, 13 predicted proteins | sample 5400671 | NCBI WGS metagenome assembly WNGD01 (sample SAMN13153369, study PRJNA577476) | soil metagenome | isolation source: 40 cm soil or saprolite under grassland replicate 2 | place: USA:California | collected 2016-06-15
CGGTTGTCGAAGGTGATGACCCGGCGCTTTGCGGCGATTCCGTCGACCACCCGCGGGTCCCAGTTGTCGAGGTTCCCTGCCAAGTGCACGAGGAAGATGACCGGGACACCGACCTTCGGGCCGAGCTCGCGGTAGGCGAAATCCACACCACCAGCGGAGACGGTGCGCGTTGGTGCGTTCTTGTACGACGTCAGCACGCCGCCTCCCGTTTCTTGTTCCTCATATGTAGTGCTCACGGTCACAGTCTCTCCTCTCCTCACTAGCCCGCCTGCGGAGGACTCCGCACACGGTCCTTGTTATGGCACGAGCACGAGCTTTCCCGTGGCCGCCGAGCTCTCCAGCAGCTCGTGCGCGCGGCGCACTTCGGTGAGCGGTAGGCGCTCGGCCACGATCGGGTGGATCTCGCCACGACGAAGCAGCTCGAGCAGCGCGAGGAAGTCCTCCCGGAACCACTCCGGGTGGCGGTTGCGCAGCTTGTCGATCCGGTAGCCGTGGACCCGCCGGCGGGGCGAGAGCAGGCCCCAGAGAAAGACGCTCGCGGTCTGCGCGTTCCACTTGATCCACGCTCGCCGGCTCCTGCGCCCCTGCGTGAGCGCGGAGGAGTAGCCGAACACGACGAGCCTTCCGCCTGGCCGCAGCGCGCGGAAGGAGCGAACCGACAGCGCGCCACCGAGCCCGTCGAGCACAACGTCGACGCCTTTCCCGGGGAGGCTGCGCACCCGTGCCAGGAAATCCTCGTTGCGGTAGTCGATCGCGACCGCGCCGAGCTGCTCGACCGCGGTGCGGTCGCGAGCTGACGCGGTCCCGTAGAGGCGAAGCCCGGCCAGCGCTCCGAGCTCGAGGACCGCCGTGCCCACCCGGCCGGCCGCGCCGTGCACGAGTACCGTCTCCCCGCTCTTCACCCTCGCCAGGCGGTGAAGCAGCTGGTAGGCGGTCATGTAGGGGAGGACGAGGCTCACGACCTCCGCCGGGTCGAGGTCCTCGGGCACCTCGACCGCGTACTTCTCCGGCACGCAGACACGCTCCGCGTCGGCGCCCCACACCGTCAGCGCGGCGACACGATCTCCCTCCCGCAGCCTCGAGCAGCCCGGGCCGAGCTCCTCGACGACGCCGACAAGCTCGTAGCCGGGCGTGAAGGGGGGCTTCGGGCCGCCGAGATACGTACCCGCGCGCAGGAGCGCATCGCTGAACGACACACCGGCGGCGAGAACCCGGACGCGCACCTCCCCCGGACCCGATCTGGGATCGTCCTCCTCGACCACCTGCAAGACCTCCGGGCCACCGTAGTGACCAACGACGACGCGCTTCATGCCTCTTCGCTCCTTCGGAGCCACGACAGTTCCTTGAAGGAACCGACCCTACCACTTGGTCAGTTACTTCACAAGACTGACTTGATATCCTGGCATGCGTGCTCAAGCGCACCTACGACGGCCAGGACTGTTCGATCGCACGCGCCCTCGAGGTGGTCGGTGAGCGATGGACGCTGCTGATCATTCGGGACGCGCTGCTGGGACTGCGTCGCTTCGACGAGTTCCAGCGAAACCTCGGGATCGCGCGCAAGGTTCTCGCCGACCGTCTTCGCTGGCTGGTCGACGAAGGAATCCTCGAGCGGGTTCCCTATCAAGAACGGCCGGCGCGGTACGAGTACCACCTGACCCGAAAGGGCCGCGACCTTCACGTCGCGCTCGTCGGCCTGCGGCAATGGGGCGACAATTACTGCAGCGAGAAGCCGCCGATGCTCGCGCGCACAAAGAGCGACAAGAAGCCCGTGATCGCCGCGCTCGTCCCCAAGCGCAGTGAACATCTGCGCCTCGAAGAGGTCGAGTTCGTGCCCGGACCGGGCCGCGGCTCCAGGTAGCCGGTCCTCTAACCAGCGAGCCGATCGAGGGACGTTCCTTGGCCGGCGACGTCGGAAAGAGCGGCCGGATCAGCTCCCCTGGCTCCGCAAGAAGCGCGGCAAGTCCTGGGAACCCGAAGGCGCGCAGGACTCGACGGCGCGAATCTAACACCTGCGCAGCGGGCCTTGGCGCGGCCGTTCGTCGCGGGGACACGCTGGCCCCACTAGCCGGGTTCTTGTTCTGACAAGGAGGAACTAGAATGAGTGGTGCGCGCAAGGGCGCTGCCAGTCCGCGGAAAGGGACGTTCCCACCTCGCTCGGAGGTCGACGCACTGCAGCGACGATCCCTTCGTGCCCGAGCCAGCGGACACCGGGCTGAGAAGGAGGTCGTCATGCGATCCGAGCGTCATCACGAGCTTCCGGCGCGGCTCGACATCGAGCACTACCGCAAGCAGGCAAAGGGGCTGCTGAGGGCTCACCACAGGGGCGATCCCGAGGCGCGCAGCCGCGCAGCTGCCGTTCTCGGGGACGAGCGTCCGCGCTTCCTGTTGACGGATGCGCAGTTCGTCCTCGCGAGCGAGCACGGATTCCGCTCCTGCGGCGACTTCAAGCGCAGCGTCGAGGCTGAGACGGAACCGGCCAGGCCGGTCGGGCGCATCGGCATCGACGACGAGCCGGCATATGAGGCGCGAGCCGACGAGGCGATCGCGGCGATCGCCGCCCGCAACGTCTCGGTTGTCAGGCGGCTCCGAGCGCACGTTCCGCGCTACGCGGACGTGCCCGAGGCCGAACTCGTCGGAAGCGAGATCCCGCTCCGCGATGCCAGGCTCCTCATCGCTCGCGAGTACGGCTTCCCGACCTGGCGTGACCTCCTCCGCTTCGCGCGCAAGGCACGGCGGGACCACGAAGCCGAAAGCCGGCCCACGACGCGTGCGATCGCGTCGGCACTCGAGGCGATCCGGGTCGGGGATGCCGAGCGCCTGCGAGCGCTCCTCGCCGACAACCCCGGCCTCGCCCGCGAGCCGGTCGGCGCCGGAGGGAGCCTCCTGGGCCAGTCGCCCAGCCGAACGTCTTCGGCGAGCGTCTCGGCGTCGAGCTGGGGGTGGACCGCCGGTACGTCGAGGTCTTGATCGAGGCCGGCAGCGACCTCGACGTCCCGCTCAACCTCGCCGCCTACTTCAACCGAGTCGAGCTCGTCAAGCTCCTCCTCTCGGCCGGAGCCGCCCCGGAGAGCACACCGATCTGGGGCGTGACCCCACTCGAGACGGCGCTCTATCACGGAGCCACGCAGGCCGCCGACGTCCTCGCCGCGGTGAAGGTCGTTCCAGTCGCGCTGTGGACCGCTGCCGGCTCCGGTCGCCTCGACCTCGTCGCGACGTTCTTCGACGAACGCCGCCGGCTGCGTGCCGAGGCTGGCGCGCACCGCCCGAATCCCGCGGACGTCGGCGGCCCCGTGCGGGTGCCGCCGACGGACGATCCGGACGAGATCCTCGGCGAGGCGCTGATCTACGCCGGTCTCAACGACCGAGCGGACGTCGTCCGCGACCTGCTCGAGAGAGGAGTCGACGCGAATTCAAGACCGCTCTGGAACGCGACCGGCCTGCACTTCGCCGTCGGCATCGCCAGTCTCCGAATCGTCGAGCACCTCGTCGCGCATGGAGCAGATCCAATGATCCGCGACGAGCTCCACGCGGTCACCCCACTCGAGCTTGCCGAGCGCAACGCCCCGCGCGACCCAGGCTCGGAGAACGCGATCAAGATCCGCCAATTGCTTGCGCCCGCCGCCGGCGCGCCGAACATCTAAACAGCCGGTTCACGGCAGATGGCCCGCGCTACGACCCTCAAGTCGCCATCATGACGCGGCGACGACGCGGAAAATCGCGGATTGCTCGCCGACCGAGGATGGAGCGTTTATGGAATGTCATGAAGAAGGGCCTCCTGGCCGGAGACACTTTCTGGTGACCAATCCGATCGGGAAGGCGCGCGCAAGGTGAAGACCGTCGCGCCGCTGGCCGCGAAGACGGACAAGGTCGACGCGCGTCTGCTCGCCGAGCTCTCCCGCCGCGAGCTCGTACCGGCGCTCTGGCTTCCCTCGCTCGAGGAGCGGGCGCTGCGGGAACGGCTGCGCCGACGGATGCACCTGGTCCGGCTCCGCACGAGCGCGAAGGCGCGCATCTTCGCTCTGCAGACGCAATGGGGCGTCCGCGTCTCGCTGGCGCGCCTGCGGCGGGCTGACGGGATGGCGCCGCTCGAGCGAGCAGGGATGTCTGCGGTCTGGCGTCGCTCGGTCCGCGAGTTTCTGTCGCCGATCGATTTCCTCGACGAGCGACTCGAGCCGCTCAACCGGGAACTCAAGCCGTTCGCCCACGCCGACCCGCGCGCCGCGCTCTTGGACACGATCGCCGGCGTCGCCGAGCTGCTTGCCTTGACGATCGCCGTCGAGATCGGCGAGATCAGCCGCTTCGCCAGCCCCTCGAATCTCGTCTCCTACGCCAGGCTCGCTCCCCGCGTCCGCCAGTCGGGTCAAGGCCGGCCGCGCAGCGGCCCACTCAGCAAGTCCGGCTCACGGCTGCTCGGCTGGGCGGCCGTCGAGGCCGCCCAGCAGGCCTGGCGCGAATCGAATCCCTGGCACGAGCTCTACCGCGACGTCAGCGGCCGCTCCGGCAACCCGAACTCCGCCAAGGCCGCCGTCGCGCGCAAGATCCTGATCGCCGCCTGGCACATGCTCTCCCGCAACCGCGCTCATCGCCACGGGCTCCGCGTGCGGATGTCCGATGAGCGAACGGCTCGCCCGTCCTGCCGGTTCTCGCCCGCCTGTCGGCTGACACTCGTGCTCCTCAAGGGTCCGCGTTGGCCGCTGTGGCCGATCCACGCATGCAGCGCGGTAAGATCAGGTCGTGCCACGCGACGCACTCGCTCCTAGGCCGATCCACGGCGAGTACCGCAAGCGCGGCGACAAGATCGACTGAGTCTCCTCCAGTGCCAGAGGGCGTAGTGCGCCCGCACGCGGTCGACCAGGACTGGAGGAATGATGTATCCGAAGATCGAGTTGCACGTTCATCTCGAGGCGACGGTCAGAGCCGAAACGCTTCTTGAGATCGCACAGCGGAACGACTCGCCGCTCCCGGCGACGACGGTCGAGGGCCTGAGAAGCCTCTATCGCTACCGCGATTTCGACCATTTCATGGAGATCTGGACGCTGACGACGAACGCGTTGCGTCGTTACGAGGACTTCCGTCAGGTCGTGACCGATTACGCCCGAGAGGCCTCGCGGCATGGCGCCGTGTACATCGAAGGGATCTTCTCGCCGATCGAGCGTGTTTGGCGGGGCGTCGACTGGGACGAGCTCTTCGCCGGTTACTGCGATGGCGCCGAGGAGGCACGCGAGGTGCACGGCGTCGAGGTGCGGCTGACCCCAGACATCACTCGCGGCGCGCCGGTCGAGTACGCCTTCGACGCCGTCAGGTATGCAGTGAAGTACCGCGAACGTGGGGTCGTCGGGATCGGGCTTGGCGGTGAGGAGAATCTCTACCCGCCGGAGCCGTTCGCGCCGGTGTTCGCCGCCGCGAAGGCGCAAGGGTTGGCGTCGGTGCCGCACGCCGGCGAGGTCGTCGGCGTGGCGTCGGTGCGCGGCGCGCTTGAAGCCCTCGCTGCTGATCGCATCCGCCACGGCATCCGCGCGGTCGACGATCCGGGGCTGGTGCGCGAGATCGCCGGGCGCGAGCTCGTCCTCGATGTCTGCCCGATCTCCAATCTCCGCACCGGCGCCGTCGCTTCTCTCGATGAGCACCCACTGCCACAGCTGGTCGCCGCCGGCGTCAAGTGCTCGATCTCGACCGACGATCCGCAGATGTTCGACACCGACCTCACACGCGACTATGCGGCGGCGACATCGATGGGCGTCTCGCCGCGCTCGTTCTACGAGGCCGGCGTCGCCGGCGCCCTCTGCGGCGAGGCGACGGGGACGCGACTCCGCGAGATCGGTACCTCGTTCGAGTGGGAGGGCGTATGAACGAGACTGTCGCGACCGCCGAGCGCCTCGCCGACGATCTGCTCTTCACACGCGCGCTCGCAAATCTGCTCTTCACACGCGCGCTCGCAACCGACCGCGCCGACGCCGTGCCGCTCGAGCTGCTCGATGCGCTCGCCGCAGCAGGCCTCTACGGCCTCTCGGGTCCGCGGTCCGCCGGTGGCGTCGAAGCCGATTTCCCGACCGTCTGCGCCGTCGTCGAAGCGCTCGCCGACGGCTGCCTGACGACGACCTTCGTCTGGGCACAGCACCTCGGTGCCGTCATCGCCGCCGCCAGAAGCGAGAACGCGGCGATCCGCGAGTGGGTGGCGCCGCTTTGCCGCGGCGAGCGCCGCGCCGGCCTCGCCCTCGGCGGCGCGCTCGCAGGACCCGCGCAACTGTCTGCACGCCCAAGCGGCGACGGCTGGATTTTCAGCGGCTTCTCCGCGTTCGTATCCGGCTGGGGCCGGGTCGACGTCATCCACACCGCCGCCCGCACCGCCGAGGGACGGCTCGTGTGGGCGCTGCTCGACGCGCAGGAGAGCGAGACGCTGCACGTCGAACGACTCGACCTCGTCGCGCTCAACGCGACGGCCACCGTCCGCGCCTCCTACGCCGACCACAGCGTGCCGGCGGCGTGCGTGACCTCGGTCGTGCCATACGAGCAGGGGCCGGCGCCGCCGCAGCTGCTGCGCATCCACGCCTCGTTCGCGCTCGGCGTCGCCGCGCGCTGCTGCCGGCTGCTCGAAGACGGACCGTTCGAGGCCGAACTCGCCCGTGTCCGGGCGGAACTCGATCGGCTCGCACCGGCGACGATCGAAGCGGCGCGCGCCGCCGCCGGCGAGCTCGCGCTGCGGGCGGCGGCTGCAGTCTGCGTCGAGCGCGGCAGCCGGTCACTGTTGCTCTCTGAGCACGGTCAGCGCCTCGTTCGCGAGGCGATGTTCTGTCTCGTCTACTCCCTGCGCCCTAACTCGCGTGCGGCGCTGCTTGCACAGCTCCAACAGCGCCCGCTCGACGCATGTCGAGAGCCCGCGCGAGAGACGAGCGCGAAAGAGATGGGGACAGGGTGACGAAGAAGGCCACGCAGCAGAGACACAGCGTGTCGATCCGTCGCGCACGCGCCGACGAAGGCGAGCGCCTGCGCGAAATCGCGCGATCGGCTTCTACGAAAAGATGGGCGCACGCTACGTTCGCGACAGCGAGCCCGGTGTATGGGGCCGGATCAGCCCAATCATGGCGCTTGAGATCGCTCGGGCCGAAGAAGGAAACACCGAGGCACAAGCCGCCGAAGATCACGAAGCGCAACGACGCGAGAGAGCGTGATTGGAGCGTTCATAGCACACGTCACCGCACGCGTCTCCGAGCATCGAGCGCGCCGACGGTTCTACGAGCTTGTCCTCGCGCCGCTCGTCACTGCGTCTCGCGTTCCGGCGATGAGATCCACAAGTAGAGCACCTTCGGCATCGCATGCTCCGTCCCCGGTGACGAACAGAAACCTCAGCGCACGAAACGAATCCGCTCCGGTTGAGCATCTCCTGTGTTCACGAGCGACGACCGCCACGCGTGCTCGACGAGCGTGCCGACCGGATGTAAGCGCGCTTGGTTTCCAGTTCGTGTCCGACATACCCGGCGGTGACGCCGCGCCTGCCGCTGGAACGATCAGCACCCCGCCCTGCGTCGACGCCAAGTTCTTGTCGACGGTGCCCGTCCGCGGGTTCCTGCGGCAATGATCATCCTCTACCCCCTGCTGTTGATCGCCGCCGCGGTCCTCGCTTGGCGGTCGCGCATGCGACGCGGCGGCAGAGGTCGAGCCTGGTTCGCCGGCTGGGCCCTGGCGGGCTTCCTGTTCTCCTTCAGCCTCATCACCGGCCTCAGCATCGGCCTCTTCATGCTCCCGCTCGCGGCATTCGCGGTGCTCCTCGTCGCCTGGCGCTCGCCGCACCTGCTCGAGTCCGCCGGCTTCCTGGTCGCCGTCGCGGCGACGGCGGCAGTCGTGATCGTCATCGGGAACGTCTGACAGCGACGGCGATGTCGCAGCGACGTCGGCTGCTGGCCACCCTCGAACCAAACGGCGAGGCCTAGCCTCGCGCTGCCCGTCGCCCTGTGCCGCGGGCCTTGGTGGCAACCCGCTTGATCAGCCGCCGTAGCAGGACCGACAACAAACGATGGAGGGTTTATCGAGCCCCTGGAGGTTTCGCGTCGAGTTCGGGGTCCCGCGCTTTCCCGGGACGAGAGACTCACCGACGCGCCGGAGCCATCCTCGGTCGCTGCCGGGTCAGTCGCTTGCTCGAAGCTCATCCGCGAGTGATTCCTGGACGTACCGCATGCGCTCGCGGAACTGCGGGTCGGCGAAGCGGCGGGCGAGCTCGTCGGGAGTGAGGGTCTTGACACGTTCGTGGATCCACCAGAGGTGGCCCTGGGGATCGCGCACCCGGCCGACGCGCTCGCCGAATGCCAGCTCGGTGATGGCCGTCACGGGTCGAGCGCCGGCCGCCAGCGCCGCGTCGAACGCCTCCGCTGCGTCGGCGACGTAGACGCGGAGATGAGCTGGCAGGAGCGACCCGTCCGGCTGGGCCGTCGAACATCATCAGCACCGAGCCCGCGAGTTCGAGCTCGACGTGGCCGATCGTGCCGTCTGCGTTCAGGACGCGCGAGTGCGGCCGCTCGGTGGCGCCGAACACGCGTCTCAGGAACTCGATCTCGGCGTCGGTGTCCTGTGAGATCACCCAGGGATCGACGGACGAGTAGCCCGCGGGAACGATGGCATGTATTGCCGTCATCCCTGCGTGGGTTCGGGCTTGAGCTCCTGGACGGCCCAGGTGTTGCCGTCGGGGTCTTCGAAGAACGCGAAGCGCGAGCCGCGGGCGCCGGGCGGCCCGAGCTGCTGCACCGCGCTGATGGGGACGCCGCGTTCGGCGAGCGTCGTGCGGGCGGCGTCGAGGTCCTCGACGACGAGCTGGATGCCCTTGACCGAGCCGGGCGCGCCGAGCGGAAGCCCCTCGCCGACCACGACGGAGCAGGCCGAGCCGGGTGGCGTCATCTGCACGACCCGCATCTGCTCGTTTGGGCGGATGTCGTGGTCGAGCGTGAAGCCGACGCGCTCGGTGTAGAACGCCTTCGCCGCATCGACGTCGCTGACGGGGATGGGAACGACTTCGAGCCTCAGATCCATGGTTACGACCTCCGTTGGATATGACAGAATACTGTCGATGCCGGAGAGGGTACCTCATCGACAGGATGCTGTCAAAAAGGTTGCGACTCGGACGGCCGAGGGCGAGGCGTTCAGCGAGCTCGTCGTGCACGTCTTCCGCCTCGATGGATTACTCACGGCCGCCGGCGACGCGCTCGCAGAGCCTGCAGGCCAGACGACCGCGCGCTGGCGCGTGCTGGCCGCCGTCGAGGAAACGCCGATGACCGTCGCCCAAATCGCCCGCGCCTGGGGCCTCGCCCGCCAGAGCGTCCAGCGCGTCGCCGACCTGCTCGCCGCCGACGGCCTCGTCGCCTACCACGACAACCCTGCGCACCGGCGCGCCCAGCTCGTCCGAATCACCCCACGCGGGCGCACCACGCTCCAGCGCATCCAAGCCGCCCAGCGCAACTGGGCCAACACCCTCGGCGAGCACATCGGCGAGCACGACCTCTGGACCGCCAACCGCATCCTCGCCCGCGTCACCGCGACGCTAACGGACACTCCCGAGCTACGCGCGCACGGCAGCGGCTCGGGGTCGGGAACGCGCCGCTCCACGAACCCGACGTAGGCCAAGTCCACGCCGAGGTTCATCGGCCCGTACCGGTACGAAGATCCGACGAAGAGGGCCTGGTCGTGCTCTCGGGGTCGCCTACGGCTACGCCATCCCCGACGGCAGAGCGGCAGCGGCGTCGGTCCCGGGCGAGGGCTGCAGCGCCGGCCGGCGATGAGTTCCGGCGCCTCCGCGGGTCTAAGGACTGCACTCGCAGACGAGAGGAGTCCCGCCTATGAGCCTTCCGCCAATCGTTTCCCGCGAGCAGTGGCTCGCAGCGCGCAAGCAACTTCTCGCGCGAGAAAAAGAGCTGACACGCGCGCGGGATGCGCTCAACGGCGAACGCTGGCGCCTCGGGATGGTCGAGATCCACAAGCCGTACCCCTTCGAAGGCCCGCAGGGCGAAGTCGGCCTACTCGACCTGTTCGACGGCTGTCGCCAGCTCGTCGTCCAGCACTTCATGTTCGACCCGGAATGGACAGACGTCGCGGCGATGAGCGGAGCACGCCCTCAGCAATCGAGCCAGTGCTCGAGCTCGAACGAGACGTCGAGCGCGGAGAGGTCGCCGCGGTCGCGGATCGCGGTCGCTGCATCGGCGAACGCGTTGATGGCGACCCAGGTCAGCCGCCCGCCCGTGCTAACCCCGTTGCGCGCCTCCCCTGACCTGGCACGTCGTCGACGGCTACCTCGACTTCGTCGCAAACACGAGCGAGTGGAAGTCCACGGACATCGTCTTCGAAATCTCCGGGGCAGGCGGCAAGACGGAGGTTCGCGTGACCCACGTTGGTCTCGCGCCCACGTGCGAGTGCCACGGCCTCTGCTCGGGCGGGTGGGACGCGTTCATCCAAGGCAATCTGCGGAACTTCATCGCGACCGGAGACGTCCAGCCGAATCCGTTCGAGGCCAAAGCCTCAGATGGCTCGAGGTCAGTCGCCCTTACCCGCGGCCGGCTGCTTGGACGTCCGGTAGCCGAGGTGGACGACGCCGCTGTCGTACGCTTCGGTCGCGGTGAGCTCGAGTTTCGACGTGGCGCCCTCGGCGAAGAGCCGCAGGCCTCTCCCGAGCGTGAGTGGGAAGAGGAAGAGGTGCAGCTCGTCGATGAGTCCGTCGGCGAGCAGCGCGTGGACGAGGGTGCCGCTGCCGCTCACGTAGATGTTGCCGTCGATGTCGTTCTTGAGTGAGCGGATCCGCGCCGGGTCGTACGGTCCGAGGATGGTCGAGTTGTTCCAGTCGGTCTCTTGCAGGGTTGCCGAGACGACGTACTTCGGTGCTTCGTTCATGAAGGGCGCGCCGGGGTCGTCTTCGGCGGTGCGGCTCGACCACGCGGGCGCGAACTCCTGGTAGGTGCGTCGGCCGAGTAGCAGCGCGCGGCTTGAGCCCATCAGCGTTGCGATGGTCTCGCCCATCTTTGGATCGAAGGGGTAGTCGAAAGTCCAGCTTGGTGACTCGATCACGCCGTCGAGCGTGATGAACTCGTGTATGAGCAGCTTTGCCATGTCATCTCCTTAGGGCTTGGTTGCCATGACGAACAGGGTGGCGAGGGGGAGGAGCGTCGCGAGCGCGCCGAAGACGTGCCAGC
>WNGD01006505.1_pt1 | contig 11163 bp, 11 predicted proteins | sample 5400671 | NCBI WGS metagenome assembly WNGD01 (sample SAMN13153369, study PRJNA577476) | soil metagenome | isolation source: 40 cm soil or saprolite under grassland replicate 2 | place: USA:California | collected 2016-06-15
GCTCGATCTCGTCGAGGGTGGCGAGGGCGGCGGCGCAGGCGACCGGGTTGCCGCCGAAGGTGGTGCCGTGGTCGCCAGGGTGCATGGTGTCGGCCACCTCATTGGTGGCGATGGTGGCGCCGATCGGGTAGCCGCTGCCGAGCGCCTTCGCCATGGTGACGACGTCGGGACGCACGCCGTGGTGCTGGTGGGCGAAGAAGCGGCCGGTGCGGCCCATGCCCGACTGGATCTCGTCGAGGATCAGCAGCACGCCCGCGTCGGCGGTGAGCTCGCGGGCCGCCCGCAGGTAGCCGGCGGGCGGCACGCGGATGCCGTTCTCGCCTTGGACCGGCTCCAGGAGCACAGCGGCGGTGTCGGGGCCGATCGCGGCGGCGAGGGCGTCGGCGTCGCCGAAGGGGACGTGGGAGAAGCCGGCTGGCAGTGGTTCGAACGCGGCCTTGATGGCGGGCTTGCCGGTGGCGGCGAGGGCCCCCAGGGTGCGGCCATGGAAGGCGCCGTCGGTGCAGACGATGCCGATGGCCCGCTCGCCACGGTTGGCGCGGCCCCAGCGGCGCGCCACCTTGATGGCGGCCTCGATGGCCTCGGCGCCGGAGTTGGAGAAGAACACCTTGCCGTCGCCGCCGAACGCCGCCACCAGCCGCTCGGCGAGGCGGACCTGCGGGCCGGTGAAGTAGAGGTTCGAGGTGTGGCCGAGGGTGGCGAGCTGGCCGGCGACCGCGGCGACCACCTTGGGGTTGGCGTGGCCGGCGGCGACCACCGCGATGCCGCCGAGGAAGTCGAGGTACTCGCGGCCTTCCGCGTCCCAGAGGTGCACTCCCTCGCCGCGGACGAATTCGATCTCGGGCCGCGCATAGGTCGGCCACAGCACCGCTGCCTCCCGCTCCGCGATCGTCATGCGACTCCTTCTCTCACGGTGTCGAGGTCGTTCCAGCCGTTGGGGCCGACCATGGTGCCGACGCCCTTGTTGGTGAACAGCTCCAGCAGCAGGGCGTGGCGCAGGCGCCCGTCGAGGATGTGGGCGCTGCCGACGCCGGCACCGAGGGCGGTGACGATGCCGCGGAGCTTGGGGACCATGCCGCTGTGCGCCTGGTCGCTTTCCAGCAGCGCCTCGACCTCAGCCAGAGTGAGGTGGCGCAGCAGCGAGGCCGGGTCGGCGACGTCGCGGTAGAGACCCTCCACGTCGGTGAGGTAGACGAGCTTCTCGGCGCCGAGCGCGGCGGCGAGCGCCCCGGCGACCGCGTCGGCGTTCACGTTGTAGGGCCGCCCCTCCGGGCCGGCGGCGACCGTGGCGATCACCGGGATCAGCCCGGCACCGGTGAGCGCCCGCAGGGCGGTGGTGTCGACCGAGGCGACGTCGCCGACGAAGCCGAGATCGCGCCCGCCCGGGTCGTGCCGCGGCGTCGCGCTGACCAGCAGGCCGTCCTCGCCGGAGAGCCCGACCGCGATGCGCCCGTGGCGGTTGAAGCGCCCCACCAGGCCCTTGTTGATGCGCCCGACCAGGATCATGCGGACCAGGTCGATGGTGTCGGCGTCAGTGACCCGGTGGCCGTCGACGAACACCGGCGTCTGGCCCAGTTCCCGCATGGCGTGGCTGACCTCGGGCCCGCCGCCGTGGACCACCACCACGTCCACGCCGACGTAGCGGAGCAGGACCACGTCGTCGACGAAGGAGCCCGCGTCCGCCATGGCCGCGCCGCCGTACTTGATGACCGCGGTGCGGCCGGCGAAGCGCTTGATCCACGGCAGCGCCTCGTGGAGCACGTCCGCTTTCGCCTGGAGGTCTTCCGTCGCGGTGTTCATGTTGTGTATTCCGAGTTGAGGCGGACGTACTCAGGGGTCAGGTCGGCGGTCCGCACGCAAGCCCAGGGGCCTGGGCCGCCGAGATCCAGGCGGAACTCGATCTCCCGTTCGGCCATGGGTGCGCTGCCGTCGGCGCCAGTCGGGGCGCCGTCCCGGATCAGCTCGACCGGATCCGACACCGCTCCCGGCCGCCCCGGCTCCGGTTCTGGTTGGAGCCCGGCCGCTCCCGGACCGCCGCGGACCTGGAGGCGTACCCGCGCGGGGTCGAACGGCACCCCGGCGGTGCCGGCGGCCTGGAGGATGCGGCCCCAGTTCGGGTCGCCGCCGAAGACGGCGGTCTTGACCAGCGGGCTGTCGGCCACCCGCCGGGCCACCGTCAGCGCCGCCTCCGCGGTGCTGGCGCCGCCGACGTGGACGGCGACGACCCGGGTGCCGCCCTCGGCGTCGGCCAGCATCTGCCCGGCCAGGTCGTCGCAGACCGCCTCGACCGCGGCGGCCAGCTCCTCAGGCGCGGGCGCCACCCTGGAGGTGCCGGAAGCGAGCAGCAGCACGGTGTCGTTGGTGGACTGGGCGCCGTCCACGGTGATCCGGTTGAAGGTGGTCGCGGTGGCCGCGGCCAGGGCGGCCCGCAGCGTCGCCGGTTCGGCGACCGCGTCGGTGGTGACCACCGCCAGCATGGTCGCGTGCGCCGGACCGAGAAGGGCCAGCGCCGGGGCGAGCATGGCGGCACCCTTGGCCATGCCGCCGATGGTGACTGGGCCGAGGCGGGTGCCGGCCTGCTTGGCGACCGTGTCGGTGGTGCGGATCGCCTCGGCTGCGGCGGTGGCGCCCGCCGGACCGGGGTCGAGGCCGATCGCCGCCTTGGCGACCCCGTCGGTGAGGGCGTCGGTCGGGACCGGGACGCCGATCACGCCGGTGGAGCAGATCAGCACCTGCTCGGGCTGGCAGCCCAGCTCAACGGCGGCCCGTTGCGCGCTGGCGAGCACCGCCGCGTCGCCCGCAGCGCCCGTGCAGGCGTTGGCGTTGCCGGAGTTGAGCACCACGACCCGGGCGTCGGACGAGGCGGCGAGCAGTTCCCGCGTCCACACCACCGGCGCGGCCACCACCAGGTTGGTGGTGAAGACCCCCGCCGCGACCGTGCCCGGCGCGCCGACGACCAGGGCGAGGTCGAGGCCGCCGGACTCCTTGATCCCACAGGCGACCCCGGCGGCGCTGAACCCGGCGGGGGCGCAGACGCCAAGGCCGCGATCCACCTGGAACCGGCCGGTCGCGGGAGTCATGGGGGTCATCGAGGTCATGGGGGTTGTCACCGCCTCACGGTCCCGGGGGGACCAGGTCGAGGCCGGCCGTCTCCGGCAGGCCGAGGGCGAGGTTGGCGCACTGCAACGCCTGGCCGGCGGCGCCCTTGACGAGGTTGTCGATCGCGGCGGCGGCGACCAGCCGGTTGGTGCGCGGGTCGGCGGTGACCGCGACCTGGACCCGGTTGGTGGTGGCGACTGCGCGGGTGCCGGGCCAGCGACCCTCGCCGAGCAGGTCGATGAACGGTTCGTCGCCGTAGGCGGCCTGGTAGCAGGAGGCCACGCCGCAGGGCGCGGCCAGGTCCGGGTCGGTGAGGGTGGCGTAGCAGGTAGCGAGGATGCCCCGATTCTGCGGCACCAGGTGCGGGGTGAAGCTGACCTGGAGCGGCCGCCCAGCGAGGCGGCTCAGCTCCTGCTCGATCTCGGGCGTGTGGCGGTGGGTACCGATGCCGTAGGGAGTGACGTTCTCGTTGGCCTGGACGAACAGGTTGGGGTCCTTGAGCGAACGGCCGGCGCCGCTGAGCCCCGACTTGGCGTCGATCACGATGCCGTCGGGGCGGACCAGCCCGACCGCCAGCGCCGGGGCGAGCGCCAGCAGCGCCGCGGTCGGGTAGCAGCCGGGCACCGCGATCCTGGTGGCGCCGCGCAGCTCGTCGCGGTGCAGCTCGGGCAGGCCGTAGGGCCAGCCGCCGAGCTGCTGCGGCGCGGGGTGGGCCGCGCCGTACCAGGCGGGGTAGGCGTCGGCGTCGCGGAGCCGGAAGTCCGCCGACAGGTCCACCACCAGCCCGGCGGCGGCCAGCACCCGCGCCACCAACTGCGCCGCCTGCCCGTGGGGCAGGGCCAGGAAGAGGACGTCAGCGCCCTTGCCGAGACCCTCGTCGACGGTGCACCAGGTGAGCGCCCCATAGGCAGAGGCGAGACCGGGATAGCGGTCGGTCACAGGCCGGCCAGCCGCCGAGTCCGCCGCCGCCCAGACGACCCGGAGGTGCGGGTGCCCGGCGAGCAGGCGGAGCAGCTCGCCTCCGGCGTAGCCGGAGCCGCCCAGGATGCCCACCGTCGCGCTCATGGCATAACTATTCACTGCTTGATGAAAATATGCAACACCACTTCTGCGTGATCCTCCTATGCTGCTGGAATAAAGAGTTGCCAGATCGGCGCTTCCATGCAACGCTCGCCGTCGACGTCCTCCGGCCCAGCGCGCACGACCGCGGGGCCCGACCTGACCTATCCTCACGCCTATGACCGGTCACCAACCCCCCCACCCGTTCCGCTACCACGGCGGGATCCTGCACGTCGGCGGCCTCCCGCTCGACCAGGTGGTCGCCGCCACCGGCACGCCCGCCTACGTCTACGACCTCGACGCGGTGGCGGCCGCCTACCAGCGGGTCGCCAGCGCCTTCGCCCCGATCGGCGGCCGGGTCCTGTTCGCGGTCAAGGCCAACTCCAGCCTCGCCGTGCTCGCCCGGCTCGCCCGGCTCGGCAGCGGCTTCGACGTGGTCAGCGGCGGCGAACTGCTGCGGGTGCTGCGCAGCGGCGGCGACCCGGCCGCGACCGTCTTCGCCGGCGTCGGCAAGACCGCCAGCGAGCTGGACCTCGCCGTCGCGCATGGCGTCACCGTCCACGTCGAGTCCGCCGACGAGCTGAACGCCCTGGAAGCAGCCGCCGCCCGCGGCGGCACCACCATCCCCTTCGCCCTCCGCGTCAACCCCGACGTCGAGGTCGACACCCACGCCCACATCCAGACCGGCCACGACGAGGCCAAGTTCGGCGTCCCCCTGGAAGTCGCCGAGGACCTGCTCGGCCGCACCGCCAAGGGCGACCATCCCCACCTGCGAGCGGTGGGCATCCATGTCCACGTCGGCTCCCAGCTCCCCGACCCCGACGGCCTCGTCGACGCCGCCCGCACCGGCCTCGCCATGATCGAGGCCGGCCGCGCCGCCGGGCTGGAGCTGCACACCCTCGACGTCGGCGGCGGTCTCCCGATCAGCTACAACGGCGACCAGATCGACAGCCGGGGCGCCCCGCTCCCCGGCCCGGAGGACTTCGCCCACGCGCTCGCCCCGGTCGTCGCCGGCCGCGACGTCACCCTCCTCATCGAGCCGGGCCGCTACCTCGTCGGCCCGGCCGGCGCGCTGGTCGCCAGCGTCCTCTACCGCAAGCACAGAAGCGCGGGCCGCATGCTGGTGGTCGACACCGGCATGCACCAGCTGATGCGCCCCGCCCTCTACCAGGCGGTCCACCGGGTCGTCCCGCTCCGCCAGCCGCCCTCCAGCTCCAGCGACGCAGCCACGGAGCCGACTGAGGTCGTCGGCCCGATCTGCGAGTCCACCGACGTCCTCGCCGCGGCCGCCGACCTCCCCGAGCTGGCGCCCGGGGACCTGGTCGCCTTCCTCGACACCGGCGCCTACGGCATGACCATGGCGTCGAACTACAACAGCCATCCCCGCCCCCCCGAAATCGTGGTCGAGGGTGGCACCGCCAGAGTCGCCCGCCGCCGCGAGACCTGGGACGACCTGCTCAGCTTCGAGGATTAGTCGCGCTCGGCCCGCGCCTGCGCCTGCGGCGGTCCCACGGGCACGCTCTCGTGGCCGATGACCTCCAGGCAGCCGGCGCTCGGCACGAACATCGACTGGCTGCCCGAGTCCCAGCGGACGGTGATCATGCGGCCTTCGATCCCGGTCACCGTGCCGATCCGGGTCACGCTGCCCACTCTCTGGGACTCGATCCGGACACGATCGCCGATGTTGACCATCGCTGACCCCCAGCACTCGAATCAATCAGGAAGCGGGAGAAATACGACAATCGAGTGTGACGCCCCAACCCCGAACGGGCAAGGGGCCTGTGCCCGCCGCCGCTACCCCTCGGCGGGCACACCCGGCCCAGGTCCGCGCGGGCCCGCGCGGGCGCCCACCTCCTCGCGGCCCGGGGTGGCGATGCGGCCCAGCTCCGCCCCACGATTCTCCGGGCCGAGCCAGGTGACCAGGGCGGTCAGCAGCAGCACCGGCGCGACCACCAGCGCCATCCCCAGGCCGAAGTTCTTGTTGTAGTGGTCGGCGAGGCGGGTCTGCAGCGGCAGGTTGATGGCCGCCAGCAAGTTCCCGAGCTGATAGGTCACCCCCGGATAGAACCCGCGGATCTCGTCCGGCGACAGCTCCGACAGATGCGCCGGGATGATCCCCCAAGCCCCCTGAACCAGGAACTGCATGATGAACGAGCCAAGCACGATCAGCCCGAGCACCGACGAGAACGCGAACAGCGGCACCACCGGCAACGCCAGCAGCGTCACCCACACGACCGCCTTGCGCCGCCCGATCGACTCCGACAGCGCCCCGATGGTGATCCCGCCGCACAGCGCGCCCAGGTTGTAGATCACCGCCACCAGCACCGCCAGGTCGGCGGAGTAGTGATGCTGCGTCTTCAGGAACGTCGGGTACTGGTCCTGGGTCCCGTGGCTCATGAAATTGAACAGCGTCATCAGCACCAGCAGGAACAGGAACCGCTTGATCACCGCCGGCTGCCGGAGGATCGACCCGATGGTGCTCTCCCGCTGCCGGGCCCGTTCCCAGACCTCGGACTCCCCCACCCGCGCACGGATGAACAGCACCAGCAGCGCCGGGATCGACCCGGCCCAGAACAGCCAGCGCCAGCCGAAATTCTTCCCGATCAGGAAGTACGCGACCGCGGCCAGCAGGTACCCGAACGGGTAGCCCTGCTGCAGCAGCCCCGACCAGAACCCGCGCTTCTCCCGGGGGATCTTCTCCATCGCCAGCGACGCGCCGATCCCCCACTCGCCGCCCATGCCGATCCCGTACAACGTCCGCAGGAACAGCAGCATGGTGATCGACGACGAGAACCCGGTGAGGAACTCGATCACCGAGTAGAACGCCACGTCCACCATCAGCGGCACCCTCCGCCCGAACCGGTCGGCCAGCAGCCCGAAGATCGCCGCGCCGACCGGCCGCGCCGCCAGCGTCAGCGTGGTGGCGAACTGCACCTTGATCAGCGAGGAGTGCAGGTCCTTACTGATCTCGGTGAAGACGAAGATGATGAGGAAGTAATCGAACGCGTCCATCGACCAGCCGAGGAAGCTCGCGACGAAGGCGTTGCGCTGCTCGCGCGTGAGCCCGCGGGCCTGCTCGGCCATGCTCATTGCCATCCCAGCCACCACCTGCGGTCCGGTCCCCTCCCGCGCGGGCTTGCGTACCCACAGGCCTCTGGTCGGTAACCTGAGCTGAGGAGCACCGCCATGGCGGACGTGCTGCTCGAAGACGTCTCACGGATCCACGCGGACGGCACCGTGGCGGTCGACCACCTCAGCCTCCACGTCCGCGACCATGAGCTGCTGGTGCTGCTCGGCCCGTCAGGCTGCGGCAAGAGCACCACGCTGCGGCTGATCGCCGGGATCGAGCCGCTCAGCGGCGGGTCGATCACCATCGGCGGGCGGATCGTCACCAACCTCGCACCCCACGAACGCGACGTGGCCATGGTCTTCGAGACCAACTCGGTCTACCCGCACCTGACCGGCGGCGAGAACCTGCGCTTCGGCCTGGCTCTGCGCGGCCTGCCCGAGGCCGAGATTGACCAGCGCGTCCAGGCCGAGGCCAGAGTCCTGCGCATCCGCCACCTGCTCGGGCGGCTCCCCAAAACCATGTCCGCCGGGCAGCGCCAGCGGCTCGGCCTCGGCCGCGCCACCGTCCGGGTCCCCACGGTGTTCCTGCTGGACGAGCCGCTCACCCACCTCGACGAGACCGAACGGGTGCGGCTGCGCACCGAGCTGAACCGGATCCTGCACGGCCTCGGGGTGACCACCCTCTATGTCACCCACGACCAGTCCCAGGCGATGGCGATCGGCGACCGGGTCGCCGTGATGCGCGCCGGCCGCCTGGAGCAGGTCGGCACCCCCCGCGCCCTCTACCAGGAACCCGCGAACACCTTCGTGGCAACCTTCCTCGGCTCCCCGGCGATGAACCTGCTGACCGGACGGATCGAGCTGGAGGGCGTGCCGGGCAGCGCCTGGATCGCCCTCGGCGCCCGGGACCGGGAGCAGCGGCTCCGCTTCCCCGGCGTCCCCTCCGGCCCGCTCCGCGGCTACACCGGCAGCGGCGAGCCGCTCACCGTCGGCATCCGGCCAGAGCACCTGAGCGCCGCCGGGACCGCGACCCCGCCGGAGCGGCGCCTGGCCGTCACCGCCCGCCGCGTCGACCGCCTCGGCCCGGAACTGCTGGCCACCTGCGAACTTCCCGGGCCTTCGGCTGGAGGCGGAGCGGCGGAGACCCTCGCCGCACGGCTGGCCGCCCGCCACCCGATCCGCGCGGGCGAGCAGCTCGACCTGGCCGTGGAGGTCGGCCGCCTCTCCTACTTCGACCCACGCTCCGGCGCGGCCCTCTGGCACGGCAGTTAGCCGCTCCACCCCTGGGCGGCACGGACCTTGAGGACGGAGCAGTGGTCGCCGCTGAGCTTGTGGACCTCCACAACCTCGGGATAGTCGCTGGATTTGCTGGTTTGCAGCAGGCAATGGTCAAGCCGGGATCGAATCTGGACGAAGGCTGTCAATGGAAGCCCGGCGCGGGCCGGGTCGACCCGGGCGTGATAGCCGGCGATGACGCCCTGCTCCTCCAGCCGCCGTACGCGCTCGGCGACCGGTGGAGGTGACAAGCAGAGGACAGGGGACACGGAGGCCGCCATGTATGAGCCGTTCGCAGCCAATATCGCTCGCCGCCTGACCGAGAATCTCGCCACCTCGGCGCTGCCGGACGCGCCCGTCCGCACCGAACCCGAACCAGCGACGCGCCGCCGAGCCGTCGCACCGCACCTGCGCGAGCGGTCAGCGCGCCTGCTGGTCAGCCTCGCCGCCCGGCTGGACCCGGCCACCCCCAAGCCCGCGATGCTCTCCACCGCCAGGAGCCGACCCGCTCGGTGAGCGGGGGCGCATCGATGGGAGCCAGGGTCCGAACCTCCCCATGGAGTTCGGTCAAGGGCAAAGATCCCACGTCCCCCCGCGTCACCGAGCGACCACCAGAGTAACGCGCCGCGCCTCCCCGATCACCAACCAGTTCAGCCGGCCGCCGCGGGCTTGCTGGCCTTCAGCGAGAACAGCAGCGGCAGGAACTGCTGCTGGCCGCCGGGGAGGCGCCACTCCGTCTCACCCTCCAAGGTCGGGTGCTCGACCATGAACGGCAACATCTTCCACACCACAAACGGGAACTCGTGCAGGAACTCGATGCGCAGCCCGGCGTCGGCGAGCACCGTGACGATCTCGCCCATGGAGTGCGTCCAGGCGTACTCGACCTCCTGCTCGACGACCGCGTCCGGGTCCGCGTAGGAACCTTGCACCTTCCAGGCGATCGGGTCGGCCGACTCCCAGTACGGGTAGCGGAGACGCAACTCGTCGGCCTCGTCGTCGTAGACCTGCGCGAACGGATGCGCATCAGCGACATACACGAAACCCCCCGGCCGCAGATAGCGCGCCACCACCCGCGCCCACCGGGCCAGGTCCGGCAGCCAGCTCAACACCCCAATGGTGGTGAACACCACGTCGAAGTCCCCGGTCAGCGCCGCGGGCAATTCCAGCACGTCAGAGCAGACAAACCGCGACCGGTCGCCGAGCCCGACCTCAACGGCCAGCCCCCGCGCCGCCTCGACCGCCCGCTCAGAGAAATCCACCCCGGTCACCCGCGCCCCCAACCGCGCCAACGCAAGCGTGTCAAGCCCGAAATGGCACTGCAGGTGCAGCACGTCCTTGCCGTTCACGTCGCCAAGCTCATCCAGCAGGAACGCCCGCATCGGCCTGCGTCCCGCCTTCCACCCCGCCACGTCATAGAACTCCGAGCGGAGATGCACCCCCGTCCACTCGTCCCACAGCGCCCGGTTCGCCGCGAGATGCTCCCGCGCCGTCCCCGCCTCCGTCTCGTCCATGGTCCAAGCCTCCCACCCGCCCGGGGGTAACCGCAGCCGGTTTTCCACAATTTCGGCCGCACCCTCCACCCGGATCATTGCTTCGGTTACGTTCGGCGCATCGGGGGGCCCACGTTCGGCCACGGAGAGTGAGAGCCACGACCACGTTGAGTCGCCGAGGTTACAGCGACCCCCCGGCCCGAGCGGCAAGCAGCACCCCGACGAGAATCAGGGCAACGCCGAGCAACTGGAAGTCCGAGGGAAGCTCGCCGAGCAACACCCGAGCGAGGACCCACCGAGGACGCCGGCTGGATAAGCAGCAACGCCGAGCCGAGCGCGGCGGGCAGACGCGGGAGCGCGACCGAGATCAGCAACCACCCGACAACCTGCGGGAGCAGCGCCAGCAGCACAAGCCAGCCCTGCGCCGGCCACGACGGCACCAGGCTACGCGGATCCAGGACAAGGCCGGCGGCAGCACAACCCACCGCGGCGACGGCGGTCACGTCGAACAGGGGGCCCGCTGGGCGGCGGAGATCCCTGCCCAGATGACGCAACAACAGCAGGAACGCCGCATAGCAGAGCGAAGCAACTGAGCCGAACAGCACACCCAACGCAGGATCGCTCCCAGAGGCGCCCCGCTCCAGCAGACCCGAGACCAGCAGCACCCCGAACAGCGCCAGCGGGATCGCAGCCAACAGCCGCCGGCCGGGCCGCTCATGCCAGATCACCCAAGCGGCGAGCCCAACGATCACCACTTGCAGGTTGGCGAGCACCGTCGCCAACCCCGCACCGACCGCCTCGATCGCGTGATGCCACAAAATCAGGTCAACGGCGAGCAGGACACCGGCCGGCACCGCCAGCAGCCGATCCCGAAGCGGACGCCGCCCGAAACGACGCTCCTCAAGGAACGCGAGCACCCACAGCACCGGAACCGCATAGACACACCGGTACGTGGCAGCCGCCTCCGGCGACGCGCCCGAAAGGCGCACCAAAATCGCCGAAAACGCGATAACCACCGCGCCGGACGTGACCGCGAGCAACGGCAACGACGAGATCCAGCGATAGGCGGCGAGCGGCTGCTGACCCTGTGACCCTGCCCGCGACCGCTGCAGAGCCACAGGGGATTCCACCTGATGCCACTCCTGCCCTTGGACAACGCGTCCCCTCACAG
>WNGD01011399.1_pt1 | contig 11161 bp, 9 predicted proteins | sample 5400671 | NCBI WGS metagenome assembly WNGD01 (sample SAMN13153369, study PRJNA577476) | soil metagenome | isolation source: 40 cm soil or saprolite under grassland replicate 2 | place: USA:California | collected 2016-06-15
AGGGCATGGCACTAATATCTGGCTCCTGGCGGTCATCTCGGGCCTGATCTTCCTCGGTGGCTTGCTAGTGCTCCGCGTGTTGACTCGCCACCCATATGCACGGCGCCGGTAGGCGCGCGAAGCATTCGAATTTGCTACCCTGATGGGGAACAGAACGTATATATGTTAGCTAAGAATCCCGGGGATTTGCTCCCATTTGAGAGAAAACAGAAAGCAAACATGGCCAAGACAGTGTTGCAAGAGCAGCAGCGCGATCTTTTACAGCAGGAACGGCAAATAGCCAACGAACTGCAAACTTGTCTGTTCGGTTTCGAAGGTGCTGACGCCTATGGCGCAACACTCCGACAAGTGGCAAACGCCCTAGACGAGCTTTTTCTCCTGATGATAGTGGGCGAGTTCAATGCTGGCAAATCTGCCTGCATCAATGCCCTCCTCCATGCAAATGTGCTGGAGGAAGGCGTTGTTCCTACTACCACTCAGATCACTTGGTTGCGTTATGGGGAACAGCACGAGCAACGTCAACGTGACAACTCCCTTGTGGAACTCCACTACCCAGCTGACTTCTTACAAGATATCAGCATTGTCGATACGCCTGGTGTGAACGCTATCCTACGCGAACACGAGCGACTAACAGAAGAGTTTGTACCCCGCAGCGACCTGATCCTCTTCGTCACGTCGGTTGATCGTCCCTTTACGCAGAGCGAACGTACGTTTCTGGAACGCATTCGCAACTGGGGCAAAAAAGTGATCATCGTCCTCAACAAGATCGATATACTGCAGACGCCAGAAGCGCTGATGGAAGTTGTGACTTTCGTGCGTGAAAACTGTAAAAATCTGCTGGATTTCCAACCAGAGATATTTCCAGTGTCAGCACTCCGTGCACAACAGGCTCGCACAGCAATAGGACTCTCGGCTGTCGAATTGTGGGAGAGCAGCCGTTTTGGACCGTTAGAAGAATACCTCTTTCACACGCTGGACGAGCAAGAACGGGTACGATTGAAACTGCTCAGCCCGTTAGGCGTCATGCAGCGTCTGCTCAATGAAGCACAACGTTCAGTTGGGCAGCGTGCCAACCTGCTCACAGAAGATGCGCGCACAGTTACCACCATCGAGGAGCAACTGCGCTTATATGAAGAGGACATGGAAACGAACTTCTCGCACCGGCTCGGTGAAATCGAGAACATCGTTCTGGAGATGCGCGAACGCGGCGATCGTTTCTTCGATAATACTATCCGTCTGAGCCGTATTTTCGACCTCCTCCAAACCCAGCGCATTCGCAACGAATTTGAGCAAGAGGTAATCGGTGACAGCGCATCACACATTGATGAGACTGTTCAGAGCCTTATCGATTGGCTCGTGGAGCATGAGCATCGTCTCTGGCAGGATGTGATGGAGTACCTTGATCGGCGCAGCCAAGTGAGCGTGCGCCGCGACAATGAGATGGTCGGTTCAGTCAGCAGACAGTTCGACTACAACAGGCGAACTCTACTTCAGTCGGTGGCGCGCACTGCAACCAAGGTCGTCCAAACCTATGATCGTCAGGCTGAAGCACAAAATCTTTCAGAAGACCTGCGCACGGCAGTTGCGCAAACCGCTCTTGCCAGTGCTGGTGGCATTGGATTAGGAGCCGCGATTGTTGCTATAGCAGGTGCTGCTGCCGTAGCCGATGTGACCGGTCTCATCGCAGGCATCACACTGATCAGCCTCGGACTTTACATCATCCCATCCAGACGTACTCACGCCAAACGCAACTTCAATGACAAGATGCAAGAGTTACGTACTCGTTTGCACAATGCGATGAACGAACAGTTCCACAAAGAACTCAACAATGCCATCAACCGCGTGCGAGACGCCATCGCACCTTATACGCGTTTTGTCCGAGCCGAACAAAAGAAAACGGCCGCCATGCAGGAACAACTCACACACCTGAGTAACCAAGTGATACGACTGAGGAACACGATTGAGCGTTAAGCAGTAGTATAAGCTTTTGATATAGACTGGCTAACTATACAGGGACCCAGAGGCTTGCAAAAGAGCGAGGTCACTTCCCGTGAAAGACAGGGGGACGTTTTTCGCGGAAAGCAACAGTGGCCTCATGAGCATCAGCAGTACTAAAACAGCGCATGATCGCCTCAATTTCGTTCTGGAAGGCACGCTCCAATTCGCCCTCAAGTGGATGATTGAGTAGCTGTTTGCTCTCACGCAGGGAGAGTGGTGCAAGGCTTAGCATCCTGTCGGTTAGCGCCTGCACCTCGGCGTCCAACTGTTCCTGCTCGACCAAGCGGTGAAGCAATCCTAGACGCTGGGCGACGGACGCTTCAAAGATATTGGCCATCAGGATGATCTCCCGCGCCACTCCCTGCCCGACCAGGAGGGGGAGCAGCACCGATGTGCCTCCTGTGATGACCATGCCGACACGAGCTTCCACACATCCCATGCGTGCACATGTGCTGGCGACACGAAAATCGCAGGCCAGAGTCAGCTCGAAGCCTCCACCCACGGCATAGCCATCAATGGCCGCGACGCTTGGCTTCTCACTCAACAGCAGCAAGCGCGTGAGACGCTGCAGGTTCAGAGCCAGCGCCAGAAAGTCTTCGGCGGTCTGGTGTTCCGCTTCCTTCAAGTCATCACCTGCACAGAAGTTACCCCCTGCGCCCGAAAGGACAATGATCGAGACGTTTGGATCGCTCTGGGCACGTTCCAGCGCCTGGCGAAGTTCTGTAATCATTCCCCGGCTCATGGCATTCATTGTAGCTGGCCGGTTCATCACTACACGGGCAATGCCATTGGTGGCGGTATACAGGACAAGCGGTTCACTGCTCATAGGGACTCCTTCTCTTCTTGCCGGGACAGGCTCGCGATTTCAACTGCCAGCCTGCTCGTAGGTCTTGATAACGCGCCGCGCTTTTTGTTCTGTGCGTGGGAGTGTGCCGTAGAGGACCAGCTCCGGCTCGGCACGGAAGTTGAGTTGCTCACGGAGCGCTTGTTTGATCTGTTGTGGTAACTCCCCAACCTGATCGGGCTCCAGGTTCTGTGCCAGTTCCACACGCACTCGAAGGTATTGGTGTGGTGGAGGGTGATCGACGATTATTTGGAACTCTCCGGTGAGCTGATCCGAGAGGCGCGCTAGCATATTGCCCACACCAGTTGGAAAGACATTGATACCACGTACATGGAGCATGTCATCACTGCGTCCCAGGATACGGAACCGAAAGCTCGTTCGTCCACAGGGACATGGTCCGGTCCCCAGGATACGCACTACATCGCGGGCGCGATAGCGTACCAGGGGCTGTGCCTCCTTGAAGAGGTGGGTATACACTAACTCGCCTTCGGCACCCTCAGTGAGTGCCAGGGGAACGCCCGCTTCTGGTTCGATCAACTCGACGGCCACCGCCCCTTGTGCGTGGAAGTGCAGCCCCCTGCGATGTTCGCATTCCGAGCCCATAATGCTCATTACATCAGCCATGCCGAAATTCGCATCCACCGCACGCATGCCCCAGATCTCTTCCATGCGTGCTCGTACGCTCGGTTCGCTTATCCCTGGCTCGGCCCCAAAGAAGCCCTTCCGTAGTCCCAGATCCCGCGGATTCAGTCCCTGAGCCCTGGCGACTTCGCTCAAAGGGAGCATATACGAAGGAGTGGTACTAATAGCGTTGATCTGAAGCTCGTGGATCGTCCGGAGCAAGAGAGCCGTCTGGCCCACTCCAAAGGGCACGACCGTGGCTCCTGTGGTCTCAAGGTTCTCATGATCGGAAAATCCACCCATCCAGAGGCAATAATTGAGGCAGTGAACCACCGTATCGCTGGGGCGCAACCCAGCAGCCCAGAAAGAGCGAGCTGCGCATTCATTCATGAGGGTGCGGTCGCGACGTGTGAGAGCGACATAGAGCGCATGGCCCGTCGTGCCAGAGGTTTTGTGGGCCCGAGTCAGCTGCTCCTGATTGGTCGCCAGATAAGTGCCAAATGGAGGATGCTCATATTGGCTGCGCAGGCATTCGGTCTTCTCAGTAAAAGGGAGGAGCGGCATATCAGCTAGATCACGGATGACTTCGCGCTTAACGCCAGCCTCAGTGAACTTGGCTTGATAGAAAGCAGAGCGTGTCCAGACATAGTCAAGCTGAGTTTGCAGGTATTCGTTCTCCAACCGGCGCAGAGATGCTGGCGATATCGTTTCCATTTCTTCATTCCAGTAAAGTCGCTCCATCCTGTAGACTCCTTATCTGGCCATACATTCGACAGCCTGAGCGTTTGCATATCATTTCAAGTTCGCTATGATCTGGTCTGACGTCATAAACATGCACCCGCTTTCCTCGCCGAACCTGCATTTATACCTGTATTGTATACCATAGTCCACCACCTCTTCTTTGAATTTTTCATTATTTTCTGTAAGGTGTCTACGCGTCGACTTGCATAATCCTGACCGGAGCGAAACCCCAATGTATACAAAGCCAGTGTGATAACTGCTTTGCCATGTGCTTTCGACTTTCGCAGAGAGGAGAGGCCTATTCGGCCTGACCCAGGAGTGATTAGCCACTGCTTTCACGAGGCCGTAACCAATCGCTGGCGAAGTACAACTATATCTCTGGAAGCATTGTATCTAGTAAGCCGCTACTCGTGCCGAAAGCAAAACAATCTGCCATCAGTACACGCATCAACGGCGCAATCGTGTCTATCGATACCGGCGAGGAATGCAGAGATGAAAAATCATGGTATAGAATCTGGTATACGTAAAAAGCTCTCTCTTCAGCAGATTTTAGAAGGGGTGTCAAAATCCTGGAGGCTGCAAGGACGCCAGGCTCCACTATCTTCTCCTGTAATGGCAGAGCCTGAATCGCTCCCTAACCAGGCTATCCATTTAGCATCCCACGCGAGAGATGCCAGGCCAGCTATCTCACGAGCTATGGCAGCCACATTCTCTCTCGCACTCCTACTGTTTTCATTTATAGGCGCGATAGAAGGAATCGCAAACACACAAGCCATCACTCCAAATCTGCTGTCTGCAAGTAAATCGGCTGCGAAACCTACGAGAACTCCTCCAGGCTTGCGCTCTCCGACACCCACTGCTCCAGCTCCTTCGCCAACGTTCATTGCTACACCTACAACGATACCCACTGTATCGGCAAGCGCAACATCACCTGTAAAAGCCACAATGCCGTCTGCTGCTCAGAAGCAGAAAGGAAGTCAAATGCCATCACCCATCTCAGCACATTCCACGCCTTCCACCACTAGCACTGTTCAGCGCACTTCCCACCTTCAGCAGAAGAGTGAGCTTCCACTTTTCCCTGTCACAATCGGCATCTTGAGCGGCATTGGCGGTGTAATGCTTCTAGTGGTCATTGGACTGTTGTTGTTACGGAAATACTCGATGCCATCAGCAAAGGTGAGGCTGCCTCCAAGTGGTGCAGTTCCCTTGCAGCGTGTGCATACCAATACCCTGGATGGCAACATGAACGGTTTTAGTTACAATGTTCATTCACTACCAGCTCCTGGTGGCTTCCCTCCGACCACTAGAAACGTTATTCCCTCCCGGAGGGGTTTTTCGTCGATCACGAGCAAATCCGCACCAATAAAAACGCAGTTGGTCTTGCCTAAGAATCGTTTGTTGAAACCAACAAGGTTGAAAGCAATCAACAACAATGGCATCCTGGCAGATCCCAAGAGCGATACTCTAATCCCTCGCGGGCAAAACTCTAAGCCAGGAGCTGTGCTGGAGGAGCCCTGGAGGGAGAGAAACTCGGAGGAACTACCTTCGCTCGATGATCCATTTTTACGAGAAACGCTGCAGTACTACATCCTGAGGGGGCAGCTTGCTAAGCAGTCTAAAGCAAGCGAAAAGTAATGTACCTCATCGTCGCTTCTCTTCCAAAAAGTGCCAATAATAGTTGACACTTTCCCTGTCGCGTATCCGTGTACATGATATACTATACAGAATTCGTTCACTTTAAGTAGGTATAAATACCTACTCCGGCCCTTAACACTGTGATCAAAGCTTTTTATGGGTCATACTCTATATTAAAGGGATAAGCCGGTATACAAGTGGATAGATCGCAATAAGCTGCAAGTGTAGAGTTGACACCGATGATTAAAACACAGGAAGGAAGACATCATGGCTCTTGAAGATTATATGGAACCCGAGGTAGCCGTCACTGCTGTAGTGACAGCGGCTGTCTTTTCGCCACCAGTACGTAGAGTTATCCGCCGTGGACTGGTCTATGGAATGGCGGGGGTACTGATAGCCGGTGACGCAATCACCTCCTTTGCTCGCGGTGTCAGTCAGGGAATCCAGGAGGCAGGAGCTTCGGCGGCAAGCGCTGCTCAGAACACCATGGACCAGGCAAAAGCGGAGACGACACAGACTGCAACTGGGGCTCAGAGGAAAACGACTCAGAAGACGGTGACGAATCAGGCAAAAACGCCTTCTGAAGATGTGGGAGGTCAAGCTTGATGAGCCAGACTTCCGGAGAAAAGTCAGGCCAATCGGCAACGGTACGAGCTGAAGAACTCTTGGACAGCATGGGTCGGCATATAGGTCTCTTCGCGGCTCGTGCCGGTCAGCGCATTCAAAACACTGCTACCTCTATACGTGTGGAAGCTAACCGCACGGGTCAGCCGAACACTGCCCCAGGAGAAAAGTCGAGCCAGCCTGGGCTAGCAGGCGCTAAGGAAAAAGGCAAGATAGCCACGGAGAGATCCGAGGAATTGGTAGATCGCATGGTCCAACGTCTCAGTTCCTTTGCTTCTCTCGCCGGTCTTCAAGCTCAGAAGGCTGCAGCCCGTATCCGTGAGGAAGCTGAGGATATGTGGGCAGAGGCACAGAATATCCGTCAGGAGAACAGCCGTAAACTTCAGTAATCGGAGAGTCGTGGACTAGATAGCATGTCTTTTCGATAAGCGCCATGAAGTTATAACACGAACTCTCAAAGGGGGATGCAATTCAGCATCCCGCTTCACGTATCAAGCTCCTCATGAGAAAGCTTTGCACATCGGAAGCTATGAGCATCATCGAGGTAATTCCTCTTCCACAAAAAATAGAGAGAAATCGAGGAAGTACATGAGTGTCGCTGCTGCTGAGGAACATCGACACAGCGAAACGCAGGGGAGCGGGTTTCAATTACTCCATGCGATTCCAGGTCGGTTACGGGTGCATCTACCAGAATGGTCAGGGCGAGGGAAACGCAGAATAGAAACACATCTACGCCAGATACAAGGAGTACGAAGTGTACAGGCTAATCCCCTGACCGGCAACATCCTCATCCAATATGACCCCACGGCGATGAATGAGCAGGCTATCCTTAAAGAGGTGCAAGCGTTTGATCTGAATACGACCAACGAGCCTGACCTCGAGCCGCCGCCTCCACCAGTGGTGCGTGACAAGCAGGGAAGAACAGTACGTGCGCGTATTGCTGTGCGCGGCTTAGATCGCGACCCACACATAGCCAGGCGTGTGCTAGAACACCTTCATCGCTACCCGGGAGTGCGTGCAAGCGTGAACCGGCTTACCGGCCGCGTACTCGTGGAGTTTACAGAACACGAGGTGGACTTAGAACACCTGATTTCTCAGGTAACTGATCTGGAGTTGCCAGAGGTTCCAGAGGAGGACCGCCCAGCCTATCCGCTCGATCCAGGGCCATTGATACAAGGCGCGTTCCGCACTATTGGATCTACAATCGGCCTTGGGCTACTCGCTGTACGCCGACTTGTGGGTTTTCAAGAGCCCTTTCCTGGTTCAGGCGCTGCTCTTCAAATTGCGAGCATGATAGGAATTCTGCAGGGCATTCCCCCGGTCCGTTATGGATTACGGCGGCTCCTTGGACGCACAGTGGCCGATCTGCTCTTTAATGTGCCTGGCGTTATTACCCTCACCCTTGCAGGCAGTGCGCTTGGGCTGGCAGTCACTGCGGGAGAGTCGCTGCTGGTACTGACAGAAGTGCATGCGAGGCGGACAGCATGGCGCCGCTTTGAGGAGAGAGCAGCGCATGCCACCTCGTCACAACCAGATGCAGTCATACGTCTGGAGAAAGCACAGTTCCCCCGGGTGCGCGGCTATATGGTGGCCCATTCGTCTTGAAGTTAGAGAACGAGAAGACATTCCAGGCTTTTACACCGGAATCTCGTCCCGCACCAGTAGCTCCATCACTCTACGATCAGTATATGCGCGTACAAGCTCCGCTCTCGCTTATCTATACAGCCGCAACCGCCCTACTTACTCGATCCTTCAGCCGCACGCTGGCAGCTTTGATGCTGGTTAATCCTCGCACAGCCCTTATAGGCATAGACAGCTCGGACCTCGGCGCTGCCGCGCGGGTGTTACGAGCAGGCGTTACGATAGTAGGGACGCGCACCGACCGGCCTATTCGACTTCCTCACCTTGTTCTCCTGGACGGGGCTCGGCTGCTCACCGACAGGCTTGAGATCACGAGTGCTCTGCCACTCTCCGAGGACGGTGATACAGCGGAAATTCTTGCACAGGCAGCAGGAGTGGCCGCTGCTGCTGGCTCACCCTGGGGAGGAGTCTTTAAAGCCACGGGAGGGGTGGCGGCTGATGCTGGTGCTTTCGATGGAAAAACTGCGACCGCACAGATCGCAGGAGTACGCTATTCACTCGGCCCCGTCGAAGACTGGAGTGTACTACCGGAAGCAGGACGCCTACGGCAGCACGGCAATTATGTTCTGGTACTGCGCAGCGAACACGAGGAAAAACCTCTTGGCCTCTTTGCGCTGCAGCCACAGCTTGCGCCAGGTGTCTCTGAATTAGTTCATACCTGTCAGCGCTATGGAGTGGAACTTGGGGTACTGGCGAGCGGTGACCGGATTGCAGTACAAGCTCTGGCTCACCGGGCGAACATCCCGCTCGTTGAAAGCAATAATGCTGTGGACGCTATTCATGCGAAGCAGCAAGAGGGAGGGCGCGTCGCATTTGTCTCAGACAATGCCGGGGCCGCTGCAGGATTTGATGCATGTGATCTGGCAATCGGCATTACAGATGAACGAAGTCACTTGCCTGCCCGCGCTGATCTACTCGCCCCCGATCTTATAGCCGTTGTCGCCATCATTGAGTCGGGTGCCGCTCGCGAGGCAACAGTACGGGATTCTATTGGGCTTTCTGCACTGTCTAACATTATCGGCGTTATATGGGGCTTCCGAGATACGCCAGGTATAGAGGCTGCCTCCCGTGCCGTCTATATCACCGCGCTGACTGCCCTCGCAGATGGATGGTTGAGGTTACGTGGCGGAAAGCGACCAGGCTCGACCATCGCCAGGCTCGTAGATCCTCGTCCAGAGAGGTGGGGACGACGCAGCGTGGAGTATGTTTTGCATACGCTGCGTACCTCAGAGGATGGACTCACAAATGCTCAGGCGGCTAAGCGCTGGCATCAAGCTCCACGAGTGGTGCAACGCAATAAACTGTTCGCAGAGATTCGCAACCAGGTGAGCACCCCGCTCTTTGGCATTCTCGCTGCAGGTGCGGGTCTCTCGCTTGCTTTAGGAGCAGCCGGAGACGTAGTCATTATCGGAGCGACAATCCTGGCCAATGTTGCAGTAGGTGTCTGGCAAGAGCATAAGGCTAATCGGATTGCAGAAGCACTTGAACGCATGGGAACGTCAACGGCTCGTGTCCTGCGCGACAAACAGCCTCTGACGATCCCGGCAAATGAGGTAGTAGTGGGAGATGTGCTGATGCTGGCGCCGGGAGACCGCGTTGCCGCTGATGCACGTGTGCTGAGTTCCCTGGGTCTGGAGGTGGACGAGGCGGCCCTTACAGGAGAGTCATTGCCAGTTCCTAAAGCTGCGGATGGTGGAACAGATGCAAGCCGTATTGTGCTGGAGGGGAGCAATGTCACGACCGGGGCGGGGAGTGCTGTTGTGGTGGCAGTCGGTCGACAGACCCGCATGGGGGCAACCAGTGCTGCCTTGTCTACGGAGGAGGAGCAAAAGAGTCCGCTCGGAGTACGGTTGAGCCAAATGCTGCGGGTGTTCATCCCAATTTCAGCAGCGGGAGGGGCAATCGTTGTCGGTGCTGGAGCACTATGGGGCAAACCTGTAGCTGCTCTCCTGGCGACCGGGGCAACTATTGCTCTTGCTGGCGTGCCCGAAGGCCTGCCGTTACTTACCAGGATAGGCGAGGCCGGCGTTGCGCGCCGTTTGGCCGGCCACGAGGCCGTTGTGCGCCGCCTATCGGCTATCGAGGCGCTTGGTCGAGTAGATATCGCGTGTGCTGACAAGACAGGCACTATGACGAAGGGGCACCTGGTGCTGAGTTTAGTGGCCGGCGGCGATTCTGAAGCGAAGATACCGGGGAATCTACCGGCAGAGCTGCGTCATGTTCTGCTGACAGCTGCTCTTGCCAGCCCGCACCCCGATGCTCCAGATGCTCACGCGCACCCAACAGATGTCGCTGTCGTTCAGGGTGCGCTAGAGGCTGATCTTGGAGAACAGGTGCGAATGCAGCATGAAGCCGAGTTATCATTCGATCCACTACGATCTTTCCATGCTACCATTGCCCAGGGACGCCTCTGTATCAAGGGCGCACCTGAAGCGCTCCTTCCCAGGTGTACCTGGATGTTTGCGCATGGTGAGAAGCGCCTTCTAGATGAAAGCGGCAAACGTGAGCTACTTGCTCGATCCAGGCATCTTGCCAGACGTGGACTGCGCTTGCTTATGGTGGCCGAAGGCTCTTCTGATACACTTCTCGACGACCCACAGGAATTGATAGCCCTTGGCTTCGTAGGAATCAGTGACCCGCTCCGACCTACTGTGCAGGCAGCAGTACGACGCTGCCACGAGGCAGGAGTCCGTGTGATTATGATTACAGGTGATCATCCCGCCACCGCTCGTGCAATTGCCCATGAGGCCGGCCTGCTTAACAATGGCGGCGAAGTGATCACTGCGACCGAGATCCCTGAACTCCAGAACGGTGAACTTGATGCATCTCTGGAGCACGCGGTGGTCATTGCACGAGCGACTCCTTTGGACAAGCTTCGCATTATCGAGAGCCTGCAGCGTCACGGTCATACTGTTGCTATGACGGGCGATGGTGTAAACGACGCGCCATCCTTACGACTTGCAGATGTCGGAGTAGCAATGGGACGGAGTGGTACTGAAGTCGCTCGCCAGACCGCAGATGTGGTAATCGCCGACGATGACTTTTCCACCCTCGTCG
>WNGD01006506.1_pt1 | contig 11160 bp, 8 predicted proteins | sample 5400671 | NCBI WGS metagenome assembly WNGD01 (sample SAMN13153369, study PRJNA577476) | soil metagenome | isolation source: 40 cm soil or saprolite under grassland replicate 2 | place: USA:California | collected 2016-06-15
TGGCGATCACCAACTTCTTCAACCGCCTCAACACCACCTTCCGGGTGCCGACCGGGACGACGTGGGACTGACCTTCGGGCCATAGCGGCCGGCCGCGCCGTGCCATCTGACGGGGTGGGGGGAACCCCACCTGCGTCAGCCGGATCACCCTACTGTCAGCGGACCGACTCATCGGCAGTGTGGTGGTCATGAACACTCGCAAATGGATCGCCATCGGCGTGGCTGCCGTCGCCGCGGCTACCGCCACTACCACCGCTACCGCCGCCACTGCGGCCACGACGCCGGCCCAGCATGCCTACTCGCAGCAAGACCTGCAGCGCGACCTCGACGCGATTACCGCAACCGGGGTACCCGGCGTGCTAGCCGAGGTGCGCACCGGCACCCGGCAGCTCCGCGGCACCAGCGGTGTGGCCGACCTGGACAGCCGCAAGCCGGTTAACGACAACGGGTTCTTCCGGATCGGCAGCAACACCAAGACGTTCATCTCGGTCGTGGTGCTGCAGCTGGTCGCGGAGCACCGGCTGTCGCTAGATGACACCGTCGGGCGCTGGCTGCCCGGCGTGGTACACGGCAACGGCAACGACGGCGGCAAGATCACCGTCCGCGAGCTGCTGCAGCACACCAGCGGCCTGCACAACTACACCGATGACCTGCAGGCGCAGATCATCTCGCCGGAGGCGTACCGCAAGCTGGAATTCCGTCAGTTCAGCCGGCAAGAGCTGCTGAACATCGCGCTCGCCCACCGGCCGGACTCCGCCCCCGGAGCTGCCTGGAACTACTCCAACACCAACTACATCCTGCTCGGAATGCTCATCGAGAAGGTGACCCACGACTCCTGGGAGAACCAGGTCACCCGCCGCATCATCCTGCCGCTCGGACTCCGCCACACCTATGCGCCGGGCACCAGCACCCGGCTACCCCGGCCACACGCCACCGGATACCTGATCTTTGACAAGAACACCCGGATCGACACGACCGCCGAGAACATGTCCTGGGCCGACTCGGCTGGCGCACTGGTCAGCACCGCCGCCGACCTGACCCGGTTCTGGAGCGCGATCGGACACGGCACCTTGCTTCGCCCGGCGCAGATGCGGCAGATGCGCCACACGGTGCCCGCCACCGGCGGTGACAGCGCCAGCGTGCCCGGCTCCCGGTACGGGCTGGGCATCTTCAACATCCCGCTCAGTTGCGGCGGCGGCTACTGGTCACACGAGGGCGACGTACCCGGATACAACACCATCGGCGCCGTCAGCAGCGACGGGCGCACCACGGTCGTCCTGTCCCTCAACTCCAACGTCGACGACCCGGTACTGGCCGCCGAATACCACCTCATCGACCACGTCATGTGCAACAACTGACACCAGCCCGGCAATGGCTGACCGAGCGCGGCATCACCCCAAGCCGCAACGGATGAGGCCAGCGGCACATCTGCCCTTCCACCAGCAAGGGCAGATGTGCCGCCGTACCCAGTCCGGGAGGATCAGACTGCCGCCTCACGCCTGCGGCCGTGATACGACGTCGGAGGGGTGCCTGCTGGATAGCCCGGCGACCATGACCCGGACTAGCGCGTTGAGATAGCGCCGGTAGGCGGCGGGTGAGGTCGCGCTGGACTGCAGCCCCCGGGCGGAGGCGATCAGCAACTCGGCGGCGGTGTCTGCCGTGAGGCCGGCCGGCTCCAGGTCCAGTTCCCCGGCGGCGGCGGCTTCGGCGAGGACGTCCCGGACCAGCCGTTTGTAATGGCTGGCGGCGTCCGCGACCAGGTCCGCCGACAGCCGGTGCTTGGCATCCAGCAGTTCGGCCGCGTGCGGAGAGCGGCGGATCGTGTCTGCGTATGTGCCGAACCAGGCGGTATTCATGGCGGCCAGCTTGTCCGCGGTCGTTCCTAGCCGGTGCCTGGCCGCCTCGGCGTCGGCCAGCATCCGCTGGGACAGGCGCTGGCTCAGTGCCTGGAAGACCTCCTCTTTGCTGGCGAAGCTCAGGTAGATGGTGCCCTTGCCGATCCCGGCCTCGCGGGCGATGTCGTCCATCGAGGTGCGACGGTAGCCGTACTGGCCGAACACCCGCAGGGCCGCGTCCAGGATCACGGCGCGCCGGGCCCCGGCGTCCCCGCGCGGCCGGTTCATGCCGGGACGGCCGGCCGCCTGGCCGGCTGGACGGCGATCTCGGAGATGCTCAGCTCGATGGGCTGGGTGATCGCGAACAGCACCGCCCGGGCCACGTCGTCGGCGCTGGCCAGGACCTGGCCGGCGGCGGCCGCGGCCCGGTCCAGCGCCTCCGGGGGGAATAGCCCCGCGGAGGGCGGCCCGATCTCCGCGCCAAGCGAGGCGGCCAGGCCGCGCAGCAGGTCCGGCTGATAGCGGGCGAGGTTGGTCGCCGTCGGGCCGGGAATCACGGTGACCACGCGGATGGTGTCGTTTTCCACTTCGCGCCGCAGCGAGGCGGTGATCGCGTTGACGGCCGCCTTGGTGGCCCCGTAGAAGCCCGGCGCCTCCAGGCGGCTGGCGCTGGAGGAGATGTTGACGATGTGCCCCTCGACGCCGCATGCCCGCATGGCGCGGAGGGCCGCCCGCGACCCCACGGCCAGCGCGAGCACGTTGACCTCGAGCATCTCCCGCCATGCCTCGGGGTCGCCGTCGGCGAGCGGGCCGCGGAACGACACCCCGGCGCTGTTGACCATCACGTCCAGCCGCCCTGTATCGGTAACCGCCCGGTCGACCAGGCCTTGCACTGCGCCGGGATCTCGCAGCTCGGCCGGCACCGCGGTGGCCGCGCCGCCGACCCCGGCCACCGCTTCCACCGTGCCCGCAAGCGCCTCCGCCCGGCGCCCGGCCGCGAACACGTGCGCCCCGGCCTCGCCCAGGCGCAGCGCGACCGCCCGCCCGATCCCGCTGGACGCCCCGGTGACCACCGCGGTCTTCCCTGTGAACACTCCCATGCCACACCTCCAGGCCATGACCAGCTGACCAGCTGACTGGATGACTAGATGACTCAAAAGATAAAAATAGTCAGCCAGCCTGCTGATGCGCAAGGGCCAACGCTCCGCCGACACGAAGGTTCCAGCCGACCACCCGCAGGCCGGCCGCTAAGGTCCGAGTGCCAGGCTCTGCACATCGCCGCGCTCGCATGCCGCAGATCGGTCGACGATAATGCGCGCCATCGGTATATCTGTCCGTCCCGCAGTTCGACAGACGATGGTTCGGCCGAGGTGTGAGCCGACTGCTGCAGCATGGCCAGCACCTTGCCGCGCTCGAGTGGATACCTCACCAGGCTCGATAACCTCACCTGCACGGTAATTCTCTCTAGGGCGCGGGATAAAACTGCGGCACCGGATTTTACCGGGGATTCACGGTACGTCCGGCGGTTAGATGAAAAACGCCTTGCATCTGGGTAAACGTGAGCGTAATAGTAGTCATTGGGGGCCGACCAGGCTCGGATCAATCGATGCTCTGGTCGCGCCGGGGGAGGGCACAGTGGCGTATTTAGGAGAATCAGCTCTTGACTTCGGTCTAGGGTCACGCCTGTTCGAAGAGCGCCGCAAGCAGCTCGGCGACTTCTTGCGCCAGATAGAAGGCACCGTGGGCCCGCTGGCCGGCGGGCCAGATCCACGGATGAGCCGTTTGCAGCCTGTCGTCGCCAACGAGGTTGCCCGATTGCGAGAGCGGCTGGAGACGTTGCCTGACGGGCAAGGGCAGCCGTGGGCCGCGCTCGCCGAGCTTGAGCGCCTGACGCAGCTGCTTGCCAGCGAGACACTTGCTGTCGTCGGCGGGATCAGCATGAGGGTCAGAGGACTGGACAGCGAGGCGGGTGAACTGCCCGAAGCGCTGTTGGCCGCCGTCGCAGGGAGCATGGCACTCGGCTATGAATTCATCACCGTCCCGTCCGGAAGCGAATTCATCGATGTCATGTCGGATGTCATCCGCGTACGCTACCCCGGCGCAGGGGTCTGGGACCTGCCGGTTGTGCTGCACGAGTTCGGCCATTTCCTGGTAGGTCACCTCCCCCGTTCGGCTGAGCCCTCAGTATCGGCGATCATCGACCGCGAGCGCTCTGCCAGCCCGAGGCGCGGCTACTTTGCCGACGAACTCTGGGCGGACACCTTCGCTGCCTACGTGGGCGGCCCCGCCTATGCCTTCAGCGCTATGGCCAGGTTCGACGTCGTCGGCGCCGCCGAGGACGCCCCGCCTTCCCACCCGTCGGCCATGAAGCGGGTGGCCGCCATCCGCTTGACGCTCGGCCACTCGCAAACGGCCTGGCAGCGCCGTCGACGTGCTGCGGGCAGCCTCGAGGTTCCGATCGCGTCGGCGGAAGACCTCTGGCGTAACCGGCTACGAGCCGCGGGAGTCGCGACCGAGCCGGACGCCACGGATCGGACCTACGCCGAGGAGCTGGCCGGACAGTTCATCGGCATCCTCGACCGCGACTGGCCCCGGATCCGCTACGACGACACGCGCCGCGCCGCCGCGATCCGGCAGGGCCTAGATGACGGGCAACCGGAACTGCCGCGAGATGCCGGGCTGATCGACGTCTTGAACGGGGGCTGGTGGGCGCGCCGGAATGCAGAGGCCGAGTTCGGCGACGCTGACGTTATCACCGAGCAGGTCAGTCACATGTGCAGAGAGATCATGGCCGATGAATGAGCAGATGTCCTACACGAATGAGCAGATTTCCTACCTGGTCCTCCACACCCGCCTGGCCATGCTGCGAAACAGCCTCACGATGGTGTGCAATGCCATCAAGGAGCTCGAGCGAGTTCGGCAACCGGCAAGCCCCGGCCCAAGCGAGGAATCTCTCGTCCGGAAACTGTCCCGGGCCGTTGGCGATGCGGAAAACAAACTGCGAGCCATCGTGGAGACAATAACGGACATAGATAGGCGAAAAGAAGCGGTAGAGATCCTTAATGCACTCTCGACGGAGAGAATTGAAGCGACAGGTGCCGCAGAAGTTCCGCGTCGACAGCTTTTCGCCCTGCGTAATACATCCGTCGGCGTTGACCTGAGCGGTTACGCTAATGACCTGCTAACTGACCTTGAGGACATCGAGGTAACAATCGACGCAGCCGCCGGGAAACCGGAAGACGAAGCCGACCTGCTGATGGCGGAAGCATGGCGTAAATACCGGAAGGCGCTGGCCCACTGTCACGAACTCTTCGTCGAGTACATCGATCTCGTCCGGGGCGTACTGCTACGCGACGCCGGCATGGATCAGGATCTCTGCCGGATCGCCGACTCGCTGATCAAGACCTGGCACTTTGCTGGTACCGCCTGGTCGTCGCTCTCGATACCGGCCGAAGACGAGCGGCCGGGCATGTCGACAGCGCAATTGATCCGCCTCGGGTTCCCGGAGTGGAGCATCTGGTCGCTGCCGCTGGTCGCCAGGGAGTTCGGGCACGTGTTCACCATGAAACGCGACCGCATCGACACAGATGTGCTGCAAGCGGCGGCGGACAATATCCGGGGTGAGGCGGAATTGCGCTCGTGGGCCGCCGATGTCTTTGCCACGAGCGTGGCCGGCTCGGCCTATCCCTGGGCTGCCGTCGTGCTCCGCGCTGATCCCGACGCGCCCCTCGATCAGGCGCGGGTAGCCGTGATGCTGCACACGATGGAGCTGATGAGAGCGCCGGATCAGTATTACGAGCCGCTAGCCCGGGCGTGGCAGGGGGCCGTCGCCAATCCGTTCGTGCTGAGCGGAGAACAGAAGGCTTTCGTCAGCCGGGTTAAGAGCCGGATAGGGGTCGATTTCAAACGCTGGGAAAACGCAAACGTACTGGTCGATCAGCTGACCAGCGAGGACAAGCCAGGGGAAATCGCGAGCACCCTGGCCGCCAAGGATCTCCGCAATGTCCTGGTGGCGGCGTGGCAAGCCAGGATTCGCCTAGCCCAGGATTTTGTGACTAAGAGCCCGCCGGAAGAGCCGGCCGAGCAGCGGCGTGCGCGGAGGAAGCGCTATGCGGAGAAGCTCAGTTACGTAGCCGAGCAAGCCCGCGCCGTGTGCATCGCGATCATCGACGGGCCCGAGCCGGGCACGGGCGTCTTGCCAGAGACGGGGAGGCCGCCGATCGTAGGGTCACCTGCGAGCCGTCCCGACCTCGGACCTCGCAAGCGACCCACCGACTTCGGGGGCGGCCGGTCATGAGTAGCTTCAAGCGACGCTTCGTCGTACCGCTTCAGCAGGCCATGAAGGAGATCAGCCAGTCGAGGCAACCGCAAGCTGTGTCGCTCACTGCGGCCATGGCGGATCAGTTCGCCCGGGCCCGGACGGCTCTGGCCGAAGGCCGGGCCCAGGACATCGTGGACGACATCGAAGCCTCGCTTGACGTCCTCGTCCTGCTGCTGTCAGCGACGCAGGCAACCATCGGCTCGGCCTACCAGCAGCTCCAACGCGACCGCGAACGCGACCAAGCTTTCCGCGGCGCGGCGAAGTTCTTCGAGCTGACAAAGGCGCCGCCCGGTCCAGCCGAGATCTTGGCCATCGTTCCGGCACTGGATGCCCGCGGGAAGCGAAACCTTGCGATCCAGGCTCTCCGCACGGTCGCCGCGAGCTATCCCGACGATATTGCCGTCGCTCAGGGGCTGGCGAGCGAACTGGAGGCGACCGGGGATCCCGCAGCGGCATCGGCCTATGCGGACCTGGCGCGCCGGCTCGGCCCGGATGACGTAGCTGAGCAGATCCGTTACCTCAGGAAAGCGACCGGGCTCGACGGCGACAACCCCGAGTTCCGAGCGAGTCTGGGCGAGGCTTTGCTCAGAGCCGGCGATGCCGCCGGCGCCGTCACCGAGTTGCGTGCCACGATCGCCCGGTTGCCACTCGACCATGACGCTAACGTGTGGCTGGCCGAGGCGGTCCATGAGGCCGGAAGCCCAGTAGAGGCACTCAGCATCGTCGACAAAATCGTGGCTGAGTATCCCGACAAGATCGCCGCCCGGCTTGTGCGAGCGAATCTCCGCGGCGAGCGCGGCGATCTCGCGACGGCCATGGCTGACGTCGACCACGCGATCGAACTCGATCCGGGATCAGTTACCGCCCGGCGGACCAAGGCTCAGCTTCTCGCCCGGCTCGGCCGCTACCAGGAGGCCATTCCAGCCTTCGACGATGTGCTCGCTGAGGCACCTGACGACAGGCAGGCGCTCTTGTCACGCGGTAAGGCACGATACGCGCAAGGTGATCTTGACGAATCGGTACGAGATCTTGCTGAAGCCGCGAGGATGGCCGAGGCCGCCGGTGACACTTCGCTGAAGACGACCGCGCTGGCCTGGCAAGGCGAGGCGCTGAGACTGCTGAACCGGTACAGCGAGGCGCTCATCGTCCTCGACGAGGCCCTCGCGACCGGGCCGCCGTCAGCCTTCACGCTGGGCACGAGAGGCCAGGTACTGGCGATACTCGGCCGCCGTGACGAAGCGGCCCAGGCGCTGACCGCCGCGGTGGACGACGATCCCAGCCTGCTATGGGTTCATGCGGCACTCGCTGATATTCACCGGCTGGAGCATCGGTGGGGCGAGGCGCTTGGCGAGGTGGAGTTCGCCAGTGCCGACGGGGAGACCACCTATACGCATTTCCTGCGCGGACAGATTTTCGCTGGAATGGGAGACAACACGGCGGCCGCAGAAGAATTCCGTACGGCATGGACCATGCAGCCAAGTCCCGTGATCGCCGAGGAGCTAGCCAGCGTGCTGGCTCTCCTGGGGGGGCAATCGAACCTCGAAGAGTCCCTGGCCGTGATGGACATGACCCTGTCGGCACGGTCCGCCACACGGTCTCTCCGCACTAGGCGGGCCGAGACACTACGGATGCTCGGCCGCCCGAGCGAGGCCCTGGCGGCCATCGACGAGATCCTCGACGATGGCGAGGACGTGAACGTGTCAGCCCTGAAGGCTCTCGTGCTCGCCGAACTCGGCCGGGGGGCTGAGTCGCTTGAACTGGCGAATGCCGTTCTCGACAAGGATCCAGAAAGCATGTTCGGGCGCTGCGCCAAGGTCGAGGCATACATGGCCAAGAATGAACACGAAGATGCCCTGGATGCAGTAGAATCCTTGCTTGCCAAAACGCCTGGCCAGCCTTTTGCCATAACCCTCAAAGGGGCGATCTTGTGCAATATCGCCCGTTTCCAGGATGCGGTTCATAGCCTGATTCCAACGCTCAGCGAAAATCCTGATCAACCGTTCGCCAATGCCCTTGTCGGCTATGCTCTCCGACGCCAGGAGCCGCCCGACCTGCCGAGCGCGCTTGATCATTTCCGCCGGTCAGTACGGAAAGACCCTGACGAAGTCTGGTATCAGATCGAGCTAGCCGATACCCTGCATTTGCTGGATCGCGAGTCGGAGGCTCGCCAGATTCGCCAACAGGTCTTCGACCATGCGCCTACGGGCAATAGAGTGACATCACGGAACCTGGGTTATGCCGGATGGGCGGCGCTATTCATCGACCATCCCGAGGACGCGGTAACCCTGATTGGCGAAGGCGTGCAACTCGACTCCGAGGATCTCCCGCTTCGCCTCGCCTTCGCCCTCGCGCTGCTGCACGCCGACCGGGACGAGCTGGCGTTGGACGAATACGCGGCAGTCATCGCCGCGTGCGGGAAGCTGAAGAGCAAGGGATACCGGACCGCGATCCTCCGTGAAGCACTGTCGGACCTCGAGTGGGCTCGCCAGCGCGGGCGACTGGACGCCGTTCTGGAGGCCGCATCCGGCGCTGAATCCCAGTTGTCGACCGCGCTAAATGCGAAAGAGTGATGGCACATGTTCCGGAAACCGAGTATCGCCGACATCTATGTGAAGGAAGTCAGCGCTGGTCTTGGTGAGATGCTGGTGCCGATCTACTCTCCCAATTCCGTGGATATCCAAGTCGGCACTATCGGCCGCTTCGTGGAAGGCGCCTTCGAGCGGCGCGGCCATCTTGCCGAGATAATCGGAGGAAGCAGTGAATGGGCACGCCAGGTACCCATGGCGCCTCCGGCATCGCCCGGGGCTTTCGTGTTCACTTCGCAGGACAGCGTCCAGCTCGAACCAGCTGGCACGGTCAGCATCGCAGGCCAAGACTTGCTCAAGGCGCGGCTCTCCTTCACCGATGACCGAGCGGTGGTGGTCTCCTTCGCCGGTGTAGTGGAACATGCCGTGCGCACTCCGCGGACATTTGACGACCTCCTGTGGAAGCTGTATCTCGACGGCGAGCTCCAGCCCGACGAGGTGGTGGTCTGGGTTCTCCGGCGGGCGGCTTCGGGAACCGTGCTCGTGAACCGGAAGGGTGGGGTGGACGTCGAGATCTCTGCCGACCCGGCCCTGGTGGCCGGGGTGATCTCATACGACGGGCTGTCGCTGGGGGTGAAGTTCGGCGCCGGCTCGAGCGCGTCATATCAGTACTCTGGGCCTGACCTGACGGTCGCCGCCAAGGTAAAGGGACTAAACCGAGCGGGCGACGACATCGTCACCCGCCGGGGTTTCGCTCATCTGGAGACGGCCTCGCTTGAGGACTACCTCGGTAGCGACGTCCCGGAGATCTCAGCCCAGTCAATAGTGGCGAACGCTGACTTCAGCCAGGGCGAGAGCGGCAGCTAGTGATCGCAGCACGGCCCGCTGGCGACGTCGCCGCTTCTGCCAGCCTGGGGTGGCTCAGCACGCGGAACGACTTTTCGCACGCCGACGCTAGGCACCAGCCCGGCGGAGGCGTTCGGCTGCTTGTGCCCGCAGCGCATCGCCGCCCACCGCGGTGCTGCCGCACAGTGCTTCCTCCCGGGCGTTATAGGCCGCCATCCACACGCTGGCCGCCCACGCGATCTGCTGTTCCGCGGCCGTGAACAAGCGCCCCCGGATGTCCTGGTAAGCCGCCAGGAACGCCCCGGAGCTTCCGACCGGCGCCAGCACGGGCGGCCCGGTACTGGCGAACGCCCCGCTCGCCGCTCCCGCCAGCGCCGCCTCCGGCTGCCACGCCAGGCTGTCCCAGTCGTGCACCGCCCACACCTGCCGACCGTGCCACCGCAGGTTCTGCGCCTCGAAGTCGGCGTGGCCCAGCACGCACGGCAGGCCGGCGGCCAGCAGCAGCTCCCGGGCCCGCCCTGCCGCCTTAGCGACGTAGGCGGGCACGGCGCCCTGGTCCCGGTTATCGAGGAAGCCGATCGCCGGCCACACCCCGGGACCGGTGTGATCCCAGCGCACCCAGGGCGGGTTCGGCAGCGGCGGCGCGACGGTCACCCCGGCCAGTTCGGCCATCAGCCGGGCGAACACCTCCGCGTAGCGCACGGCCACGTCCGGCGAGTCCCCGGCCAGCACCTCGCCGCCGGGCCGGAACTCCTCGGCGTGCACAGCCAGCGAACCGGCACCGGTTACCGGCGTGAGCGGGCGGGCGCACGGGAACCCGCGCCCGGCCAGCCGGGCCTGCGCCGCGACACACGACACGGCCCGGCCGTCATCGGCGCGCGCCTTGACCACCACGTCCGTACCACCAGCCAGCCGCAGGCCGAACACCATCGAGACCTGCTGTACCCGGAACAGCACGCCGGCGGGTTCGCCGCCCAGATGATCCAGGCACCAGGCCGGCAGCCAGTCCGGCAGATCGTCCAACGACACAATCAGGACTGTGCCATAGGCACCGGACGCACCGGAAGCCGAACCCGCCTGCCCGTGATCCCGGTAATCTGCCGGTGATCCCGGTAAGTAGGCTGGCGGCATGCGCATAGTGATCGCGGGCGGACACGGGAAGATCGCGCTCCTGCTGGAGCGCCTCCTGGCTGAGCGCGGCGACCAGGCCGTAGGACTGATCAGGAACCCGGCCCACGTCGCCGATGTGCAGAAGGCCAGCGCCGAGGCTGTCGTCTGCGACCTGGAGACGGCTAGCGCCGATGACGTCGCGGTTCTGCTGTCCGGGGCTGACGCGGTCGTTTTTGCGGCTGGCGCTGGTGCGGGCAGCGGCGCCCCGCGCAAGGATTCCGTCGACCGGGCCGCCTCCGTGCTGATGGCCGACGCCGCCGAGCGGGCCGGGGTCCGCAGGTTCGTGCAAATCTCCTCGATGGGAGCCGGCCGGCCGCCGAGGCCCGGCAGTGATGAGGTCTGGGCTGCCTACATCACGGCGAAGAACGCCGCCGAAGCCGATCTGCGCGCTCGGGACCTGGACTGGACCATCCTGCGCCCGGGCGGCCTCACCGACGCTCCTGCCACCGGCAAGATCCGGCTC
>WNGD01006507.1_pt1 | contig 11160 bp, 9 predicted proteins | sample 5400671 | NCBI WGS metagenome assembly WNGD01 (sample SAMN13153369, study PRJNA577476) | soil metagenome | isolation source: 40 cm soil or saprolite under grassland replicate 2 | place: USA:California | collected 2016-06-15
AAGGACCTCATCGCCGCCATCGAGAACTTCATCGACGGCTGGAACGACCGCTGCCATCCCTTCACCTGGACCAAGACCGCCGATGAGGTACTCCCGCATTGCAAACCAGGTAAAAGAACCTCGTTCACGCGACACTAGCCCCTCTGTGTCGTTCCTGGAATTGGTAACGCTGCCCTCATCGAAGCCAATTTGGGCGTTGTTTGCGCAGCCGGTACCATGCCCCGGCCGAGTGCGCGGATCCTCTGGGATCTATGGATCCTTATTCCTGCGGAGGTCATCCGTCGCGGCCAGGAGGTTGCCGGGCTTCGTCCCTGATGGGTTCATGCGGCCGTAACGGTGACGGGCTTTCGTCATGGTGCCGACGCTGATACAGAACCACTCGTTGCCGTTTGCTCCGTGGTGTCGAAGCTCGCGGACGTCGCCACTCCGTCGCCGTTAACGCTAACCGTTACCGGGTTCGTCAGGCCGTAATTGCCGCAGTTGAGCTCTGTGAAGGACGCGCTCAGCCGGTTCGCCATGAACGTCAGCAGATTGTCACCGTCCGCTGGCACGGGGGATGCCGCCGCTGCCAGTACCGGCTCGTTGCCGCTCAAGAACCGTGTCTGGATGTTGAGCATGTTCTCGCAGAATTTCGCCGGGCTAGAGGCTGCGTTGTTCGCCGCTGAGATCCTCGGCTGGCCCACGTTGCGCCGGTACAGGTTCGTCTTCGCGGCACTAAAGGCGTTATCCACGAGCACCATCGGGTCGTTCTCTGATATCAGCGCCACCGGTGCTGCTTGGCTTCTGGCCGCGGAAAGCTCATTGAGAGCCTGCGAGGTGCCCGGTGACCCGCCTTGCGAAAGGTCCGGCACCTCGAATGGCTTGCAACCGAGCGCCGGGTCGACGAACGCATCGAGCAGCCTGTTGTCACTTCCGTTGGAAATCTGTACAGCGCCCGGCAGTGCGGTGGCGTTCGGCTGACTGAACTGGGCGGTCCGCCCGGTCGCGGTGAGCAGATATGTCGTGGTCACGTTGTCGCTCGGGTCCTGATCGACGACGCGGAAGTCGCGCGTTGTCGGACAGGGCTGACCAGTGACCGGAGAAACCCCCGCCGGTGGCACCGCGAGCCTGCCTTGCGCCGCGCTTTTGCGGGCGGCCCGGAAAACGCAGTGCCGTTGCAGAACGACACCTGACCAAAAATTGAGCCGTGCAGGCCATTGACGCAGTGCCCCTGCCGCAGTGCGCGCCTGGTGGCACCCACCTGCGTCAAGTTGGCGTCGTTGAAGCCGAAGTCGATCGTGACAACCGCGCCCTTCGGCAACGCGGGCACCACTGGCGCGGCGGCTGGTGTAGTCCCCCTCGTAATAACGAGCGGCTCATATACCGATAGGGCCCCCGTGGCTGTGTCCAGAATGGTCGCCTGTACAAAGGCCCCAAGGTCCGGGTTGTCCTCGGTGCAGCCAGACGCTGCCGGTGACTCGCCGTCCGGGCCGCTGAGCTGGTACGGGGTGGCCAGCCCGGCGGCACTCAGAGGGTGCGCGGGCACGATGATCTCGCAGCTGTCATTCGCGGCCGGCGCCGGTGCGGTTGCAGTCGCGGACGGGCAGGGCGTAGGCGTCGCTGAAGTGGTCGGACCCGGCGCCGGAGTCATGGTCGCGGACCAGGACGCGCCAGCTCGGGCTCGTCTGCCGAGGGCTATCTGCCTTCCGGTGCCGGTGTCGGCCCGGCGTGAAGTTGTCCCCGCTAGTTGTGCCGACCGCCACGGCCGCCCGCGATCTTGGCCGTCTGCGGCGTGGTGTTGAACGTCGCGCCGGTCGCCACGCCGTTCCCGTCGAGCGTGAGCGTGACCGGATTGGTCAGCCCGTAGTTCTTGCAGTTCAGGTTTTCGAACGAGGCGCTCAGCCGGGCCGCCATGAAGTTGGCCAGGTTATTGCCGAGGTCCGGCACCGGCGAGGCGCCGCCGACCTCCAGGTCCGCGTCCAGCTTCAGCCTGGGCGTCGCGATGTTGACCATATCCTGACAGTATTTCGCCGCATTCCGCGTGGTGTTCGTGTTGAACGGCAGCAGCCGCTGGTCGGTCTCCATACGGAAGGTGTTGGTCTTGCCGATGCTGAACTTCCCGTTGACCAGGAGCTGCGGGTCGTTGACCGGGAGCAGCGCGATCATGCCGCGCTGGTTCTGCCGGGCGCTCAGCTCGTTCAATGCCTGCGACGCGCTCGCCCCGTTCGGGTTGGTGGGGTTGGGGGCGGTGAACGGCGTGCAGCCCAGCGCGGGATCCACGAACTTGTCCAGCAGGCCGTTGTCGCTGCCGTTACTCTCGGTCGTGTCCCCGGGCAAGCTGGCCTGGTTGGCCGCGGTGGCCTGCGCGGTCTGGCCGGTGTTCGGGTTGAACAGGTAGCTCGCCACCGCGTTATCGCTCTGGTCCTGGTCGATCAGGCTGAAGTCACGCACGGTCGGGCACGGCTGGCCGTCCTTGCCGATGCCGATGGCCGGGACCGTCAGGATGCCGCGCCTGATCTCGGCGTCGGCCATCCGGTAGAAGTTGGCCGCGTTGCACTGCGGCGTCTGGTTGATCAGCGAGTTCCCAAACGCGTCGATGCATTTGCCCTGCCTCGCGCCCCGGCCCACCAGCGCCACCGCATTGCCGTTGAACCCGACGCTGAGGATGACCTGAGAACCCCGCGCGATCGTCGGCGGCGTGGGCGCCACCTCCGGCTGGGTGCCCTGGGTGATCACCAGCGGGTTGTACACCTGAAGCTGACCGTCCGGCGACAGGATCGTGGCGTCCACGAATACGCCCTCGGTGTCCCCGTTCTCCCAGGTGCAGCCGTCGCCGAGCACCCACGGCGTGGCCAGGCCCTTGGCGCTCAGCGGGTGGGCCGGGACGGATACCGTGCAGTTCGTCGAGTCCGCCGCCTGGGCTGGCGTCTGGTTGAAGCTGAACGCGTTCCCGGCGGCATCCACCGCGTTCGCTCCGGCCAGGCCGCGACGGCCGGGGGGATTGATGGGAGGAATGCCCGCGACGGTGGGTGCGGTCGCCGCCGGTGAGCCGGATGGCGACGGGCAGGGTGTCGGCGCGGTCGAGCCTGCTGGCGCCGGGGCGGTGGCGCTGGCATCGGGGTCCGCCGCGGTGGCGCTGGCATCGGGGGATCCTGTCTCGGCCGGGACCGGAGCAGTCTCGTCCGAGGCCGGAGTGGTCTCGGTTGCTTCCGGAGCGGTCACGGTCGGCGCGGCCGAACTTGTGGGAGTCGCGGCTGCACTGCCTGCTGCTCCGCCACCGGCCGGTGCGGACGAGGCGCCGCTGTCGGCTGTTGCGGGGGTGGCGCTAGCAGCTGCGGGCGTGGCCCCGACCGCCAAGGGCGAGGCCGGGCTGGCCGACATGGCCGAGGCAGCGGGGGCGGCCGACGTGGCCGGAGCAGGATGCGCACAGGGACGAGCCGGGGTCGCCGTATCAGTCGAGGCAGTGAGCACGGTCTTGACATGCGGTGCTATGACGATTGCCATCCCTGCGACGAGCGCAGCCGCGAGCAGCGTGATCAGCAGCGCCGGGCGCGCCCGCGGCGGTTGCTTCTCGGAGCTTCGGTAGAGACGAGCGGCACTCCGGTAAGACCGCCCTCTGCGGTAAGGCATGTCAACATCTCTCTATCGGGTCCGCTCCCGAGGGGCCACGTTAGGTCCAGACACCAGCGAGCGTTACCGAATCTCAATAAAAGCCAGAGATTCTTGGGCCGCCTTGCCAGGCCAGATGCTGCACGTCGTTGTCACACCGGCACCGGCTGCCACACCGACCCCAACTTGCTTCGTTTCCCAATTTCGTGGCCCTGATATGGGGGTGGACACCTGACTACCGATCTCGGCACGAGATGCGGGTGCTCGCCTGCACCGGCGAGCTTGTCAGCCTTGCCTGGGGCGAGCCGCAACGGCCCGCTGACATGCTGAAACGGACATCGCTAGTGCTCTTAGGCCAAATTGATGTGATCCGGTGACCGTGCTCGCTAGGATCGTGCGTCAGTGCCCGTCGTCTCGCCGGTTCCGGCCGGCCAGGGCCGGGCGGCGTGGCACACAACGTTGGCCGATGACGCAACCTCCGAAGGCCTGGAGCAGCGGGAGGTATTAACGAGTGCTAGCCAGGCGTCGGCACCCGACATGGCCGACGGCCGGAACTGTCCGGCCGCGGTGCGGACGCTGGATCCGGGTCACGGCGTGCTAGCCGTCGGCTTCGGCGTGCTAGCCGTCAGCGGCACCGGCAAGGACCCGGCACTCCTCGCGGCAGTGCAGCGCTTCATGCTCTTCTACTCGGGCGTGTTCGCGCTGGTCGCCTTGACTGCCGCGGTGGCGGCGGGGCTGGTCGCGGCGGACCGCATCGTGATGTTCCCCGCCGGCCGGGTGATGGCGCAGGCGGTGCATCGTGCGCTCTCGCTGGCGGCGGTGGGATTCCTGGCAACGCACGTGGTGATGGAAGTACTGGCGCACCGCTCGCGCCCGATCGATGCGGTGGCGCCCTTCCTGGCGAGCGGCCGGACACTCTACCTCGGCGTCGGCACACTCGCCTCCGACCTGGTGCTGCTAGTCCTGGTCACCGGCGTCGCCCGGCGTAGGTTTGCCGGGCGGCCGGCAATCTGGCGTGCCATGCATACCACTGCCTACCTGGCCTGGCCGCTGGCAATCCTGCATGGGCTGCTCGCCGGGCGCCAGGCCAAGCCATATGAGGCCTGGAGCTACGGTGCCTGCCTGACTGCGGTCGCGCTGGCCCTGGTGATCCGGCTTGTGGCCGCCACCCCGAGCCGCAGGGAGACGGTCGCCCACCCGGTGCCCGACCCGGCCCGGCCCTGGACCGGGCACGGAGCGAACGCCACCGCGCTGATGCCCCGTCAGCCGGGCGTCTCGCGGCCCATCGAGCCCTCCCATCGGCGGCCCCCATTGCCGTACCCGCCGACCGCAGACCCGTATCGGCACGCCGCGGGACCCTATCCGCACGCCGGACCGGCGCACCGCCGGTCCGCATTGCCAGGCGGCGTCCGGCACGACGCGGGATCGCGATTATGTCAGCCGCTGCGTCCGAGGCCCTCTGCGTCGGGCAGCCGCGCCTCACCGCTGGCCTCGACCGGCTGCGGCGGATAGACCTAGCGGCATACCAGGCTTTCTTCGGGAAATTGCCGCAGCTTACCGCCGAGGAACTGATCAGCGTAGCCGAGCAGGTCGACCTGCGCGGCCGCGGTGGTGCCGCGTTCCCAGTCGCGCGGAAGTTCTCGGCGGTGCTGGAAGCGGTCCGCACGCGCAAGCGGGCGCCCATGGTGGTGGTTAACGGGGCCGAACGCGAGCCGGGCAGCGCCAAGGACAAAATGCTGTTGCTCAGGTCGCCCTACTTGGTCCTGGCCGGCGCGGTCGCGGCAGCGCGGGCGCTGCGTGCCCGGTTGATCTTGGTCGGTGTCACCGATGCTGTGGTTGCGCGGTCGGTATCCGAGGCAGCCGCAGCCGAGCCTGGCCTCGCGCGCATGGTGCGAGTGATGGAGGTGCCCGACCGGTTCGTGTCGGGTGAATCAGGCGCGCTGGTCAACGCCATGAATGGCCGGGCCCCCCTGCCGCCCGGACGCAGCGCCGATGCCAGCTACAGCGGAGTCGGGCACCGCCCGACGCTGCTCTCCAATGCGGAGACGTTCGCGCAGCTCGCTGTGCTCGCGATGGTAGGACCCGAGGGGTACGCCTCAGTCGGTACTCCAGCCGAGCCTGGGACGGTGCTGCTTACCGTGGGCGGCGCGGCCAGGCGGCCCGCCGTGGTGGAGGTGCCGTCCGGACTGCCGCTCGGCGAGGTCCTGGACCTGTGCGGCGCCGAGCCCGCTGACGGCGTGCTGGTCGGCGGTTATCACGGCAGCTGGCTACCAGAGCACGCTGCCTATGATGCACCGATCAGCCGGGCTGGGCTGGCGGCGTTCGGGGGCACCCTCGGCACGGGCGTTGTGCTGGCACTGGGCCGCGACAGCTGCCCGCTCGGCGAAGTAACCCGGGTTGCCGCGTATCTCGCCAAAGAATCATCCGGTCAGTGCGGGCCGTGCAAGCTAGGTCTGCCAGGCATCGCACGTTCGCTGGCCGCGGTCGCCGAAGGCTCTGGCGGCGTTGATGCGCTGGATACCGTACGCCGCGCGGCCGCGGCCGTGCGCGGCCGCGGCGCGTGCTCGCACCCGGATGGCGCGTTTAGGTTCGTGATGTCCGCGCTGGACGTATTCACCGACGATCTCGCCGCACATCTGTTCCGTGGCGGCTGCGGCCGTCCGGTCAGCAACTTCCTGCCGCTGCCCTCGGTTCCCGGCGAGGCCCGCCTGACCGTCGACTGGACTCTTTGCCGTGGACACGGGCTGTGCGCTCACATCGCGCCGGAGATCGTGCAGCGAGACCGTCACGGCTTCCCGGTGATGCTAGACATGCCGGTTCCGCCGTGGCTGGAACGCAGAGCACGGCAGGCCGTCAAGATGTGTCCAGCGCTCGCACTGCGGCTCATTCCTGCTAACCCTGCCCAGATGGACGGCCAGGTCCGGCGAGGCAGGAAGGCCCGGATGCTAAGCGCCGGGCATGATCCAGACGCTGACACAGTCCCTGACCTGGTTGTTTCCGAGGATTGGATTGCGGAGATCTCCAGTGAGCGGGCGATCCCAGGGTGAGGTGAGGGGGACCGCTAGGCCACAGGCAGGCGTGCCGCCGGCCTTCCGCCAGCGGCGCCCAGCCACATCGCGACCCGGGCGAAGGCATTCAGCTTGCCGACGCGGCTGCGCAGGAGCGGGTTCGGCTGGCCTTGGGCGATGTTCTCGATATCCACCGCCGCCTCGGTCAGGATGTCTTCGAGCGCGCCGCACCCGCGCAGACCGGCCACCGCCGAACCCAGCGCAGGCTGAGCGGTTACCCCGCCCCGGGACCCGGCTCGTGCCGCGGCCGCTACCACACCGGCCGAAGCCCCGGCGCCTGAGGCCATCCGCCGCGTAGCAGCTGCCCTCATGGCGATGGAAGCCCTGGTCCAGCCCCAGCACATCAAGGTAGGCGGCCGGTCCTACGTGGCGCAGTTCTTTGACCGCGCCACGCGCGATGTGCTGGCTGGCCCCGTTCCAGACGTTCCCTTGGACCCGGCAGGTAGGGTCGTTGGCCGGACAGCCAGCCCACCAGCCCTGCAACGGCTCACGCGAGGGCAGTACGAGCTACTGCCCGGTGATCAGGAATATCCGTGGCCGACCGTCGGAGGGGGAGGGTGAGGCCGGCGCCACTCGCGCAAAGACGCGGCCCGCGTCACTTTCCCTCCACCGAGGCATGACATCGCTGCACGAATGACGCGGGCCGCAGACCCGAGGCCGGATATGGGGGGACCCGCTCCCGGATCACATGGGGCTTTGACGTTACGCCCTTCCCCGCTAGCGAAATCCCCGTTTGCTTGAGCTTTACCTGGTGTTCATCCCGTCGGGTGCCGAGGTGGCGGCGGCTGGTGTCGTGGGCTGTACCACACCGACCGGCAGCCCTTCACGTTGCAGTACACCGCTGGTGACGCCGAGTACGGCGGCCGGTACCACACCGGCCGGCAGCCCGGCGGCGTGGACGGCCTCGCGTGCGGCCCCGGCCATGAGGGGGCAATGGCCGGAGGCTGCACCGGGCCCGGCACGAGCAGTGGGCTGGGCCACGGCTGGGGCCGGGTCCGGGGGATAGCCCGGCCCCCGGTCGCGGGAAATAGGGACGGTATTTCCCGCCGTCCAGCCCGCGCGGTCCTTTACCGAGCCTTTACCCAGCCTTTGGGTTTTCGCGAGTTGATCACAATCCGTTGGGCTCTAAGGCGGCGATGGCCCGAGCTCGCCGCGGAGTTCAATGATCAGGCCCGGGCCCCACTCGTGCCCGTGCTGGCACCGCTCCGGGTAGCACCACCAGTCCGGTCGCCGCACCCCATGGCTCATTGGAACACATGTACGAACAGCCGGGCTGGTCACGCAGTGTGAAGCCCCACCTGATGCTTGACGAATCTGTCCCAGCACATGCTTGACAGATGCCCTAGGAAACATGGGTGGTCCTGGCCTTGCGGCGCCGGTGGGCCTTGATGCTGCGGACCGCCTGGGTGGTGGTCCGCCGGATGGTGCGGAGATCGTCGCCGCCCAGGTCGATAGTGATGGTGTGCTCGGCGACGTGGACAGTGACGACGGACCCAGCATGGATCCGGCCGAGGGGCGATCTTCTGCCCGGCCACCATGATCACGCCGGTGTTGCTGGCCCGCCGCTGCACCGTGATGGGCTCGGTGGAAGGCCGTGGCGGTGGCCCGGCGGGGCTGGCGCCCTAGAGTCTGCAGGCCTGGTCCCAGGTCAGCGGGCTGGGCCGGGTGCCCAGCGACTGCCGGGTTTGCGGGTCGAAGAACATCAGCGTGTTCTCCTCGATGCGGATGCCGACCCGGCGGCCGCCGAGGATCTCCGCAGCGAGGATGTTGCTGTCGGCGCGGTGGACCGCGCCGTCTTTGGACACGACCCGCTCGACCTCGATCGCGGCGCCGGGTTCGGCTTTGGGCAGCGGCGGTGGCCCGGGGGGCCGCGCCCCGGAGGCTATCAGCTTGGACAGGTCGGCGGCGGATAGGTGGGAGCGGACCGACTTGACCCGCAGCCCGCCTGCGGTCAGGTGGATCACGTCGGTGTCGGCCCAGAAGGTGATGACCCGCCCGGCGCGGCGGGGCCGAGCCAGAACTGGCGGCCGGTGGCTTCCATCTCAGAGGGCGTCAATCTCCCGGCGCGATCATCCACGCCACCGGCTGGCCGCTGTCGGAGCTGCCTGCCGTGGACTTGATCGTGAACGACCCGTCCGACCGGGACGACACGTACAGCCGCCCGGCGGGGCTGGCCAGCGGGGTGAGCAGCGGCAGCACCGAGGGCCACGACCACTTCGTGTTCACGGTCGCCTGCCCGGAGCTGTTCAGCGTGACCTTCCCGGCACGGCAGGTGGGGGTGATGTCCTCGTAGTCGCCCGTGTAGGTGACGGTCGGGCCGATAAGCAGGTTGTCGCACAGCGAATGGTTCAGGACCGGCTGGGTGCCGCCCTGCGCCATCGCGAAGTTCATCCGCCCGCCGTCCCATACGATCGTCTCCACGTTCGCGCCGGGGGACCCGTCCTGGCGGATGATCAGCGCCCAGCGCGGCACCCCATCGCGGTTGTCCACGTTGTTGACAGTGACGCATGTCCCGGAGATGAACACCCGGTTGCGGCCACGCACCTCGATCCCGGCGTAGTCGCCGCCCCGCCCGAAGTGCGCGCCGCCTGGCCCGGTGCCGGTGCCGTCGCCGCCGAACCCGCACCCGGAGATGATCACCGGGGTGCGCCAATCGTCACCGCCGGGTGAGGAGTTGACGATCAGGACACCGGACTGCGCGTTGCGCTCGGTGGAGCAGCCGACCAGCTTGACCGCGTCACCGTAGACCCCTTTGTGGTCCAACACCCACCCGGAGCCGACGCACAGGTCGGCGCGGCACCCCTCGAACGTCGCGTTCCCGGTGGAGGAGGGGGTGGAGTAGAACCCGTGCTTGTAGGTGGTGTCGCCGGCCTGCCCGGCGTACTGGACGTGCACGTTCCGCACGTTCGCGTCGTTGGGGATGCGGTGCAGCCCGTTCAGCCCCGGCCTTTGGATCATGCAGCGGTCGATCCACACGCCGTCGCCATCGGTGCCGCTGAGCTGGGTCCAGGCGAGGCCATGGCCGGTGACCTTGGTGATGGCGAGCAGCTCGAACATTCCGCCGTCTACCTCGCCGTGCGCGGCGATCCCGTCCACGTTCGGGCCGGTGCCCAGGTCGTTGATGATCGTGAAGTCGCGGAGCCGGTGGCCACGTGTCCCATCGGCGAGGGTGATCACCTCGCCCCCGGTGAACGCGGCGACCGGGTGGATGACGGTGCCCTCGGGGTTCATCGACGTGACGCCGTTGACGGCGCCGCCTTCCCCGGCCAGCTCGGCGCCCTGGCCCATGACGACCGGCGCGCGGGTGTACCAGTCGCCGGCGAGCAGGACCGTCTTGGAGCCGGTCGCGGCGACGGCGGCCCTGATCGCAGCGGTGTCCGCCGCGCCGGTCCTGTCCCCCGAGGCGGTGAGGATAGTCGCCACGCGGCCGATCTTACGGGTTGCCCCTGGGCGGGACCACCCGCTCGAACCCCACCGGCCCCGCCGTCATAAGCCGCCGCGGCCCGCTGCGGCAGAGCGCGGGGCGGGGGTTTGGCCGGTGTCTTGGCCTGGGCTGGGCAACGGGGACAAGATGGCGGGCAGCCGCAGCGGCAGCGCCGCCGAACTCGTTTGGGTGCTGGGGATCGTGGTAGCGGTCATCGCAGGCGGCGCCGCCGTCGCTCTTGTGGGTGGCTGGGCATGGCGGTGGCACCGCCCTCGGCTGGGTGCGGCCCGCACTTCTTACCCGCATACCCGCATACCCGCATACCCGCATACCGGTGCGGGCCGCACCGCCGCTCCCACAACCGCCACCCGCGACCGAGCGGCCGCCGGAAGTGCACTACCACTTCCATATCAGCGCCAAGGAGATGGCCGCCATCGTGCGCCAGCAGCAAGAAAGCGAATAAGCGCCGTCCAGGCGGGGCTGGGCGACACGGCCGCCGTGTCCCGCAGGGGGCGGCTAGCCTGTGAGCCGCACCGGGCGCGTGCGCCTCACGGACCGCACTGGACAGCGTTGATCAGAGGTGCCCGGCCCGGAGTCTGACGCATCCCGCTCACCGGGCGGGGGCACTCTCCATGTTTAGACCGCCTGATGGTTCGACATTATCGTGGGGCTGCGGTTGACGAACCAACCGAGGCCTTTGTGGTGCCTGGCCCTGGCCGGTGTCCGCCCTGGCGGGCCTCCCATGGGTAGCGACGCCCCCAGGCGGGCGCGGCCCGCGCCGCGTGCTCATCCACCTGGCGCGGGCCGCTCGACTGCCCACCGTGCCTCAGTGCCGCCCACCTGCGCCATGGTGGCCGGGCCGCGGTTGGATTGGCGGTCAGTAACCGTAGCCGCCACCTCCGCCGCCGCTGCCCCCGGTGCCGCCGGTGTGCATGGCGAAGAAGACCCAGTAGCCGATGGCGAAGATCAGGGTCACGATGCCGACGATGATTCCGGCGATCGCCAGGCCGTAGCCGCGTTCCCCGGTGTGGGGGATCTTGCGGCGGGCGGCGAACCCGAGCATGATCCCGGCCAGCGAGC
>WNGD01006508.1_pt1 | contig 11160 bp, 8 predicted proteins | sample 5400671 | NCBI WGS metagenome assembly WNGD01 (sample SAMN13153369, study PRJNA577476) | soil metagenome | isolation source: 40 cm soil or saprolite under grassland replicate 2 | place: USA:California | collected 2016-06-15
CCGACTGGCCGTTGCTGAACGCGATGGTCAACACCGCCTCCGGCGCGTCCTGGGTGAGCATCCACCATGGCGGCGGGGTGGGCATCGGCCGGTCGATCCACGCGGGCCAGGTGTCCGTGGCGGACGGCACCCCCCTCGCCGCGGAGAAACTGGAGCGGGTGCTGACCAACGATCCCGGCATGGGCGTGATCAGGCATGCCGACGCTGGATACGACGAGGCGAGCCAGGTCGCCGCGGCGCGGGGGGTTCGGGTGCCGATGACCGAGTCCGGGCCCACCGGATAAACGGGACCCTCCGCGTAGGCAGGGCCATTCGTGTAGTAACCGGGCAGTGACTGCGATAGCGTTCACGGTGCGCATACGGGGCATACCAGAATGTAGCCCTACGTCGTCCTGGAGGTGCGATGGGCGATGCTGGTCAGGTGCCCGCCGGCGTGGACGTAACCCGGCCGAGCCCGGCCCGGTTATACGACTACTACCTCGGCGGTACGAGCAACTTCGAGGTTGATCGCGCCGCGGCCGAGCGGCTGCGGCTGGTCATGCCCGAGCTTTCCGGCGCGGCATGGGCGAACAGGGGCTTCCACCAGCGGGCGGCCCGCTGGATCGCGGCGCGGGGCGTCCGCCAGTTCATCGACATCGGCTGCGGGCTGCCCACCGCCGGCAACACGCACCAGGTATTACGTGAGGCAGTACCGGACGCGCGGGTGGTCTACGCCGACAACGACCCGATAGTGGCGGCACACGCCAGCGGGCTGCTCGCGGATCCGGGGAACGCCCGGCTGATCACCGCTGACCTGCGCGATCCCGGTGCGTTACTGGGCAGCCCTGACCTCCGCGCGACGATCGATTTCGCCAAGCCCGCCGGGTTGCTGATGACCGCCGTGCTGCACTTCGTCGCCGACGCGCTGGATCCCTGGGGGCTCGTGTCGCACTACCTGAGTGCGCTGGCGCCAGGCAGCTACCTGGCCCTGTCGCACGGTACCTGCGACAACCTCCCGCCCAGCATGGTGCGGGCAGCCCGCGAGCTGTACGCACGCGCCACCGAGCAGTTCTACCCGCGGTCGAGGGCGGACCAGGAGCGCTTCTTCGCCGGGCTTGAGCTGGCCGAGCCCTACCCGGGCGCCGGCCCGGTGCTCTGCCACGTCGGGCTCTGGGGCGCGGACGACCCGGCGACGGCGGACAGCGACGGGTCGCGGATCATGTATTGCGGGGTAGCACTCCGGCCGTGATGGCCGCTGCCCCAGCGACGATCATGATTTCGACGATCGTGAAGGGAGCGCCGTGCCGTTCACCGCCCTCTGGGATTCGCTGCTCCCACTCGGCCGCTACGCGCCGACCGGCGGGTACCGGCGGTTCTCCTGGACCGAGGCGGACTCGGCCTGCCGTGCATGGTTCAACGACCAGGCGCTGAAACGGGGACTTCGCGCGGCATGTGACAGGAACGGCAACCTGTGGGCATGGTGGGACTGCCCGGGATCGGCTTGCGGCGCGATCGCCACCGGCAGCCACCTGGATTCGGTACCCGACGGCGGTGCCTTCGACGGCCCGCTCGGCGTGGTGTCTGCCTTTGCCGCGATCGACCTGCTCAGGGAGCGTGGCTTCGTGCCCGCGCGGCCTATCGTCGTCGCCGCGTTCACCGAGGAGGAGGGCGGCCGGTTCGGGCTTGCCTGCCTGGGCAGCAGGCTGCTCACCGGCGCGATCACGCCGGAGGCGGCGCGCGAGCTGCGCGACGGCAGCGGGGTCAGCCTGGCCCAGGCGATGACGGCGGCCGGGCTTGATCCCGGCGGCATCGGCCCCGACCAGGAACTGCTCGGCAGCCTCAGCGCGTTCGTCGAGCTGCACATCGAGCAGGGCAGCGCGCTGGCCGGAGCGCACGCGCAGCTGGGGATAGCCGAGGCCATCTGGGCCCACGGTCGCTGGCGGCTTGACTTCGCCGGCCGCGCCGACCACGCGGGCACAACCAGGCTCGAGGACCGTCGCGATCCGATGCTGCCGTTCGCCGCCACCGTCCTGTCGGCCCGGCAGGTCGCGGCCAGGCACCGCGTGCTGGCGACGGTCGGCAAGGTCGTCGCATCGCCCGGCGCCGTGAACGCGATCAGCTCGTCGGTGTCGGCCTGGCTGGATGCCAGGGCCCCGCAGGAGCAAGCGCTGGACGCCGCCGTCGCCAAGATCAGGCTGACCGCCGAGCGCGAGGCCGGCCAGCACGGCGGGCGATGCGAGATCCAGCGGGAGTCGTTCACGCCGCGGGTGGAATTCGACCCCGGCCTGCGGGACCGGCTGGGCCGCGCGCTCGCGGCCCGCGGGATCACGGCGCCGGTGCTGCCGACCGGCGCCGGCCACGACGCCGGGATACTCGCGGCCAGCCTGCCGACCGCGATGCTGTTCGTGCGCAATCCGACCGGGGTCTCGCACGCCCCCGCCGAGCATGCGGAGGCGGCGGACTGCGAGGCCGGAGTGGTGGCACTGGCCGCCGTGCTCGAGGAACTGGCCGGCCGGTGACCGGGCCGCCGCGGCGATGGCACGCCGAGCTGGCCTGGCTGCCCGGCCTGGGCGTCCGGCCGGACGTGCTGATCGAGGCGGCCGGGGACCGGTTCACCGCCGTCACGCCGGGGATGCCGGCGGCCGGCGCGACCCGGCTGGCCGGCCTCACCCTGCCCGGCCTGGCGAACGCGCACTCGCATGCCTTCCACCGCGCGCTGCGCGGGATCACCCAGGCTGGGCGCGGCACGTTCTGGACCTGGCGGGAGCAGATGTACCAGCTGGCCGCCCGCCTGGACCCGGCCAGCTACCTGGCCCTGGCCAGAGCCGTCTACGCCGAGATGGCGCTTTCGGGCATCACCTGCGTCGGGGAGTTCCACTACCTGCACCACGGCTCGGGCGGCAGGCCCTACGCGGATCCGAACGAGCTCGGCCTGGCCATGATCACGGCGGCGGGGGAGGCGGGCATCCGGATCACCCTGCTGGACACCTGCTACCTGTCCGGGGGGCTGAACCCGGACGGCTCGCCGGTGCCGCTGGCCGGCCCGCAGCTCCGGTTCGGTGACGGCGACGGGGCGAAATGGGCAGCCAGAGCCGAGGCGCTCGGCGCCGATCCGCATGGCATGCTCGGCCCGCGGGCCAGGGCCGGCGCCGCCATCCACTCCGTGCGGGCGGTGCCGCCGGATCAGCTGCACCCGGTGATCGCCTGGGCGCAGCGCTACGGCGCGCCGCTGCACGCGCACCTGTCCGAGCAGCACGCGGAGAACCTGGCGTGCCTGGCCGCCTACCGGGCGACGCCCGCCGAGGTGCTGTACGACGCCGGTGCGCTTGGCCCCCGCACCACCGTGGTGCACGCGACCCATCTGGCCAGCCGGGACATTGAGCTGCTCGGCGGCAGCCGCGCCTGCGCGTGTTTCTGCCCTACCACGGAAGCCGACCTGGCCGACGGGATCGGGCCGGCCCGCGCGCTGGCGTCGGCCGGCAGCATGCTCAGCCTCGGCACCGACAGCCAGGCCGTGGTCGACCTGTTCGAGGAGGCCAGGCGGGTCGAGCTCGGCGAGCGGCTGGCCACCCAGCGGCGCGGCCACTTCACCGCCGCCGAGCTGGCCGGCGCCGCTACCGTGGCCGGGCACACCTGCCTGGGCTGGCCGGACGCGGGCGAGATCGTGCCGGGGGCGCTCGCCGACCTGGTGACCGTGGCGCTGGATAGCCCCCGGCTGGCCGGGACGTCGCCGGCCACCGCGCTGGAGTCAGTGATCTTCGCGGCGACCGCGGCCGACGTGCGCCATGTGGTGGCGGGCGCCAGGGACGTGGTGCGGGACGGGACGCACCTGCTCATCGAGGATGTCCCCGCCGCGCTGTCCGAATCGGTCCGGGCCGTCCTGGACTGACCCGCCGGCCCGCCGGCCCGCCTGCCCGCGGCGCCGTCCGAATCGGTCCGGGCCGTCCTGGACTGACCCGCCGACCCGCCGGCCTGCCGGCCGCCGGCCTGCAGACCCGTCGGCCCGCCGATCTACCGGTTGCCGGCCCGCCGCTCTCTAACGGCGCCGGAACGCTCCCCAGACATGCGCTGTCACACCGCTAGCAACATGTCCATCACCCGTTACGTCCAGTCGTTCCACGACGACCTTGTCCATCACGACACCGCCGGCGTCAGCTGTGCAGCCCGCCGACCGCTGCGGATCGTCGCCGAGATCGCCATTCAGCACAGTCGCGAGGTTGTCGTGCGGCGTATGGCACGATGCGCACGTGAGCCTCTTGATCACCAACATTGGCGAGCTGGTCAACAACGTGCCGGACAGCGACGGCCCGCCGGGTCCCGGCCCGTTCATGTCCTTCGCCGGCTCGGCGCTCGTGATCGATGCCGGGCGGGTTGCCTGGACCGGGCCAGCGGCGCGCGCGCCGGCCTCGGACGAGATGATCGACGCGGCCGGCCGGGCCGTGCTGCCCGGGTTCGTCGACTCGCACGCGCACCTGGTCTTCGCGGGGGAGCGCGGCGCGGAGTTCGCCGCCCGGATGGCCGGCCTGCCCTACGCGGCCGGCGGTATCCGCGCGACCGTCACCGCGACCAGGGCGGCCACCGATGAGCAGCTCGGGGCGAACCTGCGCTCGCTGGCCGCCGAGATGCTCGCGCAGGGCACGACCACCTTCGAGTGCAAGTCCGGGTACGGGCTCACGGTCCGCGATGAGGCGCGCAGCGTCGCACTGGCGGCCGCGTTCACCCCGGAGGTGACCTACCTGGGCGCGCACGTGGTGCCGCCGGAGTTCGCCGCCGATCCCGGCGGTTACGTGGACCTGGCCTGCGGGGCGATGCTGGACGCCTGCGCGCCGCAGGCGCGGTGGGTAGATGTGTTCTGCGAGCGGGGCGCGTTCGGCCCGGACGAGGCTGCCGCCGTGCTCGCCGCCGGCATCGCGGCCGGCCTGCGGCCGCGGGTGCACGCGAACCAGCTTGGCCCGGGGCCGGGCGTGCAGCTCGCCGTGCGGCACGACGCCGCTTCGGCCGATCACTGCACGTACCTGGACGGGGCTGACGTTGACGCGCTGGCATCATCGGCCACGGTCGCCACGCTGCTGCCTGGAGTGGAGTTCGCCACCCGCCAGCCGTATCCGGACGCCAGGCGGCTGATCGGCGCGGGCGTCACGGTGGCGATCGCCACGGACTGCAATCCGGGGTCCTGCTACACCTCCAGCATGCCGCTGTGCATCGCACTCGCGGTGCGGGAGATGCGGATGACGACCGAGGAGGCGGTGTGGGCCGCCACGGCGGGCGGTGCCCGCGCGCTGCGCCGGACGGATGTGGGCCACCTCGGCGTCGGTGCCCGCGCCGACCTGATCATGCTCGACGCGCCGTCGCACGCCTACCTGGCCTACCGGCCCGGCGTCCCGCTGGTGGCGGCAGTCTGGCAGGCCGGCCAGCGGGCCGCCTAGCGGGACGGCCGCGCAAGCGGCCAGCCCGGTGGCCGCCGGGTGGCCGGATAGCCGCCGATAGCTGGATAGGCCGCCGATAGCCGGATAGTAGGTACATGCCTACCGCCACAGTGGGTGCCAGCCCATGGTGGCAGCCGTAACCGGGCGGCACGATGGATGCCAGCGGCGCGCAGCCGCCCGGTGCGCAAGGTCTGGCGCGCGGGCAACTCCGAAGGAGCCGGGCATGGCGGAATTGACGATTCTCGTTACGGCCTACATCGCCGGCTGCGTAGCCGTCGCCCTGCGCCGGGGGCGGGCCCGCGGTGCGAATCCGAATTACCTGCTCCGCGGTCTCGGCTGGGGCGTGTTCCTGCTCCCGGTCGCGCTGGCGGGATTCGAGGTATTCGGCGCCAACCACACGCTGGCCTTCGCTGCGCTGCTGCTGGCGGGGATCGCCGTGGTCTTCGCGCCCGGCCTGGCGGCCAAGGCACTGCCGTTCACCCTGTTCGCGCTGGGCATCTACGGGTTCGGGCTCGCGCTGCGATACGACTACGGGTCAACCGCCGGGGTGCTGTACGGCATCGTGGCAGCCGGCGCAGGCTCGTGGCGTAACCATCTGGTCCTGCCGCAGGCGCTCGCGTTCGTCGCGGCTGGCCTCTGGCTGCTGCCGCGCACGGTGGACCGGCAGTCTCGGCTGGCCAGGGCGGTGCTCGGGCCGCCGCCCGGGGAGCCGGGCGCACGTACCGGCCCGCCGTGGGCGCTGCTGCTGCTGCCGGTGGCCGGGCTCGCGGTAGAGCTGATCGGCCCGAACTGGCTGTTCGGCGCGAGCCAGTGGAGTGACGTGCGCAACACGGCGGCCGTGCTGCTCATCGCGTTCGCGATGGTGATCCTGATCCCGGCCGTGGCCGCGGACCTCGCCGTGGCCGGGCTGGTTGGCCTCGGGATCTACGGGACGGTGCTGGCCGTCCGCTGGCCAGGTATGTCCGGCCCGCGCTATCGGGACATGCTGTACGGCGTCGTCTATGTCACCAACCGCCCGCTGGCCGCGCTGGCCTGCGTGCAGGGCCTGCTGCTGCTTGGGTTCGGCCTGTGGCTGGTGCCGCGGGCGCTGGACTTCCGCACCATGGCACTTCTCTGGCCAGGGCCCGCACCGGACGCGGCGCTGGCGGGCCGGATGCGGCAGCTGACGCAGACCAGGGCCGACGCGGTGGACACCGCGGCTGCCGAGCTCAGGCGGGTGGAGCGGGACCTGCACGACGGGGCGCAGGCGCGGCTGGTCGCGCTCGGCATGAGCCTGCGCGCCGCGGAGCGGCTCATCCCGCAGAGCCCGCAGGCCGCCACGGCGCTGGTGGCCGAGGCCATCTTGACCTCGTCCAAGGCCCTGACCGAGCTGCGCGACCTGGTCCGCGGCATCCACCCGCCGGTGCTGGCCGACCGCGGCCTCGGCGACGCCGTCCGGGCGCTGGCCCTGGACACCCCGCTGCACATCGTGATGGACATCGACCTGCCAGGACGGCTCGACGCGCCCATCGAGTCAGCCTGCTACTTCGCCGTTGCCGAGGCACTCGCCAACGCCGTCAAACACTCGGGCGCGCGGCACGTGCAGATCCGGATGCAGCATGCCGGCGGGCTGCTGCGGATCGAGGTCACCGACGACGGGGCCGGCGGCGCGGACCCGCGCAATGGCTCCGGGCTGCTCGGGCTCGAGCGCCGGCTGGGTACATTCGACGGCATCCTCGCGGTGAGCAGCCCGCCGGGAGGCCCGACCATGGTCGTCATCGAGGTGCCGTGCGCGTTGTCATCGCTGAAGATCTCTTCCTCCTGAGGGAGGGACTTGTCCGGCTGCTTCAGGCGCACGGCTTCGAGGTCACCGCCGCCGTGGACAACGGGCCCGAGCTGCTGCACGCGCTGCTTGAGCAGCGACCTGACGTCGCCATCGTGGACGTCAGGCTGCCGCCGTCCTTCACCGACGAAGGGCTGCGGACCGCGCTTGAAGCGCGGCGGCATGCGCCCGGGCTGCCCGTCCTGGTGCTCTCCCAGTACGTCGAGCAGCTGTATGCCCGCGAATTGCTGGCCGACCAGGCGGGCGGGGTCGGCTACTTGCTGAAGGACCGCGTGTTTAACGATGACCAATTTGTCGAGGCGCTGCGCACGGTGGCGGGCGGCGGCACGGTCCTCGATCCGGAGGTGATTTCCAAGCTGCTCGGCCGTCGCGCCCGCGACGAGCCGATGGCGCTGCTGTCGCCGCGGGAACGCGAGGTACTCGCGCTGATGGCGGAGGGCCGCTCGAACAGCGCGATCGCGCAGCGGCTGTTCGTCTCGGAGAAGGCGGTCAGCAAGCACAGTACGAGCATCTTCATCAAGCTCGGCCTCTCGCCGTCGGACGACGACAACCGGCGGGTCCTGGCCGTGCTCGCCTTCCTGAACGAGTGAGGGCGCGGATCGCGGGACTCACCCCACAAAGGTGTGCGATCGCGGGATTCACCACCTTCGCTGGCCTGCCAGGGCCGCGCCGGGCGGGCGGGGGCTGGATGGCTCAACGTGGTGGGTCGCGGGATTCACCACCGCAGCAGCGCTGCGGAAGGTGTGCGATCGCGGGATTCACCACCACAGAAGGTGTGCGATCGCGGGATTCATCGCCATGGCTGGGCGCGCATCGGCTCGGGGCGGGCGTCGGCTCGGGGCGGGCGCCGGGCCGGGGGCGTCAGGCGGGGGAAGGGGTGCCGACGGCCGGGTAGCCGCCGCGGAACCTGATCAGCGGCTGCCCGCCGGGCGCGACGTAGCGCACCGCGGCGACACCGGCGATAACCAGCAGGTGATCCCCGGCGGGCAGCCGCTGGACGGCCTCGCACTCGATCGCGGCCAGTCCGCCGTCCGGTATCAGCGCCCCGGACAGCTCGCCGCGCCGGTGCGGCACGCCGTCGAGCATCAGCCGGGCACCGGGACGTCCGGCCGCCAGCAGGGTCACGGCGAACCGGTCCAGCCGGCCGAGCAGCTCGGCCGGATAGGAGTCGGCCATCAGCGAGACGAGCACCAGCGGCGGGTCAACCGAAACCGGGCAGAACGCACTCACCGTTGTCCCGATGTCATCCCGCTCGTCCGCGACAGTGACCAAGGTGACACCAGAAGCGAACGCCCCGAGCACCTCGCCAAGGCCGGCCGTTGACTGGCCGGGACCCATCCGTTTCGTCACTCAAAAGTCCAGCTGCCGGGCAGCATGAGCGGTCCGTCCGGGGCGAAGCCCGCCCGCGCCGCCAGTCGCCACACCGGCCCCCAGCTTTCCGCCAGCAGCCCGGCTGCCAGCCCGGCCGGGGCGGCGGGGCGGCTGTCGCTCGATGCCGGTGCGCGGAGCCGGTCCAGCGGCCGCACCCGCGGGTAGATGCGCACCGGCGCCGCCGGCGGCAGGCCTGCCCTGGTGCGGGCGACGTCGGCAGCCCGGTCCAGCCCGCCGAGCTCGTCAACTAGCTCGTTCGCCAGTGCGTCCGCGCCGGTCCATACCCGGCCCCGGGCGAGCTCGTGCACCCGGTCGCCGGACAGCCCCCGGCCGGCCGCCACCTTGCCGGTGAAGTCGGCGTAGATGTGATCGAGCCAGTGGTTGACCAGCGCCCACTCGTCCTCGCTGAACGGGCGGCTGGTGGTGAACATGGCCGAGTGAGCCCCCTCGGCGACCGAATCGGTGGTGACTCCGGCCCGCCCGAGCAGGTCGGCAAGGACCGGCTTGCCGGAAAGCACGCCGATCGAGCCGGTCACCGTGCCGGGCTGGGCCACGATCGCATCGGCGGCCATCGAGATGAAGTAGCCGCCGGAGGCCGCCACGTCGCCCATCGATACCACGACGGGCTTGCCGGCCCCGCGCGCCCGCACCACCTCGCGCCAGATGGTGTCGGAGGCGACGTAAGAACCGCCCGGGCTGTTGACCCGCAGCACGATCGCCCGCACCCGGTCATCGCCGGCCGCGGCCCGCAGCGCGGCCGCGATGGTGTCCGAGCCCATCCCGCCGCCGACCGGCAGCGGCCCGTGCGCGCTGCGGCCGCGCCTGATCGGGCCGGTCGCGTAGATCAGCGCGACGAACTCCTGCCGCGGCGCCGGCAGCGTCCTGGCCCGCTCGGCGAGCGCCTGCGAGCGCCGGTATCGGCTGACGTACTGCAGGATCGCGCCCGGGCCGGCCTGCTTCCTGACGCTGGCGAACACCTCGTCCCGGTAGCCGAGCACATCCACCAGGCCGGCCTCCAGCGCCTGGGCGGCCAGGAACGGGCCCTGGTCGATCAGCGCCCTGGCCTGGCCTGGGTCGATCTTGCGGCGGGTGGCGATCGCATCGGTGAGCTGCCCGGTGATGGATGCAGCCAGCCGCTCGGTGGCCTCCCTGGCGGGCCCGGTGAAGCTGCGCTCGGTGAACTGGTCGGCCGCGTTCTTGTACTCGTGCCGCTTGCCGACCTGGAACTCCACCCCGAGCCGGTCCAGCGTGCCGCGGTAGAACCGGCGCTCGACCGCGATCCCGGTCAGCCCGAGGTCGCCGGACGGCTGCAGGTAGATGGTGTCGAAAGCGGTGGCCAGGTAGTACGGCACGTTGCCGGCCGAGAACTCGCCGAATGTGTCTGCCCAGGCGACCGTCAGCTTGCCCGCGGCGCGGAATTCCCCGATCGCGGCGCGCAGTTCCTGCACCATCGCGAGGCCGATATTCCGGCCGCCCACCTTGGCGACGAGTGCCTTGACCCGGTGGTCGCCGCTGGCCCGGCGCAGGCCGTCGAGCACATCCTCAAGCAGCAGCTTGCGACGCGCCAGCACGGCCGCCGACAGCGGGTCGGCCGGACGCTCCTCGATGATCCCGTCGGTGAGGTCGAGTTCCAGGATCAGCGGCGCCGTCCGGCGCTGGCGCAATTTCGTGACCTGCTCCGAAATCATCGACTCGACCATGCGGCCAGCTTAGAGGCGCCGGCGATAGGGCGCTGGATCAGGGAGCGGGTCATCCGCGCCGGCTGGCAAGGCGGCGGAGGAGCGCGTAGCGGAGCTACTCGCGACGACGGCAACGCCGCCAGCCGGGATGCGGGGGCCCGCGAGCCCGGCAGTCCTATTGTCGGGGCCTCTTAGATGCCGCTGCATCCGGCATGGTCCCGTCGTACGCCCTGGCAGCGCGAGTGCCAGGTGCAGGTCGGATATCGTCAGCTGCGATGGCTGAGCGAGACGGTAACGGCTGGGTAAGGTGCGCCCGGGGCCACCGGCACTGGGGGCGGTTCGGTGCGGCCGGATTGCTCGCCTACGTGCCAGGAAATGACGGCATGGTCACCGTGCTGCTGCAGCGCAGGAGCTGGTGGGGCAACCATCCGGGCACCTGGGGGCCGCCGGGCGGCGCGCGGGACAGCCATGAATCGGCGGTGGCCGCCGCGCTGCGCGAGGCCGCAGAGGAATGCGACCTGCCTGCCGGGCAGGTAGCCGTGACCGGGGTCCTGCGCGACGATCACGGCGGCTGGTCGTATCAGACGGTAGTCGCCAAGGCCCGGGAACCGTTCGCGGTGCGCAGCGCGAGCGGGGAGACCGCCGAGGTGGACTGGATGCCGGGAGACGAGGTCGGGCGGCTGGCGCTGCACCCCGGGTTCGCCGCGCAATGGCCGGCCCTCCGGGCGGCGCTTTTCCCGCTGACGGTCATCGTGGACGTGGCGAACGTGATGGGCGCGCGCGCCGATGGCTGGTGGCGGGACCGGGCCGGCGCGGCAGCCCGGCTGCACGGCGAGCTAGCCGCGCTGGCGGCACGCGGGGTCAGCGCGCTGCCCGACTCGCT
>WNGD01006516.1_pt1 | contig 11157 bp, 6 predicted proteins | sample 5400671 | NCBI WGS metagenome assembly WNGD01 (sample SAMN13153369, study PRJNA577476) | soil metagenome | isolation source: 40 cm soil or saprolite under grassland replicate 2 | place: USA:California | collected 2016-06-15
GATCCCACCCTCTGACGTCTCTCTGAGCCGCGGCTCGCAAGCACACTGCTAGGTCTTGGTCTGCCTTGAGGGAGGTGAGCATGTAGGGGAGACCATCCAATCGACGTCCGATGCCAAAGATTGCCAGCGGTTGTAAGGCACAGTTTTGGTGTGCCTTGCCACCCCGTGTTCCCCCCCGCCTGTCACACCTGACGAGCACTGGATGCCGTCGGTATTTCCCCCTGTAGCCCGAAACACGACAATGCCAGCGACCCGTGTCCCGCCGCCATCTGTGCTGCGCGCGGACAGGTTGAAGAGCAGGGGACCGCTCATATGCATAGTTATCCAGCTCCGCCGGAGCAGCGCGACGGTACCGCCGCCCGGCCGGACGGGACGTTCGCGGAACGCCAGCGCCTGGACCAGGACGGCGAGCCGACCGCTCCAGTGGAACTCAACGGCGCGCCGGCCGACCGCACGCCCGGCCTCACCGTGGTCGTTCCCACGCGCAACGAGGAATGCAACGTGGAAGCGCTCCTGCAGCGCCTCGGCCCGGCGGTCGCCGCATTGCGCGCTGAGATCCTCGTCGTAGACGACAGCGACGACGACACTCCCGATGTCCTCGCCTATCACGCAGCGGCTTGCCCGGTGCCTGTCCGCCTGCTGCACCGTCGGCCGGGCACCCGGAAGGGTGGCCTGGGCAGCGCAGTCATCGCGGGGGCCAGGCACGCGCGCGGCGAGTGGGTGCTTGTGATGGACGCGGACCTGCAGCATCCGCCGGAGACCGCCGCAGTGCTGGCGGGCACGGCGATGCGCCACGACAGCGACATCGTGGTGGGCACTCGTTATGCGGGTGGCGGGTCCTCAGCGGATGGCTTGTCCGGCGGCGGCCGCACGCTGGTCTCGACCTGGGCCACCCGGCTGGTCAAGAGCATGTTCCCGCGCCGACTCGCCATGGTGAGCGATCCGCTGAGCGGGCTCTTCGCCTTCCGCAGGTCGGCCGTGGATCTTGACCGGCTCAAGCCCGCCGGCTTCAAGGTGCTACTGGAAATCCTGGTCCGCAATCCGGTGGCCCGGGTGGCCGAGGTGGCTTACTGCTTCGCGGCGCGCAATGCCGGGGAGTCCAAGGCGTCACTGCGCCAGGGAATGACATTCCTGCGTCACCTGATCCGGCTGCGACGGTCACGGCTGGCCAGGCAGTTGCGTGAGGGGCCGACCTCGCGCGAAGAGCGGGTGCAGCAGGCCCTGCGCTTCGTGGGCTTCGGGGTCATCGGCGCCAGCGGCATCGTGGTCAACACCGCCGCGCTCTGGTTCTTCTATCGCACGCTCGGCTTGAACCACCTGATTGGCGCGTCCCTGGCCACCCAGGCCTCCACGACCTGGAACTTCATCCTGGTGGACCAGCTGATCTACCGCAAGCGGGCACATGGCACCACGCTCGGCCGGGCCATCCGCTTCTTCGTCATGAACAACCTGCTGCTCCTGGCCCGCCTGCCGGTCCTGCAGGTGCTGGTCGACCGCGGCGTCGGGGTGCTCGTCGCGAACGGGATTACCCTTGTCCTGCTCTTCGTGGTCCGCTTCGTGGTCAGTGACCGGGCGATCTTCGGATCAGGTGCCCAGGACAAGAGCCGGGACCCGGTGCGCATCCTGGTCGACCTCAGTGACCCGGCCAGCAGCGCGTCAGCCGGCGACGCTGTGCCCAGCCGCAAGCGGTCCCGGTACCTGACCTACCGCTATGACGTGGCGGGCGTGATGACCATCGGATCCCAGATCATGCTCCCGGAACTGGAGTTCTTCCGGGCGCAGTGGGTGTCGGACAGCGACGTGGACATCGCCGTGCGGGTCGGCGACGTGGGCGGCAGGACCCCCCGCAGGCGGGCAGCCATGACCGAGTACGCCGACCCCACCATGATCCGTTATGAAGAGCACCTGGGCAGGCTCGGCGCCAATTTCCGCGCCACCCTCGGCGACCGCATCGACGTCGAGGTCGGGCCGCTGCTGGCCCGGTCCTCGCACGTCGTCTACACCAACATCCTTGAGCCGCTGCTGCGGTTCGTGATGGTCTCCCGCGGCCGGATGCTGCTGCACTCCGCGTGCGTGGAGCTCAATGGCACCGGTGTCATGCTGTCCGCGCTGACCGATACCGGCAAGACCGGCACCGTGCTGCGGCTGCTGCGCGAGCACGGCGGCCGGTTCCTGTCCGACGACATGACCGTCATCGACGCCGAAGGGAACGCCTGCTGCTTCCCCAAGCCGCTGACGATCAGCGCGCACACCCTGCGCGCCGTGAGAGCTGATGACCTGACCCACTCCGAGTGGCGCCGGCTGCAGATCCAGAGCCGCCTGCACTCCAAGGGCGGCCGGTCCATCGGCATGGCGCTGGCCCGCTTCAACCTGCCCATCATGGGCATCAACGCGCTTACCCAGATCCTCATCCCGCCGCCCAAGTACACGGTCGACCGGTTGGTCCCCTGCCGGATGACCGGTGCCATCCGGGTCCGGGAACTGTTCATCATCGAGCGCGGCACGCCCAGGCTCGCCGATCTCGACCATGCCAGTGCGATCGACCAGCTCCTCCTCAACACCGATGACGCCTACGGCTTCCCGCCGTACCGCTACCTCGCCCCGGCGATCAGCATCGGCGGGCAGACCTATCACGAGTTGCGCCGGACTGAGCGGGACATCCTGGCCAGCTTCCTCAGCCACCTCCGGGTCCGCACCCTGGCGTCCGACACCTTCAGCTGGGCCGACGACATCTCCCAGCTGATCGAGTCCGGCGACTGGCGGGAAGCCGACTCTTCCGGCAACGGGAGAAGGCCTCAGCCGGCCGGGGCCGACACGTGGCCACGCTGGGACGGCGGGCTCGGCTACGTGAGGGCTATGTGAAGTCGCGTCGCATCTTGTGCGCTACAGGCCCGGCAGCGGTCCGGCCCCAGGACAAGGCTCTCCCGCTGAGTCCCGGGGACGCTGAGAATGCCCCGCTCGCCGCGGCACCGGCACAGCGCACCCGGAGTTGGCCGCTGCGGCCTGAGACCACGTCAATGAACGATCTGACCAAGCGCTGCCTTCCGCATAGTCAACGCCGGATGTTCTCAGTCCTGCTCGGATTCGCTGCGCTTACGCCTGCATGGATTGCCGCGTGCGGGCGGACTCCGGCCCCGCCTGCGCACGTCGGCAACGCCATCGTCGTCGCTGGTGGCGATATCGCCTGCGGCCCGACGGATGTGCCGGAGGCGGACGGCCGCACCTGCCGCCAAATGGCCACCAGCGATCTGGTGCTGAGGCTCCATCCAACGGCAGTGCTCCCGCTCGGCGACAATCAGTACCCCGTCGGCAGGGGCAAGAGCTACGGGCTCTACTACGGCCCGAGCTGGGGGCGGTTTAAGGCGATCAGCCATCCTGTGCCGGGCAATCATGATTACCTAAGCCAAGATGCCGAGGGCTACTACGACTATTTTGGCTCTGCCGCAGGCTTGCCAAGCCGCGGCTACTACAGCTTCAACCTGGGAGCCTGGCATCTGGTCGCGCTGAACGCTAATTGCTCCTTCATTGGCGGCTGTTTCAGCGGATCCGCGGAGGAGAGGTGGCTCGCGGCAGATCTGAGGAGGCATCCTTCCGCGTGCACGCTCGCGTATTGGCATCAGCCGCGGTTCACCTCCGGTGAGCATGGCAACGCACCGGCCTCCGGCGCTTTCTGGCGGGATCTGTTTGCCGCCCATGCCGACGTAGTTCTCAACGCACACGAACACGATTACGAACGTTTCGCTCCGCAGGACCCGTTCGGCCACGCCGACCCGTCTGGCCTGCGCGAATTTGTCGTCGGGACCGCCGGCAAGAGCCACTATGGGTTCAAGGAGATTCAGCCGAACAGTGTCGTCCGGAATGACACAGCTTTTGGTGTCCTTGTACTGACCCTGCGCCCGCGTGGTTACAGCTGGCGGTTCGAGTCTGTAGCAGGGTCGTCCTTCCAAGATTCTGGTACGGGCCGATGCCACTTATGAGGCGCTGGAAGCCGGCTCCAGGCCGGCCACTAATGGAGCCGGCGCGGCCCCTTGCCCTGCTGTCGCCTTTCTCGGGGAGACGGCAGGGCGACGGGCGGTGTCTCAGGGTCATCTGGCAGCTGACCTACCCGAGGGCGAAGGGAGATAAGAGGTGGGCATCTTGCCACTGAAGACCGGCCCGCCTCGCGAACGTGAGATGGCGGGCGACGCCCCGGCCGCCCGCCGCGGACCGCAATGGTGGGCGTCGCTCGCCGGCCCAACCTTGCAACGGCTTGACCTGCCGCTGATCGCGATCACGGGGACCGCTGCATTCCTCCGCCTCTGGGATCTGGGCCGGGTTGGGCTACGGGGGGACGAGGCGGTTTATGCCGGGCAGGCCGCTGTCCTCGCCGGCGCCAAGGGCTTCAGCCGGTACTTCATCCTGACCGGCCGGGGGAACTCTAACTTCCTGTTGTTCCAGGAGATTCTCTCGGTCGTCTACCGGGTGGTCGGTGTCGGCGCCGTGACCGCACGCGTTGTGGCCGCTTCCCTCAGCATCCTGACCGTGCTGGTCACCTACTGGATCGCGGCCACACTCTTCGGCCGGCGCACCGGGCTGTTGTCGGCACTGCTGCTCGCGGTGAGTGCCTATTCTGTCTCACTCGGCCGCCTGGCGCTGTTGGACTCTGTGCTCACGTTTTTCTTCTGCGCCGCCATGCTTTGCGCGGTCAAGTGGATCTCCACGAGGCACAGCGGCTGGCTATATGGCTTCGCCGCCACCGCCGCCCTGACGCTTCAGGCGAAGGTCCCAGGTGGGCTCGTCTTGCTGGTCCTGGCGGGCTACCTGCTGCTCGCCCGGTCTCTGCACGAACTCACCCTGCGCCGCCTGCTCGTGGCCGCGGCGGTGTTCATCGCCGCGCTGACTCCGGCGCTGGTGCAACTCGCAGTCAACGGGCCGGTTTTCCTGGACTTCTTGTCGACCAGCGTGCGACGCGCGAGCGATGTCCCCTGGTATTACTACGGGCGGGTCCTGATCTCGTATGAGGGCCCGCTGATGCTCGCACTCTGGATCACGGGTATCGCGTTCGCGATCGGCCGGCGGTCGCGCGCCGACGCGCTGCTGCTGCTCTGGCTGCTCGCGGTCATTGGGTTCTACGAGCTCTATCCACTCAAGGCGTTCAATTACCTGCTGCCAGCCATTCCGGCGCTGTCCATCCTGTCCGGCAGGGCACTAGGTGCCCTGCTCCAATGGCTGGAGCAGCACATCCGCAGGCCGCGAGCGCACACTCTGCGGCTGCCCGGCAGGCCACTGGGTGCCCTGCTCCAATGGCTGGAGCAGCACATCCGCAGGCCGCGAGCCCGCACTCTGCGGCTGCCCGGCAGGCCACTGGGTGCCCTGCTCCAATGGCTGGAGCAGCACATCCGCAGGCCGCGAGCGCATACTCTGCGGCTGCCCGGCAGGCCACTGGGTGCCCTGCTCCAATGGCTGGAGCAGCACATCCGCTGGCCGCGAGCCCGCACTCTGCGGCTGCTCTCAGCTGGTGCGCTATCGCTTGTGGTGGTCGCGACCGCCGTGCCGTACCTGCAAAGGACCTTGCGGGACAGCAGCTTCGTCGGCCTGAGGGACGCGGCGATGTGGATGGGGGCAAAGACACCGCCGGGTGCGGGCGTCATGACGATCTCACATGGATCCGCCCAGTACGTGTTCGAGTTCTACGCCCATCACAACGCCTATCCGTTCGGCCGCTTCAACCTCGCCACGGTACTTCCGGGCGGGCGGATCATCCGGGCCTCGGCCCCAGCCCCTGGAGCGCGGACGCCGCGGGACTGGATCAACCGCTGGCCGCGCTCGCTGATCGCCAGCGGCAAGGTCTCCTACCTGGTCTACTACACCACCGCCACCGACGATCCACCGGAGGAAAGCCAGGTTGTCGAGACCTCCACACAACGCCAGTTCCGGTTGCTCATCGAACGGTACGGCGCCAAACTCGTGCACACCGTTTATTACAATCACGAGGGCCGCGCCTGGATCTACCGGCTTACCGCCAGGCTGCCGCGCCCCGTCCTGTCGTTCACCATGCGTGGCTCGAAGGTCACGCTGCACGGAGCCGGTTTCACCGAAGGCGCTGCACTGACCGCCAAATACAACGGGAAGCAGGTGGCACGCGGGCACGCAGATGCGGCCGGCGCGATGACACTTCCGCTCGCGCTCCCGGTGCACAGACGCCCCCGCTATCTTATCGTCGTTACCGATTCGGCCGGCCGGTACGCGTCGCTCGTCGTGCCCAAGCCGCTGATCACCTACACCACCCAAAACGGGGTGGCTACCGTCACCGGCGTGGGCTTCGAGCCCAATTCGTCGATCACAGTCACCTACCACGGCGTGGTCTTCGCGCGCGGGAGGTCGGCTGGTGACGGCACCATATCCGTGCCGTTCCGGGCACCCAGCCGGATATTCCCCCGCTGGCAGCTCGTGGTCGAAGACGGCGTCGGCAACAATGTCTCGCTCAAGCTGCTGAGACCTAAGTTGACCGCAGGGATCTCCGGCAACCGGGTAACCGTCTACGGCTCGGGGTACCCGCCCGGCGAACTCGTGACGGCCATATATCACGGGCGGCTTATGGCGAGCGCCAAAGCCGACAACCATGGATCCATTACCCTGACGTTCCCGCTGCCTGCCGGTGCACAGCCACGGTGGCTGCTCCTCGTGAGAGACACAGCCGGCCACTTCACCACGGCCATTCATCCCCGGAGCCACCGGTGACTGCCATGCGGCCGGATCAGGCGAAGGCCACACGGGAGCCAATCCACGCCGACCACCCCGGCACGCACCGGCTCAACCGCCTGCAGGCGGCGCTCACCGTCGCCGTCCTCGGCGTGGCCGCGGGGGCCGTCTTGTATGCCCTGTTCGGCTCCGGGGGGGTACTCCGCAGCTCCCCGAGCGCGCCGGGATGGCGCCCCGGCGCCGCTCCCTGCCGCGCCTACCCACTGGCACACGTCCACGATCCCGGTCGCCTAGAAGTGGCCGCGAAATGCGCCACCGCAAGCGGCATTGTCCAGCAGGTTGAGTACAAGCCGGGCGACGGCGACTGGGAGGTGCTGGTCGCCGTCGACCCGCCCTACCGGCGGTTCCTTACGCCTGCCGACCACGGGCTGCTGCCGGCCCGGGTCGTGCCGCCGGATCTGCCTCACGTCGCGCTGCCAGCCCTCGGCCAGCACGCCACCTTCTACGGATCCTGGGTGATCAACAAGAACCTGCACGGCCGGGCCGAGCTGCACCCCGTGTGGCGCATCGCGGTGCCCAATGCCGCTCAACGGCAAGTATCGGGCGCGGCCGCGGGTTCTCAGGCGCGACCTGGCCGACTGGCACTCACCGTTGCGGTCCCAGCCTCGGTCGCGGTGGGCGCACCTTTCACGGTCCAGGCACGCTGCGAGCTGATCATGCCCGGAAAAACCATTCATGCGAGTCAAGTGCATCTCTTCATAGAGATTGTCAACAGCAGCGGGCTGAGTGTGCGCTGGAAGGCCGGGTCCACCAACACGCTCGGCCATGCCGACCTCAAGCTGGTTGCGCTGGACGCGCCCGGCAGCTTCACCGTACATATCTACGCCAGTAAGTCGGGACGGTTCCGGAACACCGAGCAGAATCTCATTGTCCGGCGGAGATGATGTCAAACTCACGCCCCAACGGGGCCCGCCAGGAACCGGGAAAGGTACCCGCCAACGTCGACCTGCGGCCAAACGGCGCCCTGCGGCCAAACGGTGCCCGTCGGCCGGTTGAGCCCCGGCCGCCGGGCACCGACGCGACGCCGGCCCACGGGCGGCGGCCGTGGTCGAGATCGCTGGCGCTGGCCGTCGCGCTGGCGGTGGCGGTGCCGATCACCTGGTGGGCCGTGACCCGGCCCACCAGCCCGCCCCCTAGCCGGGTCCCCGCAACAGCGTCGATCCCCTTCTCACCGGTCGGCGACGCTTACGTCTCCTCGGTGCGCCCGGATGTGAACACGGGGAGCTCCCCGGTGCTGCGGACCGCATCCCGGCCGAAGATCCTCAGCTACCTCACCTTTTCCCTGGCAGGGCTGTCCGGCACCGTCACCTCGGCGAGGCTGCGGTTCTGGTCGGACGTGGCCGACCTGCGGGGCGTCGCGGTCCACGCGGTCGATCGCTCATGGAATGAGAACTCCATCACCGCCGCAACCGCCCCGGCGCCCGGCGAGACGGTGGCGCTGACCGGCGTGGTCTCCGCGAAGGGGTGGGTAACGGCCGACGTCACCCCGCTCGTCCTGGGCAACGGACTGGTCCGGATGGCCCTCACCCAGGTGGGCAGCGGCAGTGGGCAATACGACAGCAGGGAGGGCGCACATCCGCCGGTGTTGGTGGTCCGGACAAGTTCCCGCGTGCTCGGCGGATCGCCCGCCGCGGTGCTGAGCGGCGCCGTCGACAACGTGCCCAGGGCGACCGGGAGCCGCTACGCCGCCCGGGACGATCATGGGCGGAGCATGGACACTCTCAAGATCATCCCGCGGCCCGGCGGCGGCTACCTCGGCGTGTATCACAGCGGTTCGCAGGGAGCATTTCGCGTTTACCTGGCGGAATCGCCTGACCTGCTGCATTGGACGTCCAAGGCGCAATTGGACAACAACGCCTCACAGCCCACGATCGCCGCGCTCTCCGATTCTGGCTATCTGCTCGCAGACGAGGCTTCCGGCAATCAGGCAGCCGGGTTGCGGCCGCGATTGCGCTTCCGCCATTACGCCAGCCTCGCCGCGCTGCTGACCGGGCGGGCGGGCCGGACGTTCGAGGCGCCGCATACACTCGCGCCGCGCGGCCACGGCGAGGAAGGCACGCCGGTTATCCTCTCGGCAGTCCTGTCGCCTGACTTGTCCCACTCGCGTATCACCGTAGGCTTCCACTACAGCCTGCCGCACGGGCCGGACCGGCCGGGACTTGGGGTCCTCGCTAATTTCTCCTCGTGGACGGCCCGGCCGGATACCGCTCTTGAGGCGGCGCTGCGCTCGGATGGCGTCTCAGGAAGGATTGGCGACCGGGATGCCGTCACGTTCCTCGGCGCGTCGTTTGAGCTCGTCGAGGCTCAGCTCGGGACTGGGCCCGCGTGGAATATCTACCGCTACGACGAGAGAACCCGCCGCGCTGTCCCCTTGCACATCCGAACCAATCAGGGCAGCCAGAGCTTCGGCAACCCGACAGTCACCAACCTGCGCGCGCCGTCGGGTGCCATGGCTCTCGTGTTCACCCTCTTCCTGCCGCAGAGCCTCGCTGCCAGTGGAGAGGCAGGTGAACTCATCTACTACCGCACCTACAGCGCTAACCACTGACCGAGGAGGTTGCCGCGATGACCGGCAACACCACCGAATGCCCGCCCGCCCTCTCCGCGGCACATTCAGCCCGTACCACGGAACTATTGATAACATCTTTGAAGAATCGCGCGCCCGCCAAGGACGCGCGTCGCGGGATCGCCCCGCGTAGGGGGAAACATGAAAGTATCAAACGGCTGTGGTCCCTATCCCGTTCGCGCCGCCAGACGGCGCCCAGGCAAGATGACAGTGGCATGCTTTGCGCTGCTGGCGGGGGTGTTGCTGCTCGGATCCGCGGTCGCGGCCCCAGCGCCCGCCAACGCCAGCCCGAATCCCGAGCTCACCCGCTACCCGTACCTGACCGACGTCGTCGGATCCAACGCCACCGTGAACTTCGGGACGGACACGGCGAAGGTCTCGGCGGTCGTGAAATGGGGACAGGTAGGCGTTGAGTCGTGTGACGCACACACCACAACGGCGACAAAGACCTTCATCCAGGTAAACGGCGTGAGTGAATACCAGTGGAAGGCACAGCTGTCACCGCTGAGTGCGAATACGACCTACTGCTACCGGCCATACCTGGGAACGTCCCAGATCGACCTGCTGGGCAGCGATCCGACGCCGCAGTTCATCACCCAGGTTCCGGCAGGTTCCAGCCAACCATTCTCCTTTGCCGTGATCGGTGACTGGGGAAAGACATACGCCACCGGAAACCCGGACCAGGCCAACCTCATGCAGCAGATCGCCGCCAGCGGCGCCCGCTTTGTCGTCGGCACCGGCGACACCGGCTACCCGGCCGGCAGCCAGAAGAGCTACGGCGACCTCCAGCAGACCGGCCTGGACATCAGCGCGGTGTTCGGCCCGCAATACTGGACGGTGGTGGGCAAGTCGATCCCCATGTTCAACGCGGAAGGCAACCACGCCCCCACCACCACGTTCCTCCTCAACTGGCCGTCGGGCGGCGCTGCGGCGGCCTCGGGCGGGCAGTTTCAGATGAACTCCTACTGCTGCTTCGACGGAATTACCGCCAAGAGTTACGGGTCGGTCTGGTACGCCTTCGACGTGGGCAACGCCCGCATCTACATCCTCGAAGCTGCCTGGGATGGGTCGAACGTCGGAACGGGCAGCCAGTACCAGGACGACTACGACGCACACTGGGCGCCCGGCGCGCAGCCGAATGAATACGCGTGGCTGCAAAATGACCTCGCCGCCCACCCCAGTCAACTCAAGTTCGCCGTGTTCCACTATCCCCTGCGCTCAGACCAGAGCTCGCAGACGTCCGATCCCTACCTGGGTGGGGCCGGGCACTTGGAGGGGCTGCTGAACCAGTACCACGTGGCGATGGCCTTCAACGGGCACGCGCACATCTACCAGCGCAACACCGCACCACCCGGAGGCATCATCAGCTATGTCACCGGCGGCGGGGGCGCCGCGCTGGCGAAGATAGGCGGTGCCGGCTGTGCGCCCACGGACGCTTACGGTATCGGCTGGAGCCCGTCGAGTGGCACCGGCAGCAAGTGCGGCAGCGCGCCGAAGCCACCAACCTCGGCAAGCCAGGTTTTCCACTTCCTCCTGGTCACTGTGAACGGCAACACGGTCACCGTGACCCCAACCGACGAAATGGGGCGCACCTTCGACGTCCAGACCTATAACTTCTAGACTCGGGAGCTGATTGCGCGGCAGCCCGGTCACCCGCTGCTAAGCAGGGCGAGCTGGGCATCCATCCTGCAAAGGATGGACATCCTCAGCCAGACCGGCAAGCTGTCGCTGCGCAACAACGCCGGCGGGATCACCAACACCAGCGCCACCGTCACGCCCACCGGAAGCTGGCACCGGGTGGTGCTGCACGCCCTGGTCAACGGCACGTCCAGCAATATCGATGTCTCCCT
>WNGD01006517.1_pt1 | contig 11156 bp, 12 predicted proteins | sample 5400671 | NCBI WGS metagenome assembly WNGD01 (sample SAMN13153369, study PRJNA577476) | soil metagenome | isolation source: 40 cm soil or saprolite under grassland replicate 2 | place: USA:California | collected 2016-06-15
GGTCTCAAGATCGGATGATCAACGCAAACCACTCGCGAGCGCGAACTGGTTGGCCACTATTCACCATGGCCTCGCTGAAGGCGTTTACTCGTTCAACAAGATGCCCAGCGATCCTTATCTCGCCTTCCTCGGTCGCATCTCGCCCGAGAAGCGTCCCGATCGGGCGATCTCCATCGCGAAACGTCTGGGCATGCGCCTCAAGATTGCGGCAAAAGTGGATGCTGTGGACGTGGGCTATTTTCGCGACGAGATAAAGCCGCTATTGGCCGATCCTATGATTGAATTCATTGGGGAGATAAGCGACAGCGAAAAGTCCGCTTTCCTCGGAAATGCCAGCGCTCTCCTGTTCCCGATCGATTGGCCCGAGCCGTTTGGTCTGGTGCTGATCGAAGCCATGGCTTGTGGAACGCCGGTGATCGCGTGGCGCTGCGGGTCCGTCACGGAGATCATCGAGAACGGGAAAACCGGGTTCATTGTGGATACCGAAGACGAGGCTGTACGGGCGGTTCTCAAGCTTGATCAACTTGACCGCGGCATAGTGCGCAAGGTGTTCCAGGAGCGGTTCACCGCGGACGTGATGGCACGCAATTACCTGCGCCTTTATTGGCGGCTTTGCGGAGCAGCCGGCAGAGGCCGCACTCCCTTTCGACGCATTCGGACGCGGTGAGCAGATGACAGTTTGTCGGCATCGGTCCGTTTCTGCTTGTGCATCTGCCAATCATGCTGCTCCCGGCCTCCGCCGGTGTCTGGCTGTTCTATATTCAGCACCAATTTGAAAATACCGTATGGGCTCACGACGATGCGTGGAATCTCCAAGCGGTGGCACTTTACGGCAGCTCTCACTACGCCCTGCCGAGCCTTTTGCGCTGGTTCACCGCCAATATCGGCATTCATCACATCCATCATTTGTGCAGCCGAATTCCCTATTACCGACTGCCGCTCGTGCTACGAGATTACCCGGAGCTCGAGGGCATCGGCCGGCTCACCCTACTTCAGAGCCTGAGGTGTGTGCGACTCGCGCTGTGGGACGAAGGCCAAAAGCGCCTCGTCTCTTTCCGCGAGGTGCGCCGGCATTACGCTTCAGTTTGAAGGCGATGCAGAGCACGGTCGACAATCATAGGACCCTTCCTCGCCCGTTCTGGCGATGCGGGGGCAGCCGCGGCGAAGAACTTCTCCGAGATGCCAGAACTGGACCGGAGGAGGAAGCTAGCTCCATATCCGTCGCGCAGTTTCGCACACCCTCTCGAGCTTACGTCTTTCCTCGTCGTTGGAAAGGCGGTTTCCAACGATCGAAGAGGCAAAGCCGCACTGAGTGCTGAGCGCCAAGCGTTCCAGCGGCACGAAGCGGGTTGCCTCCGTGATGCGGCGGACGAGGTCTTCCGGCGCCTCCATTTGCGGCCGCTTGGTGCTGATCAATCCGAGGACCACCATCTTGTCGTCCGGGACGTGCCGGAGCGGTGCGAACGAGCCCGCCCGATCATCGTCATATTCGAGCAGAAGCCGTGTTGCAGCGATGCGCTGGAAAATCGGCCGGGCAATCGGCTCATAGTCGCCTTCGACCAGCCAACGGCCTTCTTGGTTGCCACGACAGAGGTGGATGGCGAAGGTCACACCGGCAAATCCCGTTATGACGGCGTTGTCGAGCTCGATCCCCCGGCTCAGCCACTGATCGAGCGTCCAGCCTCGCGATTCGTAAAAGGCCCGAGTCTCAGGCGCGAGCAGCAAGGCGTAGTGAGGCGCGTCGATCTGTATATAGGTGGCACCGAGGCGAACGAGCTCGGCGACCTCATCATGGAGGATCGCGACGACGTCGGCGAGGAAATGCTCCAGGCTTGCATACGCGGATTGGGAACGTTCAGGCGACCAGAAATTCACGAACAGGCTGGGGCTGGGCAAGGTCACCTTTGCGACGCGGCTTGTGCGGCCGCGCAGATAGACAAACTCCTCCGCGGCAAGATGCCGTTTGCGCACGAGCCTGCCGACCACGCCGAGATTGACCGGCCGCTCGCGGCGTCGCTCCCCGCTGCCGCCATCGCCATGCCAGTGGCCCCACAAGAATGCATCGATATCCCAGTCGCCGAACCCGTCGACAGCCTCGGTCATCTGGCTCTGGAAGGAGAGCCGCCGCATTTCGCCGTCGGTCACGATGTCAAGGCCCGCAGCCTCCTGCAGCGAAATGGCCTCATCGACGGCGCGATCCTCAATGGACTTGAATTGCGCGTGACTAAGACGCCCGGCCACCCGGTCGTCCCGCGCTTTGCGCAATGCGACCGGCCGGAGAAGACTGCCGACAACGTCGGTATGTGCCGTAATCATCGCACGCCCGTGCTTACGGCATGGGGCTCGACTACGCTTTCAAAGCGGCGTTTTGGCAATGCGTCCAGTGGACTCGACAAACCAGCGTTCGCTGTTGAAGGGCTTGCCGTTGAGCCGCGCAACAAGCCAATCGGCAACTAAGGCCGGTGGGAAAGGACCGAGATTGGCTGCCGGTACGTTTCCTACCGAGTGTCGGCTGTCGGCATAAACCACGAGCTGGCGCGGACCCGACATGGTCCGAACCATTCGCTCGGTATGCTCGAGAGGGCTTAGCTCGTCGGCTTCGCCCGCGACCACCAGATATGGTTGTCGGATCTTCTCGACGTGGCCCTCCCACGTCAGCGTCTTGGCGAATTCATCGAATTTCGCCTCATCGGTGTAATTCGACATCCACATGAACCGTTTTTTGAACGTCGGCGATGCTTCCTCAAATATCGTATGACAGCCCGGCTCGAGACAGGTGGAGATCACCGCGGTTGCCGCAATTCGCGGCTCGTTTGCGGTGAGGATTGTCCCGAAGAACGAGCCGAAGCTGGCGCCGGTCACTCCGATCTTCTGCGCATCAACTTCGGCCCGGCGCAGTAGCCAATCCACGACGGCAGGACCGGCATCGATCCAATTCGGCATCGAGACATAGACGCCGAGCAGCGGACTTTCGTATTGCCCCGGTCCGTCGATCGACAAGACCGCGACGCCACGCTGCATCCACCGGTCATTTGCCAGTGCGACATTCGCTTCCTTAAAACTATCCATGCCGGGAATGGCGATCACGACCGGCACTTTTCCGCCGCTGTAGCCAGGCGGCAGATGAAACCAAGCTGGAATCGATTTGTCCTTGAATGGAATCGATACTGGTTCGACTTTGTGGTCTGCGAGACGTGCATAGTTCGAAAAGCATTCCCGCTTTTTTTCGTGAAGCGCAATATGCCGCTTTCCAGAATCATCGTAGGGCCACTCGGCAGCCCCGTAATGGATGGCGGCCATGTACCAATTGTCACGTGCGGTAATCAGATTGCCTTCTGCCTCGGCAGCACGCGCCTTTGCTTCGCGCCGTTGAGCCGTGCTTTCAAACGCCGGGCCGATATCGGCCATTTTTTGCACCCGCGCCCGAATCGCAGCAAAGTCGGCATTGGCTTCAACCCCACAGGGCGCAGATAGATAGATTGATCGCGGCTGATCCCAGTCGATTCCGTTAGCGCGCACGATGTTGTCGAGCGCCCAACGCTGCGCCGAGAACCGCTTGGTCGTGGCTGCGAAATCTGCGTCGGCCCATGCAAGGTGCTGCGAACCTGCAAGCGCGGCTCCGGCACCTGCCAGTGAAACTGAGCGGATGAAGCGACGTCGATCCATGACGATACCTCCTGTTTTTCGGTTAGCTTCTATTCGGCCAAACTGCGGGGCCAGATGCCTAGGACAGGGCCGCCTGGCTGCGCGTCCCCCTGAGCGACATCAATTCGCGGGACCAGCCTTGCGCCTCAATGCGCCGTGCTGGAAACGCCTATTCAGATGCTGGCACCGCGGGCGTTGATCGGCCACAGCGCCTCCACGCGCCCGTTTCGGACACCGACATACCAGTCGTGCAGATTGACGGTCGGGTCGCAGTGTCCGGGGATCAGCCACACTTTTTCGCCGAGCGACAGGGGCTTCGCCTGCGGTCCGACCTTGAGCTTGCCGTGCTCGTCCGAGACGCCGGTCATTTCCACGTCGGTGCGCTCGTGCACCCACGGGGGACCGCGCTCGGCGCTGTAGGACTTGAGCCCTGCGTCCACGATTGCCCGGTCGGCCGCCGGCACGCTCATCACCGACGCGAGCACAAAGAGACTGTGTTCGAATTCGGCGTAGCGAGCACCGTCGGCGGCGCGGATACGAGCATATTCCGTATCCATGAACACATATGAGCCAACCTGCAGCTCATTATAAACGCCGCTCGCCGCCTCGATTGCAAAAGTCCCGGTTCCGGCGCCGCCGATGATCTCACAAAACAGGTTTTCCGCGGCGAGCGCGTCCAATGTCCCGCGAACCGCATCGCTGGCGAACGCGATCGCCTGGGCGCGTTCTTGATAAGTCGTCATGTGCTGCGCGCGGCCATGGTAGGCCTGCAAGCCCAAAAATTTCAGGTTCGGTGCATCCGCAACGCGGCGTGCGAGCAATGCGGCATCTCGGCCCGGTGGCACGCCGCAGCGCTCCATGCCTACTTCGATTTCGACAAGCCCGCCGAGCGTGACGCCGAAATCGCGCGCCACGCGCGATGCCGCGTCGACCTGGTCAGGAGCATCGAAGCACAGCGCGATGGTCGCCTCCTCTGCAAGCGCGGCCAACCGCCGCAACTTGCGTTCGCCGACCACCTGATTGCTCACCAGCACGTCCTTCACACCGCCGCGAACGAGCACTTCCGCTTCGCCGACTTTCTGCACGCATTGGCCGACCGCGCCGCGTGCGATCTGTCGCAACGCAATCGCAGTCGACTTGTGGGTCTTGGCATGCGGCCGCACGCGCACCCCCGCGACTTTGGCGAACTCGGCCATCTTTGCGATGTTGCGATCGAGAGCATCGAGATCGATGATCAGCGCGGGGGTCTCGACCTCGGCGACGGGCACACCTATCTCGGCGGGCGGCGGGTTCATCTGTTTGCGGAATGTCCTTTGGACGCCACCATATTCAATGGCCGATTGGCTTGTCCATGACGTGGAACTCGTGATCGACCTGCAGCCGGGCACAGCCGCTCGAATGAGCGTGCTGGCGACGCGGGCTCGCAATTGCGCCGCGCGCGCGCACCCTTTATACAAAGGCATGTCCGAGCACAAAGCGACTTTGAAGTGGGAACGCGGCGGCGCCGAGTTTTCGTATCAAAAATATCCGCGCGATCACATCTGGAGTTTCGACGGCGGCCATACGATGACCGCGACGGCGGCCCCGGCCTATCTCGGCAATCCCGCCAATGTCGATCCCGAGGAGGCTTTCGTCGCTTCGCTCTCAAGCTGTCATCTGCTTACGTTTCTGGCAATTGCGTGCAAGCAGAAGTTCGTGCTCGACTCGTATGAGGATCAGGCGATCGGCCATATGGAGAAGAATGCCGAGGGCAAGCTGGCGATCACTCGCGTTGAGCTACGCCCGAAGATCACGTGGAGCGGGGATCGCGTGCCAAACGAGAAAGAACTTGATCAAATGCATCACGCGGCCCACGAGAATTGCTTCATTGCCAACTCGGTCAGAACCAACGTGACGGTGGTGCAGCGGTAGTATCCTGATCGAACAACTCCATTCTCTCCCGCAGCCCTTGTAGGGCGCAATAAGCGAAGCGCATTGCGCCGTTGCGCATGACGGCATCTGGCGGGGCCACGGCCGCTCTGTTGAGCCTGAAGGCATCGCGAACTTTCCTCGCACATCCATACGTGCCAGTGTTGGTCTGGACGAGGCGGGAATGGCGCAATGCGCTTCGCTTATTGCGCCCTACGCACCGGGGTTCCAGGAGCGGTCATATGTCCATTGAGTTTGGAAAGATCGTCGACATCAGCCTGGAGCTTGATGCGAAGAATTTCGCGATGCGCACACCCGCGGGGTTCACGAAGGACATGCAGTTCGAGATGGAGGTGATCAAGGAGCACGACGCGCCAGGTGGCGCCGGGCAGATCGTGCGCGGCGTGCACATGCGTCTCCATGCCGGCAGCCACGTGGATGCGCCCGAACACAACGTGCGCGGCGGCACCCAGATCCATCAGCTGCCGCTCGAGCTGTTCATTGGCGACGCAATTATCGCCGATCTGCGCGACAAGCTGCCGGGCAAGCCGATCACCGTGAAGGACCTGGAGCAGCGGCTCGACAATCGCATCAGAAAAGGCGACCGGCTGCTGCTGCGCACCGATCATAACAACGCCTATGACGGCGGCTCCGACAAATGGATGAAGGAGTCACCTTATCTCACCATCGGCGCGACCATGTGGTGCATCGAGAAGGGCGTGGTGATCGTCGGCTATGACTTCTATCACGGCAACGACGAGCCCGGCGCGCCGCGCGTCTTCCACAATTCGCGCACGCTGAGCGAGCGGGGCGTGATCACCATGCCGTATCTGAAGAACCTCGATCAGATCGACAAGGACCGGTTTACGCTGGTCGCCTTTCCGCTCAAGCTGATCGGCGCCGAGGCTTCTCCGATCCGCGCGGTGGCGCTCGTATGAGCAAGCGCCGCGGTAGAAGCTTCGCGCAGCTTGCGACGGCCGCGATCACGGCGGCAGCCTGTCTTGCCGCAGCGGCACACGGCCAGGAATCTTATCCGTCGCGGCTGATCACGGTGGTGGCGCCGATCACGGCGGGCACCGCCATCGATATCCTGGCGCGGCTCTATGCCGACAAGCTCGCCAAACGTTTCGGCCAGCAGGTGGTGGTCGCCAACCGACCCGGCGCCGGCGGACTGATCGGCGCGCAGACGGTCGCGAGCTCCGCCCCCGACGGCTATACCGTGCTGTTCGCGAATTCCGGCCACGCCATCCTCGGGACGCTCAACAAGAACTTGCCGTTCGATCCAGTAGCCGATTTCGCCGGCGTCGCGCTCGTCGGCGAAGCGCCCGCCATCGTGGTCGTGCCGCCGTCGCTCGGCGTGTCGAGCCTGCAGGAGTTCGTCGCGCTCGCGAAATCGAAACCCGGCGAGATCAATTACGGCTCCGCCGGCATCGGAACCTCGACCCATCTCGCCGGCGCCTATTTCGCGCTCAAGGCCGGCATCGACATCGTGCACGTGCCCTATACGGTGAGTGCGACCATCATTGCCGATCTCTTGGGCGGTCGCATCCAGGCCTCGTTCGTCCCCATGGCATTCGTGCTGCCGCTCTTGCAGGACGGCCGGCTCAAGGCGCTGGCGGTGGCGGCGAAGGAGCCGATCGCCGAACCGATGGCGATTGCGACCGCGCGCTCGCAAGGCATCGATTACCAATACGCGACCTGGTACAGCGTGCTGGCGCCGGGGAAGACGCCGAAGGGCGTCGTCAACACGCTCAGCGAGGCGATCGCCGAGGCTGGCAAAGACCCCGAGCTGCAGGCGAAAATCCGCGTCCAGGGGATCGAGCCGCGCCACATCGCTCGCGAGGCATTCGACGCCCATATCCGTGACGAGATGGTGCGCCTCGCCCCGCTGCTGAGCGCGATTGGGGAGAACCGTTGAGCGACGCCGGGCGCGCCGGCTCTTGACCTGATGTTTCACCACAACTCTTGCGGTAGCGGCGACGAGGTGACCGAATGAACCGACGGAAGTTCACCGCTCTATTGGCAGCCGCTTCGCTCTCACGAACTGCGCTGGCCCGAGCGCAAGAGGCACAAAAGGTCCCGCTAATCGGGTTTCTCCATCCGGGATTTCCGGATTCCGGCTCTCCTGTTTTTGATGCCCTGCGTGAGGGCTTGCGTGAGGTGGGCTATGTCGAAGGCAAGACTGTCAAACTCGAAGCGCGTTGGGCGCGTGGCAAGCCGGAGATGCTTCCGCAATTCACCAAAGAACTCATTCAACTGCGCGCCGCTATTCTTGTTGTGACCGCTCGTCCCTCGATAGAAGCGGCGAGAGCGGCAACGACTGACCTGCCGATTCTCGCAAATGATCTCGAAAGCGATCCCGTCGCCAGCGGCTATGTTCAAAGCCTGGCACATCCGCGAGGCAACCTCACTGGTATGTTTCTGGATGCGCCGACCTTGTGCGGCAAGTGGTTGCAGCAGATAGGCGACATTGTCCCGAGCGTGACAAAAATCGGGGTTTTGTGGGATGTAACGACCGGCACGTATCAGCTCGATGCGATCAAGGCAGCGGCAAAGGCGAAGTCGATCGACGTCCTGGTCATGGAGTTTCGCGACAGCGCGGGACTGGAGACGGCCCTCGAGTCAGGCCTGAACCAGGGACCGCAAGTCGTCATTCAGCTTGGCTCTCCGCTGATCCGTCAGGCAGGGCCTCGGGTCGCGGAGATCTTGTCAACGCACCGGGTTCCCGGAATATCGCAATTTCGAACCTTCCCCGATGGCGGCGGCCTGATGTCCTATGGTCCGGACCTGATCCAGCTCTATCGCCGCACCGGTCCGTACATTTCCAAGATCCTGCACGGCGCGCGGCCCGCCGATCTGCCGATCGAACGTCCGACCAAGTTCGAACTGGTCGTGAATCTTAGGGCAGCGAAAGCATTGGGCGTGACAATTCCGGACTCGCTGCTTGCCACTGCCGACGACACAATCGAGTAGATGCAATGGCCGGGAGACTCCGGCAGCGCGCCGACGACGTGATCGAATGAGGTTTTGTTTCACAGCGCCCTAGAACGCGATTGGCACTGCACCAGCACTCACCGAACCCTTAGCGCAGGAATTATGGCGCAAGGATTATGCCGCGGCCCGCTGCCGGTCACGCATGAGATCCCGGAGCATTACCGCGTCAACTGGATCGATGGACGTTGGCGGCGGCCAAACCGAATCATCGCGCTGCGCTCGCAACGCGCGAGCGATTTGATCCGGACGTGCGGCCATATGGCCGGAATAAGCCCTCCTCTTTTGCTTTATGCGCAACCGCCCCACCTGGCGTCTGGCGCGGCGAGAGGATTGAGCACGTCGGCGAGCGAGCTTGAAGATCGCCCCAGCCAACAGGAGTGCCAGAGCACCGACGAGAACTGCTGGCCAGGGAGCGAATTCGCGCCCCGTATCCGCCAAGCCAGCACCATCGGCTTCGGTGAGGACTGGCCATATCAAGGGCATTTCGTCCTGCGCCTCTCTCGCCTGATGGTCCTGCGGATAGCGACTGCTCATGGTCGCGGGCTCCCGCATGGTCAAATCAGGAGTATTCGGAAGATCGGACGAGTGCGCAGCAACATCTGTTGCCGCCCCGGCGGAGGCGGCCTCCGCGGCTGTGCTTTGTGCGGGTTGCATTTGCGCAGGTATTGCGGGAGGCATCGCAGGAGCATTCTCGCGCGCCGCCCGCGTTGGCGATGCGCCTTCGCGTGCTTGCGAACGCACCTTCACACCCTCAGCTCCCAGATACCAACAGTGCCGCTGATCCGCGCGATTGACACGGTAATACCAGTGGCTGCCCGCGGGCGCGGATGAATCCGGCTTTGTCTTGCATTCATTGACCGCAGGCTCGGCGCGGCTTGGTTGCACCGTCACCAAATCGGTTGCGAGCGGCACGATGAGAATAGCCGGCACAAGCAACATCATTATTGTCCTTGTCATCGACTCCCTCCCTCATTGTGCCTTTGCCGACTGAGTCGTTTGACAGTTGATTTCGGCTCCAGTAGGTCGCGAATGCGACAACGCAGAGGAGATGCACGAGCGCGGCACTCTGCTACCGCCGAACGCGTCGCCAGCGAATTCATTTCTGTGTCTCTCATGCGGGAACTCGGTTCCACGGGGGCCGGACTTACAATTTTCACAAATCGCGTGGAATGTACGCGGAGAGAAACCTCGCTTTTCGTCCCGCCCGCAGTAGCTAGAGAGCCGAGTGGCTTGCATGGGCGCAAATAGAGGGAGGACGAATGCCTCCATTCAGCGACGTCAAGTATGTCTACGATCCCGAAGCCCTGAAAATAATGGGCACTGCCTTCGATGCCGTGTGCCAGGCATTCCCTCCAAATCTGAAACATCATGAAGCGGCGAGGAGGAGACTGGCCTTGCTCATCCTTCGACACACGGATCGGGGAGAGCGTGATGTCGCGCGCCTTAGTAACTTGGCTTTGCTCGATTTCATGCGACCGCTCGCGCTTGAGCAGCGGTAGAGTGGCACCTCGGGGAAACCGCCGCCATCATCGAGCAGCGCGCAAGCGACGAAACAGCTGCTTGTTAAAGAAGAATTCTAAACAGTTGTTAACCCGACTGGAAATATCGTCCGGCCTCTGGATGAGACAAACCAATCCACATCCGGGAGACGGTGATGAACGCTCCAACACCTTCGACAACTCCTGAGAAATCGCTTCCCGTCCATTCGGACGTGGCGGAAGAAATCAGAAAATTGGCAGAGGAAAACATTCTCAAGCGTCCCCCTCAGATCGAAACTGAGGTCGAAAGAATTCGGTCCTCCATCACGCAATTAACTTCAAATTCGATTGACGGACTCGAAGGACTGACGTCCGAACTCCAGGAACTGCAAAGATTTCTGAACTCTGAGGTTGCGCGCGTGCAGGGTGAAATCGAGAGCGCATTGGCCGGAATCAAAATCATAATCGAAACCATTGGCCCGTGGAAAAGCAGCCCAGTCTCCCTAGCGCCTCAACCAAGCGCCCGCGCTGGTCGTGCAGGCCCCGGCAGCAAATATTGAACCAACCAATGCTTCGGTGCGCGCAGCGATTTCGCCGTCCTAATTGCTCGCGGAAGTGATAGCCGCGCGAGCACACAAACCGGGTTGTGGGCTCATCTTGGGCCTGGTGTCCCCTTAGGCGATGCTCTTTCGATGTCCGCCCGGCACAAACTGAAGAATGCGCGCATGACGATCGCAACCATCGGCCCCTTAGCGTTGGCCGGATTGGCTGCGACATAGGCCTCGACGTGGTGGGCAAGAAGGGCGTCTGTTGAGCTGCTGAGGCATCGCTGGAAAACCGTCCTCACCGGATAGGGCGGCTCTTCGTCGGGCTGCGCCACGGTCGACATGTACCGGGCTATTCCAAACACGAAGCCGCGCTTCCAGGCTTCGGGCGCTTTTGTGTAGTCCTGGTAAGTGAACTCGGCTGCCGCTGACGCACCGACGAAAAAGAGCAATGACACGATCGCCAGCAGGAGTTTCATTTTGAATGTCATGCGCCACTCGGAAAGTACCACGCAAAATTGCCCGCGTGGCGGATTTGCCTATCGCAAGCAACAGCGCCGGGTTTGCGCCCTTGCCGATGCGGCCG
>WNGD01006518.1_pt1 | contig 11156 bp, 19 predicted proteins | sample 5400671 | NCBI WGS metagenome assembly WNGD01 (sample SAMN13153369, study PRJNA577476) | soil metagenome | isolation source: 40 cm soil or saprolite under grassland replicate 2 | place: USA:California | collected 2016-06-15
CCCCAATACGAGGCATGCTTTAGCATGGATGACCCAAGTAGCCAGGACAGCCTGCTGATACTGCGCTTTGCCTGCTTCTGCGTTCGCTTGCCGCCGTTGGACACGTGTAGGAGCGTAGCTGGCATGGGCCTCGCCTTGTTCGATGGAAGGTGGCGGCACCAGGGCTCGACAAATTCCCTTCCACTGATGCGTCACCAGACGATCCAGGTGCTCCACGAGGTTGCTGATGAGGTGAAAGCGATCGGCCACCTGAACGGCTTGCGGAAGTGCCTCTCTGATAGCAGCGGCAAACTCCTCCGAACGATCGCGTGCGACGACTTCAATCGTTGGGTGCTTGCGCAGCCAGGCAGCGACAACGGCCACAGACCGTTGTTCGAGCAAGGCAATCGGACGACCACGCTCCAGATCCACCACGATGGCTCCATAGCGTGACCGTTTCTTCCACGCCCAGTCGTCAAGCCCGATGATCCGTGGAGACTCAGGCTCGGATAACGGTTGGGCATGAAGCACCCTCAGAAGGGTGCGCGAAGTGACCTGCAGTCCCATGCCTGCAGCGATTCGAGCCCCTCCTGCACCGCCGGCTTCACGCCCCAGTGTGGCAAGGAACAGACGCAGACCTGCCGTGTGCTGTCCATGGGGAGGAGTGAGCTGAGGAAGGCGCGAAGCTTCGACTCGGCGTGGACAGGCAGGCTCCTTGCAGTAGAATTTATGAATGTGCAACAGCAGCACGACCGCTTTGCCGTTGATGGGCAGATCACGCACCACTCGTCGATAGCGACTGTGAACATGACGAGTGGGGGGTCTGACATATCGGGCAAGATGCTGTGGGTGTCGTGCGTTCGCATTCGAGCTTGATGGTCTCTTCATCAGAAGATATCTGCATGAGACGGAAATCTGGTAAGTGGGGGAACAACATGAGTGGGGACATAGATAACTCCTTGTCCCTCAGTATATCATATCAACCACTCCACCAAACCGGTCTGAGAACCCAGAAATCTGTTACGATAAGAGTGATACCACGCTCAACACTGCTGAGCTTCTGCCAAATATCTATGAAAACCACCAAGGATTGCTTATTGTCGTAAATATTTGGCCCAGCGTCACAAATATTTATGATAAAGGAGCACATAGGCAGGCGTGAGGAGCAGCAGGGCAGTTATGCATAGCCAAGCACTACACTGAGACTCCCCAGTAGCAGCGTCCCCTGGACACTCAGAAAGAAGCAATATGCAAGATGCTCCTCGCCACCAGACATGGTCCATCCCCCTCAAGACAACTGAGGTAGTTCGAGGGGGAAGCCGAAAGCGGTGACGAGCGATGGGACCGTGAAGGTCGTCACATCGGCGATGCACCTGGTCGAGGCCTCGCCTTCGAGGGTGAGGACTTGAAGCCCAAAGGCTCGGTAGGAGCGGAGAGGGTCGTCGGCCCGATAGACCACAAATGCTGGCTGGGCATTGGCACCCGTCGCAGACAGATGCCAGTGACTCGGCGCTTCGGAGCCAAAGGTTGTGGCAACGAGAAAAGCACGGATCGCTTCCCGCCCCCAAAGCCACGAAGGAGAGGGTGGCATACTCATAATCGCGTCTTCTTTCAGAAGCGCCACCAGCCCTTCTATATCGTCTGTCTCCCATGCGTTCACATAGCGAGCGAGCAACTCGCTCGTTGCTCTATCGGCAGCACTCCCCTGTATCCGCTCTTGCTGCTCAGGGTGATAGTTCTTGGCCAGCGTGACCCGGGCTCGGTGTAAGGCACTGTTCACGGCTGAGACCGAGGTTGAGAGCAGCTGCGCAACCTCGCTCGCGTGCCAGTCCAGCACATCCGAGAGGAGCAGGATCGCCCGTTGACGGGGCGGGAGCAACTGAAGAACCGTGAGGAAGGCGAGCGAAACGCTTTCGCGTCTGCTTATGCGGGCTTCCGCGTCGTCTGTTGCCCCAGCCAGCCAGTCATCAGGGAAAGGCTCAAGCCAGAGTGACTCGGCAGGAGCTGGCGCAATGGGGGTGAGTGGATTCATGGCAGGAGAGGCCGCTGCAGGCAGCGTGCGAGGTGGACGTTTCTTGAGCGTGTCGAGGCAAGCGTTGGTGGCGATGCTATACAGCCAGGTGCGAAGGGACGCGTCACCTTTAAAGGTATCAAAGTGCTGCCAGGCACGGAGCATGGTCTCCTGCACGAGATCTTCCGCCTCTTGCAGCGATCCCAACAGGCGATAACAATGCGCGAGCAGTTCCCGGCGATACGGCTCGATGAGGGAACCGACGACGGCAGAATCGTCTGCTGCCCCTGCGGGATCAATACGTCCAACCTCATAAGATGGGGTGCCTGCCTGTGCATGTTCCTTAGTCATGTCGCTTCCTCGCTCTCTCTCGATGCCATTGGTGATTGGGCAAGTGGGGGGCAACAGAAGGCCGCGCCGTTTTGCTCTTTGACCAGCCTTTTCATTATATATCCGACCACAACCTCCAAGGGCCTGACGTTCCTCAAACAGCAGTGGTCGGACCGCACAGTTTTGCCTTTCACTTTCGTCTCATCAATGTCCATCCAACGGCGTATGAGTCGAAGCGGGTGCTGTTCGGATGGAGTAGCAGAGAAGTATGACCCATAGGAGGAATGATTCATGGAACCGATGGTGCTCTTCGGAATTCAATTCACCTTGAGCTTGGTAGCATTTACGTTCATCGCATTCTGGTATGTCGTGCCTCGCCTGTCCGGGCTGCCACGAGAGACAGCCCTAATGCCATTACTGTGGATCCATGCCTTTCGCATTGTCGGTGGGACGATCCTGGCCCCCGGTGCTGTCGACAGCCAAGTGCCAACGGAGTTCCGGGTGATGATCGGATATGGTGACCTGGCAACAGCTATCCTGGCCCTGCTGGCATTGATCGCCCTCCGCAAGCGCTTCCCCGGTGCCATTGCGTTGGTCTGGCTTTGCATCAGTGTGGGAACAGTGGACACCGTGAATGCGATTATTCAATCGGTGCGCGACAGTGTGTTCACGTATGCGCTCGGCGTGAATTGGGTGGTTGTGACCATCTACGTGCCAGCGTTGCTGGTGAGCAGCCTGCTGATTTTCCTGCAATTGCTTCGGCCCAATCGCTCCACAAGAAAAGAGGAGAAAATGGTTGCCCTAAGATGAGCGCGTAACTCCGCCAGTGCAGGGGACCGAGTATGATCCGACCGGCTCATACTCGGATACTAGGCTTTGCCAGACAATTTTCCTGCTACGCTCGTGTGCTCACGGTTTGCAAAAAGCTGTGGCACACCCCACAACGAAGGCCACTGCAAGCCCGAACTCGCCCACCAGGGACGCTCCAACTTCCAGGCTGCCCTAACCGAATGTGCTTCATACTCCAGACAAAGACTCCTCACAGATGTCGAATACAGAAGAGTCTTCTCAAAGGTCCTCATTAGAGGAGGTCTGAGGTCGAACCGACCAGGGTCAGATGGATCGCCGTGGTGGGTGGCACTTCGGGATGACTTGCGAGAAGCGCTGCTTGAAACGCCTGGAAGGTGGGAAGCCGATCAAACACCTTGCTCGCCTCTTCGTTCGCACAAAAACGCAAGTGAATGAATGTTTTCCCGTCGTCTTCCACAAAGACGCTATACTTGAGATCAGTCCGGTGCAGGGCTCGGAGTTCCTCCATCACCCGGCGAATATGCTCCTGGTTCTGTGCCGCGTATGCCACTTGCACGACATACCGATTGGTGGTAATGATCATCTGGAATCCTCTTCTTTCTGTTCTCGTGGAAAAAGCTGTCCTATTGCCAAATATTTGTGACAATCACCAGTGGGCGCTTATTGTCACAAATATTTACGAAATATAAACTCGGTATACCCTCCAACCCCATACCCAGAGCCAAGTATGTCATGAGGATTCTCTCCTTTTTCGCAGATGATGATCCCAAGGGAGTCGAGCCAGGCATCAGACCTTTGGTACCGCCTGCTCGCCTCGGAAGATGGCGGCGTTCTGCCTGGCAAACTCCTCGAAGCTGGTCGGACGCCATCCGAACAGCGTCTGGATGATGGGCGAAACCTGCGATTCCTTGCCCCTGCGACGCTCGCCAAAAAGCTCGGCCAGCGCCTCGGCGGTGTAGCGAGGCATTCCGGTGGCAAGATTAGCTCGCGTCGCTTCTTCGGGAGCAACGTTGACATAGCGAACCATCTTGTCGGTGGCCACAGAGAGCCGCTCTGCCACCTCTGCCATGCTCAGCGCCTCAGGCCCCGTCAGGGGATAGATCTTCCCCTCGTGCCCGGCGCCGGTCAGGACCGTGGCGGCCACCTCGGCGATATCACAAATATCGATCGGGGCGATCCTGGCTTCCTCCATCGGGAGGAACAATGCCCCTTTGGCAATGATTGAGGGCACCTGTCGGAAGTAGGCTTGCATGAACTCGCCCGCGCGCAAATGTGTAAACGCCATTCCCGAAGCCTCGAGCCTTCGCTCAATTTCGCCATGCATGCGGGCGAAGCGAAACGGAGAGTCGAGGTCCGGCATAATTCCGGAGAGTTTGACGACGTGCTTAACGCCCGCCTTGCGGGCCGCTTCGATGAAGTTCGATTGCACCTCCAGCATCGCAGGATCCGAAGATGAGATGAGCATCGCCCGCTCCACTCCGCGCAGCGCCTCCCTGAACGTCTCCGGTCGTGCCATGTCACCCTGCACGATCTCCACCTGAGGCAGTGCGGATAACCGCTGAGCCTTGGCGACACTGCGTACCAAGGCGCGCACCGGGACACCCCTTGCGGAGAGTCGATGGACCAACTCGCTGCCGTTCAGCCCGGTCGCGCCAGTCATGAGAATCATCTTGTCTTTCCTTTCACCATTCCTTCCGCCATTTCCTCCCCTCAGGGAAATAATACCTACCTACGTGCATTTTGACAAGTAGGGACAAAAATGATACTATGGACTTGAAGAGAGATAAAAATGGATATGATCGGAGGTGCGAGATGAGCAAAGCGCGAGCGGCTACCCTGGAGCGGACGCGGTTTGCGTGTCCGGTTTACGGATTTCAGGAAATGATCAATGGGAAATATAAACTCCGCATCATCTGGGCGCTGCAGGATGGCCCCCGCCGCTATGGGGAGATCAAGAAAGGCCTCTTACGCGATATCGATGGCAGCCCGGAAATCGCGCCCCGGGTGCTGAGCCGCGAGCTGAAAACCCTGGCGGCCTTTGGGCTGATCAAGCGGACCGACTATCAGGTCGTACCTCCCAAGGTAGAGTACAGCTTGACCCCGCTGGGCCAGAGCCTGCTGCCCATCCTGACGCCAATGGTCGAGTGGGGCAGGCAGCACCTGGTCGGTGATGCTGCCCTTGAACCGAACGCGTCGTAATGTCTCAATAGCTGTGAACAGGATTCAAGATCATCACAAGACTGAGAGCTATCGTTGTTGGCAACATACTCAAAAAGGATTTCATGACCGCACAGATAGGAGAGGATGAGCGCGGGTTCCGCCAAATGTTTGTGAAAAAAGCTGCCAGAAAAGTGTGACAATAAGCGCCATCTCATGCTCAACACTGCAGAGCTTCTGCCACAAAGATGTGACAATCACCAAATGAGTCGAGATAACCGATCCCTGGCAAGGGTTTGCCGCCACCGTCTCTTGCTTAAAAGGAGTCGCACATCGAGTTAGTTAATTTGATGTATCACTTTTATACTGAACTTACGTTGAAGTAGTGGCAGCCGAACTTCAAAGGTCGAGCCCTTCCCAACTTCGCTCTGAACGCGTACCTCACCTGTGCTGGCTACTTCGGCTATCCGTTCCAAAAAAGGCATCGCCGATGGCGCTCTCATATCCTTTCCCGCTCCATCTTTATATTGGGCAGATGGCCATAGAGCTGCTTACGTTGCTGTTTACTGCTCTGTTTTAGAACGGATAGCCGAAGTAGCCAGCGCAAGGGATGAAACTCCTTGCATTCATCCATGTCATAAAAATATCCCCAAAAAGGCTGTTGTAAATGCTCTATAGAGTGAAAAAATTAGTAGCGTGGTAAAGTCAGTTAAACAAGAAGGAATACGAAAAAGATCATCTCAGGAGGAGACAAGTGGTCTGACAAGCACAACGAGAGCGACGAGGAGAGGAACAAAAAATAAGCTCGGTTTCGGAGGCCATGTGCGTGTTTAAAATTGCCCTGAATGTTGCTGAAGCCGTGGTTCTATCGTGCTGCACTTCGTTGAGTTGGCTCCGGAAGACTGAACATGAATCTAGAGGGCTCCCTACTTTTATAGGGAGCGACTTGGTGGAGAATTTCCACCTACAGCGGAACCGACGGGTGTTGAACCTTGTCTCGGTGGAACTTTTCGTGCTTCTGATGAAAAAGATGGAGCAAACAATCGCTCTAGTGCTTGTCATAGCGAAGTAGTAACGACGGAAACAAAAGGCGTCGGATGACCCGCAAGACGCCCCGCGTGACAGGCAGACAAGTTCAACCGCTTTTTCTGTTTCAGCTATCTCTGTTTTCCTCCTGCTCGCCGCTTATTCAAGAACGGATATACGAAGGAGCCAGCACAGGGCACTTCGCAGAAGAATTTCCTCACCAAAAGGAGGAAGCGCACGGGCTGCCCGGCGCTGGGCAGATCGGCCAGCTTGCGTTGATAGCGACTATGAATACGCGTGGCAGCAGAGCCACACAAGGGACACTGGGAGCAGGGCTGCGTGGAAAGCAGAGACACGCACAGCTTTCCTTCTTGCTGAGAGCACGTGGTGATCTCAAGGCCAGAAGGCAAAGCAAACAAAGAAATGAGAGACATTAGGGTAGGGAAAACTCCATGAGAGGGAATGATGCAAAAACGGTTGCTCTCTATTCTATCACACATTCTCGGATCACCAAAAGTGGACCAGACTCAGTCTTCGGCTTATCTACCATAGAGAAACCGCCTCCCATCTGGTATACTTTTCTAGAAAGTGTTTCGTACCTGATACAATAGACAGTGAGCGAAGAGAGGAGGTACGAACACATGACAAACAAGCGTAAGCAGTACACATCGGAGTTTAAGTTCAAAGCCGTGATGGAGAGTTTCCAGCGAGACACCACCATTGAAGCAGTGTGCCGGAGATTCGCTGTGCCCAACTCGGTGATGAGCCGCTGGAGGCAGGAATTTCAGCAGTATGGTCCAGCGGCCTTTGAAGGCAAACGTAAGGAGCAAGGCACTCGGCCCCCTGGAGAGTCGCCAGAAGAACTGAAAAAGATCATCGGCGAGCTCACGGTGCAGAACGAACTGCTAAAAAAATCCCGCGGGCTGTTGGGCAACTAAGTACACATCAGAAGGTAGAACTGGCGCGAGAGGTGTGTGCTTCCAGCAGTCCGCTCAATAAAAGCCAGTTAGCTCGCGTGTTGGGTATTGCTCGCAGCAGCCTGTATGCGCAGCCCAAGCGCCCGAAGATGGACAAGGAGTTAGCCGTGCGTATTGAAGCATGGCATGAACACGATGATACCATGGGCCATCGCAAGCTCGCTGTCTTGCTTGGGACCGGGAAAAATCGGGTGCAGCGCGTGATGCACAAGTATGGGATTGCAACTCGGCGCAAACGCAAAAAGTACGTGTATCCTGGAAAAGCGAGCCAGGTGGCTCCCAACTTACTGCGGGTACCCGAGCAGATCCAGGGCAAAGAGATTGTGTTCTCTGATATCCTGGAAGTGCGCCTGGCCGATGGCTCGCGCGTGCGAGGCTGCTTCGCCTTGCGCAAACGCACCCGTGCGATCCTGGACATGGCCTTTGACTATCATATGCGTGCGGACCTGGTCACTGACACGATTCAGACCATGACTTTTGAGACACCTGGCAGTATCTGGCACAGCGACCAGAGCAAGCAGTTCGGAGCTGAGCAGACGCGTCATCTGCTCTTGCAAAAGGGCTTTGTGCTCTCGATGAGCCGCGCTGGCACGCCAACGGACAATGGCTACGCCGAGCAGTTTGTCGGCATGTTCAAGCTCGCTGTCGCTGAACGCTATCGGTATCAGAGTCTGGGAGCATTCCTACAAGCGGCCGAAACCTGGATTAATTTTTACAATCAGCAACGTCCTCATGAGGGTTTAGGCAATCTTTCTCCTCAGCAATTTGCTGAACATTTGGCATTGGAGAAGATCCCTTCGATTACCCTCGTGTAGTGTCTATACCAACAGGTACTTGACAAAGTGTAAATGACGTTCTTTGTCGCGAGACGGGATTTCCCGTTGAATGCGGAAGACGACCGCTCGTGCAGGAAGGATACTGATGGTCGCACCGGCAGTAGAAGGTATCGATCCACAAAAAAGCGGGCGGGTGCTCATGGACCATGTGATGAAGCTGGTCACGACGGCGCTTCAATGGTCGTATGCAAAGGCCGAGGATGATGTCAGTCCCGAACATCTCGAAGCTGCTGCCGAACAACTTACCCTTCGCCGCGACAAAGTGCATGTGATTGATGCGGAAAATGCGAAGAAGGAAGACGAGAGCGAGAAACAGGAATCTCCAGAAGAACTAGAGGAGTCAAAGCCAAAAGGCAAGAAAGAAGAAAAGCGAGGCAGGAAAAAGCGCGTCTCAGAGGAACCAGAACATCCCAATCCGAAATGAGTCCGAACCTTCGGCCCATTGTTTTTGGGCTGAAAGTTCGGACAAAAGGATCTCAGCCCAGTATTTCCGACCCAACCTTCAGTCTATTTACCAATTCTGCCCATGGAATTCCCCAATTGACACGATGACAGAGATTCATTCACGTAAGCAGAAAACGCCTCTCTCCAACGTCTCTCAAAGAGAAGAGGGGGAGAAGAAAGAGAAAACCAGACGAAAGGAAGGATGGAGCAAACGTATGTCTCAAGATCCCTCAAAGCCGCCAGATCCTGATTTCCAGGAGCAAGAGCCATCCCCGCTCGCTGCAGGAAGCACATCGGAATCCACCCCATCCATGACACTCACCGAGGAAAGACTGAAGCAATTACCGGCCTGGCTGCAGAAAGAAATAATCGAGGGTCCTCTTGCCGCCAGCCAGCCAACACCCTCTGGAGAAACGCCCGCGCCTCAAAGCGAAGGAGAACCCTTGCGTTCTGCCGTAGCTCAGACCCAAAGCTCATCTCCCTCTTTCTCTACAAAAGAGTATCTTCAAAAGACGTTTAGGGTGCTGATCCCATTTCTCTTAGGAGGGTTCCTCATAATGTTTTTTGGGTTTCTCACGCTTTTTCCTTCTCTTCCACCAATCTTCTCGTATGCGCAAGGGGAATGTACGATAACGAGCAGTACCAGTGCCAGCGCACTTGTTCTCTCCAATAAGAAGTGGGTGCGGCGTTATGCTCCTGTCTTTACGTTTGTGCTACGCACAGCTGACCAACAGGTCTATGAGGCTACCGGTTATCAGGCGCAGCCTGAGTACTCTTCATACGAAAACGCAGAGGCGATTGAGAACTCGTACCACTATGGCCAGACGTATCCATGCTGGTATGATCCTGCAACGCCTACTCACGCAGTGCTGGAGCGAAATCTGGATTCAGTGGGTTCTTTCCTTTTCCTGGTAGGATTTGGATTAGATGGCTTTTTTGTCTTTCTCTGGGTAAAGTTTGTTGTTCTGCCTGCGTTGCAGAGAAGGCGAGATCTTTAGAGATCTCGCCGACAGAAAGGATGTTGCATTATTATGAAGAGAGCGTTGACGCAAATAAGCGGGATTCTAGTCTCGCTGGGGGGTATAGCGGGCCTGGTAGGTTTTCTCTTCCTGTCTTTTGCCCTCAACCCACTTGATATCCGTATGAACAATGGTATCCAATTGATGCAGTTTTTTTCACACCAGCTAGAACTGGTTTCTGCACACGATAATACTACCCGGTCTCTGTGGAGCATTAGCTATGGGTCAATGTGGGTCATCATTCTCACAAGTGCTCTTCTTGCGGTACTGGCCCTGGTTCTGGTTTTTTCACGCAAACCCGGCATTGGTCTGCCACTGACCTGCCTCTTACTGAGCATGGTGGCGCTTGGCAGTCAGTTCATGGCCTTGTATCTGTGGTGGGCCGGGACTCCTGGCGCTAATCTCTGGTCCCTGATGTTCACCAACGATGGATTTTTTACGCCTATCATTGGAATCGGCTGGTGGGTGAGCGCGGGCGGCTCGCTGCTGGCGCTTGCCGGAAGTATCTTGAGCTTGCGCAGCAGTCGCGGCGGCAGGGCCGCGCTGACTTCAAGATAGCCTCTCAGAGAGAGGAAGAGGCGGTACATGACTCAAAGCAAACTTTTCGTGCCTGATTTTGAACGAGTATCCTGAGCAATATGTAACGATAGGTAGGACCTCTCGGTCTTTCCCCCGTTCCAAACGGAGCGGGTGAGTTTCCCCGCACTCCGCTTTCCGTACTCGTCCCTTTGACCCGTTTTGGACCCTTCCCATGCAAGGCCGAGGCCCTGTCTTACAGGTAGACCACGCTCAAGTGGTTTTCCACTGACGTTTTGGTAGATGTAGGTCTACTTGAGTCGGTGACTTTCCTGGCGGACCTTCGTCATGTCCATCCCATTACAAGATGGCATTAGGCTACTATGCCGCCTCCGCCCTCTCTGCCGCACGCTAGCATTCTCGCGTCTCCTTCGAGTGAAGCGGTTTGAGAGTTCCCCATTCCAAGTCAAGAAGTTCTAGTGACCCTTAGCTCGTCTTCTATACGCCGGGCGGTCTTCGGAGCAATTCCAGCTATAATTTACAGATAGCCGGACAGCCGCCATCCCGTTTTGGGTCGGGTGTATCAGCCATTTCACCCGTCTTATCTAACGACGCTTCAGATGAAGGTTTCTCTCGTCGGCATAGGTCACAGGGTTCGGTCTTGGGTTCTTTCGGCTAGGATCACAAGCTCCTTTGTCAGCGGGCTTCACACCCAAAGCCTTGCCGAGGCTTTACGCATGCCGCTCAACCCTTATGCCATTACTCAAGCATATCTCTTTTGAGAAACTCCTTTACCCGTGAAGGGGCGCACGTAAAGAAGATAATTAAATGGGCGATCAAGCAGCCAATGCAAAGCAGCCAGCAGAGCCGAAAGAGAGAACTCACAGCAACGCTCAAAATTTCTCGTAACTCATACTCATGGTTCGGTCAAATGGTGACAAGATTTTGAAAATGCGGTAAGCTGTCGAAATGACAGAACCGTTGACGGTCACGACCGAACGAGTAGACGATATTCCAATTTTGTTGGCCCAAAGCGACACGATGGGGATAC
>WNGD01006519.1_pt1 | contig 11155 bp, 9 predicted proteins | sample 5400671 | NCBI WGS metagenome assembly WNGD01 (sample SAMN13153369, study PRJNA577476) | soil metagenome | isolation source: 40 cm soil or saprolite under grassland replicate 2 | place: USA:California | collected 2016-06-15
AGGTGCACGCCGTTCGTCACGTGGCCGATCGGGATACGCGCCGGGTCGCGACCGGGCCAAAGGTCACCCCACATGCGTCGCGCTTCGACACCGTGGCGCCGCGAGACGCCGTTCACATGCTGAGAGAGCCGGATCGCGAGGACGGCCATGTGGAAATGCCAGTGGTCGCGCGCCGGGTGATGCCCCAGCCGCAGCACGGTCTCGCGGCTCACGCGCATCTCCTCCCAGATCGGACCGGTGCACGCCTCGACCTGTTCGCGGGAGAACGCGTCGTGGCCGGCAGCGAGGGGCGTGTGGGTCGTGAACACGCTGGCCGCCCGGACCTGCCGCACCGCCTCGTCGAACGGCACCCCTTGCGCGACCAGCTCGCGCACCCGCTCCAGCAGCATGAACGCCGCGTGCCCTTCGTTGGCGTGCCAGGCCGCGGGCCGTTGGCCCAGTGCGCGCAACACGCGGACGCCACCAACGCCCAGGATCCACTCTTGCCGCAACCGGAGATCCAGCGAGCCACGGTACAACCGGTGTGAGAGCTCCCGGTCGGCAGGATCGTTCTGCTCCAGATCGGTGTCGAGCAAGTACACGGGTACGCGCCCGACCATGATCCGCCAGGCGCCGACGTGCACGGTGCGGCCCGCAGTCTGGACACCGGCGAGCGAGGGCGTCCCCCCGGGTCCGGCGACGCGCTCCAGCGGCGTCAGCGACGGGTCGAACGTCTCGTCGGCGTCTTCCTGCCAGCCGTCCAGCCGGAGCCGCTGGTCGAAATACCCGCGCGTATAGAGGAGCCCGACCCCGATGATCGGCACGCCCAGATCGGATGCCTCTTTGCAGTGATCCCCCGCGAGGATCCCCAATCCGCCCGAGTAGATCGGCACCGAGTTGTGCAACCCGAACTCGGCACAGAAATACGCGACTGGCTGGCCCCTGAGCTCCGGGTACGTCGTGGCGAACCAGGTGTCCTGGTCCGACGCCTGGCGCGCGGTCTTCTCGATCAGCGCGTCGTAGATCCGCACAAAATCGGGATTCGCCGCGCACGCCGCCAGCCTGGCGGGATCGACGCGCCGCAGCAACGCGAGGGGATCGTGTTGCGTCAGGTGCCACAGGGTCTCGTCAATGAAGCGGAAGAGCGCGCGGGCCTCGCCGTCCCAACTCCATCCCAGGTTGCGCGCCAGCCCCGCCAGGCCGGCGATTCGCTCGGGCAGGTTGCGCTGCTCGGTCCGGGACTCGCTCATAGGACCTGCAAAGTAAGGGGGGGCGTGGCAGAGCGGCCAGCGGGCGACGCCGCCTTATCTTTGGACCATGCCCGAGCCGGCGTCCGACGCTCCACCGTCGGTCTTGATCTCCGAAGCCGCGATCGGTCGGCGAGTGGAGGAGCTCGCCCGTCAGATTTCCCGGGACTATGCTGGCGCGGGCGAGCTGGTCCTCATCGGCGTGCTGCGCGGGGCGTTCGTGTTTCTCGCAGACCTGTCGCGTCGCCTGACCGTGCCCTGCCGCGTGGACTTCGTCGCCCTGTCGAGCTACGGCCATGGCTCCGCGTCGGGCGGCGCGGTGCGGCTCGTCATGGACCTGCGGGTGAACATCGCCGGCAACCACGTCCTCGTGGTGGAGGACATCGTCGACAGCGGTCACACGCTGGCCTACCTCGTCGCGATCCTGCAGGCCCGGCACCCCGCGTCCCTCAAGACGTGCGTCCTGACGCGCAAGGCAGGCCGGCTCGAGACGGACGTCGCCCTCGACTACGTCGGCTTCGACATCCCCGACCGTTGGGTGGTGGGGTACGGGCTGGATTACAACGACCGGTTTCGCACGCTCCCCTACATCGGCGTGTTGTGACGCGCGATCAGCGCCTCGGCCGCGGCGAAGTCGTCGGGCGTGTCGATGTCCGTCAGCGCCGCGTGCGGCCAGTCCACGAACGCCGCCTCCTCACGGTGGCGCTGGACCACCGTCTTGCCGCACCCTTCGCCCGTCCACGCGAGGAGCTCGCCGAACAGCGCCCGGCGAAACAGCAGGGGCGGCGCCGTGACCTCTCCGTAGCGGGACACGACGAGGGGCGCGTCGCTGCCGCGGGCGGTGGCGACGACCGCAGCGAGCATCGGCTCCGTGACGAGCACCATGTCGGCGAGCATGACGACCGCGGCGCCCACGGCGGCGGGGAGCCGCTCCAGCCCTTGGTGGAGCGAGCCACTGGTCGGGCCCGTGAAGTCGGGGTTGAGCGCGAAGTCGCAGGGAAGATCGGCCAGCTCGGCACGCACCCGCTCGGCCTCGGCTCCGAGGACGACGACCACGGGCGCTAGACCCGCGCCCGCCGCCCGCCGGGCCGCCCGATGCACCAGCGACTCGCCCTCGAGCCGCAGCAGCATCTTGTTGCGACCCGGCCCCATGCGGCGCGACGCCCCGGCGGCGAGGATCACGGCTGCGACCTCGAGTGGCTCAGACGGCGGGGGCATGGATCGGTACCTGCCGCTCGCGCAGCGACTTCGCCCGCCGCCCCGAACGCACGGCGAGGATCTCCGCGATGACGGAGAGCGCTACCTGCTCGGCTCCGTCGGTCCCGATGTCGAGCCCTACGGGCCCGTACACGCGGGACTCAGCCACGGGGTCCTCCGCGCCCAGGTTGCGCAGGATGCGCTCCGTGCGCTGGCGCGGGCCCAGCATCCCGATGTACGAGACGGGCGTCGGGAGCAGCGCTCGCAAGTAGCCCTGGTCGTCCGCGAAGTTGTGCGTCATGACGACGGCGTAGCACGCCGCGTCCAGGGGCAGGACTTCGGCGAGCTGGTCGCCGGCGCTCTCCACGAGGAGCGCCGCCGCCGGGAAGCGGTCGTGGGTGAGATAGCCGGGCCTGCGGTCCGCCACGACGACGCGAAACCCCACGTCCGCGGCAAAGCGCACGAGCGGCCGGGCGTCGTCACCCGCACCGCACACGACGAGCTGCGGCGGCGGGACGAACAGATCGAGGAACACCGTGCGGCCGCCGACCTCGTGGACACCAGACTGCTCCGTTCCGAGCAACTCGCGCGCCCGCGCCGCGGCGGCCGCATCGAGGTCTCCCGACCCCAGGTCGCCCTCGGCGCCGTCGGGAGTGACGATCAACCGTTTCCCGTTTCCCGTTACCTGTTTCCCGTCGATGAGGGTGCAGACCGCGAAGGCGCGCCGCTCGTTGAGCAGCTCCCTCTCCCGTGGCCGCGCCTCGAGCGCGGGCTCGACGAGCACGTCCACTTGCCCCTCGCACCCCACGCCCAGGTCCCAGGCTGCGATCTCGTCCGCGCTCGAGCAGTAACTGCGCAGCTCGGGTCGTCCCGTCCGGATCACCTGCAGCGCCACCTCCCGCACGTCCTGCTCCAGGCAGCCGCCGCTCACGTTGCCGGTCGTGCCACCGTCCTCCGCGACGAGCAGCTTCGCTCCTTCGTGGCGGTACGCCGAGCCCCGCACCCGCACGACGGTGGCGAGCGCGGCGCGTGTGCCCTCACGCCGGAGCTCGGCGAGGCGGTCGAGCACCTCCCGCGTCTCGAGCCACTGCTTCATAGACCGGCCCGACGGGCGGACCGGCGGACGGCCGGACGGTGGTGTCGCTGCAGTTCCGTCCGCCAGTCCGCCCGACCGCCTGTCCGCCTTCCTCCATAATCGACGTCAACCAGCCGAGCCGCCAGCTGCCCCAGCGCCGTGACGTTCCCGCATGGAATGAAATCATCCACATAGGGCAGCGCCGCGACGAGCCCCTGTGTCGCGGGCTCGAACCCGGGCCGGCCCGCGAGCGGGTCGAGCCAGAGCAGGCGATGACACGAGCGCTGCAGCGTCGCCATCTCGCGTGCCAATCGCGCCGGGTCGTCCCGTTCCCAACCGTCGGACACGAGCAACACGATCGCGCCGCTGCGAACCGTGCGGCGCACCCAGCGCCGGTTGAGCTCGCGCACGCATGCGCCGATCCGCGTCCCGCCGCTCCAGTCCACCACGCTGCGGCCGACCCGCCGCAGCGCCACGTCCGGGTCGCGCACCCGCAGCTCGCGGGTGATGCGGGTCAACCGGGTCCCGAAGACGAACACCTCGACCGGAGCCCCCGATCGCGCGAGCGCGTGCGCGAAGCGCAGCAGCAGCCGGCTGTAGCGCTCCATCGAGCCGCTGATGTCGCAGACCAGCGCGATGGGGCGTGGACGCGCGGTACGGCGCAGCCAGCGCCAGTCGAGCGGCTCCCCTCCGGTGCCGAGCGAGCGGCGCAGCATCGCCCGCGCGGCGAGCCGCTCGCCGCTTCGGCTCACCTGGCGCCGCCGAGAGGGCCGCAGCGGGAGCTTGGGGGAGAGCGCCGCCAGCATCGCCGCCGCATCGCGCGCTTCGTCGGGCGTGAGATCGGCGAAGTCGGCCGTGCGCAGGCGCTCCTCGGGGCTCGCGCCCATTCGGGCGGTCCGCTCGACCACGCCGGTCACGTCCGCACCACCCCGTGGCTCCGCCCCGAAGCCGATGTCCGCCCGCGGACCCCGCTGCTGGCGGATGCGCGGCAGCGCCTCGGATGCGCCGCCCGCTACGGTGCCGCGGCGCCAGAAGAGGTCGAACGCCGCGTCGTAGGTCGCCCGCTCCTCGCGGCGCCGAACGAAGACCGCCCGTCCCGCCGCCTTGACATCCTCGCGCCGCTCCACCCCCAGCAGCGCCAGCACCTGCGCGAAGCGGCGCGTCTGGTCGGCGTCGGCGCTCAGTCCTGCGCGCCGCAGCATGCGCCCGAAGAGGACCAGGTTCGCCGTGAGGGCGTCGCCCCTCACGGCCAGTCCGTTCGTCATCCCCCGGCCCCGGCCTCGTGGCGTCGTGGCGTCGCGGCGTCGCCCTTCGACCCCGCCCTGGTCTCTTCCAGCAGCCGCGCCGCCCCACCGCCGCGCATCGCGCTCACGTCCTCCTGGTACTTGAGCAGCGCGCCGAGCGTGCGCTCGATCTGCTCCGCCTCGAGCCGCTCAGCGCCCAGCGCGGCGAGGGCCGCCGCCCAGTCGATCGTCTCGGCGATCCCCGGGACCTTCGTGAGGTCCGCCGAGCGCAGCCGCTGCACGAACCCCACCACCTCGCGGGCGAGCGTCTCGGACAGCTCCGGCATGCGGCGCGTCAAGATCGCGAGCTCCCGTTCGGCCGTCGGGTAGTCGATCCAGTGGTACAGGCAGCGACGCTTGAGCGCGTCGTGGACCTCGCGTGTGCGGTTGCTCGTGATGATGACGCGCGGCGGCCGCTCGGCCTTGATGGTGCCGATCTCGGGGATCGTGATGGCAAAGTCGGCCAGCACCTCGAGCAGGTACGCCTCGAACTCCTCGTCCGCACGGTCGATCTCGTCGATCAGCAGCACCGGGGGCTCGCGGCGGGAGTTCCCCAGCGCCCTGAGCAGCGGCCGCCGGATCAGAAACGCCTCGCTGAAGATGTCGCGCGTGGCCGCGGACTTCGCCTCGCCCCGCGCCTCGAGCAGGCGGATCTCCAGCATCTGGCGCGGATAGTCCCATTCGTAGACGGCCGTGTTGACGTCGAGCCCCTCGTAGCACTGCAGCCGGATCAGCTCCGTGTCGAGCACGGCGGCGAGCGTCCGGCCCACCTCCGTCTTCCCGACGCCGGCCTCGCCCTCGAGCAGGAGCGGCCGGCCGAGCGCGAGCGATAGGTACACGGCAGTCGCGAGGTCGCGATCCGCGACGTAGCGCTCGGCGTCGAAGGCTCGTTGTAGGGAATCGATCGAAACCGCGTCCATCGACCGCAATTTACTCGGAACGCTCCCCCACGCGCTTGGCGAAGGCCTGCCAGAATCCCTCCGTGAGCTTCTTCGCGGTGCCCTTCAAGAGCCGCGCCCCGACACTCGCCACCGTGCCGCGCACCTCCGAGGTGGCGTCCCAGCGGAGCCGCGAGCGGTTCGGCGCCACGGGCTCGACCTCGAGGGCGGTGCGGACATCCAGGGCCGAGCCCGGGGCCTTGCCGTGGGCGGACAGCGTGAGGCGCTTGGGCGGGACGACGTCCGACAGCTCGACGTCGATCTGGAACTTGACCTTCACGCTCCCGACGCCTACGCCCGCAACCACCTTGAAGTGCCGGTCGTCCACCGCCTCGACCGATTCCACCCCGGGGGCGACCGACGCCACGAACTTATAGTCCAGCAGCCGTTTCCAGACCTGATCGGGGGGCGCCGCGATCTCGGGCGCCCCCGAAAACTCGAGCCGCACTAGGTCGCCCGAGCGAGGGCCCCGGCCAGCGCGCGGCGCGCCGCCAGCTGGGCGAGGTGGATCCGGTACTCCGCCGAGGCGTGGATGTCCTCGTTCGCCTCGACGCCCGCCACCGCCGCCCCCGCGACCTGCGTGATTATGTCCCCCGCCCCGTCGCGCGCGGTCCCCACGAGGCGGGGCAGCGTGGCGAGGAACGGTGTGTCGGCGAGCCCCGTGAAGGCGAGCTCCGCCCGGGAGAGCTTCGCTTTCGCGAGGGCCACGAGCGCCGCCGCACCGACGAGCGCGTAGCCCGACGCCGCCTGATCGAAGCTCACGTACGCCGTGCCCGCGCCCCTGGGGAGCGCCGGGAGCCGGATCTCGGTGAGCAACTCGTTCGGCTTCAGCACGGTGGCAAACGGCCCCCGGAAGAACTTGCGCGCCGGCACCGAGCGCTTGCCGCCCTTCGACTGCAGCACGAACGTCGCGTCGAGCACCAGCATGACCGGCGGCATGTCCGCAGCGGGGTCGGCATGGGCGAGCCCGCCGCCGATCGTGCCGACGTTCCGCACCTGCAGGTCGCCGATGCGCTCCGTCACCTCGGCGATCAGTGGGTATCGGTCCCGCAGCAGCTTCGATTCGAGCAGCTCGCGGTACGTGGTCCCGGCGCCGATGCGCAACCCCGAGCCCGCCGCCTTGATTCCCTTGAGCTGGGACAGGTGCCCGATGTCGATCAACCTGCCCGGCTGAGCGAGCCGGAGCTTGAGGAGCGGCAGCAGGCTGTGCCCCCCGGCGATGAACTTCGAGTCCTTGCCGACCGCCTTGAGCGCCTCGGCGACGCTCTTCGCGCGCACGTAATCGAAGGCAGCCGGAATCATCGCCCGCCTCCCTTCGCCTGCCGAATCGCGGTCCACACCCGCGCCGGCGTGAGCGGCTTGTCGATGTGGGTCACGCCAAGGGGCGCGAGCGCGTCGCACACGGCGTTCACGAGGGTCGGCACCGACGCGATGGTCCCGGTCTCCCCCACCCCCTTCACGCCGAGGGGGTTCACGGGCGACGGGGTCACGGTGTGCGCGGTCTCGATCTTCGGCATCTGCGACGCCTTCGGAACGGCGTAGTCCATCAGCGTACCGGTGACGAGCTGGCCGTCCTCGTCGTACACCGCCATCTCCTGCAGCGCCTCGCCCAGCCCCTGGACCACGCCCCCGTGCACCTGGCCTTCGACGATCATGGGATTGATCTGCGGCCCGCAGTCGTCAACGGCGATGTAGCGCAGGATCTTCACCTCGCCGGTCTCGGCGTCCACCTCGACGGTGCAGACGTGCGTGCCGAATGGGTACACGAAGTTGGACGGATCGAAGAAAGCCGTCGCCTCGAGCCCGGGCTCGACCCCGGGAGGCAGGTTCCACGCCACGTTCGCCATGAGCGCGAGCTCGCCGAAGCTCTTCCCTTTGTCGGGGGAGCCCTTCACGACGAACTTCCCGTCCTTCCACTCGAGGTCGGCCTCGCTCGCCTCGAGCAGGTGGGCGGCGATCTTCTTCGTCTTCTCCTTCACTCGCTGCGCCGCGATCTTCACGGCGCTGCCGCAGACCGCGGTCGTCCGACTCCCGTACGTCCCCCACCCCTGCGGCGTGGCTTCGGTGTCGCCCGCCACGATCTCCACGTTCTCGATCGGGACCCCGAACTCGTCGGCGACGATCTGCGCGAACGTCGTCTCCTCACCCTGCCCGTGCGGCTTGGCCCCGATGTACGCCCGCACCACGCCGGTCGGGTACACACGCACGAGCGCGCTGTCGTACAACCCGCCCCCGAACCCGACCGCGCCCGCGACCTGCGAGGGCCCGAGCCCGCAGATTTCGCAATACGTCGTGACCCCGATGCCGAGCAAGCGCCCTTCCTCCCGCGCCTTCGCCTGGTCGGCGCGGAACTTCTTGTAGTCGACGAGCTTCAGCGCCTTGTCGAGCGCACCCGCGTAGTCGCCGGAATCGTACGTGATCCCCGTGGCGACGGTGTAGGGGAACTTGTCTTTCGGGATCAGGTTTTTCTTCCGCACCTCGACCGGGTCCATCCCGATCTTCTGCGCGTAGAGGTTGATCATCCGCTCGAGCAGAAAGGTCGCTTCGGGGCGTCCCGCGCCGCGGTAGGCGTCCACGGGCGTGGTCGTCGTGTAGACGCCGTACACCGTGACGGAGATGTTGGGGATCATGTAGGGGCCGGAACACATCAGCCCGTGCAGGATCGTCGGAATTCCCGGGCCCGCGGTCGAGGCGTAGCCGCCCAGTCCCGCGTACACTCGCGTGCGGAGCCCGGTGATCTTCCCGTCCTTCGTGCCGCACAGCTCCACATACTCCACATGGTCGCGGCCGTGGATCGTCGCCTTGTAGTTCTCCGAGCGATCCTCGGTCCACTTCACGGGCCGCTTCAGATCCATCGTCGCGAAACCGACCAGCGCCTCGTCCGCGTACCCCGGGATCTTGCTGCCGAACCCGCCGCCCACTTCGGGCGCGATCACGCGGATCCGGTGCTCCGGCAGCTTCAGCATCACGGACAAGAGGAACCGGTGGATGTGCGGGTTCTGGCTCGTGATCCACGCGGTGAGCTGGCCGGTGCCGGGGTTGTAGCTGGCGCACGCCGCGCGCGGCTCCATCGCCGTCGGCTGGAGCCGTTGGTGCAGGATGCGCTGCTCGACCTTCACCGTCGCCTCGGAGAACGCCTTCTCCACGTCGCCGCCCGCCACCTTCCAGGTGAACGCGACGTTGCCCGGCACCTCCGGGTGCAGCTGCGGCGCGCCCGGCTGGGTCGCCCTCTCGGGATCCACGACCGCATCGAGCGGCTCGTAGTCCACGTCGATCAGGTCGAGCGCGTCCCGCGCCGCGGCGCGCGATTCGGCGACCACCATCGCGATGCCGTCGCCCACGTAGCGGACCCTGTCGACCGCGAGCAGCGGATGAGGCGGCACCTTGAGATCGCAGTTCGGGACATTCCAGGCACAGGGGACGGGGTTCACCTTCTCCGCGATGTCCGCGCCGGTGTACACGGCCACGACCCCCGCCGCCTGCTTCGCCTTCGCGACATCGACGGTCTTGAGGCGCGCGTGGGCGTAGGTGCTGCGCAGTACGCCTGCGTACAACAGCCCCGGCAGCTTCACGTCGTCGGTGTACGTCGCTTTCCCGGTGATGAGCCGCGGGTCCTCGCGCCGCTTGATGCCGGAGCCGAAGAGCGTTGCCATGGCCGACCTCCTAGGACTTCGCGCCGGCCGCGGCCTGGATCGCGGCCACGATGTTCTGATAGCCGGTGCAGCGGCAGAGATTGCCTTCGATCGCGTGGCGGATCTCGACCTCGCTGGGCTCGGGATTCTGGGAGAGCAGATCCACCGCCGTCATGATGAAGCCGGGCGTGCAGAACCCGCACTGCAGCCCGTGCTTGTCCCAGAACGCCTGCTGCAGCGGATGCAAGCCACCGTTCCCGCTCAGACCCTCGATGGTCGTGATCTCTGTGCCTTCCGCCTGCACGGCGAGGACGGTGCAGCTCTTCACCGCGCGGCCGTCGATCAGCACGGTACACGCGCCGCACTGGCTCGTGTCGCAGCCGATGTGCGTGCCCGTGAGGTCGAGCTCGTCGCGCAGCACGTACACGAGCAGCGCCCTCGGCTCGACCTCGACTGTACGGGCCGCGCCGTTGACGTTCAGAGTGATGGAGCGTTTCATGGAGCCGGACTCGCTTTCTTCTTATACAATCCGGGGAGAGGGTGCGTAATATGCCGCCGCGCAGGGCGGGCGCAACGGGTCAGGGGTTGAGCTCGACCGTCTCCCCATCCGCCGCGATCTTCACGTTCCACCCGTAGCGTTTCCCGATCGCGTCGGCGAGCCCTCGCGCGCCGTCCGGCTCGCCATGCACCAGATAGGTCACGCGCGGCGGACGCTCGAGACCCCCGAGCCATCGGAGGATGTCGCCGCAGTCGGCGTGCGCGGACAGGGCGTCGATGCGTTCCACCGCCGCGCGCACCGGCACTGTCTGGCCGAACATCTTCAGCTCGGTTGCGCCCTCCTCGAGCGCGCGGCCGCGCGTCCCCTCCGCCTGGAATCCGGCCAGCAGCACGGTGGTGCGCGGATCGGGCAGCCGCTGGGCGAGATGGTGCAGGATGCGACCGCCCGTGGCCATGCCGCTCGAGGAGATGATGACCGCCGGCCCCGGCACGGCGTTGATCGCTTTCGACTCCTCCACCGTTCGGGCGACGTGCAGGTGCCGGGTGGCGAACGGCCGGTCGCCGGACGCGAGCGCTTGCGCCATCTCGGCGTCGTAGTCCTCCGGGTGACGCCGGTAGATCTCCGTCACCTCGATCGCCATCGGGCTATCGATGTACACCGGGAGCGCCGGCGCCCGCCCCGCGTTCTCCAGCCGGTGCAGCATCCACAATAGCTCCTGCGTCCGGTCGACCGCGAAGGCGGGCACGAGCACCACACCGCCCCGCCGGGCCGACGCGCTCACGATGCGTGCGAGATCGTCTTCCGCGCCGGGTGGGTGAGTGCGGTCGCCGTAGGTCGATTCGAGGAGCAGCACGTCGGCGGCGGGCACGGGCTCGGGGTCGCGGAGGATCGGGCGGTCGTAACGCCCGACGTCGCCCGAGAAGACCAGGCGCACGCCGTCGAGCGCGAGGTCCACGGTCGCCGCGCCGAGGATATGCCCGGCGCGCCGCAGCGTGGCGGTCACACCGCCCGCGACCGGGAACGAGTCGCCGTAGGAGCGCGGCTGCGCGAGCCGCAGCGCCGCCTGGGCGTCGGCCACGCCGTACAGCGGGAGCGCGGGGCGATGCTTCGAATACCCGCGGCGGTTCGCCCGCTCCGCGTCCTCCTCCTGCAGGCGCGCGGCGTCGGGCAGCACCACCGCAAGCAGGTCCGCGGTGCCCGGCGTGCAGTACACGGGCCCGCGAAACCGCTGCCGGGCGAGGAGGGGCAGGTATCCGGAGTGGTCGATGTGCGCGTGGGACAGCACGACGGCGTCGATCGATGCCT
>WNGD01006521.1_pt1 | contig 11154 bp, 8 predicted proteins | sample 5400671 | NCBI WGS metagenome assembly WNGD01 (sample SAMN13153369, study PRJNA577476) | soil metagenome | isolation source: 40 cm soil or saprolite under grassland replicate 2 | place: USA:California | collected 2016-06-15
GGCCGCCTCCGCGACGTCGGTCATGCGGAGGAACTGCTCGACCGCCGCTTCCTTCGCGCTCTGAAGCCTGTCCGGGATCGTGGCACGCGTCATGCGATGGAACGCCATCCTTGGTCCTTTCTCGCTCGCGACCGCCTAGCGCGAGCCTCCGGTGTGCGTCCATAACTCAAGGGTCAACCGCTCCGGCTCCTCGAGCAACGCCTGCAGCCGCTCGAGGGCGCGCGCCGCGTAGAAGCCGTCCTCGACTCGCTCGTCGTACGTGTAGCGAAGCACGAAGACCTCGCGGCTCCCGACCGAGCCGTCGTCGCGCACGACCGGAGCCCGCCGCAGCCGGCCGATGGTGACGAAGATCGGGATGGTGCCGTACTCGAAGAGGTGGTGGTACGCGGCGTCGAGGCCGACGCTGCCCAGGTTGGCGACGAAGGCCGAGGCGTAGAGCGGGTCGTCGGCGGAGAAGCTGGCCGGGAGGAGCCCCCACGCGTCGAGCCGGCGTACGAGGCGCACGCCGAGCCGCAGCACGGGCGCCGGCAGGCGCAGGAAGAGGTTGATCTCGCGGTCGGTAGCCGACGCGCGCCCGGAGCGGCCCTCGCCGACCGCGGCGTGGATGCGGTCGACCATCGCCGCGAGCGGCTCGCCGGGGTCGAAGGAGATCTTCTTGGTGAAGATCGGTGCGTCGCGCTCGAGGCGCTGCTTGGCGCTGAAGGCGAGCCAGATGCCGCGCCGCTGGTAGAGCCGGCTGCCGGCGACGAAGCGGTTCAAGCGCGGGAACTCTGCCAGCGCGAGGCCGATCGCACGCAGCACGAGGTGAAAGAGCGTGATCGCCCGCTCCGGCGGCCGGCCGGCGTTCAGCCGCTCGAGCGCCTGCCGCGCCGGCTCCGCCGCGACCTCCTGCTCGAAGAGGACGAAGGCGCCGTTCCGGCTCGGCACGAGGAACGGCATGATGCGGCGCACGGGGTGCACCGACGGGACCGGGGTCGCGTCCGGGCGGGAGAAGAGCGGCATGGCTATCGGGCCGCAGCGGCACGCCGCCGCGCAGCCAGCCAGCGCTCGGCGTTGCGCAGCGCGAGCGCGATGATCGTCTCCTGGGGGTTCACGCCGATCGACGAGGGCAGCACGCTCGCGTCGGCGACCACGAGGCCGTCCGTGTCGTGCACCGCCCCGCTGGCGTCGGTCGCGCCGCGCTGCGGGTCGGTCGCCATGCGCGCCGTGCCCATGATGTGGACGGTCATGAGCTCGACCGTGTCCGGGACGGGCGGGCGCTCGTGGATCAGGTGGAGCTGGTCCGGCCCCTCGAGCAGGGGCAGGTCGGCGAACGGGAGCAGCACGCGGCGCGCGCCCGCGGCGAAGAGGAGCTCGGCGGTCAGCGCCACGCCGCGATGGACCGTCTCGAGGTCGCGTGGCGAGAGGTCGAAGAGCATGTACGGCTGCCGGTCCGGCCCGAGGACGACGCGGCCCTCGCCCTCGTCCTCGACCAGCGTCGCCGCGGTCAGCATGTGGTTGTACTGCCGCATCCAGGCGGCGTTCTCCTCGCCCACGCCGGGCAGCGCCCCGGCGAGCAGGCCGGGCGGCACCGCGGCGTAGCCGATCAGGATGCCCTGCTCGCGGAAATGGTGGATGTGGAAGGCCTGGTGGGTCCCGATCCACGGGTCGAGCGGGCGGTCGAAGAGGCCCACCACCTTCGCGTTGGGATGGGTGTGGAGGCCGCGCCCGATCGCGCGCGCGCGGAGCCAGCTCCGCTTCAAGATGCCCGGGGTGTGCCGCGCGCCGGCGGCCAGCACGACCAGCGGCGCGTAGGCGCGGAAGCGGCCGCGCGCCCGGCCCGCGTCGTCGACGAAGCGCCCGCGCACGCCGATCGCGCGCCGTCCCTTCCAGAGCACGCGGTCGACGCGCGCGTGCGTCACCAGGTACGCGCCCGCGGCCAGCGCGCGCGGGATCTCGGTCACGTGCATCGCCTGCTTCGCGCCGGTCGGGCAGCCGAGCGCGCAGTTGTTGAGGCCCATGCAGCGGCGCATGTTGCGCGGCGCACGCGCCGCAGGCCAGCCGAGCCGCCGCGCGCCCTCGAGGAAGAGATGGGTGTTCTGGCCGAAGGTGTCCTCCTGGTTCGGCTCGACGTGCAGGATGCGCTCGGCCGCGGCGAAGTAAGGCTCCATCGCCTGCGGTCCCGTGTCCGGAAGCCCGAGGTCCCCCTCCCAGTGCGCGAGCACGCGCTCGGGTGCGGGCCAGGACATGCCGCCGTTGATGACCGTCGAGCCGCCGACGCAGCGCCCCTCGACGAAGATGATGGGCGGCCGGCCGAGGATCATGGTCGTGCCCGCGTCGCGGTACAGGCGCCGGATCATGGTGGCGGGGTCGGTGACGAAGGTCTCCGTCGGGTGGAGCGCGCCCTCCTCGAGCATGACGACGTCGAGACCCGCGTCGCGCAGGCGGGCGGCGGCGGTCGCGCCGCCGGCGCCGGTGCCGACCACGACCGCGTCGGCGGCGTACTCGCGCTCGCCGTCGAGCGCGCCGCCGGCGATCACGTTCGGGTACGCGATCCGGTGCTCCGGCGGGGCGAGCCGCTCAGCCGGTGCGGTCATGAAGAAGCTCCGCGCGGCGGAGCACGAGCGCGTCGGCCCGCCCGGCCCAGTCGATCCCGAGCGAGGCGAGGACCTGGGGGTGCTCGTAGAAGGCCAGGAAGACGAGCGTGCGGAGGCCCTTCAGGAGCGCGCTCCGGAGCCCGCCGGCATGCTCGAAGGCGGCGAGGTAGCGGGCGGCCTCCCCCGGCGCCATCGATGTGAACCGACACCAGCGCCGTGCGAAGAGGGGCGGCCCGAGCTCGACCAGCCAGAGACCGAGCGGCAGGCCCAGGCGGAGCGGCCAGGGCAGGTACGGGAAGAAGCGCTGGATGTCGCCGAGCACGTCGTCGTCGATCGGCTGGTCGAAGCCGTGGCCGCGCGGCCGGATGGCGGCGATCACCGCGCGCAGGATGCGCGTCGAGGGGGGCATCCGGGCGGCACCCTAGGAAAGGCCGGCGTGGTGTGCAACCTTCGCTTGGCCCCGGCGGCTCGACCGCCGCTTCGTGGGAAAGGACTGACCATGCCAGAGACCATCATCCTCACGCGGCAGGGACCGATCGGACGGCTCCGGCTCAACCGGCCCGCCAAGCTGAACGCGCAGACGCCGCAGATGTGGAGGGAGCTGCGCGAGCTGGGCCGCGAGCTGCGCGACGATCGGGATCTCCGCTGCCTCGTCGTCGGCGGCGAGGGCCGCGCCTTCTCCTCCGGGATCGACCTGAGCGAGATCACGGGCCGTGACGGGCTCGCGGTAGCAGCGGGTGCGGGCGAGGATCGCCTGACGGCGCTGATCCGCCAGGGGCAGGAGGCGTTCAGCTGGCTCGTGGACGCGCCCTTCGCGAGCATCGCCGCGATGCGGGGCTACGCGCTCGGGGCGGGCCTCCAGCTGGCGCTCGCGTGCGACCTGCGCGTTGCGGCGCGCACGACGCAGCTCGGGGCGCTCGAGTTCCGCTACGGGCTGCTGCCCGACCTGGGCGGCACCGCGTGGCTGCCCCGCCTGGTCGGGCCGGCCAGGGCGAAGGAGCTTGTCTTCACCGCGGCCCGCATCGACGCCGAAGAGGCGCTCCGCATCGGCCTCGTGAACCGCGTGGTCGAGGACGGCGAGCTCGACGCGGCGGCCGACGCCCTCGCGGAGACGATCGCCGCGCAGCCACCGCTCGCGCTCAGGCACGCCAAGCGCGCCATCGACGCCTTCGCCGATCAGGAGCGGAGCCTCCAGCTCGCGGCCGAGGGACAGGCCGCGTGCCTCCGCTCGGAGGACTTCGTCGAGGCGGGCACGGCGTTCCGTGAGGGCCGCGCGCCCGTGTACCGGGGGCGGTGAGCGCGGGTTGCCTCGGCGCGCGCGCGCCGACTATAACGCCCGCGTGCCCTCGCCGGGTGAGCGACTGACCGCGCTGGTGCGCGCCGAGCCGCCCGACCGCACGGCGATCGCGGCCTTCCTCGACGGGCTCCCTCACGGCGAGCGGGTGACGGCGATCACGGCCCTCTCCGGGCCGCGCCTCCAGTCGCGGCTCTACGCCGCGGTGGCGGGCGCGCCGCCCGTGACCCTCGCCGACCTGGTGCCGCCCGACGCCCCCCCGCTGCGCGAGGTCATCTTCCACGGCAAGAACTCGCTCCCGGCCTTCACGCTCTTCCAGAAGCGCTTCTGCCGTCCACCCCGCGGGAGCGACGAGCTCTGGGGCTACAACCACCAGGCGCTCGCCTGGCTCACCGGCCCGGGTTACTTCGTCGTGCACGACGACGCGCGCGGCGCCGCCGTCGACTACCGCGAGGTCCCACCCGAGCGGCCGCCCAGCTGGCCCGAGGTCAAGCCCAACGACCGCGGCTTCTCGCGCTTCGTCTTCCGCGACATGGTGGACTACATGCGCCGCGTGTCGCGCGACGTGTTCATCGGCTCGGCGCATCGGGGCGGCAAGGAGACGGGGAACTACTTCGTGCTCTGCCGCGACCGGTGAGCCTCGCGACGAACGATCCGCCGCCCGCCGCTTGCCCGTGAGCGTGCGCGCGCGTGTGCGACGCGCGCCGTGCGATCGTGCAAAAGTGCGAGGTGATTTGCAACGGCGCGACGGGTATAGTAGCCGCTTCGTTTCCGCATGGCTGCCCCGACGCACACGATGCCTCTCGACGACGCCGCGCTCGCGTGGCTGGCGCTCGCGCTGGTGCCCGAGCTGCTGCCGCGCCGCACCTTCGCGCTCGTCGAGCGCTTCGGGACGCCGCGCGCCGTGCTCGAGGCGCCCGCCGGCGCGCTCGCCGCGGCCGACGTGCCGCCGGCCGTGGTCGCCTCGCTCGGCACGGCCGCCGGGCGCGCGCGCGCCGAGACGCTGAAGCTCGCCAGGGCGGGCGCCACGCTGGTGGCCTGGAGCGACGGTGCGTATCCGCCCGCGCTGCGCCACATCGCCCAGCCCCCGCTCGTGCTGGCGGTGCGCGGCAGCCTGGGGGGGCCCGACGAGCCGGCGATCGCGATCGTCGGCGCGCGCCGGGCGAGCGAATACGGCCGGCACATGGCCGCGGAGCTGGCGCGCCAGCTCGCGCAGGCCGGCGTCACGGTGGTGAGCGGGCTCGCCGCCGGCGTCGACGCCGCGGCCCACCATGCCGCCCTCGCGGCTGGCGGCCGGACGGTCGCGGTCCTCGGCACGGGCATCGACCGCGTCTATCCCAAGTGGCATCGCGAGCTGGCCCGGGCCGTCGCGGGCCAGGGCGCGCTGGTGAGTGAGTTCCCCTGCGGGTCGCCGCCGCTCCAGTTCCACTTCCCGCGCCGCAACCGCATCATCAGCGGGCTCACGCGCGGCACCATCGTGGTCGAGGCCGCCGACGACAGCGGCTCGCTCATCACCGCGCGTCACGCCCTGGAGCAGGACCGGCAGGTGTTCGCCGTGCCGGGGCCGGTGGGTGTGCCGGCGCACCACGGGCCGAACCGCCTGATCCAGCAGGGGGCGAAGCTCGTGCTGAGCGCAAGGGACGTCATCGAGGAGCTCTGGCCGGAGCTGCTGCCGCGGCTCGCCGCGCGGCGGGCCGCCGCCGCGGAGGCCGCGCTCAGCGCGCCCGAGCGGCAGATCCTCGCCGCGATCGGTCCGGAGGGGCGGCACGTCGACGACGTGATCCGCCAGGTCGCGGTACCGCCGGGCGCGGCGCTCGAGACGCTCCTGGCGCTCGAGCTGCGCGGTCTCGTCTGCCAGCTCCCCGGCAAGCGCTTCTGCCGGCGCGCCGCGTGAAGCACATGGCCAAGAACCTCGTCATCGTCGAGTCGCCGGCCAAAGCCAAGACGCTCGGCAAGTACCTCGGGCGGAACTACCAGGTGAAGGCGTCCATCGGCCACGTGATGGACCTGCCCAAGTCGAAGCTCGGGGTCGACATCGAGCGCGACTTCGCGCCCGAGTACCACGTCATCCAGGGCAAGGCGAAGGTGCTCGAGGAGATCAAGAAAGCCGCCCAGGACAAGGAGAACGTCTACCTGGCGCCGGACCCCGACCGCGAGGGCGAGGCCATCGCCTGGCACATCGCGCAGAAGCTCGGCCGGCGGCGGAAGAACGTCCACCGCGTGATGTTCAACGAGATCACGAAGAAGGCGGTCCTCGAAGCGCTCAAGAAGCCCGGCAAGCTCGACCAGAACCGCTTCGACGCGCAGCAGGCGCGCCGCATCCTCGACCGGCTGGTCGGCTACAAGCTCTCGCCGCTGCTCTGGGACAAGGTGCGCCGCGGGCTCTCGGCGGGCCGCGTGCAGTCGGTCGCCGTGCGCATCATCTGCGAGCGCGAGCGCGAGATCCGCGGCTTCACGCCCGAGGAGTACTGGACGGTCGAGGCGCGGCTCGAGGCGGGCGAGCCGCCGCCCTTCGCGGCGCGGCTCGCCGAGGTCGGGGGGCAGAGGCTCGACCACAAGAGCTTCCGCCTCGACGCGAAGGCGCGCGTGGAGGAGGTGCTCGCGGGGCTCGCCGGCGCCGACTGGACGGTCACAAAGGTAGAACGAAAAGAACGCCGCCGCCATCCGACGCCGCCCTTCATCACCTCGCGCCTCCAGCAGGAGGCGTCGCGCAAGCTCGGCTTCCAGCCCTCGCGCACCATGCGGGTCGCGCAGCGCCTCTACGAAGGCGTCGAGCTCGGCGCGGAGGGCTCGGTCGGCCTCATCACCTACATGCGCACCGACTCGACGCGCATCGCGGGCGAGGCGCTCGCCGCCGCGCGCGACTACATCCAGGGCCGCTACGGCGCGCCGTACCTGCCCGAGTCGCCGCAGGTGTACCGCTCGAAGAAGGACGCGCAGGACGCGCACGAGGCGATCCGGCCGACCGCGATGGAGTACGAGCCCGAGCGCGTCGCGTCTCACCTCGACAAGGACGAGCTCGCGCTCTACACGCTCATCTGGAACCGCTTCGTGGCGAGCCAGATGGAATCGGCCGTCTACGACGCGACCGCGGTGGATGTCGAGGCGGGTGCCTGCCGCTTCCGGGCCACCGGCCAGATCCTCAAGTTCGACGGCTTCATCCGCGTCTACACCGAGGGCCGCGACGACGAGCAGCGCGATCCCGAGGAGGAGGGCGAGGGCCAGCTCCCGCCGCTCGCCGAGGGCGACCGCCTCAGCCTCCTCGAGCTGGTCCCCGAGCAGCACTTCACGCAGCCGCCGCCCCGCTTCACGCAGGCCACGCTCATCAAGGAGCTCGAGGAGAAGGGCATCGGGCGCCCGTCCACCTATGCCAGCATCGTCGGCACCATCCTCAACAAGGAGTACGTGATCGAGGACGACGGGCGGCGGCTCAAGCCGACGGACCTGGGGTTCCTGGTGACCGACCTCCTGGTCGAGTCGTTCCCCGACGTGCTGAACGTCGAGTTCACGGCCGGCATGGAGGACCAGCTCGACCGCATCGAGGAAGGCGAGGAGCACTACGTCGACGCGCTCCGCCGCTTCTGGGGGCCGTTCGCCAAGGACCTCGAGCAGGCCGAGGTCCAGATGCGCGACGTGAAGCGCGAGGAGCGCCCGACCGACCTCGTGTGCGAGAAGTGCGGGCAGCCGATGGTCATCAAGTGGGGCCGGCGGGGCGAGTTCCTCGCCTGCCGCGGCTACCCCGAGTGCAAGAACACGAAGAACTTCCGGCGCGCCGACGACGGGACCATCCGGCCGGTCGAGCCCGAGACCACCGGCGAGATGTGCGAGCAGTGCGGCCGTCCCATGCAGGTGCGCTTCGGCCGCTACGGGAAGTTCCTCGGCTGCTCGGGCTATCCCGAGTGCAAGAACATGCAGCCCCTCCACAAGCCCGTGCCGACGGGCGTGCGGTGCCTGCTCGGCTGCGGCGAGGGCGAGCTCATGGAGCGCCGCTCGCGGCGCGGCAAGCTCTTCTACAGCTGCAGCCGCTATCCCGCCTGCCAGTTCGTGGCCTGGGACCGGCCGCTGCCCGAAGCCTGTCCGCGCTGCGGGACGGGGTTCGTGACCGAGAAGCTGACCAAGCGCTACGGCACCGTGCGCCGCTGCGTGAAGGAGGGCTGCGGCTGGCAGGAGCAGATCGACACCGGCGACGGCGGCGACTACGCGCCGCTGCCCGAGCGGCGCGCGGCGGCGCAGGTGCGCGGCCGCGGGCGGGCCGGCGGCCGCGAGGCGGCCGCCGCGCGGCGGCACTCGCCGCGGCGGGCCACCTCCTCCTGAGCCGATGACGACCGAGCGGGTGACCATCATCGGCGGCGGGCTCGCGGGCTGCGAGGCGGCCTGGCAGCTCGCCCGGCGCGGCATCGGCGTCGACCTCCACGAGATGCGGCCCCGGCGCGGCACCGAGGCGCACACGACCGACCGCCTGGCCGAGCTCGTGTGCTCGAACTCCTTTCGCAACGCGACGCTCGAGACGGCGGTCGGGCTCCTCAAGGAGGAGATGCGGCGCCTCGGCTCGCTCGTCATGCGCGTCGCGGACGCGACCCGCGTGCCCGCGGGTGCCTGTCTCGCCGTCGACCGGATGCACTTCGCGGATGGCGTGACGCGGGCCGTGGAGGCGCTGCCTGCGGTGCGGATCGTCCGGGAAGAGATGACCGAGATCCCCGCCGCGCTCACCATCGTCGCCACCGGCCCGCTCACCTCGCCGGCGCTCTCCGAGGCCCTCCAGCGCGTGCTCGGCACGCGCCACCTCTACTTCTACGACGCGATCGCGCCCATCGTGACGACCGAGTCGATCGACATGGGCGTGGCGTGGAAGGCGTCGCGCTACGACAAGGGGGGCGAGGACTACATCAACTGCCCGCTCGACCGGGAGCAGTACCACGCCTTCGTCGAGGCGGTGGTGCACGCCGACAAGGTCCCGACGCGCGACTTCGAGCGCTGCCTCTACTTCGAGGGCTGCATGCCGATCGAGGAGATGGCGCGGCGCGGGCGCGACACGCTCGCCTTCGGCCCGATGCGTCCGGTCGGCCTGGTCGACCCGCGCAGCGGCAAGCGCGCGCACGCCTGCGTCCAGCTCCGCCAGGACGACGCCGAGGGGCGGCTCTTCAACATGGTGGGCTTCCAGACCAAGATGACCTATCCCGAGCAGCGGCGCGTCTTCCGCATGATCCCCGGGCTCGGGCTGGCGGAGTTCGTGCGGCTCGGGAGCCTCCACCGCAACACCTTCGTCGACGCGCCGGCGCTCCTCCTGCCCTCGCTCCAGGTGATGGGGCGCAAGCGTCTTCTCCTGGCGGGGCAGCTGGTCGGCGTCGAGGGCTACGTCGAGTCGGCGGCGACCGGCCTGCTGGCGGGCCTGAACGCCGGGCGCCTCCTCGTCGGCCAGGCGCCGCTCGCGCCGCCGCGCGCGACCGCGCTCGGCTCGCTCCTCGCCTACGTCACCCAGCGCGGCAAGAAGGGCTTCCAGCCCATGAACGCGAACTACGGCCTCTTCCCGCCGCTCGCGCGCGCGCTGCGGGGCCGCGACAAGAAGCTCGCGATGGCAGAGCGGGCGCTCGCCGCGCTCATGCGCTGGCGGGAGAGCGCGCACCTGGGGGACGAGCCGGCGGGCTGCCAGTCGGTGGCGTGACCCCGGCCGCCGGCGGCGCGCGCCACGCCGGAGCGGTCGCGGCCGCGATCGACATCGGCAGCAACTCGGTGCTGCTTATCGTGAGCGCCCACGGCGTGCGCCACGCCTACCTGCGCGCGGCGCTCGCGCGCGCCGGCGTGCCGGCCGACTTCGGGGAGCTCTGGCCATGACCGCCGAGGAGCTCGCGCGGGCGATCGCCGCGAGCGGGGTGCGGGACACCGTGCCGGTCGCAGAGGCGGCGCGCGCGGTCGCGGGCTGGCTCGCCCGCGCGCCCGCGGACGAGGTGGCGGAGGGTCTCGCCGCCGCCGCGGATCCCGCGGCGGCGCTCCATCAGCTGGCGCGGCTGCTGCCGGCGGCGGAGGCGCCGCCGGCGCCCGGGCGCGTTGCTCCGCTGCTCCGGCTGCTCGGCGGCAGCCCGGCGCTCGCCGGCTCCCTGGTCGCCGAGGGCGCCGCGTGGCCCGCGCTCGTCGCCGCCGTGCTCGAGGTGCCCGCGCGCGGGCCGGACGTGCAGCGCGCGGGGCTGGCCGCGGCCGGCGGGTCGGGGCGGCTCTCGCGCGCCGAGCTGCAGGCGGCGCTCCGCCGCCACCGGCGGCGGGAGCTGGTGCGCATCGGCGGCCGCGACCTCCTCGGCCTCGCCAGCGTGGAGGACACGGTGCGCGAGCTGTCCGCGCTGGCCGAGGGCGTGATCGACGCCGCGGTGGCGAGCGTCCGCGCCCGCCTCGCCGCGGAGTGGGGCGAGGCGCTGGTGCCGGGCGAGGGCCGTCCCGCCGCCTTCGTCGTCCTCGGCATGGGCAAGCTCGGCGGCGAGGAGCTCAACTACAGCTCCGACGTCGACCTGGTGTACGTCTACGAGTGCGACGGCGAGCAGGCGGCGGGCCGCACGCTCGGGCAGTTCTTCTCGCGTCTCGCCGAGGAGGTGACGCGCGCGCTCGGCGAGGTGACGGGCGACGGCCTCGTCTTCCGCGTCGATTTGAGGCTCCGCCCGGGCGGCGGCGAGGGGCCGGTCGCCGTCTCGCTGCCGGCGGCGCTCTCCTACTACGAGGCCTGGGGGCAGACGTGGGAGCGCGCCGCGTGGCTGAAGGCCCGCGCGGTGGGCGGGGACCGCGCCCTCGGCGAGCGGATGGTCGCCGAGCTCGTGCCCTTCGTCTACCGCCGCTATCTCGACTTCGGGACGATCGAGGACCTGAAGGCGATGAAGCGACGGGTGGACGCCGCGCTCGGCGCGCCCGGGGCGGCGCGCGACGTGAAGCTCGGGCGCGGCGGCATCCGCGAGGTCGAGTTCTTCGTGCAGGCGCAGCAGCTCGTGCACGGCGGCAAGGACGCGCGTCTGCGCATGCGGAGCACGCTCGGCGCCCTCGCCGCGCTCGCCGCCACGGGCTACGTCGAGCGGGCGCTCGCCGCGGAGCTCGCCGCCGCCTACCGCTTCCTGCGCGACGTCGAGCACAAGCTGCAGATCGTCCAGGAGCAGCGCACCCAGCTCGTGCCGAGCGACCCGGACGCGCTCCTCGCGCTGGCGCGCCGGCTCGGCTTTCGCGGCGCCGAGGCGGTGGCCGAGTTCGAGGCGGCCCGCGCGCGCCACGGCGCGGTCGTGCAGGGCGCGTTCGCCGCGCTCTTCCACGGCG
>WNGD01018941.1_pt1 | contig 11153 bp, 14 predicted proteins | sample 5400671 | NCBI WGS metagenome assembly WNGD01 (sample SAMN13153369, study PRJNA577476) | soil metagenome | isolation source: 40 cm soil or saprolite under grassland replicate 2 | place: USA:California | collected 2016-06-15
ACTTGGATATTAGACATTGACGCTGGGGTCACTACTTGCGATCCTGCCACAATCGTCGTTGGGGCAGTTGTGCCCACAGAGGTGCCAACAGGAACGTTGGTTCCGGTGGCGGTGACGTGCTGGCATTGATATTCGGTTACTGGTGAGAACCGTATGTGTCTGCTTGCCATAAAACACAGCCTGCTTTCTTTTGCTAGCAAGCCGTGTGCGGTTGCGGATTGGTTTCGATAGTGGGACGTGTGCGTCCTGGTTATGAGGTGGCGGGTGCGCCGCTAGTCTTCGTCTTCGGACGGCCAGTTAGAGCGGTCTATGGGCTCGTAGTCGGAGTCTGGTGGAACCTCTACCTTGAATGGCTGAAGTTTGCCAGCGATTACCGATGGCGGGTGCTGGGCTGTGGCCCAGACCGTCTTAATCTCTAGCGGCTGTTTTGCAGCCTGTGGAACCATGCGCGGATTTTTCTGATAGCCCTGCCGTTCGTCGGACTCGCGTCCGGGGCCGTACAAAAGATAGCTCAGTGGGCTATCTGCGTGAATCCGCTCCGATGCACTGGTTCTGGCTCTGGCAAACGCCGCAAGTACGTCGAGATACAGTTCCCTGTACAAAACTGATACGGGGTCTTCCTGGTTCCCCAAATAGGCTTGGAAGCCCTTCTCAAGCCATGCCATAATAACTGAGGTATGAACCTTTTCGGACTCGGCTGCGTCTGCAACGAAGCTGCCATTTTTTAAGTGATCCAAGATGCGCTGCTTCACGTCAGAAGGAAGCAATCGAAGATCCCGATACACCATCGGGTGTTTATCCATCACGTTCCCACCCGCTTTCCCGCTACCGCGCTGCCTGCGGAGCGTCTTTGAACGCTCCTTCTGGGCACTTTCATAGGCCACCAGGAGCCTGTAGTACCGCTGCCCTGCCCGTTCCGCTTCACTTGCACCTTTCGCTGCACGTCGGGCTTCTGTTAGTCGAGCCGACAGAGCCGTCTGCGAAATTCCAACTACTTGGCAAGCCTTGGATGCTGGGATTCCGTCGCGTATCAGCGTCGTCAACTGCAATATTTGAAGTTCTGTCAATTGTCCCCCTCTGGGTGTGCAGGCTGCGGGGAAGAGCAATCCGACACATTATCCCCCACTCGTGTGGGTCTTCCCTACAGCCCAAACATATAATACTGCATTTCATTATAGCAGGGTTGAAGAGTTTTTGCTCAGTTTTCTCAATAGGATAAATGGGGATCGTTATGACATCTCGTTGTCCGAATGAGAAAACTCTTCAATAATGTGGCGCTGCATAATCAGCAGGCGACGGATCATGATCCCATCGCGGTTTGCACGCTCAACCAGCACGGGGTCTGTGTCTTTTCTGGCATAGGGAAATTGAATGTACAGGCTATGATTCTTTAGCAGCCAGAAGCTAATATCCCGCCTCTGGTACCATGCAATTAAGCGCCGTGCTTCCCTCCCCTCTTCTTCTGTAAAGGGTATTCTTGGAGATAAGCGAACACTAAAAACAAACTCATCGTCCTGGTAAAAGTTATTGATCATTGTTTCTCTTTTTCCCCTGTACTGAGACCTCACGAATAGCCATGCTCGTTGCCTTCCTCTCACTTTGTGACTGCCTGTTATTGTTCGTGATAACTAAGTAAGCGGCCAACACTACCCACTACTTCGATGCCTTGGACCCCACGCAAGCGCTTGGTCTCTCCCTTGATATCCTCAGCGTAGCGGCGGGTTTCGTCTGAGTAGAGGTGCCCCTTTACCGTGAGAGAGAGAAGAGCATTCTTCTGTAACATGGGTGCTACACCCTCTGCACTGCACCAGGAAGTGTAGGAACGCATGATCTTCCATGTGGGTGACCAGAGCCTTTCATCCGTGGGGTCTTTCGTATTCGTCTTACAGCAATCTTCGATCCAGTGCATGATGTAGTCGCCACGGCTTCGCTGTTCTGTGGCACCTGTAATGGTACATTCTGGGGGATTGAGACCATCCTGATACCATTCGCGTGCGCCCTCGATGACCCACCACAGGATGCCACGCTGTACGCGTTCGGAGAACATCATCTCACGGATGCTTGGGTCTTCCCTGCCCAGGTAGGAGTGGAGAAACTTGACGACAAGGATTTTTCCCCATAGGGCATCATCAGCAACGTCAGCATTGATGTCGAAGTTACTGGACAGCCATATCTTAAACTGCGGTAGGTACTGGAAGCGCTGCCCAAACTTGTATTCGCAGTCAATGAGGTCGTGACCGAGTAGCGTCTTGACCTTGGACGCATCGAGCGGTTCATTGCGTTTGCCCTCAGACACTACAAGCATACGGCAGGCGCGTAGTGGTGCCAGGTCAAAGTTTTGTGTGTCACCATTGCGACGCTCGGTAAAGGTCGTAATGAGACGGCTGCCGCCTAGAGGATTCCCGAAGAGGTGCAGAAGAGGCTGAACAGTGGTGCCCTTCCCTGAGCGTGTTTTGGCAAGCAGGTGAATCATCTTATCCTCTGTGGTGTGCCCCGTTGCACTGTATCCCGCGAACCTTTTTATGAACGGGACCACTTCTTCGGACTTGTATATCTCCCTGTAGAGATGGTCAAGGAATGGAGTCGCGTCCTCAGCGGTACCGATCTCTGAATTGATGCAGGAAGTATTGAGAAACGATGGGCTATGTCCCATTACTTCACTTGTGCGCAGGTCTACCATACCAGATCTTGTTGGCAGCAGGTCTTTATCCATGTCGAAGGCGGTCAAGTGGATGGATACTTTGGGCTGTGCCTTGAGCAGCAACATGCAGGATGATACCTTTGCCGCCATCCCTTTGGCTGCTTTCAAGATCTCTTTGTCTCCAGACGCTTGCGTACGGCGCTGTCGCAGGGTGTCCAGTACGTATTCCATTACCTTTGCCTCGCCCTCGTCTTCCCAGTGGGTGCCATCGTGAGTTATCCACTTGCCCCTCGCCTCACTACTATAATGAACACCTGTGCCGTACAATTCATAGGCAGCCTGGGCGTTACCTTCGTCGCTGGCATCGTATTTGCATAGGGATGTTGCTTTGGCTCTCGCCGCTGCCTTCTGGATCGTGCGATTCACATAGTCGTAGCTACGTCGTTGTCGGAACCGTGCCCCGGAGAACCATACAGGGTGCATTAATACCGACGCAACCTGCCCCTCACTGTACCCCCATTCGAGTAGCGTTTGGATGATAAACCAGTCGTTGACAGAACGGTCAACGCGGTCTCCACCGTCTATCAAACGTGCATTGGACTCTCGTGCCGTCTCTTCTGAAAGAATACGCTTATAGAGCAGCTCCCCCATCTTTCCCATCTTGCGTATATCTTGCAGGAAGCCTTCGGTAAGCTCCTCTGCTTCGATAGGTTCCTCATAGACGGTTTCATCGACGGGTGCCCAATCGAAATCGCCGATTTGATACACGCGGTCAGGTCGCCATACCAGTATGGATGCTTCTCCTGGTGGGTTTGTTTTGTGGTTATACGTCGTTGGGACGCGCAGGACACGCGCCAGGTCTTGTACGGAGTCAGCGCCGTACTCCTTGAACTCGTTTTCGATCCACTTGTTAGCACCCTTAATCAGTTGCAGGTCGGTGCAGAACTCACTCAACTTAAACCCTGCTTGTATACCACGTCCTGTAAAGATAGCAAACGTGGGACCGTGCATGAAGCGTTCAAGTGCATCAAGCGTCTCTTCTATCGTCTTGCCTGTATTGTAGGTATCATAGTCTCCCCAAAGCCATCCTGACCCTGCCGTCTCTTTCTCACCACCACGCTTTCCCACAGATGGACGTTCTTTGAGCGGTGCCACCCGAAAGTAGATATTGACTCCTGGGTCACCACGATGGGCGTCAATGCATGCTACCATCTCGTCGATGGAATCAACAGTGTAGGACGCAATAAAGGCGGGCTTTTTCGTGCCGTTAAAGCCCTGGAGTGCTGTGTAGAGATCATAGGGCACGTCTGCATAGAGCGTTGCAAAGAAGTCGTGCAGAGACGGCTTGTTGGTACCCTGGTCATAGGTATCCTGGTCATAGGTATCTTGGTCATAATAGGTCGCCATAGGTATAAAATCCCCCTATTTATCAGCCCTCCTCGCCAAGAAACACGCACAGAGAGAACGTATCCCTCTAGACAGTTAGCACTGTCGTGTGTTAAACTTCACGGTAGTGAGAAGGTGTTAGTCTTTCCGTAGTCAAGGAGAGGGCAAACACGTGGAGCATCGCAACCGCAAATTGTGGTGCTCTTATTTTATTGTTTAGGTTTCGCTTCGCGTCTAGATTTCTCTTCAAGCAGTTCTTTCACGCGATTGAACTCTTGAAGAGACAGGTATCCATTCGCATCAAAAGCAAACTTGCGCGACTTCAACCCAAGCACTTTGAGATAGTAATGTAAATTTATGCGTTCAATCATGAGTGCTCTAGCTGCTTCCCTCAGACTGATAAGATCAGTCTCTTCATTGACCATAACTGGTGCCATAGTTCCACTCCTTTCGCTTTGAGACGACTATTTTTAAGCTCCTACTTTCTTCTATAAAAGAGTATAATCCATCCAAAGCCTTTTGTCAAATGAAGCCGCTCCCCAGGCCGTTTAGCACCATATGATGCTATACTTTTTTTAGGCTGAAAAAATGAACGTAGGGGGGACGGGACAGAACTATTATGGGACAAAAGTTTTTGTCCTATTGTCCCACATTTGAAACGGCTTGTGAGCCCGTTGGAATACATGTTATGGGACAGCGGGACAAAAATTTTCCTATTGTAGCAATATATTTTTGTATATCCTTTATATACTCATCCTTATATACCTACATATTTTTATGTACTCATTAATATAATATTTTTGTCCCGTTGTCCCAAAGAAGATATAAGATAGCTTGTAATGCTGATTTAGTTTAGGACAAAACATGGGACAAAACATGGGACAGGGACAAAAACAGGACAGGGGAATAGATAACACATTGACTGGCTTTTCTTGCCCACTATGGGCAAAACATCCCTATCTTCTTGCCCGTTTCGGGCAGATGTCCCTAGTTTTCTTGCCCGATCTTGCCCAGACTCCTACACTTTTTGCTCAGTTTCACCCATAAATCTGCCCGTTTATGCACTTGCCCGACCTGCCCACTGAACTGATGACCCTCAGTATGCCCCGTTTTCGTCGAGTCGTCTGCACATATTCTCTGTGTTACGCGCAACTACACGTAACCGAACCGCCCAGGAAGAAATGGGTACCCCCTGTGGAAGAAACCTACTGCTGGCACCCCAACTCGGAAAAACGCGAGGGCGTCCAGTGAAATTGACTTAGCTTGGGCACAAAAAAAGAGCAGCCTTTTTACGGGCTGCTCCTGTCGGGTGTCTCCCCTACTTTCGGCGCAATATCGAACCTAACGCTTTGCCACCTACTGAATGAGCGTACTTATTGGTTGTCGCTATGTTCGCGTGCCCGGCCTCATCCCTGATTTCAGGTCCAGTCACCCCTGCCTGCCACAAGTGAGAGATGTGGGCATGACGAAAGAAGTGAGGGGAAGCGTCGATCCCTGCCTTTTCTGCTGCCCCGACGACAATGCGCTGGGCTTGGGTCGTCGTCATGCACGTGCCCGTCTTTGTGCTGGGGAAGACGCAAGCCGCCCTGTGGGAAAGCGCAAGCAGTTCGTCGCGCAGCTCCTCATCAATGTGGATGTAGCGTGTTTTGCCACCCTTGCCGAATACCACAAGTGTAGCGCCACTGGGAGTCGGTAGAATGTCCTTCCAGGTTAAGGCAACAACCTCACTGACACGCATCCCCGTGAAGTACATCAGGTTCATCATGGTACGGTCACGCTCGGTCTTGGCTTGCCTGGTGATGGCTTCCACCTGCTCCTGGGTCAAGTACCGCTCTGCTTGCGTCTCCTTTAGCTTGGGCGTGCGCAAGAACTCAGCAGGGTTAACCCCTATAAGCCCTGCTTGCCGTAAGCGCTTGTAGAGAGACTTCTTGCCGGTGTCGGCGAGCAGATCTCTGATCTCACGCCTGTACCCCCGCTGGGTACCTGCTGGGAGACCCTGTAACCACATGTCGATGAGGGTTGTGTCAGTATCCTCATACATGGTCACGTCGGTCGCGTCAACGGGGTCAACCAGGGTTAATTCTCTGCCTGTCATGCCCGTTATTCCTTTCCGTGCACGTATGAAAAGTGTTGTTTTCATACATCATCCTACTGTTTATGGAGCATCTTCCGGTAGTTCAACCCTGTACTGTGCGGGTAGTGGCACGCCGTCGCTCTCGCGCCACACGCAGGTGCAACTCTCTTCAATCGTCTCAGCGTATGCCTCTTCCAAGGGAAGCAGTCCATCGTCTGGAGAGAACGCATCGACGACCCACACCTCGTGCGGGTGCCCCTCTGTGGCTGGTTGCTTCTCGCGCACCTGAAAAAAAACTTCTGGATCGCTCCGGTTCACCCACACCTCGATAGGATTATTTATCGTCCTCATGGGTCGCCCCTTTCTTCGTCGATTCCTTCTGTTTGACCGTGATTTTTTCCAGGTCGGCGCGATTATAGAGCGATGTGCGCCCATCAAACGGCTTCGAGCGGATTTTCGCGTATGGCTCACGGGAGAGCCACCTGACGTAGTCCTGTTTAATCGTATGCCCGCTCCTCTGGGTAAGCAAGTCGGCAGCTTCCCGCCCGCTGATCCACTCTTCTTTTTTCTGCGGCATGGTGTGTCCTCCTTTCCTGCCTCTGAGTATACGCGTCGGGCAGCCGTTCTGTCAACCTGCTGAAGGATGACAGAAACGGCAGTCTGTCGGTTAGCGCAGGGCGACCGTGTGTCCGTTCGACGGTGCTAGCACCTCAGTCAGCGCGTCGGGGTTAACGTGCCCGTTCGTCGGTAACGCCTTCGGGCTCCTTTGTCGCTTCTAAGAATGACTCGTAAATTTCTTTTCGATCCTGGTTTGTGCACCATGCTCGAATTGCTTGTATCCGCCTCCTTGCTGATACAAGGTCTGTCGAATTGCGGAGCGTCGTGAGAATATTTTTGTACGCGTACTGGTCGTTGGTTTATCCTTTCTGGGCGAGCTGTTGCCAGCCCGCCCAACTCTTTTCTAGCGGTTACGGTAGGGGCCTTTTAGCTCGTCGGGTAGCTCGTCTACACAGTTGTAGCCTTTAACCCAGCTCTCTTCCTGAAAATGCCAATGGAAGAACGCTATCTCGTTGGTGATAGCCTCGCGTAGCTCTTTCGTCGGGCAATCGTAGACTGTTATGTCACCCTCGCAATACTCAGCTACAGAGTACTTGTTGGGCTCGTCGCGATGGTAAATGACGACTAGCGGCCATGACCCTAAATCCCAGCCACGGCTCCCCCACACTGGTACTGCGTGCCATTTACGCGCTTGCGCAACTTCCATCGTGTCGTAGCCGTCCATGCCCATCATTTGAGCGGCAGCCCAGAAAGCTTTGGGCTCAACCTGATACTGCTCTAATTCTGCTTTCATCGTTGTGTCCTTTCTGAGCGGGCTATACAAGCCCGCTCAATGCTGAACTATTCTTGGATACCAGGGTAGTGGTTAGCCATGTAGTGGATGTCTGGCATGAACGTGTCTGAAAGCTCAAAAACCGATTCACCGTGCTCAATGCACCATTGGAAGAGCACGCCTCTTAAAAAGTAAAAAAGTTGCTGAGGAACAAACTCATCTTTGTGAGCTATGGCGGCATCACACAACGCGCCAAAGAGGTCTTTGTCAGGTTGTGGGGATTGCTCCTTTTTGACAACCATTGAAACCCCATCAACATTTTCCCTGACATACCCGTTAGGGATATCAGAGACGAGGTGCATACCGACAAGCACAGGAGTGTAGCGCTTGCAAAGGTAGTCAAAGGCTGAATCCCACGTGGGAAACTCGCGGAACGTGCCATGTTGCTTGTAATGTGTCCACTGGCTACGCCAGCCACGTTTGTAGCAAGCAATGTACTTTTCCTGGCGTGGTATTCTGGAGATGCGAAAAGAGATGTTTGTATTCATGAGATTGTATCCCTCTCCACGGCTAAAAATAGCCGTTCGATTTTAAGCTTGTCCATTGTCCCTTGCCGATAATCACGTGATCCACTAATGGAATGTCGAGCTTATCACCCATTTCAGCAATAACGCGTGTAACGTCGATATCCTCTTGACTAGGATTCGGGTTGCCACTGGGATGATTGTGCACGATGATAATTGATAGGCTATTCAACAAAAGAGCTGTTCTGAACACTTCGGAGACGCGTACCACTGACGCATTAAGAGAGCCGGTATAGAGGTGATGAATCGCTTGAACTTGATGTTTACCGTCAAGGCAGACAACGTGAAACTCCTCGTGATCCAAGTCACCCAACTGAACCATGAGCAACGCGGCTATGTCGTGTGGGGAAACAATTTGTGTTTTCTTCTCAGGAGTCAGAAGCGCCTGAATCAAGTCAAGGACTCCTTGTAGCTCTTGTGGGATATCCGCCGTTTTTGTCGATGTGCCCACGTGAATCCCTTGCGCGGCATAGGTGCGCAGTGCAGTGATATCGACGTACTTTGAAACCGCTTCACGCAATCTTTTTGCGTTCAATTCGCGCTTTTCAGCGAGTGTGAGATAGCGTTGTGCCATGGTATACTCCTTGTTGGGTGGCTAAAACTTTGGTGGTTACGGCTTACCTGGCGTGGGAAGCGGCTATTCCACTAGCCGCTTCTCATCTACTTGACTCTTATTCGTGCTCTTGAAGAGCACCGTCGAATCCTATCAAAACGTCTTGAATAAACTCAGCAAACCAAAGGTCGCCAGGGTATGGGACATGGCTTGCTAACGGTGTCCAGAAACTTCCCGTATCTGCATAGACATAGACAAGCGGACAATTCCAGTTCTGGCATTGTTTCATAGTCGCTTGCCGCAAAGACTTGCGGTATGTTGCACTTCCGTGCACGCGCTATAGATGGGCCTTCAATGGACACGAAGTAAATGTCGGATTCGGCATTGTAGACGACTGTTATTGTCGAGTTTTCCCATGCTTGATTCCAGCGTTCTAATGGTGATGTCATAGTTGAACTCCTTTTCTAACTCAGTACCACCTACAGCTAAGATTTTTGTGGCTAGGGTAACTTTCGGCGTCAACGCCGTCTCGTTGAATGCCCCAAAGATGAGCGGCATATGTGCCTAGTGGCACATTTTTATAGCCTTGCTCATCACGTTCCGCCAGGATCGACAACTCAAGAGCAACGTATTTTTTGCCTACTGGGATTCTGTGAGGATTCATCCCTAAACGGCGTAGGTGATGACGATCAATGGGAATGAGTTGACAAGCAAGCGGCATGTAGATAAGCATTGCAAGCGAGACGGTTTTATGTGACATGCCGTGAATGAGCGTTACAAGCTCTTCTCTCATTGCACATTGGCCGTCATAGTCAAGCGGCATATCGACAAATTTGTCGAGCTTGCCGCTTAGCCATAGCTCATCTATGGCATACAATGCGTCTAAATGACTTCCAAATAGGACACCGTGCGATAGACGTAACAACGCAGTCAGTGTTTCACGGTCTGGTAACGGTTTGTTGGTAAAAGGTGCGATTAAGCGCGACATACGGCCATTAGCGCTTAGCTCTTGTAACTTTGACAATGCTCCAGACCGCAAGGCAAAAACGAGTGATGGAGCTTTGTCACCGTACAAAAGCTCCATCATTCCATCGGTAGATGCTTGTAGACTAATCATCGCAACTTCACTCCATACTTGCGTAAGGCAAGCTCTTTTAATTCGTTTCTGTCATACGAATCCTTGATCCATAAAAAACGGATGTACAACGAGTACTTCCAACGTTTGACGCCGTTGCGCGTGATGGATACCTTGCGTATCTCATTCATGGGTGAAACTCTTTCCTTGAAAATAATCACAACAATTAGCTCGCATCTACACACAAGTAGCAACCCATGTGCAGAAACCAACTAACTGGGGACTAATCATCATAGCCGTAGATATCAGGCTCAGATGCTAGCAAGCTAGGATTGTAGGAATCCGTAAACTCCTCACATTCATTGGTGATGGGTTGCGCGAATGGATCGAGGGTATACTCCTCATGTGAGAACTGGGATTCCATGGCTTGCACTATGGACGGTACAAGCATATCCGCTTCAATAGATGCTTGTTGCAATGCAATACCACGCCAGTATGCATCATTGTGTTTGATGACTGCGTTGACGTTGTACATCTCTTCAATGGGAAGAGACCAATGATTCGCATTCACGAGTACTTCTAACACATGCAAGCCAAGATTCCATGTGTACGTGGAAACGGTGCTATCTGCAAAAAGTACGTAGTGGTTGTACGTGCCACTATTCCAGGTAAGACACCGATTCCAGTCACGATGTGACGCTTGTGAGTCTGGGTGACTTGCCCAGATGTCATGAGAGATACTGGGACGAACAATAGTGACGCCAGTATGTTGTGTTGCCATGGTAGTAACTCCTCTTTGTTTTGCAATAACCTAACGCCTTACCACACTGGTAAAGCGTCACGTCACTACAACCATAAAGCGGCATGTCACGTGCATTTATGGAAGAGTTTTAGGAGATGCGTCTCTCAAAGCGTTTTATGTATCTCACATGTCTAGCCGTGTTAAAGTCACTAAGTCAAAACACTTTACCTAGAGGCATGAATCGAATCCGTTTACGCTTCTTTGTGCGTCTCCTGTAGCTCACTTGCGTTTTTCCTGTTTAGCGCGTTTTTATCAGCGTAGGGAATCTGTTCGCTTATCTAAACCTTAACCGTACTAAGCGCAAGTGTTCAATTGTTGGGCAACTATGCCATAGACCCTCCGTCTCAGAACTGTTTTTTTGTTTTAATTATACCCTACAGGAGGGTGAAAGTCAACCTACAGGAGGGTGAAAATGGGTGAAAAAAGTAGTATCTTTTGACTTACCCAACATTTCTATGGAAGCATGGAAAGCTAGCTAGCATGGGAGCATAAGCATAGATGTAAATGCTATGGCTATGTAGTGGATGCTATGACTACTGATATGAATGAGTGATGAGTGATAAGGCTGTAGCTGTAGCTGTGTTGGCTGTGACTGCTGCTGCTGCTGCTGCTGCTGCTGCTGCTGTATGAGGAGGGTGACTGTGACTGTGTTGCTTGCTGCTGCTGTGTGACTGCTGCTGCTGTGTGAGTGCTGCTGAGTTGTCAATG
>WNGD01011606.1_pt1 | contig 11152 bp, 15 predicted proteins | sample 5400671 | NCBI WGS metagenome assembly WNGD01 (sample SAMN13153369, study PRJNA577476) | soil metagenome | isolation source: 40 cm soil or saprolite under grassland replicate 2 | place: USA:California | collected 2016-06-15
GCGGAATCCTCGTCCGCCACAGCAAGAGGTTCGCTATGAGGAACCAGAGACCGGTGAGGCCAAAGGACACGACGCCGATCGGATTTGTTGGCGAAACACCGGCGAGCGGCGGGTTCTGACGCAGGTTCGCGAGGTCATACATCGCGGAGACCATCGTGCCCACTGACGCCGCCACCCCGACAAGCGTCGCGAAGAACGCCCAGGCCTCGCCGACGATGTGCAGGCGGTAGTACACGGCGACGATGGCGAAAAGCGCCCAGAAGGCGATGAGGGCGTAGAGGAACTGGAAGATCTGGCGTCCGAGGAAGTAGTTCGTGAGCTCGGTGAGCTGCGCATCCGGAGCGGGCTGTGCCAGTGTCGCGTACGTGAAGACAGCCGCCCATGACGTCAGTGCGAGGAGGATCGCCGCGAGGCCACCAAAACGGATGAAGGAGCGGTCGTCCACCGCAAGCACAATACGGTGCTCATACCATTCAGCGCCGTGAGCGACGTCGCGCTCCTACCTCTCCAGGCCGCCTCCGCGCTGATCCATTCCCGTCGAGCATCATCCGTCGATCTGGTGCGCGCGTGTCTCGATCGCATCGCACGACACGACCGCGAGCTCGGCGCATTCATCACGCTCACCGCCGAGACCGCGCTCGCGGATGGCAAACGTGCCGACGCCGACCTCGCGAACGGCGTCGATCGTGGCCCGCTCCACGGCATCCCGGTCGCGCTGAAAGACCTGTACGACACCGCCGGTGTCCGAACGACGGGCGGGTCGCGCATCTTCGCCGAACGCATCCCCGAGCGGGACAGCGCCGTCGTCGAGAAGCTGCGAGCCGCCGGGGCGGTGTTCCTCGGCAAGCTCAACCTTCACGAATGGGCGCTGGGCGTCACGAATCAGAACCCGCACTTCGGCCCGGCCTGCAATCCCTGGGACACCACGCGCATCCCCGGCGGTTCGAGCGGTGGCAGCGCGATCGCCGTCGCGTCGGGCTTCTGCTACGTGTCTCCGGGGAGTGACACCGGTGGATCGATCCGCATTCCCGCATCGCTCTGCGGCGTCGCCGGTCTCAAGCCGACGTACGGCCGCGTCAGCCTGCGTGGCGTCATCCCGCTCGCCTGGACGCTCGACCATTCCGGACCGCTCGCGCGGACCGTTGGCGATCTCGCGCTCGCGCTGAACGCGATCGCGGGTCACGACCCGCTCGATCCGTCGTCGTCGGACACGCCGAGCGACGATTACGCCGGGGGCATCGAGGACGGCGCGAAGGACCTGCGCGTGATCGTGCCCACGAACCATTTCTTCGATGACATCGATCCCGAGGTCGATGCCGCGGTGCGCCTCGCCGCGGATGTGCTCACCTCGCTGGGCGCGTCCGTAACGGAGCTGACGCTCCCGCGCGCGGACCTGATCTCCGCCCAGCGCGCCATCCTTCTCACCGACGCCGCCGCCTATCACCGCGAGCATCTGCGCGAGCGCGCCGCCGACATCGGGGCCGACGTGCTGACGCGCCTTCGCACCGGCCAGACCTTCACCGGCACGGACTACGCGCAGGCGCGGCGCGACCAGGGTGAGCTGCGCCGCGAGTGGCTCGCCATCCTGCGCGAGCACGACGTCATCCTCTCGCCGACGACGCCCATCACGGCACCGCCCCGTGAGGGCCAGGACGCGGTGGCGGCCGCCCAGCGCCTCACGGCGAACACGGCGCCTTTCAACCTCACCGGTCTTCCCGCGATCTCGATCCCCTGCGGCTTCACCCAGGCGGGGCTGCCGATCGGTCTTCAGCTTGCAGCGGGGCCGTGGCGCGAGCGCCTTCTCCTACGCGTTGCCCGAGCGTACGAACACGCGACGCCCTGGCACGAACGCCTGCCGCTGTCCTGACCACAGCAGGACAAGAAGCGCGACCGCGGTCTCGATGGGCTCGCCCGGATCGGTCGAGCCGAAGACCAGCAACGCGATGAGGCCGACGAGCGCCGCGATGAGGAGCAGGCACCCGCAGCCGGTCACGCCTGACCGAGCCTAGCATCGCTGACAGTTACGACCGGGGAGGTGCGCCGATGACCCGCGATGAAGCCTGGGAGCTGCTGTGCGAACACACCAAGGGCGACAGTCTCCGGAAGCACGGGCTCGCCGTGGAAGCGGCGATGCGCCACTTCGCGCGCAAGCTCAGCGAGAGCGAAGAGACATGGGGCGTGACGGGTCTCCTCCACGACTTCGACTACGAACGCGATCCCGACGGACATCCGCAGAACGGCAAGCCGATCCTCGAGCAAGCCGGCGTCCCGGGCACCATCGTCCATGCGATCCAGTCCCACGGCGATCACACCGGGATCCCGCGCGTGACGCCTGCGGGTTCGTGACGGCCGTCGCGCTCGTGCGGCCATCGAAAGCTGTGCGCGACGTCGATGCCGGAGCGGTCCGAAAGAAGATGAAGGACAAGGCTTTCGCCCGCGCGGTGAGCCGCGAGATGATGCTGAAGGGTGCGGAGGACATGGCAATCCCGTTCGAGGAGCTCACGAGCGAGGTGATCGCCGCGCTGAGCGATGTCGCCGATCGGCTGGGTCTCGCCGGCACCGCGAGCTGATCGGTCCCGCGCCATACGATCGCCGCGGCGGCTGCGCGCGTCGGGACGCCGAGCGTGCGACACGCGCGACGGATGTGCGTGCTGACCGAGTGCGGACTGATCCCCTCGTGCCGCGCGATCTCTTTCGTCGTGAGTCCGCGCGCGACCAGCCACAGGATCTCGATCTGTCGGTCGGTCAGCGCGAAGTCGGCGCGGGAGCGGTCCAGCAGGACGCGACGCGACACCGACCAACCGACGAATGCGCCGAACGCGAGCCACGCCGGTCCGCGCACGTCCACTGAGGAACGAACGGCGGCGGCTTGCGCCACCGGTCTCTAGGTCAGCTGGCCCGCTTCAGCGCGCGGCGCTCGTGCGCGCGGATGACCTCGTGCTCGAACCGCTCGAGGAAGAGCTGTCCGCCGCAGCGCGGGCACAGCGGCTGATCCGAGGCGTCCCAGACCGGGGCCTCGCGGCCACCGGTGGCGTAGGCGGTCCGCAGCTGCTCGAGCGACGGACGGCGGGCGCGCGTCGGCACGAGGACTTCGCCCAGTCCGTGTCCGCAGAAATAGCAGTAGAGCTCAGCTCGAACAGCCACCTAAGACCTCCAGGGGACCCACCCCAAAAACGGTGCCAGGGCCCGCTCTCTTCCATTACCCACAAGGGCCCGTTCTCGTTCCGTTAATTAGGGCACGGCCCCGGCCCCACGCTCGCTTCGCTCGCTGACAGGGGCCCCTCCCCCTGAGCCGGGCGGGGCCGACGACTTACGGCGAGGTCGCCGCGGAGTGCTCGAGCTAGGCGGATTCGAGCTGGAGGGAGACCAAAGAGCCCGCGTCCGTCAGGTAGGTGAGCTTGCGGATGACTCCACGGGGAATGATGTGGAAGTCGTTGTGGCGGTAGTCCTTGCCCTCGTTCGTCAGGTCATAGTCGCCGACGATGACGACGTATTCGGTGGTGTCCTTCCAGAGCATCCCGCAGGTGAGCTTGCGCAGGCGGTAGGGCTCGAAGTCTTCCGGGATCGCCGTCCGCGAGTAGGCGGTGATGTCCTCCCACTCGACCGCGACCAATGGTGTGTCCGATCTGACCGTGCCGCCGTCCAACGCCTTCTCCCTCGCTCGCAGCCGGAATCGTGCCGTCCGGATGTCGGTACACGAAGGCGATTCCTCGTCACGTTCGCGTACAGGAGGCGACGATACGATTCGCCACCGTCGTGTCAACGGCGTTAAGAGGGTCGAGGTCGAGTCGTTCATTTCAACGCGGACTCAGTTTCTGTTCGGGCTTGCTAGCCCGCCTGCCGTCCCCGAGCGATCAACTCAGCGACCTTCTGACCGCCCTTCTTGCCGATCTCCTCGAAGTGCTCGTGACCGTACTTCTCGGAGACAGTGTCGCCACCGATCTTTCCGATGCGGCCATAGAAGCGCGGGCCATAGAGCTCCTTGACCTTCTGCCCACCCTGCTTTCCGATCTGCTCGTAGAAATCGGACCCGTGGCGGGCGGCAGTCGTACGGCCACCCTTCTTCCCGATCTGTTCGTAGAACTCGGGACCGTGACGCTGCGCTGTTGTCGCGCCCCCTCGCCGGCCAGCCTCCGCGACGGTCATGGCGCCTTTGTTGCGCGTCATCCGCTGTCTCCCTTCGATGCCTGACGGGGGCACCGTATCTCCCCCGCTAAGTAGCGAGGCAGGCTGCAAGTCCTATGCCATCGCTCGCCTCCTCGGATGACGAGCGTGTCATCAGGCGCACGCGGCCTGCAGGCAGCCCGGACGGCAAGCGGACGGTGGCTAACGAATCTGCATCACCACCGTGCACAGGTCGGTGCAATTGAGCGCCGCCTTCACACGAGCCGAGAGATCGAACTCGCGGCCGGCGATGTAAGGCCCGCGGTCGACCACCGGCACGGTCACGGTGTTCCCACCGTGCGTCAGGGTGACCATCGTCCCGCACGGAAGTGACTTATGAGCGACGCCCCAGGTATCCGGCAGGAGCTGGATCGGCAGACCGTTCGCCGCAAGCCACTGCCAGCACGGCAGCCGGTTCTCGTAGAAACCGGGCCCGTACCACGACACCGTGACGACGCTGCCGCTCGCGGCCGCGGGCACCGCGGTGATCTCGATCGGGACGGCCGGAACGGTCGTCGTCGTTTGCGGTGTGGGCTGCGGATCTGCCGCGGGACTCACGAGACGCGACCGGGCGACTGGTTCTGCTACGCGAGGCAGGTCGTACGCAGCCGTGACGGGTAGCTCGGTCGTCGCCGCAACGATGACCGGCGCGCTGGGACGCGCGACGACGTCGGACAGGATCATCGGCAGGATCATGGAGAACGCGAACACCGCGACGCCTGCGCGCGCGATGACCGTCGCGCGTCGCGGTGAGAGAAGCACGAGCAAAGCGCAGAGCGAGCTGAAGAACCACTCGTCCCGCCCTGGAACCGGTCGCGGTCGACGCGCGACGCTCGCGCGCGGCGTGCTGACCGGAAACGGTCGCGCGCACGCGATACAGATCTCTCGTCTCACCGGCCGCCCCACTGGCCGGGCCGCTATGCACGACCGATTCCAGCCTGTGTCCTTGCTGTTGACAGATCGTTACGCCGCCGACATGTCGTGCGGGCCAAGCGCTCGCTCGCTTGACGTTCTTTCTCGCAGCGCGCAGTCATTCAGGACGGTAATGCGATGACGACGAAGCGCGGGTCTCCCGGATTCGGGCCGGTCGACGTCTGGAGCGTGAGGCGCGCACTGGCGGTCGGCCCGGCCCAAGACACGTCGGCGGGATCGACGCGTGGGTGTACCTCGCTCACGACGTAGTGGAGCTCACGCGCATCGGGCGTGGCGATCACGACCTCATCACCCTCGCGTGCGGCCCACAGCGCGAGGAACATGCCACTGCGCGCGTGCGCGTAGAAGTACGCGTTGCCGGAGTCTCCGGGTAGCGCACTGCCAGGTAGATGGAACGCGAAGTTCTCGGGCGTCTGCTGTCGAACGGCATCGCGCTCGATTTCGCCCTCCGCGAGAGGCAGGTCGATCGCGAGCCGCGGGATCTTGATGCGATAGCCCGGAGGGATCGCCGGCACCGGCGTCGCGGTCGGGTTCAAAGGATCAAGGCTCGACCTTGGCGCCGCCGATGTCGTCACCGCAGCGAACGCCGGCGGCAGGACGGCCGCGGGCGGCGCGGGCCTCGACCCGACGATAAGGACCAGGCCGAGGCAGAGCGCGATAACGCTGACGGCGGGGGTCCAGCGATTCACGGGCATACTCCGAGCACACCAGATGCCCGCTGAACACCTGACGTACCAGTCACGCCGCGAACGGGCGAGCGAAGGGCTCCGCGCCCGCGGCCTCGCCGCGCTGCTGCTCTCGCCCGGTTCGGATCTCGCGTACCTGGCCGGGTACCGCGTCTTCGCCAGCGAGCGTCTCACCTGTCTGGTCGTGAGCGCCGACGGCGCCGCGACGCTCGTCGTTCCCGAGCTCGAATCGCCGCGCGCGAAGACCGCGGCACCTGACCTCCCGCAGCGCACCTGGGGTGAGACCGACGATCCCTACGCGCTCGTCGCGCGTCTCGTGAGCGCACCGGGCGATGTCGCCGTCGCGGATCAGATGTGGTCGCTGTTCGTGCTGCGGCTCCAAGCCGCCCTTCGCGGCCGCGGTTTCCGGCTCGCGTCGGAGATCACGCGAGGTCTGCGCGTGCGCAAGGATGCGTACGAGCGCGACGCGCTGCGCGCGGTCTCCGCGGCGGCGGACCGCGCCTACCCGCGCCTCCTCGAGCGCGAGTTCGCGGGTCGATCCGAGCGCGCCCTCGGAGCCGAGCTCGCGGCGCTGTTGCGCGACGAGGGACACGACGAGGTCACGTTCACCATCGTCGCGTCAGGTCCGCACGGGGCGTCGCCGCATCACGAGACCAGCGAACGGCACATCGCGCGCGGCGACACCGTCGTGCTGGACTTCGGCGGGACGCGTGAGTGGTATTGCTCCGACATCACCCGCACCGTCCACGTCGGCAAGGACGTCGACGACGAGGTGCGGAAGGTCCACGACATCGTGCGGCGATCGCAGGAGGCCGGCTATGGGGCGGCACGCACCGGCGCGACCGCGGCAGCGGTCGACGCGGCGTCAAGGCGCGTGATCGACGACGCCGGTTATGGCGAGCGGTTCATCCATCGCACCGGACACGGCATCGGCCTTGACGGACACGAGCATCCGTATCTCGTCCGCGGCAACGACGAGAAGCTCGAGCCCGGAATGGCGTTCTCGATCGAGCCCGGCATCTACATCCCGGGTCGGTTCGGCGTCCGTATCGAGGACATCGCGATCCTCGGCGACGACGACCGCGCCGAGCCGCTGAACCGAGCGGATCACGCGCTCGCGACCGTCCGTTAGCCCGCTGCGCTTCGTCCTCGCCGTCGTCGCCGCGGCGATCGCGGACCTCGCGGCGTTCCTCGCGGTGCCGAACTGGTTCGGCGTCGCGGCGATCGGCGCGACGCTGTACCTGCTCTTCTCCGCGTTCGGCGCGGGCTGGTTCGCGATGCGGCGTTCGGCGTTCGCCGGCTTCCTCTCGGTCGTCATCGGCGCCGTGATCTATGGCGTGTACTCGCTGTGGGGACAAGGAGCGGGCCTCGGTGCGACGGGTCTCGATCTGCTGAGCTGGGAGGCGCGCCTCCTCGTCGCCGTGCTGCCCTACGCGGTCGGCGGTGCGTTCGCCGGCACGGCCGGCGGCTGGCTTCGCCGTCGCGCGACGTCGCGCCGCTGATGCGAACGCGTCTTGTCGCGTCGGTGGTCGCGACGTCCATCGGACTCGCGTTCTGGTGGGCGCTGACGGAGCCGCTTCCGGTCCCGCCGGCGATCCTTTTGGGTGTGCCCGCGGCGATCCTCTTCTGCGCGGGCGTCATCGCGGGTCGTCTCGGCGCGATCGCCTCGCCTGTCGCGCTGCTGTTCTCGTTGCTGGTCGGCAGCATCATCGCGACGCAGCTCCATCAAGCCTTCCGTCCCAACACGCCACCAATCTCGTCTTTCGGGGACCTCGTCGTCCTCGGATTTCCCGAGCTGCTCGCACCGCTCCTTGCGGCTGTCGTGCTCGGCGGCCTCGGCGGAGTGCTCGGAGAGCGGCTGCTGCCCCCGGCGCTGGAGCGAAAGGGCTAGCGGATCGCGAGCGACACGGCGTTCGCGGCCTGGAGGGCCCACTCGTAGAGCGAGTTGGGCACCACGCCGATGACGACCGTCGCGAGCGCCGAGAGCCCGAGCGCGGCCGACAGCAGTCGCGTGTTCGCGACGATCGGCGCTCCCGTCTCGGCGTCGTACATATACATGCGGACGACGACGCGCAGGTAGTAAAAGGCCGCGAGCACCGCGTTCAGGGCGATGATCACGGCGAGCCACGCGTATCCCGCATCGAGGACGGGCACGATCACGAGGACCTTCGCCACGAAGCCGGCGGTGAACGGGATGCCGGTCAGTGAGAGAAGGAAGATGAAGAACGCCAGCGCGCCGATCGGCTGACGACGGGCGAAGCCGTTGAGCTCGTCGAGCGTCGCGCCGCGTGAGCCCTGGGTGTCGAAGTACAGGAGGCACGCGAACGCGCCGAGATTCATGATCCCGTACGCGAAGACATAAAAGAGGACGCCTGCAGTCGCCGATGGACCAGCCGACAAGGCCGCGACCGCCGCGAGGATGTAGCCGGTGTGGGCGATGCTCGAGTACGCGAGCATGCGTTTGGTGTTCGGCTGAGCCAGCGCGACGATGTTCCCGCCCGTCATCGTGATCGCGGCGAGCACCGCGAAGACGGTGCTCCAGTCGACGGCGAGCGGCGCGAGGCCGCTCACCAGCACGCGCAGGATCGCGGCGAACGCCGCCGCCTTCGGGCCCACGGACATGAAGGCCGTCGCGGGCGTCGGCGCGCCGTCGTACGCGTCGGGCGTCCACTGGTGGAACGGGACGACCGCGGCCTTGAACCCGAGGCCCACAGTCACGAGCGCGAGGGCGACGATGGTGGGCCCGTTCGCGAGACCGGTGCGCTGCAGCTCGGTCGCGACGTCGAGGTAGCGGGTCGAGCCCGTGACGCCGTACAGCCACGCGAAGCCGTAGACGAGGAGTGCCGAGCTGAACGCCCCCAGGAGGAAGTACTTCAGCGCGGCCTCGTTGGCGAAGCGATCGCGGCGCTGCATTCCCGCGAGCACGTAGATCGGGATGGTCATGAGCTCGAGGCCGACGAAGAGCGTGATGAGGTCGGTGGAGAGCGCGATCGTCATCGCGCCGACGGTCGAGAAGCAGATCGTCGCGTAGTACTCGCCGGGCGGGATCCCGCGCCGGTCAAGGTACGAGGGCGCGACGAGCGTCGCGAAGACGGCGAGGACGATGAACACCGCGCGGAAGAACGTCGTGAAGGTGTCGATCTGGACGAACCCGCCGAAGTACTGGCCCGACGGCGGTGCGAGTGGCCCGCCGAGGAACGCCAGCGCGAGACCGACGACCGTCATCGCGGGGAGGACCAAGCGCGACTGCCCCCGCGGCAGGAGGCCGTCGGCGACGAGCACGACGCAGGCCGTGACCGTCACGATCACCTCGGGCAGGACCGGGGTGAGCGTGTCGAGGAACGCGCTCACTTGATCGCGACCTGGAAGCCGGGGTCGGTCGCGAGCCGGAGCACCTGCTGCAGGGAGGGCTCGATGATCGCGATCGCCTGCTGCGGGAAGACGCCGAGCAGCACGGTGAGGACGAGCAGCGGCACGGCGCAGACGACCTCGATCGGCGACAGGTCGGGGAGGGCGCGATACGCGTCACGCACGGGTCCGTACATCACGCGTTGGAACATCCACAGCAGGTACACGGCGGCGAGGATCACGCCCAGCGCGGCGACCGGACCCCAGAAGAGACCGCCGAGCGGCACACCGCTGAACTTGAACGTTCCGAGCAGCACGAGGAACTCGCCGACGAAACCGTTGAGACCCGGCAACCCAAGTGATGCGAGCACGAAGATCCCGAAGAACGTCGTGTACAGCGGCCAGCGGTTCGCGAGCCCGCCGAGATCCGCGATGAGGCGTCTGTGCGTGCGCTCGTATTGGATCCCGACGAAGAGGAAGAGCGCACCGGTGACGAACCCGTGGTTCAGCATCTGCAGCACCGCGCCGACGCCGCCCTGCGAGTTCAGAACGAAGATGCCGAGCGTCACGAAGCCCATGTGCGCGACCGAGGAGTACGCGACGAGCTTCTTCAGATCCTTCTGCACCGTTGAGACGGCGGCGCCGTAGAGGATCGCGATGACCGACAGCACGATGATCACCGGCAGCCAGAGCTGCGTGCCGACCGGGAAGAGCGGCAGCGCGAAGCGCAGGAAACCGTAGCCGCCCGCCTTCAGAAGGACGCCGGCAAGGATGATCGAGCCCGCGGTCGGCGCCTCGACGTGGGCGTCGGGCAGCCAGGTGTGGAACGGGATCATCGGCAGCTTGATCGCGAACGCGAGTCCGAACGCGAGGAAGACCCAGAACTGGAAGTCGGCGGAGAAACGCCCGCGTGACGCGAGCAGCTCCGGCAGCGAGAGCGTGCGCGAGCCCTCGTCGCCGGACGCGAGCCACACGGCGACGATGGCCACGAGCATGAGCAACGAGCCCGCGAGGGTGAAGATCACGAACTTGAGCGTCGAGTAGATGCGACGCGGGCCACGAACTTGAGCGTCGAGTAGATGCGACGCGGGCCGCCCCAGATGCCGATGATGAGGTACATCGGCACGAGCATCAGCTCGAACATGACGTAGAAGAGGAAGAGATCGAGCGAGACGAACACGCCGACCATGCCGATCTCGAGCACCAGGAACGCCGCCATGAACGACGCGATGCGGTCCTTGATCGCGCCCCCCGACGAGTAGAGCACCGAGATGAAGGTGAGCAGCGTCGTCATCGGCACGAGCAGCACCGAGATCCCGTCGACGCCCACGAGGTAGCGGATGCCGAGACTTGGGAGCCAGTCCGCCCGCTCGACGAGCTGGAAGCCGGCCTCGCCCGCGCGGAACTGCGCGAGCATGACGAGCGAGAGAACGAGCTCGAACAGTGTCGTGACGACGGCGACCTGCTTCACCGAACGCGGATCGTTCCGGAAGACGTAGAGCGGCAGGAGCCCGACCGCGGGCACCGCGAGGAGCAGCGTGAGGACGTGGTCGATCGTCATCGCGCGAAGAATCCCGCCGCGTAGCCGCCGTACACAACGAGGATCACGAGCAGGCCCGCCACGATCGTGAGCGCGTAGTTGCCGACGATGCCGGTCTGCGCGCGACGCAGCGAAGTTCCGCCCGCTGCCGCGAGCCAGCCGAGCCGGTTGGCGAGGCCGTCGATCACGTGGATGTCGAAGGCCCACATCGCCCCGAAGGCGGCGCGGAACGCGTCGACGATCCGCCGGTCGTAAAGCTCGTCGATGAAGTACTTGTTCACCAGCAGGCGGTAGAGCGGGCCGGCGGCGCGCGACACCGCGGTTGGGTCGGGCCGGTGGCGCACGTACATCGAGAGGCCGACGAGGATCCCGAGAACGCCCGCGGCGACGGAGATCGCGGCAAGCACGAGGATCGTCGCGACCTCCGGCACGTGCTCGACGACGCCCTCCGCCTCCACCGCCGGGCCGAGGAAGCGATGGA
>WNGD01006522.1_pt1 | contig 11148 bp, 9 predicted proteins | sample 5400671 | NCBI WGS metagenome assembly WNGD01 (sample SAMN13153369, study PRJNA577476) | soil metagenome | isolation source: 40 cm soil or saprolite under grassland replicate 2 | place: USA:California | collected 2016-06-15
GAGCCGCTGCTCGAGGCGCCGTCGGTGAAGCGGCACGTCACGCCGTCGGGCGACGTCGACGAGACCCACTTCGCGCTGCTGGCGAAGTCGATGCTCGAAGGCCGTGTCGTCGTCTTCCTCGGCGAGGGCGGGAATGTCGTCGGGCGGCCTCGCGACGCGATGTGGCAGGTTGGGCGGTACCTGCCGACATCGCGGGAGCTTGCGGAATACCTCGGGCAGGACCTGGACCTCCCCTCCCAACCCGGCGGCCTCGCGGTCGTCGCGCAGGCGGCGGAGGCCGCGTACATGGGATCGGAGGTCCTGTATGAGCGCCTCCACAGCGTCTTCGACGCCGACTACACGCCCGGCCCCCTGCACGACTTCCTCGCCCGCCTTCCGTCCCTGCTGCGGGAGCACGGCCGCGTCGCTTCCCAGGTCATCGTCACGACGGTGTACGACGACACGCTCGAGCGAGCATTCTCTGCGCGGGGAGAGCCGTACGACCTCGTCTTCTGCGTCGCGTACGGCGACCGGCGCGGACGATTCGCCCACCGACTGCCGGACGGCGAGGTGCGCTTGATCGAGGACGCCGCCACCTACGACGGCCTTTCCCTCGAGGACCGCTCGGTCATCATCAAGCTGCTCGGGACGGTCGACCGGCGCGACGCAAACGGGGACAGCTTCCTTGTGACGGAGGACGATCTCGCGGACTTCCTCGCGTACAGCGACGTCGCGTCCGTGCTCCCGCTCCCGCTTGCCGCGAAGCTCCAGCGCAGTCATGTTCTCTTCCTGGGGTACGGGATCTGGCCCTGGAGCCAGCGTCTCGTGCTCAACCGTCTGTTCCGGGACTCGCGCTCGAGCTACCGCTCATGGGCGGTCGCGCGGGATCCGGACGAGCTCGAGGCACGGCTGTGGCGACTGAGGGACGTGGAAGTGCTGAGGGTCGATCTCGAGCAATACGTCGCCGCGCTCGAAGAACGCCTCGGCGGCTACACGGCCGCGTACGCGTGATCCCGACCGAGACGGGACCGGTCGTGCCGTCGAGCCCGTACCGCGGGCTCAACGCGTACGCCGAGGCGGACGCCCCTTTCTTCTTCGCACGCGACCGCGAGCGGCGGACGGTGGTCGCGAGCCTCGACGCGCGTCCGCTCACGGTGCTCTTCGGGCCGAGCGGCGTGGGCAAGAGCTCGCTCCTCTCTGCCGGCGTCGCGGCCGACCTCCGTGACCGCGCCCGTACGAACCTCGAGCTCAGGGGCGAGCCGGAGCTCGCGGTCGCCGTCTTCAGAACGTGGAGCGGCGATCCGGTTGTGGGGCTCGCGCACGCCGTGAGAGCCGCGGTCGCGCAATCGTTCGGCGAGGGCGAGCCCGCCATGACGGCCCCGGCCGGGGCCTCGCTCACGGACGTCTTCGCCGAGGCGACCGCGCGGGCCGGAGAGCTCTACCTGATCCTCGACCAGGTCGACGAGTACTTCCTCTACAACACTCCCGAGGACGGCGTATGGACGCTCGCCGCCGAGCTCGGCCGCGCCCTGGCCCGGAACGACGTCCGCCCGCGCGTACTGCTCTCCATTCGGGAAGATGCGCTCGGGGCGCTCGACCGCTTCACCCCGCTCCTCCCGGGTGTCTTCCAGGGCCTGCTCAGAATCGAGCACCTCGATCTGGCAGGAGCACGGGCAGCAATTCTCCGGCCGCTCGAGTCGTACAACAGAGCCGCCGGCACGCAGATCCAGATCGAAGACCCCCTCGTCGACGCGATCCTGGAGGAGTCTATGTTCGGGGGCGTCGAGCCGGGGTCGACCCGCGCTGACCGCCGCATCGAAGCGGCGTACCTCCAGCTCGTCATGCAGCGGCTCTGGGACGAGGAGCTTCAGGCCGGATCATCCACGCTGCGGTACGAGACGTTCCAGCGTCTCGGCGGGGCGGTCCGGATCTCCCGCGGCTTTCTCGACGAGGCGCTTGCCTTTCTCGCTCCGGACGAGCAGGAGATCGCGTCCGACGCGTTCCGGCTCCTCGTCACGCCGTCGGGCGCGAAGGTCGCCCTCGGGCTGTCCGACCTCGCGGATTACGTCGGACGGCCGATCGAGGAGCTCGAGCCCGTCCTCGAGAAGCTCGCGGCCGCACGGATCGTCCGCCGCGTCGCGGGTCTCGACGTGGACCTCGACCCGCGCTTCGAGATCTTCCACGACCTACTCGGCCCGGCGATCCTCGACTGGCGAGCGCGACGCGCCGCAGAGAGGAGCTATGCCGAGCGCTATGACCTCGCCAAGCGCTATCGGCTCGCGCTCGCTGCGTGCGCCGTGCTCGCCGTCATCGTTGTCGCCCTCGCGGTCCTCGCCGCCCGCTAGAACCGTCTAGGGCCAGGGACTCGGGTTGATGTCCCTGGCCCGTGCAGATTCTTCGGAACGCGTCAGGTGTCGGTCGTCGACCGCCCCCAGCGGCTCATCACCTCGCCGGCCGGCGCAAGCGCGAAGCCGGCGAGCAGGCTCGGAGCGAGATAGGCGCCCAGCACCAGGCCCCAGATCCAGATCTCGTGCACGTGATTCTCCTTTCGTTCCCGAAAATGCAAAAAGGCCCCGGGAGCACGTGCTCCGGAGGCCTCATCGCCTACGAGGACCAAGCTAGCGAATCGCGCCCGCGCCGCGCAAATCAGAGGCGCTGAAGCAGCTCCTGGAGCGGCAGCGCGGCGAGCGACTCGACGACGATGTCCGCCTCCTCGAGGCCGAGTGCGGCCGTGACCGGGTTCGGCACGCCGACGCAGAAGATCCCGGCCGCCTTCGCGGCCCGGATCCCGTTGGGCGAGTCCTCGAACGCGATCGCCTCGCCCGGCTCGAGCCGGAGCAGGTCGAGCGCCTCGAAGTAGAGGGTCGGCCGCGGCTTCGCACGCTCCTCGTCGCCGTCGGCGGTGACGATCGCGTCCCACCCGACGACGCGCGCCAGGCGGCGCAGGTGCTGGTCGATCCAGCGCCGCGAGGAGCTCGAGACGATCGCCCGCTTCAGGCCGAGCCGCTCGGACTCCGCGAGGAGCTCGGCGATCCCGGGCCGCAGCTGCTCGGCTTCGATCAGCGTCATCTCGTGGGCGGTCCGGCGCTCGTTCAGCGCCTCGTGCTCGAGCGGCTCCCCCACGAGCTCCTCCAGATGCCCCATCGGGTCGAAGCCGCCGCCGCCGACGGTGCCGATCACGTTCGCCCAGCGCTCGAGCGGGAGCTCGTGTCCGTGCTCCCGGTACAGCCACTGCCAGCCGGCGAGCGACGGCGTCTCGGTGTCGACGATCAGCCCGTCGAAGTCGAAGAGGAGACCGCGGATTCGCACGGCCGTGCAGAGTACGCGCGTGGCCATCCTCGGCGTCGACGTCGGCGGGACGTTCACGGACGCGGTGCTGCTCGAGGACGGGCAGGTGCGAACGGCGAAGGTGCCGACGGCGCGGCGGCAGGAGGAGTCGGTCCTCGCGGCCGTCGAGGCCGTCGGCGCCGACGAGGTCGAGCGGTTCGCGCACGGGACGACGGTGGCCACGAACGCCCTGCTCCAGCGCCGCGGCGCCCGCACGGCATTCGTCGCGACCGCGGGCTTCGAGCACCTGCTTCACCTGCGGCGGCAGACGCGCGCGCACCTCTACCGCCTGTGCGCCGAGCATCCCGAGCCGCTCGTCCCGCTCGAGCGCTGCCACGGCGTGCGGGGCCGGATGGGACCCGAGGGCGAGCTCGAGGAGCTCGACCTCTCGACGCTCCCCGACCTCGGCGACGCCGAGGCGGTCGCCGTCTGCCTCCTCCACGCCTACCGGGACGCGGCGCACGAGCGTGCGGTCGCTCAGGAGCTGCGGCGCCGCCGGCCCGACCTGCACGTGGTCGCCTCCCACGAGATCGCGCCGGAGTTCAGGGAGTACGAGCGGGCCTCGACGACCGCCGCCGACGCGTTCCTCGGTCCGGTCGTGTCGCGCTACCTCGGCGCCCTCGCGGAGGTCGCGCGCGGCGCCGGTCTGCCCGAGCCGCTCGTGATGCGCTCGTCCGGCGGCACGGCCTCGGTGGAGGAAGCCGCCGCGCACCCGGCGATCCTGCTCGTCTCGGGACCGGCCGGGGGCGTCGTCGGCGCGGCGCGCGTCGCCCATCTCGCCGGCTTCGAGGACGCGATCGCGTTCGACATGGGCGGGACGTCGACCGACGTGTGCCTCCTTCCCGGCGGCGCGGCGGAGCGCGTCGGCGAACGCACCGTCGGCGGTCTCCCGATCCGGCTGCCGACCGTCGACCTGCACACCGTCGGCGCGGGCGGCGGCTCGCTCGTCCGCCGGGACGCGGGCGGGGCGATCCGCGTCGGGCCCGAGAGCGCCGGCGCCGACCCGGGGCCCGCCTGCTACGGCCTCGGCGGCGGGCCTACGGTGACCGACGCCAACCTGCTGCTCGGGCGGCTCCCGGCCGAGCTTCCGGGGGGGCTCGTGCTCGACCGGGACGCGGCCGAGCGGGCGCTCGGCGATCTCACTCCGGCGGCCGTGATCGAGGTCGTGAACGCGGAGATGCTGCGGGCGCTGCGCGTCGTCTCCGTCGAGCGCGGCCACGACCCGCGCGACTTCGCGCTCGTCGCATTCGGCGGCGCGGGGCCGCTCCATGCGTGCGCGCTCGCGGAGGAGCTCGAGATCGGCGCGGTGCTCGTCCCGGAGACGGCGGGCGTCCTCTCGGCCCTCGGTCTCGTCGCGAGCGACGAGCGGCGCGACGCCGTCCGCGCATACCTCTGCCCCCTCGAAGAGGCCGGGGAGCTCACCGCCGACGGGGAGGCCGAGCTGCGGTACCGCGGCCAGTCGTTCGAGCTGCGCGTGCCGCTCCAGCCGGATCTCGGAGCAGCGTTCCACCGGGCACACGAGGACCGCTACGGTTACGCCGAGCCGGAACGGCCGATCGAGCTCGTCGCCGTGCGCACCGCCGAGGTCCACCCAGGTCCGAATCTCGAGCTCCAAGCGACAACGTGTTACAAGGTGCGCGGTCCGGAGCTTGTCGAGTTGCCGGGCGCGACGGCCTGGGTGCCGGAAGGCTGGGCGGGGGAGACCGACGAGCACGGGACGCTGGTGCTGCGGCGGTGAACGTCGAGCTCCAGGTCCTCGGGTCTGCGCTCCGCTCGGTCGCCGAGGAGATGGGCGTTGTCCTGATCCGCTCCGCCTTCTCCGCGAACATCAAGGAGCGGCGCGACTGCTCGACGGCGCTCTTCGACGACCGCGGCCGGATGATCGCCCAGGCCGAGCACATTCCCGTCCACCTCGGCGCCATGCCGGACGCGGTCGCCGCGGTCATGTCCAGGTCTCCCACACCGGGACAGGTCTGGATCCTCAACGACCCGTACACCGGCGGCACGCACCTGCCGGACATTACGCTCGTCTCGCGCACGCCGCTCGGCTTCGCCGTCTCGCGAGCCCACCACGCCGACGTCGGCGGCATGGAGCCGGCGAGCCTGCCGGCCGGGTCGCGGGAGCTCTACCAGGAGGGCCTCGTGATCCCGCCCGTGCCGCTGACCGACGAGGTGCTGGCGCTGCTCGCGGCGAACATGCGCAACCCGGCCGAGCGGCGCGGCGACCTCCGCGCGCAGATTGCGGCGCACCGCCTCGCAGAGCGGCGTCTCGACGAGCTCTGCGCGCGGCGCGGCCGCGAGCAGGTCGCCGCCGCGATGGACGAGCTGTATGCGTACTCGGAGCGGATGGTCCGCGCCGCGATCGCGCGGTTGCCGGACGGCCGCTGGGAGGCGGAGGACGTCGTCGAGGCGGTCGACGGCGAGCTGACGATCCGGTGCGCGGTCACCGTCGACGGCGAGGAGATCGCGATCGACTTCGCGGGGACGGCGCCTCAGCATGCGGGCAACCTCAATTGCCCGCTCGCGGTGACGCGCTCGGCCTGCTACTTCGTCGTCCGCTGCCTGACCGAGCCGGACCTGCCTGCGTCGGGCGGCGCATTCGCGCCGGTGACCGTCACGGCGCCCGAGGGCTGCCTCGTCAACGCGCGGCCGCCCGCAGCCGTCGTGGCGGGGAACACGGAGACCTCCTCGCGGATCGTCGACACGGTCTTCACCGCGTTCGGGCGGGCGATCGACGTGCCCGCGCAGGGACAGGGAACGATGAACAACGTGGCGCTCGGCAACGACCGCTTCACGTACTACGAGACGATCGGCGGCGGCCAGGGCGCATGCCCGGACTCCGACGGGCCCTCGGGCGTACACGTGGCGATGTCCAACACGCTCTCGACGCCGGTCGAGGCGCTCGAGCTCCAGTACCCGCTGCGGGTCGAGCGCTGGGGGTTGCGGCTCGGCTCCGGGGGCGCGGGCTCCCGTCGCGGCGGCGACGGGGTCGTCCGGGAGCTTCGCGTGCTCGAGCCGTGTCGCCTCTCGATCCTGTCCGAGCGGCGGCGCCGCGCGCCGCAGGGCGCGGCGGGCGGCGAGCCGGGCGCTCCCGGCCGGAACCTCCTGAACGGCGAGGAGCTGCCGCCGAAGGTCACCCGCGCGCTCGAGGCCGGCGACCTCGTCGGGATCGAGACTCCGGGCGGCGGGGGATACGGAGCAGCGTGAGGCGCGTTCCCGTCCTGCTCCTGGTTTGCCTGGCCGCGGTCGGCGCCGGACCGGTCGGACACCGGCCGGCCGCGCTTCCGCAGGACGTCGGCCCCGGCCTTCGCTCGCCGGACGGGCGCGAGACCGTCTTCGGCGGGGAGTTCGATTGCCGCCTGTACCTCGTCGACCGCGCCCGGCAGCGGCTCGTCGCCTCGCTGTCGCTCGACCGACCTTCCCGGAGCGGTTGTGCGGTGACGCCCCTCGCGTGGGTCGCGTCACATCGCGTCGCAGTGTCGATCTGGAGCGGCGATGCCCACCGGACGGGCCGCTCCGCGCTCGCGATCGTCGATCCGGGGACGCGGGCCGTCAGCACGGAACCGCTCGGCATCGTGGTCGCCGAACCGCTCCGACTTCCGGGCGGTGGCGCGGCACTGCTGAGCTCCCCGCCGCTCGGCCCGCCGCAGGGCGGCATCCCGGAGGAGCGCCTCGGTCCGGCGCGCGTGATCCGGATCGGGGCGGACGGGCGGGTCGCCCGGCTCGTGCTGACCCGGATCCGGGCGGGCTTCGCGAGCTCGCGGACGCTGAATCGCATCCCGGGCTTCGCGCTCGATCCTGACCGGTCCCGCGCGATCGTCGTCTCGGAAGGGGAAGGCGCGGCCGAGGTCGACCTGCGCACGCTCCGCGTTGTCTACCACCCGCTGCCGCACGCCTTCGACGCGCGTCCGCGCCGCCTCGCCTCGCCGCCGCGGCAGCACCGGGGTACGAACAACCCGTCCCGCGACCTCGTCCGCGAAGCCCACTGGGTCGGCAGCGGTCTCGTGGCGGTGACGGGCTACGACAACTGGACGCACGACTTCCGCGACCAGACTCTCGCGGCCGGGCTGAAGCTGCTCGACACGCGCCGCTGGACCGTCCGAGCCGTGAACCCGCGTGTCCGCTCGCTGAGGTTCGCGCTCGGCACGATCCTGGCCTGGGACGAGCGCCCGGACGGGCTCTGGGGCTATGGGCCCGCCGGCCGTCTGCGCTTCCACCTCTTTTCCGGGCAGCAGGTCTGGGTCGGCCCGATCTGGACGCGGCGCGTGCCGGTGTCGGTGGGCCGCCGTCGCGCCCTCGTCGAGCTCCCGTCCGGCCGCGTCGTCCACGCGCCGTAACCTTCGGCGGCCGTCGCGCAACGAGCTGACGTGGGAGACGAACGCGACCTCGTGGCGGCGAGCCTCCGTGGCGACCCGTCGGCGTTCGCCGAGCTCGTGGGCCGGAGCCGCGCCCGCGTTACGGCGGTTGCCGCACGGATGCTCGGCAGCCGCGACGAAGCGGACGACGTGGTGCAGGAAGCGCTCCTGCGCGCCTACCTCGGCTTGTCGCAGCTCCGAGACGCGGAGCGGTTCGGCAGCTGGCTGTGCGGGATCGCCGTCAACGTCGCGAAGATGCGACTCCGTGCGCGGCGGCTCGAGGTGCGCGCCGCCGCCGGAGCCGGTTCGGAGCGGGCCGACGGAGGAGCCGCCGACGATCGCGAGCTGCTCGGCCTCGTGCAGGAGGCCGTCGCCTCGCTCCCGGACGGGCAGCGGCAGGTCGTGCTGATGCACTACGTCGACGACCTCTCGTGCGCCGAGATCGCGTCGCTCCTGGGCCGGTCGCCCGGAGCCGTGCGCGTGCGGCTCCACCGCGCCCGTGCGCAGCTGCGCGCGGAGCTGGCCGCGTTCGCCCCCACGTCCCCGACGACACTCGAGGAGGAATCGACGATGGTCGAGATGAAGCTGCAAGACGTCCTGGTCCGCGTCGCCGAGGACGAGCCGCTGCGCCTGGTCGCAGAGCACCGGATCGTCCTGCTCGCGGAGCGCGAGGGCGAACGCGTGCTGCCGATCTGGATCGGGCCGGCCGAAGGAAATGCGCTCGCGTTCCGGCTGCTGGACGAGTCGCCGCAGCGCCCGTTCACGCACGATCTGATGGTCGAGCTGCTGCGGGCGACGGGCGCCGAGGTCGAGCGTGTTGCCGTCACCGCGCTTCGCGACAAGGTCTTCTTCGCGTCGATCTCGGTCGGCGGCGAGGAGATCGACGCGCGGCCGAGCGACGCGCTGAACCTCGCCGTGCGTGTCGGGGCGCCGATCGTCGTCGCCGAGGACATGGTCGCCGAAGCGGCTGTCGACCCGGACGGGCTCGCCGCGAAGCTGGACGAGGAATCCGACTGGGCGGGCCTGGAGCTTCCACCCGGCGAATGGCGCTCGCTCTCGGCGGAGCTGCTGCACACGCTCCACCGGATGCCGCGCTAGGCGCGAAGACCCGCGTTCCTAGGCGCGCTAACGCAGCCGGGGTACGCTCTTCACATGGACCGGGCTGTGAAGGTCGCGTGCGTCCAGGCCGAGCCGGTCGTCCTCGACCGCGCGCGGACGCTCGACAAGCTCGAGGCGCTGACGGCCGACGCGGCGGCCGGGGGCGCCGACCTCGTCGTCTTCCCGGAGACGTTCGTCCCGGCCTATCCGTCCTCGCTCTGGGCGCGCGCGTTCGCGGGCTGGGCGGACCCGCGCGCCAAGGCCGCCTTCGCCCGCCTCGCCGAGCAGTCCCTCGCGGTCCCGGGCCCGGACGCCGACCGGCTCGGCGAGATCGCCCGCGCGAACGGCGTCTGGCTCGTCACGGGCGTGAACGAGGTCGATCCCGAGCGCCCCGGCACGCTCTACAACGCCCTGCTCTACCACGCCCCGGACGGCTCGCTCGCGCTCCACCATCGCAAGCTCGTGCCGACGAACCACGAGCGGCTGATCTGGGGGCCGGGCGACGGCCGTGGGCTGCGCGCGATCCCGACCGAGCTCGGGCGGATCGGCGGCCTGATCTGCTGGGAGAACTACATGCCGCTCGCACGGTTCTCGCTGTACGAGTCCGGGGTCGAGATCTACATCGCATCGACCGCGGACGACGGCGACGCGTGGCAGTCGACGCTCATCCACATCGCCCGCGAGTCGCGCGCGTTCGTGATCGCGCCCAGCCACTTCCAGCGGGCCGAGGCCTATCCGGACGACTTCTCGCTGCGCGACGAGATCGACGGCGCGGGGATCATCGGCCGCGGCGGCAGCGCGATCCTGGGCCCCGACGGCGCCTACCTCGCGGGCCCGCTCTACGACGAGGAGGGAATCCTCACCGCCGAGCTCCAGCCCGCGCGCCTGTACGAGGAGCGGCAGCGCTTCGACGCCGCGGGCCACTACAACCGGCCGGACGTCTTCTCGCTCACGGTTCGTTAGCTGCTCTTGTAGCCCCCGCCGCGAAGGCGTACCTTCCGGGCGAAGACGTGTCCGCTGCGGCTCGGACGGGGAGGCCGCAGCATGGCAGAGAGCGCGTATCCAGCCGTCGTCGACGAGGTCGTGGAGACGCCCGCGCCCGCGCCGGGGCAGGTGACCTTTCCCGAGCTCGTCCACGCGCACTTCCGCTGGCGCAAGGCGCTGCGGGCGGGCGAGGACCGACAGGTGGAGGACGCGTACCGACGCGCGCTCGCGCACTTCGAGCGCCACGAGGGGAAGATCGTCAACGCTTACTGGTGCTCGAGCATCGAGAGCGCGGTTGCCCTGACCGAGCAGCCGGCGCCGAGGCACCTACGCTGGCTCGCCGCCCCGCGCCTGAAGTTCCACCGCGTCTCCGACTGGGCGACGAAGGGAGAGCCGGCGATCGCGGTCCAGCTGCACGAATGCGACGAGCTGGCCGTGCGGGCCACCCATGTCCTGTCGGGGGTGCGGCGGCAGGTCTGCATGCAGCTCGTGATGGCGGCGGCCGGCCACCTGCTCAGCCTCGTCGACGCGCGCGCCGCTCACGCGGACGAGGAGAAGACGAAGACGGCGCTCGCCGCAGAGCAGCGGCAGCTGCAGGACGCGAAGCACTACTACCGCGAGGCTGCCAACGGGCAGGCGCAGATGGTCTATTTCGGCGGCATGGCGCTGGCGGCCGCGGTCATCGCGGGCGGCCTCGGCTGCGGCCTCTGGGTCACGTTCGGCAACCGCGACCTCTTCGGCGCGATGATCGCGGGCGCGATCGGGGCGGTGGTGAGCGTCATCCAGCGGATCAACGCGGGCACGTTCGAGCTCGAGTTCGACGTCGGGCGCCCCTACCTCGTCTTCCTCGGCGCGCTGCGCCCGGCGATCGGCGCGGTCTTCGGGATGGCGGTCTCGCTCGCGGTCACGAGCGACATCGTCAGCCTGCCGGGAGTGGCGAAGACCGGCGACGCGCGGTTCGCCGCGCTGCTCGTACTGACGTTCTTCGCGGGGTTCAGCGAGCGCTGGGCGCAGGACACGCTTGCGACCGCGTTGCCCGGAGCCAGGCAGAAGCAGAAGGAGCCGCAGCCCTCAGCCGGCCGGACGGGCCCCTCGCCGTAGCACCCGCTCGTCGCCGACTCTCCGGGTCACGCCGTCGGCGTCGAAGCGCTCGAGCAGGAGCTGCGCCGAGCGTCGCGAGCCCCCGATCAGGTCGCGGAAGCGCGCGAGCGTGATCCGGCCGGCCCGCGCGCACTCCTCGACGAGCAGTCGGCGCGCCTCCTCGTAGGCGGCCGGCGAGACGGCCAGACCGTCGCCGACCCGGACGAGCCGCCCCTGCTCCTCGAGGTAGCGGGCGAGGGCGCGGTCGCCGACCTTGACCGGGTCGAGGCCGAGCTGCGCCTCGAGCTCACGGGCCTCGGCCTCC